>Ga0209161_10000190_pt1 | contig 47040 bp, 63 predicted proteins | sample GraSoiAngelo_155_FD_186169 | JGI IMG/M metagenome (GOLD analysis project Ga0209161, IMG submission 186169) | Grasslands soil microbial communities from the Angelo Coastal Reserve, California, USA - 14_1009_13_30cm (SPAdes) (version 2) | ecosystem: Environmental > Terrestrial > Soil > Grasslands... | reverse complement strand
CTTGCACCATGGGGGAATCACCGCGGGTGGAAGGGGTGACCCCTGATAAAGTGTGTGGTCTGCGAGCATGTTTCTTCGCGACCCGTTTCCGCAATACTTTTATAATGGTATTTTGATACAACTCGCAGAATCTTGGGAGAGGTTGTCATGAGTGAAAAGCCGACGGCTGCGTTTGTCTTGTCTCTGATTGGAGGGCTCATAATCTTGTTAGTGGCGATTGTCATCATGGCCGTGATGTCCGCAATCGGCGGGTTAATGATTGGCGTGGGTGCGGACCCGAACATCGCCCTCATATATGGTGCGGTGGGCGTCATCTTTGCGCTGATCGTCATCGTCGGCGCCGTGATGCTGTACATGAAGCCCCAGCAGCACGTCGCTTGGGGCGTTATCGTCCTACTCTTCTCCTTGTTCAGCATCATCAGTACGGGCGGTCTCTTCATCGGCCTGATTTTGGGCCTCGTCGGCGGGATCCTGGGGATTGTGTGGAAGCCCCCGGCACCGATGGCCCCCGGCATGGCTCCACCGATGATGCCTCCGTCGATGCCTCCGACCTGAAAACGCATCCAACGTCCGACCAGCGACGGAGGGGCGAAAGCCCTCCGTCCTTCACTACCTGCTCGCGCGTTGCAAGCCTGCAGAGCTGCACGTTCTCGTTCGTGAAACTCTCGTCGAAGAGTAGTTATCCCGTAGCCACTTCAGATTTTTCGGAGAGCACCTTTTGGCAGCCTCGCCTCCCGGATACTATCCGCCCGGAACCTACGCACCGCCCCCCGCATCGCGGCCGATCGGCGTCACACTCCTCGCCCTCCTCACGATCCTCTTCGGCATCTTGATCGTCCTGGTCGGGGTCCTCTTCCTCGTCGCCCCGCTCATCCTCGTCGGCGTCGGCCTTCCGCCCGCTTTCGGCCTGGCCGCGGGCGTGCTCGGTGCGATCATTTTCGTGTTCGGTCTCATTTGGATCGGGGTCGGCGTCGGACTCCTTCATCTCCGAGGCTGGGCCTGGTGGCTTGCGGTCATCGTGATGGTCCTCTCGATCGTCGGGAGCATCGCGTCGCCGATCACGGCCATCATTCCCGGCCTGATCTTGGTGTACCTGATTGTCGTGCGCCGTCATTTCCGATGAATCGTCGCGGCAGAAACCTTTTTAGCGGCCTGTCCTTTGGTCGCGGCGGAGACCTCCTCGTTGGCGTACACCCGTTTTGAGAAGGCCCGCATCATCGGGGCTCGCGCCTTGCAGATCTCCATGGGAGCGCCGACCATCACCGCTTTGGACCAAGAGGCGGACCCACTTGACATCGCGTTTCGAGAATTCTCCTCCGGGAGCTCGCCTCTGAACGTCCGGAGGTTCGCGGATGCCCTCGATTGACCGCGCATCGATCCGAAAAATCCTGGACAGTCGCGGGAACCCGACCGTGGAGGTCGAGATCCGCGCAGGGACTGCGGTCGGCCGGGTGGCGGCCCCGAGCGGGGCGAGCACCGGGACCCATGAACCCCAGGCGCTCCCGGAAGGCGGCGTCGACGAGGCGATCCGGACGTTCCGGGACTCGGTCGCACCCCGAATTCAAGGCCACGATGTTACCGACCAGGCCGGCCTCGATCGATTGTTGCGGCAGATCGACGGCACCCGTGATTTCGCTCGCATCGGCTGCAACGTCGCCACGGCGGTTTCGCTCGCCAACGCAAAAGCCGCGGCCGCGGCATCGGGCAAGCCGTTGTTCCGATACCTGGGCGGACGGGCCCGTTTGTCGTTGCCGATTCCCTTGGGAAACGTGATTGGCGGCGGCCGCCACGCGGTCGGTGGAACAACTATCCAAGAGTTTCTGGTGGCGTCTCAGGGACCGACCGTCTCGGCGAACGTGTTCACGAATGCTCGGGTTCACGGCCTCGTTCGCGACGCGCTCGCGAAAAAGTTGCCCGAGGCGGCCCTCGGTCGCGGCGATGAGGGGGCGTGGGTCGCGAAGCTTGGCGATGAAGAGGCGCTCTCCCTGCTCGCGGACGTCTGTCGGGTCGCCTCGAAGGAGGCAGGATTCCCGGTGCAACCGGCGCTCGACCTCGCCGCGTCCGAGTTCTTCCGCAACGGAACGTACCGATACCGCGATCGGACGGTTTCACCCAAGGAACAAGTCGACTTCGTGGAGCGGCTCGCCCGCGACTACGAGCTGTTCAGTGTCGAAGATCCGTTCGACCAGGAGGATTTCAGCGCATTCGCGGATCTCACACGGCGCATCGGGGACCGATGCAAAGTCATCGGCGACGACATCTTCGTGACGAATGTCGAGCGGCTGCAACGCGGGATCGAACTCCGCGCGGGCAACGCTATCCTTATTAAGCCGAACCAAATTGGGACGCTCTCCGAGACGCGGGCCGCCGTGGACCTGGCCCACAAATCCGGGTTCGCGACCGTGATGTCCCATCGGTCCGGCGAGACGACCGACGAGACGATCGCCCATCTCGCCGTGGCGTTCGGATGCCTCGGCATCAAGACGGGCGCGGTCGGCGGCGAGCGAATCGCGAAGCTCAACGAGCTCATCCGGATCGAGGAACAACTCCAGGCAGGCGCATGATGCAGGAAGAAGAGCAGACGGGCGTCCAGGGATTGCTCGTCCCCGAGGATGTCTACCTGACGTCGGGCGTGCACATCGGCACGCAGCAGAAAAGCGCCGACATGAAGCCGTTCATCTACAAGGTCCGGATCGACGGCCTGTACGTCCTGGACATCAAGAAGACGGACACCCGGATCCGCGAGGCGGCGAAGTTCCTCGCCCGGTTCAAACCGGAGAACATCCTCGTCGTCGCGGCGCGCCAGTACGGCCAGAAGCCCGCGCGACTCTTCGCGAAGCACGTCGGATCGAAGGTGCTCGCCGGCCGATTCGTCCCCGGCACCCTGACGAATCCGAATCTCCCGGAGTTCATGGAACCGGAGGTCCTCCTGGTGACGGATCCCGCCGCGGACCAACAGGCGCTGCGGGAGGCGCTGAACGTCGGCATCCCCGTCGTCGCGCTGTGCGACGCGAACAACGAGACGCGCGATGTCGACCTCGTCGTGCCGACGAACAACAAAGGCCGTCGCGCGCTCGCGACCGTCTATTGGCTCATGACCCGCGAGGTCCTGAAGTCGCGCGGCACCGTGAAGTCGGACGGAGAGTTTACGTTCACGATCGACGATTACGAAGCGTCCTTGTGACGGGCGCCGTCTATGCGGTATCCGGCGGTGGCGGGGGCTTTCTACGAGCGCTCGCGCGATGCCCTCCTCCGCCAGATCAAGGAATGTTACACCCACCCGCTCGGACCCGGTCGGGTCCCGCAGCTCACTGCAGGACCCCGCCGCCTCGTCGGTCTGGTGGTCCCGCATGCGGGATACGTGTATTCCGGGCCGGTTGCGGCCCACAGCTACTCGGCCCTTGCCGCCGACGGCTGGCCCGCATCGTTCGTCGTCCTGGGCCCCAACCACCACGGACAAGGGGCGCCCCTCGCGCTGACCGACCACGACTGGCAGACGCCTCTCGGGGTCGCGGCCATTGACAAGGATCTCCACGACTCCCTCGCGAAGCCACCGCTCGAGGAGGACATCGTGGCCCACCGCGACGAGCACAGCATCGAGGTCCAGCTGCCGTTCTTGCAGCAGCTCGCCGACGCCGTGCGGTTCGTCCCGATCTGCATGGCCTTCCAGGAATACGAACTCGCGGCGGAGGTCGGGGAGCTCGTGGCCGAGACCGTGAAGGGGAAGGACGTCCTCTTGATCGCGTCCTCGGACTTCACCCACGTCGGCTCGCAGTATTTTCAGCTCGCACCGCAGGGCGTCACGGCGCCGGCATTCGCGAAGGGGCAAGACGCGAAGGCGATCGAGCCGATCCTCGCCCTCGATCCGAAGCGGTTCGCGGCGAAGGTCGCGCAGGACGACATTTCGATGTGCGGATACGGGCCCGTCACCGCCATGTTGACGGCCGCGAAGCGCCTGGGCGCGACGAAGGCGACGCTGCTGAAATACGCCACGTCGAGCGATGTGAGTCGGGACACGAAAATGGCCGTCGGGTACGGCGCCGTCGCGGTCTACCGCTGAGCGGTCTCCGCGTCGATCCAGGCCAGGTATTCCGGCAACGCCGGTCCCATTGGATACGACACAATGCATGGCATTTCCGCCGGGTGGACGGCGCGCACCGCGGCGATCAATTTCCGGACGAGAGCCGCTCGCGTCTTGAAGACGATGACGAACTCGTTCGTCTCTTCCTGCGTGCCACGCCACCAGTACCTCGATTCGACCGGCCAATAGTTCGCGCACGCCGCGAGCCGTCGCTCGACGACGGCGCGAGCGATCGCCTTTGCGGTCTCCCGGTCCGGCGCGGTCACGTAGGCCATCGCGTGCGGAATCCGTTGACGGGCCATCCGATTTCGCCTCCTCCCTTCGCTATCAGGGTCAGGAACAGGAATGGGTTCGACGGCCTTTTATCTGGTGGTCCTCGTGGGAGAGTCGTTACCAATGCCCGTTGTCACGATGTCCGAAATGGTCGCCGCCCTTCGGGCGACCGTGGGGAAACGAGGGATGTCGGAGGAAGACCTCCGGGCCCTCGCCGACTACCTCATGTCGTTCTTCGGTTTCGAGACGGAGGCGATCGACAACAACTTGGACGTCGCGGACCGCGACGTCTTCTACATGCTGGAAGAAGAGGGTCTCCTCACGACCCGCCAAGAAGAGGTCATGATCAAGAAAGGCAAGATGTGGCGCATCCATTACTGGATCCTCCGCGTGGAGCGGATCAAAGCGTTCGCGAAGCCGCAACGGCCGAGGGCGGACGTCAACGCGTTCGCCGTGTACGACACATTGCCGGACGACATCTGGACGCGTCAGTTGCCGGCGAGATAGGTTGAAATAGACCAGAAGGTTCGTTTGGAGCCTCGCATGGTGGACGCCCTCCCCCTCCTGGCGGCTCTCGTCGTCATCGTCCTTTGGTGCCTCGGCCTGTATGCTCTCCAACGACGGGGACTCCTCGAGCCCCGCGGACTCCAGCCCTCCCCGCCGCCCGCGGGTCCGTTCCTGATGTGGAAGACGATTCGTGGACGCCGGCTAATCGACCGCCTGGCGCGGCCGAAGCGGTTCTGGCGGGTCTTCGGGGACGTTGCGATTGTCCTGGTCGCCTTGACGATGTTCGGCACGACCTTGCTACTCGCATGGGAGGCGACGCTCGTCCAGAACGCGGCCATCCGGAGCAACCCGCCATCTCCCGAAACCCTCCTCGGTCTCCCCGGCATCAACCCGATCATCCCCCTCGGATACGGCATCCTCGGCCTCGCGGTCGCCATCATCCTCCATGAGTTCTCTCATGGCATTCTGTCTCGCGTTGCGAACATCAAGATCCGGTCCCTCGGGCTGATTTTCCTGATCTTCCCGATCGGAGCGTTTGTGGAACCGGACGAGGACGAGCTGCGCGCGCTTCCCCGACGCGAACGCGGTCGCCTATACGCCGTCGGGCCCGCAACGAACGTTCTGCTGGCTGTCCTTTTCGCCACGTTGTTCTCAACGCTCATCTTGACCGCGGTCGCTCCGGTCCATGATGGCGTCGGAATCGTGGGATTCACGCCGAACTCTCCCGCGGCCCTCGCGGGGATGCACCCGAACACGGTCATCACGTCGATCAACAACACTCCCGTGCATACCTACAACGAGTTCGTCGCCGCACTGGCTGCTGTGCAGGTGAACACGACGATCCCGGTCGTCGCGTACGATCCGTCGACGGGGCAATCCTTGCTGTATCCCGTGACCCCCGTCGAACGAAATCCCTCCACCGGCCGTGCGGTTCTCGGCATCTATGCGTTCGATGTGAGCACCGACTACTACCATCCGCTGACCAACCCGGACAAGTTTGGCGGCGTGACGAGGGCGATCCTCGCCTACGTCTCGCTGCCTTTCTCCGGCTATTCGCCGATTGACGATCCCGCGACGCACTTCTATCAGATCCAAGGGCCCGCTGCGGTGATTCCCGCCCCGCTGTTCTGGATCTTTGCGAACTCGCTCTACTGGCTGTTTTGGCTCAACCTCATGCTCGGCGCGACGAACGCGTTGCCCGCCGTCCCTCTCGACGGCGGCTACCTGTTCAAAGACGGAATCGAGGGCCTCGTCTCTCGGCTGAGGAAAGGCATTCCGACCGAGCAACGGGATCGGATCGTCCGGGGCGTGAGCTACACGTTTGCGTTCCTGATCCTGGGTCTCGTCCTCTGGCAACTGATCGGGCCGAGGATCTGAACCTCACGGATGACCGGCTTCGGTCGCGACGAGTCCGATCACGCCGCTAACGATGGCTAAGATGCTGCCGGTCGTGCTGATCGCCAGGATGAGCGCGACGATCCCGAGGAGGATGTTGATGATTCCGCCGGAGCTGTACTTGCCCCGGTAGATGAGGAGGCTTCCCACAAGGATTGCGATCCCAAGGAGGGCGGCGATTCCGACGTTCAACAACTGGTTTAGGTTGAGGGTCGCACGCCCGATGTCAAGGGCGTTGACCAAAATGAGCAGCCCGGCGATGAGCCCGATCAACATCGCGAGCAACGCGAGGACTCGCTTCTCCGTCATGCCGCGCCGGAAGTCGTGAATCGCCTTCAGCCTTTCTCCAGGCCTCCGACCGCCCAGAGTCCCGCCGGGTCTCCGGGAAATTCGTTGGCTCCCCACCACATGCGAAGTGCACGAAACACCTCCTTGAACCGGCTCTCGCTGACGAACTCCAGCAGCGCCCCGTTCTGGGAAGGACCGCTGAGCGCGACCTGCGAAGCACCCGCCGAATCGATGAGGGCCCGGTAGAGGTCCGTCGCGACGCGACGGGAACCGGGTTCAACGACCCAAGGGCCGATTTCGCACGAGGCGCCGCTAGGATTCCCGACGATGAATCCGCGCAGCCGGCCGCGGTTCTCAGCCACCAAGAACGTGGAGGGAAATTCCTTCGCGAGCCGAGCGAGGAGCTTCTGTCGATTTGCACCGAAGTACTTTGCATCCATCCGCGCCAGTCCGGTGAGATCCTCGGCTCGGACCGGCCGAATCCCGCGAACCCGCTCCCCCGCTTTGGCGAGGCCGTGCCATCGGATGACTTCGTACTCTCGATGGAATCCCAGGCGCTCATAGAATGGGATGGCGTTGAGGTATGCGTTCAACTGGACCGTGCGAACGCCCGTGGCACGGAGGTGCGCCAGCGCGGCCTCCATCATTTCTTTGCCGACACCTTTCCCACGCAATTCCGGTGCAACGATGACGGCACCGAGGAACGCGAGGTCGTCGTACGTCGTCGTCGTGAGCACGCCGACCACGCGCCCGTAGCGCTCGGCCGCGAAGCATCCGTCTGGCGAGAGCGCCAGCAGCCGCTGGAAGTCCTCGCGCGTGTACCCCCACGCCTCGAGGTCGGTCAGGGCGATCGCGGCGTCGATGTCCCGCTCTTCGAGCCTTCGGATCCGCGTGCCTTCCACAACCTCACCCGTTGCTCAAGCTCTTCCAGCTCGTCGCATTCGTGGTATCCGTACGTCACGTACCGTTTGTCCTTCCGGAGATGCTTGTACATGCAGGGGCCGTACTCGTCGTCCTCCTGGCCGTACCACTTGTCGCAGTCCTTGCAGAGGAATTTCTGCGGCAGTTGCGCCTGGAGTTCGTCTACATGCCCCAGAACGGGTCCTCCTTCCGTTTGATCGCGCAGATCTCGTCCAGCGCCGAGAGCTCGTCGTGAGTTAGGTCCTTCCGGCCCCGGAGCGCGCGCGCGTCGGCCTCCGGGAGGTCCACGTAGAGGACGTCCCCGCCGTTGATCTGTCGCCCGATCGTGATGCCGTCCACCGAGATTGCGACTTCCTGTCCCTGGTTCGCCCCTTCGAGGGTCTTCTCCCCGGTCCGGATCGTCTTGATGCGCCCAAGCGGCCGACCGTCCCCTCGCATGATCGATTCCCCCGGACGGATTCTACCGGCCAGCACGCGGACGCCGAAGATCGCGGGCTTCGAGGTCCGGAACACATGTTCGCCAAGGAAGAGGAGCTTCGCGGGATACGCGATCTCCTTGCGGCCCGCCTCGGCGAGTTGTCGCTTCCTTTCATCCCGCCACGCCTGGTAATCTTCGATGAGACGGTAGATCACGTCGTTCTCGAGCAGCGTGAGGTCGGGGTGTTCTCGGAGCGCCGTCTTCGCGTCCGGAAGGATTTCCAGGTTGAATGCAAGGATCGCGCGGTTCAGGGGATTCTTCGCCGTCGCGGCGTCCGTGACGTCTCGCCGCGAGACCGGTCCGAGCCGAGCGAACTTGATCGGGATCGAGGCCTGCTTGCATTCGTACGCGAGGCCTTCGAGGGAGCCGATCGCGTCGGCCTTCACGAGGATGCCCTCGTCCTGCGTCTCGATGTGGAGCTGGGATTCTTTGGCCACCTCTTCGATGACCGCGGCCAGATTGCCTTTCGTCACGCGGATCGGTGCCCCGGCAACCGCCTTCCCGAGGCTGCTCCCGACAATCTTGACTCCGGCCGCCGCGGACACGCTCTGCATGGAGTCGAACCGCTCCTGCGGGTCCCGAATCTCGTCGAGTGGCTTCGGTTTCAGGACGGCCTTCACCTTCGTCGTCCCCGGCTTGGCCGCGGTCCCAAACACGATCGTGTCGCCTTTCGATAGCGTACCTTCGTAGACGATCGCGTCGAGGGTGACTCCGAGGCCCTTCTCTTCCTTCACCTCGAGGATCGTACCGACGGCCGGTCCCTCGGCTGTTGCCAGTTGCTCCTCGAGGAACCGCTGGGCGAGGCCGATGAGCGTCAATAACAGGTCCGGAACCCCTTCCCCGAATTTCGCGCTGACCGGGATCACCGCGAGGTTCGTCGTGAAGTCCGCGATCCGATCGTATCGGTCGGCGGAGAAGCCGTGCTCGAAGAGTCGGCCGACGAGTTCGTACATGCGACGATCGAGCTCCTCGCGCGTGGATTCCGGCTGATCCTCGTACGACCGGACGAACGGTTGCCCCTCGTGCTTCCTCCATCCGGGCACCATGTCAATCTTGTTCGCGGCGACGACGAACGGCGTCTTGTACCGCCGAAGGATGTTCAGGCTCTCGATCGTCTGCGGACGGAATCCCTCGTTGACGTCGATGACGAGGACGGCGAGGTCGGCGAGCGCACCGCCGCGGGCGCGCAAGGTCGAGAAGGCCACGTGGCCCGGGGTATCGATGAACAGGAGCCCAGGGATGCGGAACGATCGGCCTTTGACGAGGTCCCCGCACATCTCGAGGATTGCCGCGAGAGGGACCTCCGTCGCACCGATGTGCTGCGTGATCCCGCCGGCCTCGCGGCCCGCCACGCCGGTCCCGCGAATCCGGTCGAGGAGGGTCGTCTTGCCATGGTCCACGTGCCCGAGGACGGACACGATGGGCTGGCGGATCGAAGCCATCGCGGGCGGACCAAGAATCCGACGATATTAGAAGGTTGGCCCCTCCGAAGGTTGGGCCCGGCTACTCCCTCAACCAAGCCTCGTCAATCCGGGTGTACGAAAGAATCTCGTCGGGCTTGAAGAACAGGGCAATTTCTCGTTTCGCGCTCTCGGCCGAGTCGGAACCGTGGATGATGTTGCGGCCGATCGTCATGGCGAGATCCCCGCGGATGGTGCCCGGCTCGGCCTCCGCAGAGTTCGTTTTCCCCATCATCTTCCGGACCGCCGCGACCGCGCCGTCCCCGTCGAGCACCATCGCGACGACCGGCCCCGCGGCGATATAGCCCATCAGCGGCTCAAAGAACGCCTTCCCCTTATGCTCCGCGTAGTACGTCTCCGCGAGCGAACGACCGACGCGGATGAGTTTCAATGCCGTGACCTTCAGGCCGCGACGCTCGAATCGGGAGACGATTTCCCCGATCAGGCCGCGTTGCACCGCGTCCGGCTTCAGGAGGACGAAGGTGCGCTCGGCCACGTTCACTTCCCCTTCTTCGCCTTCTTTGCGGTGGGAGCGGGCGCCTCCTCTTCCTCCGCCGGCTCCCGCTTTCGGCCTTTCACCTCTTGCCATCGCCCGTCGAGCCAGGACTTGAATGTCCGTCGCCCTTCCGGGGAATCCTTCCACGCGAGGAACTCCGCCTTGTCGATGCGGGTGACCGGTTTGGCGCCATGCTTCTTCTTCGACCAGCCGACGATCGACGTGTGGAACGAATCGCTCGCGACGAAGTCCGAGTAATGTCGCTCGAGTTCTCCTCGTGGCAGGTCGGGTCCGATCCGCTTGTCGATCAGGTCCGACAGGTCGGCCGGGATGTCCTTTCCCTTCGGGGTCTCGATCGTGATCTCCACCGCGAGCGCTCCCGCCGCGGGGGTCTCCTCCGCGACAGCGACGGCTTCTTCGGCGGCGACCCGACCGGCCGCTCGACGGAACGCTTGTGTCCAAGGCGTCCACCGGGGCACGCGCCCGAGTTTCAGCATGTTCGCTTGACACTTGTGAGAGCAGAAGAGGAAGACGGTCCCGTCCTTGCGGATGAACATCTTGCCGGTGCCGGGCTCGATCTCGTTGCCGCAGAAGGAGCACGAGCGTCGGGTCGGCATCGTCTCACCGGACCGACAGCTTGCGGGCCTCGCGCGCGGTCTCGCGCAACATGAGCACATCGCCGACTTGGATGCTGCCCTTCACGTTGCGCGTGATGATGCGGCCCTTGTCGCGTCCATCGAGGACCCGGACCTTGACCTGGACCGCTTCTCCCGTCATCCCCGTCCGGCCGACGACCTCGACGACCTCCGCGGGAATGCTGTCATCGTCCGCCATGTTCTCTCACTCGCGTGTCCGAGGAATCGTCACTTCTTCATCGCGCGGATTTTCGCGGAGACGTCGTCGATGACGGGCTTCGCCTTGCCCGGGTCCAGGATCGCAATCGAAGCGGTCGCCTTGCCCAGGCCCACGGCGACGCCGAGCTCCTGCTTACTCGGGACATAGGCGTACGGCACGCCCTTCTCTTCGCAGAGGAGCGGCATGTGCGCGAGGATCTCCTCCGGCTGGACGTCCTCCGCCATCACGACGAACTGAGCCTCGCCTCGCTCGACGAGCTTCGTGACCTCGTTCGTCCCCTTGCGGACTTTCCCGCTCTCCTTCGCGAGCTCGATCGATTGATAGGTCTTGTCGACGAGCTCCTTCGGCATCTCGAAGCGAACGTACATTGGCTTGGGCATCGTGGAGACCTCCTTCCGTCCCGCGGCCGCGGGACGTCATCAGTCATCGGCTCCCCGTCTCGGAGAAGCGGCCGTCGAAGTGGCGCGGGTTATAAAAGGTTTGCGACCGTCTCCAGACGAGTCCGTTGAAACCGAGAATGGCGGTCCGCAGCAAGGTTGAAAAGCGCGGCGTGGGGTTCGTTGGGCATGCCCACGGACCGCAAGTTCAGTCGCTTCGCTCCCACGGACCGACCGCTGCAGACCCGAGAGATTCCGGAGGGAGGGATCTGCCTGTCCGCATTCGTCATCTTGAGCGAGAGCGGCCATCGAGACCGCGTTCTCATGGGTCATCTGGATCCTTCGGCGGGATGGGACCATATCGGGGCGCTCGATTCGGAGCGAGCCGCTGTGAATAGCAAGGGATGGATGTTGCCTTCCTCACATCTGATCCTCGGCGAGTCGCCACAGGTGGCCGCGGACCGGATCCTCAAAGAGCAGCTCGGTCTCCCGAGTCACCCGCTGAACGGCCCGCAAGTTTTCTCCGAGGTGTATGGACCGAAGAATCACTGGGATCTCGAATTCGTTTTCTTGGGGGAACGGAACCAGATTGCGCAGCACCCGGCGTGGACCGAGCTTGCGTTCGTCGATGTGACCGAAACGCCGCGAGAGGAAATCTCGAGGTACCATGACGACATCCTCGCGAACGTCGGTCGATGGAATCCCGCGAGCCGGTAGATCGCTAGGCCTGTACCGGGCCGTTGAAGGCGAATCGATCAAGCCCTGCCCCTTTCGGGAGCGCCTCCGTCTCGATTGGCGGAATCAGATCCGGTCCGCCCCAGCTGCTCCCGGACCACCCGGTTCGCAACCTCCAGAAACTTTTCTTCGGTCCCCGGAGGAATCGTCGCGCCGGCGGCCCCATGGTGACCGCCGCCTTGGCCTCCCACGGCCAGGCTCGCGGCCTGCATGACGGCCGCGAGGTCGAGTCCGCGGGCCACGAGCTCTCGCGTCGTTCGCGCCGAGACCTTGATGCCGTCTTCGGCTTGGGCGAACGCGATGATCGGCAGGTCCTTGCTCGCGCCTTCGCGGTGGAGGGCCATGCTCGCGGCGATCCCAACCACGGTGTCGCGAATTCGATCCGCCGCGTGGAAGAACTGGACCGCCTCCATCTGCGTGATGCCGGCTTCTTCGATCGTCTCCATCGAGTTCATCAGGTACTCCCGGTGGCCCCGGAGTAGACGGAGGGCCTGGGCGAGGTACTCCTCGCGATCGCCTCGGCACACGCGGTACCCGACTTCGGGCTGGTCGTATCGTCCGCAGGCGTTCATCAGGGTCCCAAACTCTTTCGCATCGCGCGTCGGGCTGCCCGCGGGCTCGCGCACCAGCGTGTACGTTTCTCCCGCCAACCGCTCGACCTCTTTGATTCCGCACCCCCGCTCCAGCATGTGTGAAACGAGGGCCGATACCACGCGTTGCTTCTCGCCGCGGTCGAGGTCCGACCAGCTCCGCCAGTGATTCTCGACCTTCAGGTCGACTCCGAGCTCGAGGAGGAACGCGATGCAAGCCTCCTCGTTTCCGCTGAGCCGCGGGATCCACGGGTCCGTCGCGTATTGGAGCATCTTGTACGCCGGTCGCGTCTCCCGTCCGAAGAGCCGGAGATCGATTCGGGCCTCCAGCACGCCGGCGGCGATCCCGTCCGCCAAGATCGTGCGATTGTACCCGGAGAGCCGCCGGAACTCCTGATCTTGAACGTCGCCGACCGCGCCCACGATGGCGATCGCCGCGAGGTCGACATTTTTCGGAGAGAGGGCCCTCGCGACGGCGTAGGCGCATCCCGCCCCACTCGCGACGTCGGAGCCTTCGCCTTCGAGATGCGGATTCAGCATGAGGACCCGATCTTGCGATTCGGTGAAACGGACGAGATCTCCCCGCAGCGCCCTCGGAACTTCTCGCTCCGTCGGAACGTGGTGGTCCGTGATGACCGCGTCCAAGCCGTGCAACGCGTGCAGCATCCCCGCGCCGAGGTCGATGAACCAGACGAGCGGAGTCCCCTGCCTCTTTAGGTCCGTGAGGACCGCCTGGTCGAGCTTCTTGACGAACGCGACCTCGTGCGAGATGCCCGCCCGGTCGAGGGCTTCGGACGCGATGGCGCCGCCGGTGATGCCGTCCGTATCGATGTGCGTCACGATGCGGACGAACGGAGCCGGGCGCAGGCGCTCCGCAATCTCTTGAGCGACCGCCTCCATCGCGCCATCAAGCGGGAGTCCACCCATGAATCTTTGGGAGGGGACGGCGGATGGCCGTCATCCCGATCTTCGAAGAAGAACGAATATCTGAGGACGTCCATGATGCCCGTGTGATTCACGTCACCGCGACGGGGCTGATCGCTCGCGACGGTCGGGTCCTCCTCGGTAAGCGCACCAGCATGGTTCGGTTCGCAGGCATGTGGGACGCCTTCGGGGGACATCTCGTCCCGTGCGAAGAGCCGTCGTCCGCCTTGGTCCGCGAGCTCGCGGAGGAGTTGGGGATCACGGCGGTCCGGCCGCGGTTCCTCGGCATCTACGAAGACGTCGATCCGACTTCGAAGGACCTCTTCCGGCACTACCTGTTCCTCGTCACCCGATGGAATGGGGAGCCGAAGATCGCGAACGAAGAGCATTCGGAGATTCGGTGGTTCGACCCGGAGCAAGCGGAACGCCTGAATCTCGCGCCGAGCCTCAAGGAAGCGATTCGCCGCGTCCTCCCGAAGAAACCTTAACTCGGACGCACATGTTCGACCGGGGACGCCATGGTCGACGAGACACAAATCCGGAAAATCCTGGGCGAGATCAGGACGATCGCGGTCGTCGGTTGCTCGAAAGATCCAGCCAAGGACGCGCACCGGGTCCCGAAGTACATGCAGATGAACGGCTACCGCATCATCCCCGTGAACCCGACTGCGACGGAGATCCTCGGGGAGAAAGCGTATCCATCGCTCGACGCCGTGCCGGTTCCCTTCGACGCCGTCGACATCTTCCGTCCGTCGGCGGACGTACCGCCGATCGTGGACCAAGCGATCAAGACGCCCGCGAGAGTCATCTGGATGCAACTTGGAATTCGGAACGATGGCGCCGCGAAGAAGGGCCAGGCCGCGGGCAAGATCGTGATTCAAGACCGTTGCATGATGCGCGACCATGCGCGGCTATTCGGCAAGTCGATCCTCGAATGAGGACGCCGCAAAGACGAGGGCGACGCTCGGGCCCCCCGCACGTCGGGCCGCGGCGATGAGCGCCTCGATTTCTCCCAGGATGCTCACGGCCGCGGGCGGAGCGTCGAACTTCGCGGTCGTGACGGCTTCGGACCACGCCCGGAGACGGGATTCCGGCACGACCCCGACGCGGAACGGTTGGGAGACGCCTCGCTCGATCTTGACGGTCGGACTGATCCCGGCGAACGTTTGCACCGGGACTTCGATCCAACTCGATCCTTCCTGGGGGAACAGTTCGGGCGAGAGGCTTGGCGGGAGGGCTTCCTCCGCGGCGCGGATGGATCGGCTCCCTTGGGCATCGTCCCAAACCCGGCCGAGCCGGGCGCCCGCCGACACGACCGTGTGGTCGAGCCACGCGAGATCGTGGGTCCGTCGGATCGAGGAGCGCCGCGTCCACAGGACCTTCGCGAGCAGATAGTACGCTTCCCGAAGCGCTCGGGCCTCGGGCGACTTCGTGCCGCCGGCGTGCTGCGCCTTCTCGAGAGCCGAGGCGACCAAAGGCTGAGACGATAGCAACGACTGAAAGTCGACGACCCGGAGGAGAGCCTGCCATCCCATGGGGACCGCCACGGGTCTCGTCAACAAAAGGGTGTCGGCGCAAGAGGCTTCGTGTCTTCCGTCCCCGAGGACCGGACGAACGGCGGTCTGCCTCAGTGAAGGACGACCGACTTGACGCCATCAACCTGCTTGATCTGCGGGAGCAGCCGCTCGGGCACGGGGGCCTCCGTGACGATGAAGCCGTGTGGATCATCGACGATCTCGGGGTCGTCCATGATCACCTGCCGAATCGATATGCCGGCTTGGGCGATGATCGCCGCGACCCCGGCCAGGATTCCCGGCTTCGATGCGTTCGTCGGGACGATCTCGATCGCCCCCCAGTTCATGATCGGGGCGATTTCGCGGAGGTGGCACACGGGACGCAAGGCGTCAAAGAACGCCCGCAGCTCCGCATTCTTGTCGATCGTGTCGACGGTCGCGGTCACCACCCGCCGGTCGACGCCCGCGGCGCGGGCCATCGCCGTGTCGGAGAGCTTGATGTCGCCCGCATAGACGCTCCCCTGATGGACCCGCAGGCCGTACATCACCGCGAGCTGGGCGACCTTCTCCTGTGCCGGGAAACCTTTGAAATAGTGACGGAAGCGCGCCCACATGCCCTTGGCCGAATGTACGGAAGGGTGCCCTAAGGGTTAATGTTTTCGTCATCGAGTGTAGCTAAGTGAACATCAGAGAACAGAATCGTTATATATTGTCCAAAGAATCCACCGCCCGGATCGGTGGACCCGATGCAGGCGATTCGAACGGAACCGGCGGCTGCGAGCGACGTGAAAATCCTCCTGGACGTGGACGACCTGCCGCGGGCGTGGTACAACATCCTCCCGGACCTCCCCGCGCCATTCCCCCCGTACCTCCACCCCGGCACCAAGGAGCCGGTGCCGCCCCAGGCCTTCGAGCCGTTGTTCCCGAAGGAACTCATCCGCCAGGAAATGAGCCCGAACCGGGCCGAGCCGATCCCCGAAGAGCTGCGGGAGGCGTATTTCCGACTCGGCCGACCGACCCCCCTGTACCGGGCGAAGCGCCTCGAGACCTACCTGAAGACGCCGGCCCGGATCTACTACAAGCGGGAGGACCTCTCCCCCGTCGGATCGCACAAACCGAACACCGCATTCGCCCAAGCCTACTTCGCGGCCCAAGAGGGGGTCGAAGCCCTCGCGACCGAGACCGGCGCGGGCCAATGGGGATCCGCCCTCGCCCTCGCGACGAACTACTTCGGACTGAAGGCGAAGGTGTTCATGGTGCGCGTGTCGTACGATCAGAAGCCGTATCGCAAGTATGTCATGAATCTGTACGGCGCCGACGTCATCCCGAGCCCGAGCGATCAGACGAACGTCGGGAGGAAGTTCCTCGCCCAAGATCCGGACCATCCGGGGTCCCTGGGCATCGCGATCTCCGAGGCAATCGAGTCCGCGGTGACCGGGAAGAACACGAAGTACTCCCTCGGAAGCGTCTTGAATCATGTCTTGATGCATCAGACCATCATCGGGCTCGAGGCCCAGAAGCAGTTCGAGCTCGCGGACGTCACCCCGGATTTCATGGTCGGTAGCGTCGGCGGCGGCTCGAACTTCGCGGGCTTCACGTATCCGGTGATCGGCGAGCGCATTCACGGCCACGTCGATACGAGATTCGTCGCCGTGGAGCCGGAGTCCGTCCCCTCGATGACCCAAGGACGTTACGAGTACGATTTCGGGGACACGGGCGAGATGACCCCGCTCGTCAAGATGCACACGCTGGGCCATACGTTCGTCCCACCGCGCATCCACGCGGGCGGCTTGCGGTACCATGGGACCGCGGCGACGCTGAGCGTCCTGTTGGACTCGGGGCTCGTCGAGCCCCGCGCGGTGGACCAGCTCGGCACATTCCAAGCGGGGGAAATCTTTGCAAAGACGGAGGGCCTGATTCCCGCGCCGGAGACGTGCCACGCGATCCGCGGAGCGATCGATCTCGCCCTCGAGGCGAAAGACCGCAACGAGGAGACCGTGATTGCGTTCAACTACAGCGGCCACGGCTTGCTGGACCTCGAAGGCTACCGACAGTTCATGGAGGGCACCCTGAAGAGCAACGGAAAGTGAGAGGCCTCGGGCAGGCCGCCCCGTGCCTCTTTCTCTTTTTGTCGCCTTGTTGGACTTCAGGGAAAGGCACCGGGCTCACGACCGCTGCGGCGCGGTCAAAGACATGAGGCATCACCGCCATCCGCCGCCGTGGACGTCGGGGTGGACGTCGGCGGGACCTTCACCGACTTCGTCGGATTTCGCGGCCGCGAGGTCGTGTCGCTAAAGCTGCCGAGCACGCGAGATCCATCCGCGGCGGTCCTCGAGGGGATGCGGGCCCTTGTCGCGGCGGGGATGGCGCACGGAACCACCGTGGCGACGAACGCGATCTTGGAGCGGAAGGGCGCCCGCACCGCGTTCGTGACGACGGAGGGCTTCGAGCACCTGTTGCTCATCGGTCGTCAGAATCGGCCCTCCCTCTACGACCTCCGGATCACGCGACCGCCTCCGCCGGTTCCGAGAGAACGGTGCTTCGGCCTGCGGGAGCGCGTGGACGCGCGAGGCCGGGTCCTTCGCTCCCCGACGAAACGCGACCTCGAGGCGGTCGCCCGGCGCGTTCGATCGAGCGGGGCCGAGTCCGTCGCGATCTCGCTCCTCTTCTCGTTCCTCGATCCGGCGCATGAGCGGCGACTCGCGAAGGCGCTGCGTGGCATGTCGGTCTCCACGAGCCACGAAGTGCTCGCCGAGTTCCGCGAGTTCGAGCGATCCTCGACGACGGCGCTCGACGCATACGTGAAGCCGCTCGTCGTTCGATATCTGCGAGGCCTGGAGCGGGCCGTCCATGGGGACTTCTACGTGATGAAGTCGTCCGGAGGCGTCGTCCCGCACAAGGCCGTTTTGCACCGGCCCGTCGACATGGTCCTGAGTGGACCCGCGGGCGGGATTGCCGCGGCGGTCGCCATCGCACGGGCGACGGGCCATGGAAACCTATTGACGTTCGACATGGGCGGCACCAGTGCGGACTTCTCGACCATCGTTCGTGGCGCGGCCTCTTGGACAACGGAGGCGATGATCGACACGTTCCCGCTCGCCCTTCCGGTCGTCGACATCGAGTCGGTCGGAGCCGGCGGTGGCAGCATCGCTTGGATTGACGCTGGTCGATCGCTTCGCGTCGGACCGGGCAGCGCGGGCGCCGATCCGGGCCCCATCGCGTACGGCAAGGGCGGCGAATCGGTGACAGTCACCGACGCAGACTTGTTAGGAGGCGTCCTGGGGCCGACCTTGCTGGGAGGGCGCCTGCCTCTGCACGGGGACCTGGCCGCGAAAGGGATTGCTCGCCTCGCCGACTCGGTGCACCTCTCCTCCGAGGAAACGGTCCTTGGGGTGCAACGGGTCGTGCGCGCGACGATGGCGAAGGCGATGCGGATCATCCTGGCGCGGCGCGGGTTGGACCCGCGGGACTTCGCTCTCTTCGCGTTCGGCGGGGCCGGCCCGATGCACGCGTGGTCGCTCGCGAGAGAACTCCGGATTCCCCGCGTCTTGGTCCCGTTTCTTCCCGGAGCCTTTTCCGCATACGGCATCTTGATCTCGCCGATACAGCTGGAATATAGCCGGACGATGGTTCGGCCCTTGGATCGGGCAGAGTCCGCGATCGGACATGCGGTCCAATCCTTCAGATCTCGAGCGCGGAGAGCGCTCCACGAGGAACACCACGCCGCCCGCGGGGCCGTGTTCCTGGAGAGCGTCGACCTCCGATACCGCGGACAGAGCTACGAAATCAACATCCCGCTTTCCGGCAATCTTGCGGGCGCCTTCCGGAGGGAGCACCGCCGGCGCTACGGATACGCCTCGCGGGAGGAGCCCATCGAGCTCGTCACCGTCCGACTCATGGTCCGTGTGCCGCGCCGTGTCACCTTTCCACCGCCCCCTGCGGTCGTCTCACCGTCGATTGGACGCCGTCGGGTGCTCTTCGATGACGGATGGTCCGACGTTCCCGTGTTCGACCGGGGCTCGCTCCCCGTCGGATTCGAGGAAGATGGGCCGGCCATCGTCGCGGAAGAGCACGCCACCACGGTCGTACCCCCCGGGGCGAACTTCCGGATTCAGCCTCGCGGGCTGATCGAGATCGAGGTGGCTCCGTGAACCCGGCCGATCTTGAGATTTTCCAGACGGCCTTGTCGTTCGTCCCGGAAGAAATGGGAGTCGCCCTTCGCCGCACGGCCTACTCGCCGAACATCAAGGAACGGATGGACGCGAGCTGTGCCCTGTTCGACGTGGAGGGCCGCATCATCTGTCAGGCGGAGCACATCCCGGTCCACCTCGGTTCCATGCCGGTCGCCGTCGAGGCGGCATTGCGAGACTTCCCGGGCACCCTCCGCGATGGCGATCAAATCATCCTGAACGACCCGTACCGGGGCGGCACGCACCTCCCGGACGTCACGATGATCCGGCCGGTGTTCGTGCGCCAGACGGTCATCGGATTCGCGGTGAATCGAGCCCACCACGCGGACATCGGTGGAACGGTGGTCGGTTCGATGCCTGCCACCGCAATGCGTCTCGAGGACGAAGGCCTCGTCTTGGAGCCGCAGAAGATGATGGACCGCGGACACGAGCGGCGGGCCGTCCTGGAGAGATTTCGTCAGGAGACATGGAACCCAGCCGAGCGGCTCGGAGACCTCCGAGCCCAGGTCGCCGCGAACGAGCTCGGCGCTCGGCGTCTCGTCGAAGTCGTCCTACGAATCGGGGTCACGGGTTTCCGAGGCTGGGTCGACGAGCTCCTCGATTACGGAGAGCGGAGGGTGCGCGCCGCGATCGGCGAGCTCCCTCGCGGGACGTGGGCTGCAGAAGATTTCCTGGAAGGGGCGGCGCCCGAGGAACCCGAGCGAATCCGAATCCGCGCGGAGGTCACGATTGGCGGTTCCGGCATCGCCGTGGACTTCGCGGGAACCGATCGCCAGGTCCCGGGGAATCTGAACGCGCCACTCGCCGTGACGCTGAGTGCGTCCTCCTATGTGGTGCGGTGCCTGACCGACCCCGACGCACCGCGAAACGCCGGCGCGCTCCGACCCCTCCGCGTGCTGGCGAGGGAGGGGAGCCTCGTCTCGCCACGCCCTCCGGCCGCGGTCGCCGCCGGGAATGTCGAGACCTCGCAGCGAATCGTCGATGTCCTGTTCCTCGCGCTCTCGGAGCCCCTCGCCGACGCGGTCCCCGCCCAAAGCCAAGGCACGATGAACAATCTGACGATCGGCGGATCCGATCCTCGGCCGTTCTCGTACTACGAGACCATCGCAGGTGGCGAGGGCGCGCTCCCGTACCGGCCCGGAATGTCGGGCGTCCACACCCACATGACGAACACCCGCAACACGCCGGTCGAAGCCCTCGAGTTCGCGTACCCGCTCCGGATCGAGGAGTACCGACTCATCCCCGGCACCGGCGGGCGAGGCCGGCATTCGGGAGGCGATGGCATTCGCCGCTCCGTTCGATTCCTCGCCCGCGCCGGTACCGCGTCGATCCTGTCGGAGCGCCGTGCCCTTCGGCCGAAGGGACTCGAGGGCGGCGAGGATGGCCGCCCGGGACGGAACCTCCTCATCCGAAACGGACGTCGTCGCGGACTCGCCGCCAAAGTGACGGTCGAACTCCGCCGCGATGACCTCCTCGTTGTCGAGACACCGGGAGGCGGAGGGTGGGGGCCGCCGGAGCACCGACGCCGTTGAGTGTAGCCTACGTGCACCGGAGAGGTTGACTCGAACGCGGAAGACTCCTCCGTCGTGACACCGCTCGGTCTCGTATTGGGTTTCTTCATCGTGACGATGCTCGGTCTCCTCGCGGGCGCTCTGACGGGCTTGTCACCCGGACTTCACGTGAACAATGTGGCGGCCCTCGTGCTCGCGACCCAGGCTGCGTGGACGGGGTTCCTTGCCGCGCTGGTCCCGGACGTTTCCTCCGAGCCGGAGACGATCGGCCTCTTGCTCTCGTGTTTCCTCCTCGCGACGGCCGGGAGCCACGCGGTCTTCGACTTCATTCCGGCCGTCTTCTTGGGCGCGCCGACGGAAGACACGGCGCTCGCCACGCTCCCCGGGCACCGTCTCCTCCTGGTGGGCCAGGGCGCGAAAGCGGTGGCCTTCGCCGCTCGCGGGGCACTGTTGGGAACCGCCTTCGCGGTGGCCGCGCTGGTCCCGCTCCGCTTGCTCCTCGCCGACCCGATCGGTCTCGCGGACCACTTCCGACCGTGGACGCCGATCTTCCTGGTGTGCGTTCTGGGCGCGGTCCTCGCGTCCGAATGGCGCGGACGAGGACGCGTCCGCCGAGTGCTGCGCGCGGTCTGGGTCCAGGCCTTGGCGGCCGGTCTCGGGATCGCGGTCCTCCGCGGGCCATCGCTCGTCGATCCGGATGCGGTCCTGTTCCCGCTATTCTCGGGTCTCTTCGGGATTCCGAGCCTGATCGTCGGACTGCGTGCCCGACCCGGCTCGATTCCGTACCAACGGCTCGAGCCCCTTCGGGGTCTTTCGAGGGAGGACGCGCGAAGTGCGCTCCGCGGCACGATCGCGGGGGCCAGCGTATCGTGGCTTCCTGGGCTCAGTGGCGGAGCGGCGGCGACGCTGGCCTCGGTCGGTACGCGCAGGACCGTCGGTCCGAGTCAGTTCATGGTCGTCTTGGGCGCGGTCTCCACGTCCACGGCGCTCCTCAGCGTCGCCGTCCTGTTCATCATCCACCGCGCTCGGAGCGGGGCGGCGGCCGCCGTCCGCGGGCTCGCCGGAGATCTCGCTCCGTGGCCCCATGCATGGGCGGCGCCGGCGGTGCTCTTTCTCCTGGTGATGTCCGCGGTCCTCGCCACCGCGATCGCCGCTCCCCTGGCGGCACGTATCGGCCGCGGTGTGGCGAAGCGCTGGTCGAGGTCGAACCCGCGCCGGATCGCGGCCCTGTCCCTGCTCGCGGTCTTCGTCCTGTTGGCGGCGGCCACGGGCCCGGTCGGGATCGCCTTGGCGGCGCTCTCCACGATCGTCGGCCTCGTGCCGGTCGCGCTCCGGGTGCGCCGGGTGCACCTGATGGCGTCGCTCCTCATCCCGGTCCTGCTGTCGTACATCGGTCCGGGGGCTTGAGGAAAGGTAAAGACCTCGATGCCGCATCGTGCATCCTGGCGCAGGCTCCTCGAGGCACACATTGCACGCGGGATCCCCGAACGTGCTCGACAAACTCTCCTTCGTCCTCGCGAGCCGGCAGAGGGAGAAAGTTCTCGCGGCCGTCATCCCGGGCCCGCAGACGCCGGTTCAAATCGCGAAGCGGACGGGCCTTCGCCTCCCCCACGTGAGCCGGACGCTCGGGCAGCTCGTGCGAGCCGAGCTGGCGCAGCGCGTCGGCGGGGAACGCCGCGGGAAACTGTACGCGGCTTCGAGGGTCGGGCTGGCGGTGTTCGGGGAGCTCTCCGAGGCCCGCGGTGACCGACTGGTCGCACCCATGATTCGTGGCAGCCACTTTCGGAACTACCATCATTGGATTGCCGTCCATCACGGTCGGGCCGCAGCCGACAAGACTCTCATCGAGGCCGGCGTGGATCCCGCGCTCATCCATGCGGACCGCTGGTATCCGCTGCGGTCCGCGCTGGACGTCCTTGAACATGTGGAAACGCGGTTCGGGGACGGAACGTATGAAACGGTCCGCCGGATGATGAGGGACGAGGCGATCAACTTCACTTCGCTCCGACGCTTCGTCAAGCGCGTGATTCCCTTCCCGATCCTGCTGGAACTCTCGCCGAACTCGTACGCGCGCGAGTTCAATCACGGCCGTCTCGAAGTCGATGTCGAAGACCATCGGGCGGTCTTTCGAAACTACGATTGGATGAGCAGTCCCGCCCGATGCGCGGCGTGGCTCGGGACCTACGAAGGTTCCCTCGCCATGCTCGGGATTGCCGGAACCGTCACGAAGATCGCGTGCATCCTCCGCGGCGACCCCTACTGCGGCTACCGGATCGACTGGTGAGCGGGACCGCCGGCAATGAGGAGCTCTTGGAAAAAAAGAACATCGTCTGGTAACTAACTGGTAATTATGCATTATCTGCTCCACCGCGCTTGCGCATGGAGGCAGGAGTCCAGGGGGAACGAAATCCTCGTTTGGAGGGATGTCTGCCTGTGCCCGTCCCCGCGGGGAGTCGTGGACGGGTCCCTTTCTTACAAGTCCTCGTGGTTCTCGCGGGTCCCGTACGGCGTCGAGTACTTGTGCGTCTCCCGGATCCGTTCGACACCGTCGATCTCTTTGATGTACTCCGCGACTACCGCAGGCACCAGGGATTCCCAGTCGCCGCCTTTGAGCATCCGTTGGCGGACGACGGTCCCGGAGAGCCGCTCGCGGTCCACGAGCGGAGGAGACGTAACCTTGAGACCGTGCTCCCGGAACAGCCTTACGACGAGATCCGAGTTCGTATACACGATATCAAACCGAGGCACGAGGGACGTCACGTGGCTGACCCACACGCTGTGCACGTGGGTGTCCGGAATCGGGACGATGTGGTAGTTGTGGATCCCCTCCGCGTCGAGGGCCCGCTTAATCATCTCGTATCGTTCGCCCGCGGTGAACGGATTCTCCCCGGTGTGACTGTATTGCGCGGAGCCGATGCCGACGATGATCTCCTCGTTCGATTCGAGGATCCGCTTGACCGTCGCGAGGTGACCGCGATGGAACGGCTGGAAACGGCCGATGAAGAACGCGCGGCCGCTCATTCGTCGTCCTCTGCCAGGAAGTGATCGATGTAGGGGCATTCGAGCGTCAGGAACTTCCGGCAATGGACGCACAGGCCGTCGTCGTCAGCGGGCGAGAGGGCCGGCCCGGACTCATAGCACGGCATCGGTTCGGAGAACTCGGAGGGATCCATCCGACTCCCCCGTCTCTCCGGAAAACTCAGTGGGGCACGGCGGCCGGGCCGGGCTTGTCCGGCGTGATCTTCGGGACCAAGGCCACGAGTTTGCTAATGAGCCCGGATTTCTTGGGACCCACGAGCGCCTGCTCGAGGACCTCGCTCAGCGTGTCCACCGGAACGATCTCGATCTTCCCCTGGTAGCGGTCCTCCAGCAGGACGTCCTTCAGGTTCGAGCGGGGAATCACGACCTTCAGAAGGCCGAGTTCCGCCGCGGCTTCGATCTTCGCGGTCACGCCGCCGACCGGGAGGACCTGTCCGCGCACGCTCAGCGAGCCCGTCATCGCGACGGTCTGGTTGACGGGAACCTCTTCGAGGGCGCTGATCACGGCGGTGGCGACGGAGATGGACGCGCTGTCGCCCTCCGTGCCTTCCCGGGATCCGACGAACTGAACGTGGATGTCGTGGTTCGAGATGTCTTCGCCCGTGTACTTCTTGATCAGGGCCGAGACGTTCTCTACCGCCTCTTTCGCGATCTCCCCGAGGCGACCGGTCGCGATGATTCGGCCTCCCTGTTTCGCCTGCGCGGGGGTCACCTCGGCGGCGATGGGCAAGACAATGCCGCTGAACTCCGCGATGGAGTTGTCGCCGACGAGGACGGCAAGCCCGTTCACCATGCCAACGATGGCGCCTTCCGTGATGAACGTCTGGTACTCCTTGCCGCGCTCGATCATTCGGTCCGCGACCTGCTGTTCGAGGGACCGCGCGATTCGTTTCGCGTTCAGGACATGCTTCGCGGTGACGAGGGGCGTGGACTCTTCTTGGGCGATATCACCCGCGACCCGGATCAGGCCACCGAGCTCGCGCAACCGCAAGGTCAGTTGGCCGCGGCGGCCGGCCCTCCGCTGCGCCTCCCGCAGAATCTCGAGGACCGCGGTGCGGTCGAAGTGCGGGATCTTCCGGTCCTTCGCGACTTCCTGGGCGACAAACCGCACGAGCTTGAGCCGGTTCTCGTCCGAGTCGGGCATCGTGCTCTTCATGTAAATCTCATAACCGTATCCCCGAATCCGGGAGCGGAGGGCGGGATGCATCCCCTGAATCGCGTCGAGGTTTCCGGCGGCGACCAGGATGAAGTCGCATGGAACGGCCTCGGTCTTGACCATTGCCCCGGAGGACCGCTCGCTCTGGCCCACGATCGAGAATTTCTTCTCCTGCATCGCGGTCAGGAGGCTCTGCTGGCTCTCCATGCGGAGGACGTTGATCTCGTCGACGAACAGTACGCCTTTGTGGGCCTTGTGAATCGCACCGGATTCGACGCGCTCATGGGCCGGCGTCTCGAGCCCGCCACTCTGGAACGGGTCGTGCTTGACGTCCCCAAGAAGCGCGCCCGCATGGCTCCCCGTCGCATCGACGAACGGGGGCATCTCGTCGGGCGTGTGACTCACGAGGAGCTTCGGCACCATCAGGTTCTCGTGCCCTCGGCCCGTGTATCGAGTCGCGATGTAGATGATCGCCGCCACGAGGATGCCGAACAGGATGATGTTCGGCGCGTCGGGACGGAACTCGGGTGTCGGCGAGCCCCATTGATACGAGAGGATCACGCTCAGACCGATGATGAAGAAGACGATCGTCATGACCATGGAAGCTTTCTGTTCCCGGCGTTGCATCGCCTCCGCCTTCTGCGCGTTGACGATTTCGCGGCCTTTCCCGGCGGGCACGACGCGAATCTTCGGCTCGTTTGGATCTTCCGGGTTGTGGTAGACAATGATGTCTTGCAGGTCGTCTCGGGGCAGGAGTTCCGTCATCGAACGGGCTAACATCGACTTGCCCGTGCCGGGGTCGCCGATGAGCATCACGTGGCGCTTCTGTTCCGAGGCTTTCCGGATGACCTCGACGGCCCGCTCCTGGCCGATGACCTGATCGACGAGCCTCTCGGGGATCTTGACTTCCGCTGTGGACCGGAAGTCGACCTTGTTAATCCACGTATCCACAGGGGGGAGCTCTTCGGGCTCTCCCACGGTCTCCACCATCTTCTGACCAGGCCCTCGCGTGGGTCGCGTTCGAATACACGAGCCTTCTACTTAAACACTTTGACCTTGAAAACCCGAATGAGATTCCGAAAGTCTCGACCTTTCTCCATACGCGGGCGCTCCTCGGCGCACGATTTGTGGATGTGTCGCTGCCGTCGTGCGTCGCGTTTCGACCAGATCGATAATGCGGTCCTTACGCCACGGCCCGCTGCGTGATCATCTGGGCGAGCTTCGCAAACGCAATCTCGACATTCTCGCCCGTCTTCGCCGATGTGAACAAGAACGGTGCATCGTGCGCTTCCGCCGCGCTCTGGATGTCGGCCTTCGTGACGGTCATCTGACCCTTTAGGTCCGCTTTGTTCGCGAGGAATTCGATCGGGACGTTCCCCGTGACCTTCACGACCGCCGCGACCCAATCCTCCAAGTCGTCCAGCGTCTCCTTTCGGGTGACATCGCAGACGGCGAGGACGCCCTGGGCTCCATGGAAGTAGGCTTCCTTCAGGAGCTCGCGGAATCCTTTCTCGCCCATGATGTCCCAGATCGTCATGTCGACATCCATGCCGCCGCTCGGGCCGTCGACTTTGATCTCCTTCTTCGAGACTTTCGCCCCGAGGGTCGAGATGTATCGGTCGTCGAACTGGTCCTGGATGAACCTCCGGATCAGGCACGTCTTGCCGACCGCGCCCTCGCCGACGAGGCAGACCTTGACCTTCATCTTTTGGCGGTCCATTGGAATCCCTGAAATGGGTGCATCGCTCGCACACGCCTCAGGTTATAAAGGCGTTGCCCATCGGTTATCTACCGAGATAATGGCCGGGCCCTCGGAGCCGCCGAGTCGACGCTCGATTACTCATTTCCGCGGTGCCCGATCGCCTCGGCGAGGGCACGGAACGCCTCGTTCACGCCGGCCCCGGTCTTGGCGGATGCGAGAAACTGCGGGGCGGTGTGGATCGACCCCATCCGGGCGAGCTCTTCCTGGCTGACGACGAGTCGCTCGGTCAAGTCCATCTTGTTCCCGAGGAAGACCATCGGGACGTTGCCCACCTGCTTCCGGATCATCTGGACCCAGTTGTTCAGATCGTAGAACGTGTCTTTGCGCGTGAGGTCGCAGACCGCGATCACGCCCTGGGATCCCTCGAAATACGCATCGCGGAGCAGCGCCCGGAATCCTTTCTCGCCCATGATGTCCCAGACCATCATGTCGAGCGTCGCGGGAGCGCCCTTCCAGACCATGTCGACCGATTTCTTGGTGACTTTCGTGCCGACGGTCGCGATGTACCGATCGTCGAACTGATCCTGCACGAACCGCTTGATGAGCGAGGTCTTGCCGACCGCGACATCCCCGACGAGGCAGACCTTGGCCTTGAGGTGCTTCTGGCCGGCCATCGTGGAGGTCGCCATCATGCGTCACCCATTGGGCGCGGTCTTATGTACCGTGAGCACGCGAGTATCGCCCCTGATAATTCTTACTCTTCAGGGAGCACTTTCCGTGCGTAACGCTCCTTCGCGACGCGCTCCGCCAGGGACTGGAACGCGTTCTCGACGTTGACGCCGGCCTTCGCCGACGTGAAGTGGAACGGACTATCGTATGCGCGCGCGGCCTGGACCATGTCGTCCTCGCTGATCTGGACCTGGTCTTTCAGGTCGACCTTGTTCCCGAGGAACTCGATCGGGATTTTGCCGGTCACGCTGTAGACGCCTTCGATCCAATCGTCGAGGTCGTCGAGCGTCTTCTTCCGGGTCACGTCGCACACCGCGAGGATCCCGCGGGCTCCGTAGAAGTACGCTTCCTTGAGCAGTTCTCGGAAGCCTTTCTGGCCCATGATGTCCCAGATGGTCATGTCGATTTTCAGTTCCCCCGACCCGTCCGGCGAGGTCGAGGTCAGCTCCTTCTTGGAGACCTTCGTCCCCAGCGTCTGGATGTACTTGTCATCGAAGTTCTCGAGCACGAATCGGCGGATGAGGGAGGTCTTGCCAACCGCGGCCTCGCCAACAAGGCAAACTTTCACTTTCATCCGCTTGACTTCCATGAAGAACCGCCCGGCGACGTGGCATAGCCCGCGAAGCCCGCTTAAAAGTTATGGGAGCGTTATCACCGACGATACATGCAGACCTCCGGTTCGCTCATTCGTTGCGGTGTCACACGCGCGGGCTGAAAAGGCGAAGCGTTTTGTATTTTCGCCGTGATGCCGTGGATCGAAGGCGCGGCGATGTGTGACGAATATTACGACGCGCGCATGAAGGCGTTCTGGCGGGCGCTCGCGGAAGCGGACGAACGAGAAGTGGACGAGAAAGAAGACGAGCCAATCGTGCAACCGCTCGTCCTCGAGATCGCCGAACCGCAAAAGGCCAAGCCGAAAACGCTCCTCCGCTGAAGCGAAAGAGCGAGACGCCGGCGCACGGCTTTCCCAGGAGGCGGAGCCTCGCTCTCCAAAGAATTATATACGGCCCCTCCATAGGGACGGCCCAACGCGTCGACCAGACGCCCCCGGGCAATCCCTCCGTGGATCCCGGAAATGCGGGCCCGATTCTTCTGGCCTGGCAGGCGGCGTCACGGTGTCGCGACCGAACGCCCGCGGCTCATCGTACGCGAGGAGAGACCACTCTGTGCGGAGGAGTGGCGAATGCCGAAGGAACACCGACCGAGACACGGATCGATGGGCTTTTCGCCCCGCAAGCGAAGCGAGAGCCCGATTCCGCATTTCTCAAGTTGGCCCGACGTTGACGGCGGCACGCCGAGACTGCAGGGCTTCGCCGGCTACAAGGCGGGCATGACCCACGCGATCGTGGTCGACTACCGGCCCACCTCGACGACCTCGGGGCAGGAGGTCCAAGTCCCCGTGACCGTGGTCGAGGTGCCGCCGATGCGGGTCGCCGCGGTCCGATTGTACCGCCGCGTGCCAGAGGGCCTCAAGACGGCCGCGGAAGTATGGGCGGCGCAACTGGAGAAAGAGCTTCGACGCGTCTTCCCGATTCCGAAAGAGTACGATGCGGAAGAGGCCTGGTCGAAGGTCGACCCGGCCCACGTCGACGAGGTTCGGGTGATCACATACACGCAGCCGTCGCTCGTCACCGGCGTCCCGAAGAAGAAGCCGGACCTCATGGAAAATCGCGTCGGTGGCGGATCGATTGAAGACCGCATCAAGTACGCGCGTGGCCTCCTTGGGAAGGAAATTCCCGTCACCGAATTCTGTCGCGAAGGATCCATGGTGGACGTCGCCGCGATCACGAAAGGGAAGGGATGGCAAGGCCACCACACGCGCTGGGGCACGCGGCTCCTGAGTCACAAGAACTCAAAACATCGGCGAAACATCGGCACGCTCGGGAACTTCCAGCCCGGGTATGTGCGCCCGACCGTGCCGCAAGGCGGCCAATTCGGCTATCATCAGCGGACCGAGTACAACAAGCGAATCCTGAAGATCGGCGACAAAGCGGAAGAGGTCACGCCGGACGGCGGCTTCCTCCACTACGGGAATCTCCGGAATCCGTACGTGCTGCTGCACGGGTCGATACCGGGCCCGACGAAACGCCTCATACGATTCCGCGACGCGGCTCGAGGCGGATTCGTAAAGCTCGAGAAGTCTCCCGACCTCACGTTCATCTCCCGTGAATCGAAGCAGGGGGTGTGACGTCGATGGCGGATCCCGAGGAAAAGAAGGACGCCGCGGGATCCGCGGAGGCCGAACCCGCACCGAAGCGCCGTCGGAGGGCTTCGAAACCCGCGAAGGCTGCGAAGGCCACGAAGGGGAAGGAAGAAAAACGGGAAACGCCCGCGGTGAAAGCCGGTCAGGTCCACGTGTACTCCCTCGGTGGCGATGTCGTGAAGACGATCGACCTCCCGACCGTATTCCGGTCCGACATCCGCCTCGACCTGATTCGACGCGCGGTGACCGCGTTCCAGGCGAATCGACGACAGCCGTACGGTCCGGGCATCGGGGCGGGGATGCGCCACTCCGTCCGCTGGTCGGGCAAGGGACACGGCGTCTCGCGGGTTCCGCGCCTTCGGGGCACGATGACCGGCGCGCAGGCGCCGGGAACCGTCGGCGGTCGCCGGGCTCATCCGCCCCGTCCGGACACCGTATGGGCGAAGAAAATCAACGAACACGAACGGCGTCTCGCCCGCAACGCGGCGCTCGCGGCCCTGAAGGATCCGCAGATGGTCGCATCGCGCGGACATCGGTTCCCGGACGACGTCACGCTCCCCGTCGTGGTCGAGGACGACATCGAGACGCTCACCCCGGAGACGGGCGCGACGCGCGAGGGGCTGAAGATTCTCAATCAACTCGGCCTCGTGCACGATGTCGAACGGGCGAAAGACGGACGGCACATCCGAGCCGGACGCGGGAAGATGCGCGGTCGGCGGTATCGGCAACCGCGGAGCGTCCTCGTCGTCGTGAAGGAGGCCCGCACGGTCCGTCGCCTCCTGGGAAACCTCCCGGGCGTCGAGGTCGTCAGTCCGGCGGCGTTGAACGCCGAGGTCCTCGCCCCCGGGGGCGATCCCGGGCGGCTCACCGTCTTCAGTGAAGGGGCGCTCGAGGTGCTCAGGAGTTGGCCACCGTGAAGCCCCACGAGATCCTCCTCCATCCGTACGTCACAGAGAAGACGATGAACATGCTCCAGGGGACGCCGGCGCAGGATCTGAAAGACGGCAATCGCCTCGAGTTCCTCGTCCGCCGACAAGCGACGCGGGACCAGGTCAAGAAAGCGTTCGAGGACCTCTTCCAGGTGAAAGTCGAGAAGGTTAACACGTTCGTGCGAAAGGATGGCAAACACGCGATCATCAAGTTGAAGCCGGGCTTTTCCGCGGAAGAGATCGGGATGCGGATCGGGGTGTTCTGATGGGGAAGAATCTGCGACCCCAGAGGCGCGGCCGCGGCACCTCGCCGACGTACCGGTCGCCGAGCCACCGCCATCCCGGTCCCGTCGTCCATCCGCACCTTCGCGGGACCGGCGTCGTCACGGACATCTTCCAGGCGCCCGGTCACACCGCGCCGCTCGCGCGCGTCCGCTTCGACGGCCAGGAAGTCCTCATGATCGCGTGTGACGGTCTCTCGATCGGCCAGGCGGTCACACACGGCATGCCGAACGTGGACCGAGGGAACACGTTGCCCCTCCGCGACATCCCGGAAGGAACGCTCGTCTACAACGTGGAAGCGATGCCCGGGGACGGAGGGAAGTTCGTCCGCGCCGCGGGGACGCAAGCCGTCGTCGTCAGCCAAGCCGAGCGAACGGTCGTCCAGCTACCGTCCGGACAGTTCCACACGTTCCATCCGGACTGCCGGGCCACGATCGGCGCGGTCGCGGGAGCGGGCCGTGGAGACAAGCCCTTCACGAAGGCTGGCAAGAAGTGGTTCTCGTATCAATCGCTCAGCAAGGCGGCCTTTCACGTCCGCGGGGTCGCGATGAATCCAGTCGACCACCCACACGGTGGCGGGTCACACCAGCACGTCGGGAAACCGTCGACCGTGGGCTATGACGCTCCTCCCGGCCGGAAGGTCGGCCGGATGTCCCCGAAGCCGAAGCGGCTGAAGGAAAAACGACGGAGGTCCTGAACGTGGCGAAGAAGCAGATGGGTGGGCTCGCGAAAGCCGCGAGACGGAAGCTGCGGAAGCGCGCGGGCTTAGTCGAGACGCGGCGCAAGAAGGAGTTCACGTACCGCGGGTACACGCTCGACGAGATGAAGGCGATGACCCTCGAAGAGATCATCGAGCTCCTGCCCGCCCGACCTCGACGCTCGTTCATGCGCGGCATCGATGAGGAGCGCTTCACGTTCGTCGAGAAGGTCCGCGCGAACGGCACCGATGAGGCGGTGCGCACGCATTGCCGCGACGTCCCGATCCTGCCGGATTTCGTCGGCAAGAAGGTCGCGGTGCACAACGGGAAAGAATTCGTGACCGTCGAGATCAAGGCGGAGATGATCGGGCACTACATCGGCGAGTTCGCAATGACGCGCAAGCCGGTCACCCACAGCGGACCGGGCGTCGGGGCGACGCGATCGTCGAAGTTCATGCCGCTGAAGTGAGGTTCGAATGACGAAGTTCGGGTACACGGTCGAATACAAGATCGAGACGATGGCCCGAGCCTACGGCCGGGAGCTGCCGCTCGCCTGGAAGAAGTCCGTCGAGCTCGCCCGACAGCTCCGCGGGAAGACGGTCGACCAGGCGCGCGAATACCTCGAAAAGGTGATCGCGCTCAAGCAGCCCGTGCCGATGAAGAAGTACAAACGGTGGGTCGCGCACAAGTCCGGAGTCGGGCCGGCCCGCTACCCGGTCAAAGCGGCGAAGGCGTTCCTCAAGATCCTCGAGAGCGCGGTCGCGAACGCGGAATTCACGGGGAAGGAGGATCCCGACGCGATGGTCATCCGTGTGATCAACGCCCACAAAGGGGCGACGACGAAAGCGTTCCGCCCTCGAGCATACGGGCGAAGCGGTCCATGGAACCAGGACACCGTGAACCTCGAGATCGTCCTGGAAGAGGTGGCGTGAGATGCCGGCGGAAGCGAAGGTCAACCGAAAGGACAAGCGGATCATCGTCGAGAACGTCCGCCGCGTCCTCCTCAAGGAATACCTGATGAACGAGACGCGACGGGCCGGCTTCGGCGGGCTGGACATCCAACGCACGCCGATGGGGACCCGGGTCACCCTCCTGGCCGAACGTCCGGGGCTCGTCATCGGCCGGAAGGGCGGCGCGATCAAGAGCCTCACGGAAGCGGTCGAGCAAAAGTTCCGGTTCGACAACCCGCAGATCGAAGTCCAGGAGGTCGCGAGCCCTGCGCTGAACGCCCAGATCATGGCGGAGAAGCTCGCGAACGCCCTCGAGCGGGGCTGGCATTTCCGACGGGCCGGCCACTCGACCGTGCGGCGGATCATGGAAGCCGGCGCGAAGGGTTGCCTCGTCGTGATCGCGGGCAAGCTCACGGGGCAGCGGCATCGCACGGAGAAGTTCAAGGCGGGTCACATCAAGTACTGCGGCGAGCCGCGGAACCTCTGGATGGACCTCGGGTTCGCATCGGCCAAACTGAAGCCCGGCGTCATCGGAGTGACCGTCGAGATCATGGATCCGCGGGCGAAGCTGCCCGACGAAATCGAGATCAAGAAGCCGACCGCCGAGTACCTCGCCGCCGCGGCGGCTGCTGCGGAGGCAGAACGGATTGCCCCGCCGGAGCCGATCGTCGAGGTCGCGGCCGTGGTCGGACCCGGAATCGATGGAGAGTCGGTCGAAGAGCCGGAGCCCCTGATCGTCCCCGAAGAGGCCGATCCGGCGAAGAAGGTCAAGAAGAGCAAGGTCGCGGCGAAGCGGCTCAAGAAAGTCGCGAAGCAGGTGAGTGAACTCGGGGTCGACGTCGACGTGGACACCGGAGGAGGCGACGAAACGTAATGCCGCTGCTCCGGACGAAGGAGATCCGCGCGATGGACGCGGAGACGATCGCGAAGAAGCTCACGGAGCTTCGGGACGAACTCATGCATGAGCGGGGCGTGGCCGCGATGGGTGGCGCGCCGCCGAACCCCGGGAAGATCCGGGCGCTCCGGAAGAACATCGCTCGTATCCTGACAATCATGCGAGAGGAAGAGTTGGCGGGAAGCGCCCCGGCCCCGGCGAAAGCCGCTCCCGGGAAGGCCGCTCCGTCCGGAGAGGAGACGTGATGGTGAACCTGCGGAAGCACGAGCTGATCGGGCTCCGGGTGGAGGTCGTCGATGCATCCGACCCGAGCCAGGAGCATGTCCGCGGACGCGTCGTCGACGAGACTCGGAACATGCTGGTGGTCGACGTGCAGGGAGAGGAGAAGCGAATCCCGAAACACGGCAGCCGCTTCCGGTTCGACGTCCCCGGCGGCTTCGAGGTCGACGGCGATGAGATTCGATTTCGACCCGAGGATCGCGTGAAGAAGGCCCGGTGAATTGAGATGGCGGGGAAGAAGGCGCAGAAGAAACCGGCCCCGCCGGCCTCCGTGCCGAAACCGGTCGGCTCGACCGTGCGGGACGTCGGGATTGACGTTCCGATACCGGAGAAGCCGTGCACGGACCCGAAATGCCCGTTCCACGGTCGACTGTCCGTCCGCGGCCAGACCCTGGAAGGCGTCGTCGTGTCGACTCGGATGCAGAACACGGTCGTCATCGAGCGCCAGTACCTGCGGTTCATCCGGAAGTATCAGCGCTACGAGAAGCGGACGCACCGCATGAATGTCCACGCGCCGCCGTGCCTCGGGCTCCAGATCGGGCATCGTGTCCTCGCGATGGAATGCCGGCCCCTCGGGAAGACCGTCCACTTCGTCGCGATTCACAACCAGGGGGTCGCCGGATGAAGGGACTCCCGGGCCGACAGACGCGCGGATTGCCGAAGGGCGCGCGCCTCGAGTGCATCGACAACACCGGCGCGAAGATCGTCGAGATCATCGAGGTCATGAAGTACCGCGGCGTCCGCAACCGAATCTCGAGCGCGGGCATCGCGGACCTCCTGGTCGTCACGGTCAAGAAAGGCACGCCGGAGACGCGCAAGCAAGTGATGAACGCCGTCATCGTGCGCCAACGCCGACCGTTCCGCCGGCCGGAGGGCATGATGGTCCAGTTCGAGGACAACGCGTGCGTGATCGTGACCCCGGAAGGCGAAGTGAAAGGCTCGGACATCAAGGGCCCCGTGGCCCGCGAGGCCGCGGAGCGCTGGCCGCGGGTCGCCGCGACGGCGAGCATGATCGTGTGAGGACTCCGGATGACGAGCAGGAAACCCCGGACCCAACGGAAGCGGGCGGCGAACGCGCCGCTGCATACGAAACGGATCATGGCATCGTCTCATCTCGCGCCGGAAATCCACGACAAGTCGAAGGCTCACCTACCGCGGGCCCTTCCGGTCCGAAAAGGCGACACGGTCCGCATCATGCGAGGCGGCTTCCGCGGGAAGGAAGGAAAGGTCGTCTCCGTGGATCGCGTCCATGGGACCGTCGTCATCGAAGGGATCACGATCGAGAAGGTGGATGAGAAGAAAGTGGCCCGGCCGCTGCACGCCTCGAATCTCCTCATCGTCCGCATGGACGACACGGATCCATGGCGCCGGCGCAAATTCGAGGAGTGAGTCGACCGTGAAGAAGCATCTGAAGCGGTTGCCGGCGCCCCGCAGCTGGACGATTCCGAGGAAGACGGATTTCTGGGTCGTGAAGCCCTCGGCGGGTCCGCATCCGATCGATGCGAGCGTCCCCCTCGGACTGATCCTTCGAGACATGCTGAAGGTCTGCGCCAGCGCGCGGGAGGCCCGGCACATCCTGAACGACCGCGGCGTCCTCGTCGACGGCCGTGCCGTCACGGATCCGAAATTCCCGGTCGGCCTGATGGATGTCCTCTCGTTCGCGACGACGAAGGCCCACTACCGGATGCTCGTCGATACGCGCGGGAAGATGGCCCTCGTCCCCATCGGCGAGGCCGATTCGAATTGGAAGCTGTGCCGCGTTGAGGACAAGACGACGGTCCGGCGCGGCAAGACGCAGGTGAATCTCCATGACGGGCGGAACGTCCTGCTGGAGAAAGACGCGTACAAGACCGGCGCCACGCTGAAGGTCCACGTCCCGGACCAGAAAGTCGTCGAGCACTACGAGCTCGGAAAGGGGGCGCCGGTCCTCGTGACGGGAGGCCAACACGTCGGCGAGATCGCGCACGTCCTCGACATCCAGAGGACGCGGAATCCGCGGGCCAACATCGTGACATTCACGGAAGGCTTCTCGACGGACATCGGCAAGGTGTTCGTCGTCGGCAAGGAGGCCCCATCGATCAAGACGCCGGAGGTGTCGGCGCTCTAGGTGGGACCATGGCGGGCATGCGCGACATCCGGATCGAGAAGGTCGTGGTCAACGTCGGCGTCGGCGAGGCGGGCGAGAAGCTCGTGAAGGCGCAGAAGGTCCTCGAGCTCGTGACGAAACAGAAGTCCGTGCAAACCCTGAGCCATCAGGCGGTCCGGGATTGGGGCGTCCGTCGGAACATGCCGATCGGAACGCGCGTCACGTTGCGGGGCGATCCCGCCGAGGCGTTCCTGGCGGCCGCGCTCTCGATTCGGAACAACCGCCTCCCGGCATACAGTTTCGACTCGAGCGGGAACTTCTCGTTCGGGATTCAAGACTACACGGATTTCCAGGGGATGAAGTACGATCCGGAAATCGGCGTGTTCGGGATGGACGTCAGCGTGAGCCTGCAGCGGCCCGGCTGGCGCGTCGCCCGACGTTCGAACAAATCCCGCCGGATCCCGCGGCGGCATCGCGTCACACGCGACGAAGGGATGCAGTTCATGAAGGACCGTTTCAAGGTCGAGGTGGTCGTGTGAAGCGGACGAAAGATTTCGGCCGGAAGCGAGGTTGCCTGCGGTGCGGCCGCAAGCGGGGCATCGTTCGCCGGTACGGGCTCCACCTCTGCCGGCAATGTTTCCGCGAGATCGCCTACGAGCTCGGCTTCCGGAAGTACAGCTGAGGGACGCCATGTTACAAGATGCTCTCAACGACGCCATGGTAACAATGCGGAACGCCGAGGCGGCGGGCAAGACGGACTGCGTGATCCGGCCTGCGTCGAAGCTGATCGGCCGTGTCCTCAAGGTGATGCAGGAGAACGAGTACATCCGGTCGTTCGAGCTGATCGAGGACGGCCGCGGGAACCTCTACCGCGTGGCGTTGGTCGGCAGCATCAACAATTGCGGCGTGATCAAGCCGAGGTTCGCCGTCAAGCGGACGGAACTGGAAAAGTGGGAGGCCCGATACCTTCCCGCGCAGGACTTCGGCGTACTCATCCTGACGACCACGGAAGGCGTGATCTCTCAAACGAAGGCGAAGCAGATCGGCGTGGGCGGCAAGCTCATCGCATACGTGTACTAGGTGACAACATGCCGGTAGCGGGGTTGCTGGAAGAGGCCGTCGAGATTCCCTCCGGGGTCCAGCTCAAGGTCGACGGCGACTTCGTCGTCGTGACGGGCGGCGGCCACACCCTCCGACGCCGGCTCTCTCACCCCCGGTTGCGCATCGATGTGAAAGGGCAACAGGCCACCATACGGTGCGAGTTCCCGCGGCGGAAAGAGGCGGCTCTCGTGGGCACGTTCGCGGCCCACCTGCGAAACATGGTCGTCGGGGTCAAGGAGGGCTTCACGTACGAGATGAAGATCGTCTACAGCCACTTCCCGCTGAAGGCCACCGTGAAGGGCTCCGAATTCATCATCGAAAACTTCCTCGGCGAGAAGTTCCCGCGCAAGACGAGGATCCTCGGGGACACAAAGGTCGAGGTGAAGGGCGACCAAGTCCTCCTCAGCGGCCCGGACGTCGAGGCGGTCGGTCAGACGGCCGCGAACATCGAGCAGGCCACCCGAATTCGCGGATTCGACCCGCGGATTTTCCAGGACGGGATTTATATCACGAAGAAGGCCGGGGAGGCGTGACATGGCCGAGGAGAAGGAGCCGAAGGCGGACGCCAAGCCGGCGAAGAAGGCGAAGAAGACCGCCGTCCCGGAGGTCCCCGAGCCCGAGCAACCGCTCCCCACGGCCGCCGAGATCCGCGCCGCCAAGAAGGCCGAACTCGTCGAATGGTCCGAGCGATACGGCCTCAGTCAAGAGGGGAAGGTCGACGACCTCCGGAGGCGTCTCCGCGCGTTTGTCGAGAAGAAGGCGGCGAAAGAGGCTCCTCCGAAAGAGGAAAAGCCCGCGCCTCCGAAAGAGGAGAAGAAGCCCAAGGAGAAGCCGAAGGAGAAACCGAAGCCTCCGAAAGAGAAGAAGGGAAAGAAGGAAGCGGAAGAAGAGGAGCCGGAAGAAGCGGTCCACGAACCGCGGGCGAAGCCGAAGCTCGAGCCTCATCTGAAGCGACTCCTCGCGTTCCGATCTGCGAAGAATGCGGCGCGGCCCAAGTTCCGCCGCCAAGAGTGGTTCCGGTATCGGAGGTTCGCCGACGCGTGGCGAAAGCCGCAGGGCGGCCAGTCGAAGCTCCGCCGCCACTTCGGCTACCGATGGAACCTCCCGTCGATCGGCTATCGGGGCCCGCGGGCGGTTCGCGGGCTCCACCCGAGCGGCTTCGAGGAAGTCCTGGTGCATAACGAACGACAACTCGAAGGGCTGGACTCGGCGAAGCAGGCGGTCCGGATCGCCCATGCGGTCGGAAGCCGCAAGCGCGAGCTCATCGAGAAAGCGTGCGACGAGAAAGGCCTCCGCGTGCTGAACCGGATGGTGACCAAATGAGGTTCGACTACCAGCGGCGCCTCGCGGCGTCGATCATGGGCATCGGCGTCAACCGCGTGTGGATCACGACCGACCCGAAGGTCCAGGACGACATCCTCGACGCGATCACCCGGGATGGAATTCGCAACCTGATCCGCAAGAACATCATCCAGAAGCGGCCGGTACGAGGCGTTTCCCGCGGGCGTGCCCGTCACCGGGCCGCGCAGCGGGCAAAGGGTCGGCGCCGCGGCCACGGTAGCCGCAAAGGCGCCCTGAATGCGCGGACGCCGCAGAAAACCCGCTGGATCCAGATCATCCGGGGCATGCGTCGTTACCTGCGCGAGCTCCGCGACCAGGGGCGGATCGATGCGTCCACGTACCGACGGTTCTACGGCCAGTCCAAGGGCGGCATGTTCAAATCGAAGTCCCACTTGGACCAGCAGTTGCGCGCCGCCGGCGTTATCAAGGAGGCACCGAAGTGAAGCAAGGACCCCACTACCGAGTTCCTTTCCGGCGGCGCCGCGAAGGCCGCACGGACTATCGTGCGCGGTCGAAGCTCCTCCGGAGCGGGAAGCCCCGGGTCGTCGTCCGGAAGACGCTCAACCAGACGATCGTGCAGTTCATCGTGGCGGACCCCACGGGAGACCGGGTCGTCGCGACCGCGCAGTCCCTCGAGTTGAAGGACCGCGGGTGGGCCGCGGGCACGGGCAACCTCCCGGCCGCGTACTTGACCGGGTATCTCGCGGGCAAACGGGCCTCCGCCAAAGGGGTGACCGAGGCCATCCTCGATTTGGGATTACAACGGCCGTCGAAGGGCGGCCGCCTGTTCGCCGCCCTCCAAGGCCTCCTCGACTCCGGCGTTTCGGTGCCGCACAGCCCGGAGGTCTTGCCGTCGAAAGAGCGGATTCGCGGCGCGCACATCGGGGAGTCGATTCCCACGCAGTTCGATGCGGTGAAGTCGAAGCTGGAGGCGCCCTGATGCCGCAGCGGCGCGGGGGGCGCGGCCGCAAGCGGGAGGCCCGAGCCGCGAGGCCGGAGCGGAACCTCAGCGAGTGGGCGCCGAAGACGAAACTCGGCCGGCTGGTCCTCGCGGGCGAGCTGACGACGCTCGGGGACGCGATCCGGACGGGCCTGCCGATCCGCGAACCGGAGATTGTGGACATCCTGCTCCCGGAGACCGAGGACGAGGTCCTGGACGTCAATATGGTGCAACGGATGACGGACTCCGGTCGCCGAGTGAACTTCGTGATCACGTGCATCGTCGGAAACAAGGATGGCTTCGCGGGCCTCGGCCGTGCGCGCGGCCGTGAGGTCGGTCCGTCGATCCGGCGCGCGATCGATAACGCGAAACTCAACATGATTGAGATCAAGCGGGGCTGCGGCTCGTGGGAATGCGGCTGCGGCCGATCCCACACGCTTCCGTTCAAGGTGACGGGGAGCAGCGGATCCGTCGAAGTGGTCCTCAAGCCGGCGCCTCAGGGGGTCGGCCTCGCGGTGGGCGACATCGCGAAGAGCGTGCTGCGGCTCGCCGGCATCACGGACGCGTGGGGTTTCACGAAGGGCCACACGAAGACGACTGTCAATTATGCGCTCGCAACGTTCGCCGCGCTCCGGCAGACCGGCCAAGTCAAAGTCCGATCCGAGCAGACGGAGCGGCTGAAGATCAAGGCCGGCGCGGAACAGGTCTTCACCCGAAAGGTTGAGGCACCGCCGGTCGTGGCCGGAGGACCGCCTCCGGGCGAACTGCCGGAGGAAATCGAAGTCGAGGGAGCGTCGCTGACGGAAGGGCCGGCGGAGGAAACGAAGGACGAGGAGGCCCCGGAGGAATGAGCTTCGCCGTCCTGAGGATCCGAGGGAAAGGCGACCTCCGTCGCGATGTGAAAGACACCCTCCGGATGCTGCACCTGACCCGCCAGAACCATTGCTCGATCGTCCCGGAAGACCCCACGTTCCGAGGCATGCTCCAACTCGTGAAGGACCACGTCACCTGGGGCGAAATCGATCCGGAAGTCCTCGCCAAACTCCTCCTAAAGCGCGGCCGCCAGATCGGCGACAAGCCGATCGACGACTCGTTCGTGAAGGGCCACAGCAAGTTCAAGTCAATCTGGGATCTGAGCCAGGCGATCACGAAAGGCGAGGCGACCCTCGCCGACGTGCGCGAGCTCCGCCCCGTCCTCCGGCTCCCGCCGCCGCGGAAAGGCTATCGCGGAATCAAGCGGGGATTCCACGACGGCGGCGACCTCGGGTACCGCGGAGGAGCGATCAATTCGCTCCTCGTGCGCATGCTCGTCGAGGAGGGGAACGATGGTCTCTAGGACGCGGAAGTTGCGCGGCAGCCGAACCCACGGTCGAGGGAAGAAGCACGGGAGAGGCGCCGGCGGCCGAGGCGGCACCGGCATGGCGGGCCTTCACAAGCACAAATTCAAGTGGATGATCAAGTACGACCCGGATCACTTCGGGCGGCACGGCTTCACCCGACACGCGCAGCCTCGCGAGACGAATTCGATCGACCTCGAGGACCTCGTACACCGGATCGCCGAATTCGAATCCGCTGGCCACGCGCGGAAGGACAACGCTCGAATCGACGTAGACCTCACCGCCGCCGGAATCCACAAGCTATTAGGTTCTGGTCGCGTAACGATGGCAATGCGGATCACCGTCGCGAAGGCCTCTCCGACGGCCGTCGCGAAGGTCTCCGGCGCTGGCGGCGAGGTCGTCCTCCCAGGGGACGCCGGGAAGTAGGCCGATGCCCCTCGAAGAGAAGAAAAAGAGCCGTCTGTACGCCCTGAAACCGCTCACCGACCGGCTCCCGGCGGTCACGCGGCCCGAAGGCCACGTCCACTTCCGGACGAAGATGTTCTGGGTCCTCGCGATCCTGATCCTCTATTTCGCGATGACGAACATCTTCATCTACGGCCTCGATCGGGCCAATGTCATCGACTTCTTCTCGAGCCTCCGCGCGATCCTCGCGGGAGCGCAGGGCTCGCTCATGCATCTGGGGATCGGGCCGATCGTCACGGCGTCGATCATCATGCAGCTCTTCGCGGGTGCGAAGATCATCAACTTGGACCTCCAGGACGACGAGGACAAGAGCGTGTACCAGGGGACCCAGAAGTTCCTCGTCATCGTGATGATCTTCGTCGAGGCCATTCCCCAAGTCTTCGGCTTCCTCACCCCGGCCGCGGGCTTCGTCAGTGAACTGAACGGCTCGTTTCTGTTCGGCGTTATCTCGGCCGGTCACGGGACGAGCCTGGCTGAGATTTTGATTGTCATCCAGCTCTTCGCCGGATCATATCTCGTGTTCCTGATGGACGAGGTCGTCTCGAAGTGGGGAATCGGATCTGGGATCTCCCTGTTCATCGCGGGCGGCGTCGCCCAGCAAATCTTCACGGGGACGTTCAACTGGGAGCCCTCTCAGGCCGGCGGCGCGATTCCCGCCGGCACGATTCCGAAGACCGTGTACTACCTGCAGCACTATTCCGGGAGCCAGCTTGCGAGCGGCGGAATCGAGCAGATCATGGTCGCCCCCCCGAATCCGCTCATCGCGCTCATCGGTACGGTCGCCATATTCCTGATCGTCGCCTATGTCGAGTCGACGCGGATTGAGCTCCCCTTGGCCCATGGCATGGCCCGGGGGGCTCGCGGCCGCTACCCGATCCGGCTGATGTACGCGTCGAATATCCCCGTGATCCTGGTCGCCGCCGTCCTCGCGAATGTCAGCATGTTCTCCCTCCTGTTCTGGCAGCACCCTGAATGGCCCATCGTTGGCCACGCCTCTTGGATCGGCGCGTACCCGGACGCACTGGACATTCGCGTGACGTCCGGGCAGCTCCAACGGACCACGCCGATCGGCGGACTCGCATACTACTTCTCGAACGTAAACGGGGTCCAAGACTGGCTCCTTCCGCTCTTCAATCCCGTCTCGTACCACGCCTACCTCCGCGGGCTTGAGTACTGGCAGGTCTTCCTCCACATCCTCGTCTTCCTGGGAGTCTTCATCGGCGGCTCCGTCATGTTCGCGAAGTTCTGGATCATGACCACGAACATGGGGCCCGAAGACGTCGCTCGTCAGATCGAGTCGAGCGGGATGCAGATCCCTGGATTCCGGCGGGATCCGCGAATCTTGCGGCGGGTGCTCGACCGGTACATCCCCGTGGTGGCGGTGATCTCCGGAGCCTCGGTGGGCGCCCTCGCGGCGGGCGCCGACATGATCGGGACGGTCGGGAATGCCTCGGGCACGGGCGTCTTGCTCTCTGTCGGCATCATGATCCAAATGTATGAGGCGATCGGGCGAGAGCAGATGATGGAAATGCATCCCGTCTTACGCCAGTTCTTCGGCGCGACGGGATAACGATCGAGCGTCTCGGCCGGCGTGGCGCCGCGTCGACCAAAGCGTCGATCGCCGGTGCGATTGACGGAAGTCGTGCATTGGCCGTTCCTCACGTGTAAACATACCTTTATTCGGCCGTTCGGGGCTTGATGTATGTCGCCTAGGGGTGACCCCGGCTGGCGGGGCGGACAGCTGGCCTGTGCCCTCCGCAGCCCGCGGCGCACCCAAACGGTAGACGTGGGAACCAGGAGGGGAAGACATGGGGGAGTGGGACGAGTTCGAGGCCGATACGGCGTTTAGCGAACTCTTGCGAGAGCTAGATGGCATCCAGGGTGAGAGCCGAGGCCGACGCCCGATTGTGAGGGAGCCGCTCAAACGCGGAATTAAGATCGCGGTGGCTGTGGTCGCCGTCGCGGTTTCGATGGGTGTGGTCGCGGCCGTAGTCCTGTTCTCACATACATTCAACTACACGGCGCCGACGGCCAAACTGTCGACGACGTGTCCCACGCTGACCACGACAGTAGCCGGATCGACGCTCGTCTTCGCCTGTTCGGCCAATCCCGCGCTGAGCGTCGCCTCGACAGCGACCGGCACAGTGACGTATTCGGCGTTTAGTCCGGCTCCTCCCGTGAGCATCTTGGACATCTACCTGATTGACACCGTCGCCACCCTTGGTGCGACGTGCGGCACGACGTCGAGCAACGGGAACGAGCCCGTCGCGTTAGCGGTCGGAGGGGGATCGATTACGGTTTCCCAATCAGCGGGCAACCCCCGGCCGGGTCACAACTATGACTACTGCATGGATTTCGCGGTGCTCCCGCCGAGCTTCAGCACAGGCGTCTCCTGGTCGCAGTAGAATCGGTTCCGGGGATCGACGTTCCGTCGATCACGTCGGCGCCACGCGCACCGTGAGCTGCTCCGACTCGCTGTCGTACCGCACGAGCTCCGCGTAGCGACCCCAGTACACGAGGGCGTTGAACACATCCGCGGCTTGGTGGCTCCCCACTCGATCCGCGATGGCCCGAATCACTTCCTCCCGCCCGAGTGCGGCCCCTGCGCTTCGCGCCATGTCCACCACGAGACGGAACGCCGGCAAGTCGTCGATGATTTCGCGGATGATCTTCTTGCGTTCCCGCACGCTCGAGCTCAGGAGTTTTCGGCTCAGATCGGTGATCCGGATGTCACCGTCTTCTACCGTCACCAGGCCGAGGAATTCGGCTGCGTTCAGGATCGGACCCAGCCGGTCGATGTCCATGTCGACTTCCCGAGCGATCGTGGCGACGTCCGCGACACCGCCGACCTCATCGACTGCTTCCACGAGTCCGAGGATCTGACCCACCGAAACTTTCGACATCGAGCGGAAGTCGGCCACGGGGGTCTTCCGTCCAACATCGTCCCCGATATTTGACACTTCACCTGCCTCCTCACACGATCAGCGAGTAGATTTCGTCGATCCAACCGTAGAACTCCGGCTCCTTCCGGTTGCGAGGCCTCGGTAAGTCGATCTCGAGCTCCGCCACCATGTGCCCAGGCCGGCTCGAGAGCACGATCACGCGATCCGCGAGGTACACCGCCTCTTCGATGGAATGCGTCACCATCAGGACGGCCTTCGGTGGGAGATCCGGATTTGCCCACAACTGGAGGATCTCGTCCCGCAGGTTCTGCGCGGTGAGGGGGTCTAAGGAGGAGAACGGTTCGTCCATGCAGAGGAGCAGCGGCTCGATTGCGAGGGCGCGCGCGAGACCCACGCGTTGCTTCATGCCGCCGCTCAGCTCGCGGGGGAACGCGTTCTCGAAACCGGTGAGACCGACGGCGTCGATGAACTTCCGCGCGCGGCCGTGCCGGTCCTCCGGAGAGATGCCTTGGGCCTCGAGCCCCAGCTCGACGTTCTGGGTGACCGTGAGCCACGGGAAGAGCGCGAACGATTGAAAGACCATCGCGACTTGCGGGTTGTCCGCCCGAATCGGAGATCCCTCGAACAACACTTGGCCGGATGTGGGCGGTTCCAGGCCGACGATGATCCGCAACAGGGTCGACTTTCCGCATCCGGACGGCCCGACGACGCAGACGAAGTCCCGCTCGGCCAGCTCGAATCGGATCAGGTCGAGGACTTTGAACTCCTTTCCGTTCTCGAAGTACGACTTCGTGACGTCCTTGACCTCGAGGAGCGGGGCCTCCATCCTCACACCTCGACGCGATACTTCACCGCGGCTCGCTTGTACAGGGGCCGCCAGAGGAGTTTGTTCATCGCCAGGACGATCACGATCATCGTCAGGATCGTGAGGAGGATCATCTCGTTGTCCGGCAGCGGCTTGCGGAACGTCGCGATGTCGAGGAGGTAGCCGAGGCCGCTCACGTGAGGCGGCGGGCTGAGGAACGGGATGTACTCGGAAACGATCAGCGCGTTCCATCCCGCGCCCCAGGCCGTGATGCTCCCCGTCAGGAGCGACGGAACCATCGCCGGCAGGAGGACGCGTCGCCAGTATGCCCTCCCGCGGAGGCCGAACGACCGGGCGGCCTCCTCGAGGTCTTCCGGGATGCCACGAACGCCTGCGATCAGGTTGAACAGGAGGTACCATTGCATGCTGAACAGGGCGATCAGGATCGCCGAGAGCTCCGCCGCCGGCCCCAGACTCGCGGTGACGATGAGCGCAAAGCCGACGATGATCGGCAGGAGGGCCGTGGCCGGCAGGGACGCGGCGACCTCGAGCACCGGGGTGATGTATCGCGATCCGCGCGGGCTTCGTCCGATCCACGCGGCCATTGGAATCGTCCAGGCGAGGGCGATGCCGTAGGCCAGCCCAAGTCGAATGAAGGATGAAGCGGCCGCCCGAGGGAGTTCCGCTGCCGCGTCCGGTAGACGACTCAGGAATAACCGGGCCAGCCCGAGGACTCCGACGACCACGACCAGCGCCAAGATCGCAACGAACATCGCGAGATCCACGTAACGAATGTCCCGGAGGACCTGAGGATGGGCCGAGTACGTGCGGTCCAGGCGGACGGATGCCCGATGGTACTTGGTGACGACCGGCTGAATGGCGGTCCGGAAGGTCCTTCGCAACCGCGGGAACCGCGGGAGCCAACGGAATCGCTCGTACGGCGACGGCGCTCGCGGGACCTCGTGTCCCGTCGTCTCCATCCGAAAGCGCTCGGACCAGACGCCGAGCGGACGCCAGACGAAGGTGTCGAGGGCCAACACGACTGCGGCCAAGACACCGATGCCAAGCGCGATGCCCGTCGCGTCGCCCGCGATCCCCGCATTCGTGATGAACGAGCCGAGTCCCGGTCGGGTGTACGTGCCGCCGAACGCCGTGAACGTCTCGCTCGCGACGAGGAAGAACCAGCCGTTACTCCACGAGAGGATCGAGTTGTAGACCAACTTGGGGATCGCCGCAGGCAACGCCAAGAGTCGGAACCGGAGCATGCCCCGAAGGCCGAAACTCGCCGCCGCGGCCTCGAGGTCGACGGGAATCGTCGTCAGGGACTCGTAGACCCCGAATGCCATGTTCCAGGCCATGCTCGTGAAGATCAGGAAAGTGACCGCGAGCTCGATTCCGACGGGGCTCCCTTGAAACGTGACGACAAAGAACACCAGCGCGGCGGGGAAGAAGCCGAGGATCGGGACGGACTGCAGGACGTCGAGGAGTGGGAGCATGATGACGGCGGCCCTCTTGTTCGTGGCCGCGGTGGCCCCGAACGTGATCGCGAAGACGAGGGACAACAGGTAGGCGAGGACCATCCGCGTCGTCGAGAAGAGCGCAAAGAGGGGGAGTTGGACCGCGTTGAACGCGGCCTGCGGGTCGAGAATCGCGACGACGATCGCGACCAGGATTACGATCCCCGCGAGGATCCGAAGGCGCCCGCGGAGGCCGCGCATCTTCGCCCGCAAAGGACGGGGGCTATATACGGGTTGTCGAGCGGCGTTCAGACCCCGGCGAGGAGGCGCGAGAGGATCGCCTTCTGCGCGTGCAGACGGTTCTCCGCCTGATCGAAGACGATTGAGAGCGGACCGTCGATCACCTCGTCCGTGATCTCGAGACCGCGGTGAGCGGGCAGGCAATGCATCACCACCGCGTCCTTCTTCGCATGCTCGAGGAGCTTCGAGTTGACTTGGTACCGCCGGAACACTTTCTCGCGTTGCTCTGTCTCTTTTTCCTGGCCCATCGAGACCCAGACGTCTGTGTACACGACATCGGCGCGTTGCACGGCGCCGACCGGATCATCCACGATGTGAATCTTCAATCCGCTGTCCTTCGCGAGGCGCCGCGCCGTCGCGAGGATTTCGGCGTCGGGTTCGTAGCCGTTCGGGCAGGCCGCCGTCATGTCCATGCCGACGATCGCGGCGCCGAGGAGCAGCGAGTTGCACACGTTATTGCCGTCCCCGACATAGGCGAGTTTCAGCTCCTTGAACGAGCCCTTATGCTCCAAGATGGTGAAGAGATCCGCGATGACCTGGCAAGGGTGTTCCTTGTCATCGAGGCCGTTGATCACAGGCACGCTTGCGTTGCGGGCGAGTTCCATGATGGTCTCTCTCTTGAACGCCCGATACATGATGCCGTCCACGTAGCGGCTGAGGACCCTCGCGGTGTCGGCGATCGTCTCACCGCGTCCGATCTGCAGGTCGTTCGGGCTCAGGAAGAGGGCGTGGCCCCCCAGTTGCGCCATGCCGACCTCGAACGAGACGCGCGTCCGAGTCGACGCCTTCTCGAAAATCATCGCGAGGCTCTTCCCACGGAGCGGTTCGTACGGCTCCCCGGCCTTCGT
>Ga0209161_10000187_pt1 | contig 47213 bp, 48 predicted proteins | sample GraSoiAngelo_155_FD_186169 | JGI IMG/M metagenome (GOLD analysis project Ga0209161, IMG submission 186169) | Grasslands soil microbial communities from the Angelo Coastal Reserve, California, USA - 14_1009_13_30cm (SPAdes) (version 2) | ecosystem: Environmental > Terrestrial > Soil > Grasslands... | reverse complement strand
GATAATGGATCGAGAGCGCGGCCCCACCCTCGAGCAGTCCGCTTACCAACACCTGATCATCCGCGTTCATGGGCTTGCTTTCTTCCGTCCCCGCGATCGTGAAGGACTTCCGGCGCACGGTCATGGTGGCCGAGAGCTCTCGCACTTCGCCGAGGCAGTGACACACCGCGTCCGCCGCGTGGCCGAGCGCGATCGAGAGCATGGTCGCGCCGTTTTTCTTGTCGTTGAGGTAGGCGTTATACGGCTCCACCGTTGGTCCCCAGCCCATTCCCGAACCGATCAACGTGGTGGAGAGCACCTCACCGACGTAACCTAGCTTGATCAGGTCGTGTACGTAAGCCACCGACGGCGCAGAACGGGCCTGCAGTCCCGCCACGGCGAGGACGCCCTTCTTCTTCGCCAGTGCGGCCAAGGTCTGCGCCTCTTTCAAGCCGTTACCGAGTGGCCATTCGCAGTACACGGCCTTGCCCGCGTCGAGCGCGACAGTCGCCAGTTCGAGGTGATACGGCACTTTCACGGTGATGGCGACGACGTCCACGTCGGCCCTGTTCACGAGGTCTTTGTGATTGTCGAACGCGACAGGCACACCAAAGAGCTTGCTGGCGGCGTCGGCAGATTCGCGTCGGCTGGTGGACAGCACCGTGATCTCAAAGTCATCCGAGAGCGACTTCAGTGCAGGAATATGTGCCTGCGCCGCCCATCCGCGATCCGGGTTGGCGCCGATGATGCCAACACGAATCCTCTTGGTTCCACCCTTGCTCATGGCGGTCTTCATATCTTTCTCTCCTAAAAAATTGTTAGCGGCGGATCATCGCCTTCAACTGTCGAACCCAGTACGCAATGATCTTCCGATTTGATACTTGCCCAGCAGATATTCGGACTCCGACACCATTTGAAGAAGCTAGAGAAAGCCATGAGTTTAGAGGAGTACACCCGTACATCGACGAAACCGGAAGGGAAAAACTCAGGCAGATGGCATCGGGAGGGAAATCTTAACATCGTCATCAACCTTTTAGATGCAGTCCTAGAACCGCTCGCCGTCGAGACGCAATTTCATGAGCAAGCCTGTCGAAGTTGGCAGTCTGAAGATTGGCCAGTACGTCCTCATTGATGGTGAACCGTGCAGAATTGTAGAGTTCGAGAAATCCAAGCCCGGCAAGCATGGCTCCGCAAAGGCAAGAATCGTTGCGATAAGCGCATTCACAGGCCAGAAGAAGAACCTCATCAGCCCTGTCGACGGCAAGGCCGAGGTCCCGCTCATAGACAAGCGAACGGGACAGGTTCTTTCCATCTCAGGAAATCTTCTCCAAGTGATGGACATGGAGAATTATCAGACATTTGAGACGCCCATGCCGGACGATGAGGACTTGAAGAAGCAAATGACTTCCGGAATCGAGGTCGAGTACTGGAGCGTTATGGGACGGAACATGGTCGTCCGCCGAAAGGGCTGAGCAGTCCATTACGGGTAAAAATCCTTCAAGAGTAAAACACGTACGGCTTTGGCCGGGAATGACGGCCGGTGCTCTCGTCCAAGAGATGAGCGCAACCGGGGTCCTAGGTGGAGGCCGAATCGGGGCAGCCGCCGATGTTGTCGAAGAAATGTTCCGAGGGCCAGACTTCACAAATTTCCTGACACTCGCAGGGCCAATGGTTCCATCTGGATTCCGATTGGTCATTGGAGATTTGATCGATCGAGGGTTTCTCGACGCGATCGTGACCACAGGGGCGAACCTGACCCATGATGTGATCGAGGCCCTTGGCCTGCACCATTATCAGGGCACGTTCCAAGTCGACGATCGTCTCCTGATCAAGAAAGGGTACAGTCGAATCGCGGACATCTTTGTCAAAGAAGAATCATTCCAGATTCTAGACAAGACTGTCCGAAGGCTTCTTGGAAATATTCCAGCCGATCAGAGGCGAGGAGTGGCATTCTCAGACATCCTAGGAAAAATCGGCCTCCTCCTGCAAGACAAAGATTCGATTCTACACAAAGCTGCCCGAAACAAAGTCAAGGTCTTCTCGCCGGGTCTCCTCGACTCGATCCTTGGTCTTAGCCTCTGGAGCTTCTCTCAGACAGAATTGCTACAGTTGAACCCGATGACAGACGTGACGAACATGGTAGAAATGGCAATGACCTCGAAAAAACTCGGAGTCCTGATCCTGGGCGGCGGATTGCCCAAACATCACACTCTCTTAGCCAGTGTTTTGCGAGAGGGGGTTGATGCAGCGGTTCAGATAACCGCAGATAGACCCGAGCCGGGAGGACTGAGTGGTGCTCCGTTGGCTGAGTCGATCAGCTGGAGGAAAATCCGGAAAGGAGGAAGGTTCGTCGACGTATACGGCGATGCAACTGTCTGCTTCCCGCTGATAATGGCCGCTGTTCTCGCCAAGGTTAAGAAGCGCGCGAGAAGGTTGAGAGAGTAGTCTTGGAAACAGTCGGCCGTTCTCTGACGGACGCTGTCCGCAAGCTCTTGCGGATGCCGAACGTCGACGAGAAGGCGATCAAGGAGCTTGTGAAGGATCTTCAGAGAACCCTCTTGCAGGCAGACGTCAACGTCGAACTTGTTCTTCAGCTCTCCAAGGCAGTCGAAGATCGTTCGCTGAAGGCGAACCTTCCTCCAGGAATCACCAGACGCGAGCATGTTGTCAAAGTCCTATACGAAGAAATGACAAAGTTTGTCGGCCAAGACCCCGCTAAGGTCGAGGTTCAACCCGGCGTGTTCCGCAAACTCATGCTAGTCGGGATTCAGGGAACCGGGAAGACGACTAGCTCGGTGAAACTGGCACGGTTTTTCCAGAAAAGAGGATTGAGAGTGGGCATTGTCGGCGCCGATACTTACCGTCCTGGAGCACTGGACCAACTGAAGCAGTTAGCAGCCACAGTCGATATTCCGGTATACGGCGAACCCGGCACCAAGAAGCCTGAGGACATCGCGAAGCACGGTCTCGACCACTATCGAAAGGAGAAGACCGACTTGGTAATTATCGATACTGCGGGAAGACACAGGAACGAGCGGGACCTAATGGACGAGATGAAGAGAATTGCTTCGGCCGTGAAGCCCGACGAGATAGTATTGGCAATCGACGCGACGATTGGACAGCAAGCGATTACCCAAGCCCGCGCATTCAACGAAGCAACACCTGTCGGGTCGGTACTTCTGACAAAGATGGACGGGTCCGCCAAAGGAGGAGGAGCGCTCTCCGCTGTCGCCGGGACCGGTTCAAAGGTCAAGTTCATCGGAACAGGAGAACGAGTTGAGGATCTGGAGCAGTTTGTCCCCACAGATTTTGTGGGACGGCTACTGGGAATGGGTGATCTCAACGCGCTTCTCGAGAAAGTGAAGGAGGCAGAAGTGCAAGTTCCCGAGGCCAAAGTCAAACAGTTCATGGAAGGTCGTTTTACTTTGAAGGACATGTATGACCAGATGGAGAACCTTCGGAAGATGGGACCACTGAGAAAAGTTCTCCAAATGATTCCGGGTGGTGTGAGCCTTCCTGAAGAGCAATTGGGCGTAGCGGAGGAGAAGATGAAAGCGTGGAGAGTGATCATTCAATCCATGACTAAGAAAGAGCTTGCTGAGCCTCGATTGGTAGACAGCTCTAGGTCGAAGAGAATTGCGCGAGGAGCCGGACGGCCAGAGCGCGAGGTGCGGGAACTAGTTAACCAGTATTTTACGATGCGGAAGATGATGAAACAGATGAAACGACGTGGACCCATGATGAAAGGCATGCCTTTCATGAAGAAGTGATTCGTACACACAACAGGTCCTTGATATGCGAATCTTGGATCGAAAAAATTCAGACTTTACGATGATCGTGGAGTTCGATCATGTTTCCCCATGGGTCAGTAAGGGTTCCTGAGTTCCGGCCTTTCCGTTTGACGGAGTATCCTTTCTTCTCCAATTGATCAGCCGCTTCTTCGAAGCTGGCGACGTGAAGACTGATTGGAGTTACATCAGCGCCTCGAAGGACTAGCGGTATGATCTTAGGGGTCTTGTAGAGGGTCAGCTCGCCCAGCTTGGTGGAGATGACGCTCCATTCAGGCGAGTGTTCTTTGAGTTCGAATCCTAGCGTTTCGCAGTATAGCTTGACCGCCTTGTCCATATCCCCTACTTGAAGGATGATATGACCGATGTCACTGATGAATTTTGGCAAGTCTTACCCCTCCTCGTCAGTAGAGGGATGGGCATGGTCCTTGCGCTCTAGTCTTGTCTTGAGTTTGTCCTCTTCTCTCTCAACATAGGCGAAGCCCTCTTTCAATATGGAGCCAAACAAGGGTCCGAAGGTAAACGTGATCGCAGTTATTGCTGCGCCTATCGAGAGAAAGGCCATGAAAGACGCGAAGATCTTGCCCCCAACAGTCATGGGTGATTGTGCCGGGCCTTCGGCCGTAGCCAGAAGGGAGATGAAATAGAACGAGGTCACCAGGTCCCAGCCTTCCAAGATCATCATGCCAATCGTTCCGATAGCCATCATTAATCCTAGAATCGCGACTGCGAAGATTGCCCTCTTCTTGAAGGGAGACAGAGGATGCCGGACTAGTCTAGCGATACCTCCTTCGGAGGTCATGAACAACCAACAGCCCTTCGACGCTGACACCTTAGCTCTTTCTATTAACCAGCTTACGTGTTACCAAGCGTCCACAAACTGGCCAAGTCTTTTTTTTGGTTTCATTTGCAAGGGGACAAGTTCGAATCCCTTATGAAACAGCCAAACAAGTTCTCTTCCGTGTCTAAGAAAATCACAACGACTCTAGAGAACGCTAGACATCTCGCAGTTGCCAAACAGCATCTCGCTGGAAAGATGCCCAACAAACCGGACTCCGATGACATTCTGAGAGTTACACGAGACCTAGGTTGCCTTCAGCTTGATCCGATCAGTACGGTTGCTCCTAGTCATCTCATCGTTCTCTGGAGCAGACTCGGAAACTTTGACAGAACTGACTTGGACAATTTGTTGTGGCGTGACAAGAAGCTCTTCGAATACTGGGCCCATCAAGCGTCAATAGTTTTGATGGAGGACTATCCTCTCTACTATTCTCTCATGCGAAAACATCCTGACATGCTCGCACGTCCAGGATCGGTTTGGCGACAAAGAATCGACAAATTTCTGAACGCAAACACGAGGTTGAGAGATAATATTCTGAGCGAGCTTAGAGCGAAGGGCCCACTCCTCTCTCGCCAGTTCGAGGACAAGACCAGAGTAAAGGGTAGTCTTGGCTGGGGTAGCTGGGGTGATGTCTCTCGGATGATGTTCCATCTCTTCCTGAGGGGAGAAGTAATGGTAGTTGGCCGTCAAGGCAAACAGAAACTATATGGTCTCTCAGAAAATTTCCTGCCATCGCGGGTTTCAAAGAAGGAATTCTCGGTGGAAGAGGTCGAGTACCTTTCGGCCCAGAGATCACTCCGCGCCCTCGGAATCGCAAATTCATCCGAGATAAGCTGGCACTTTTTCCGTAACCGCTACCCAAACCTGAAGGCAACCATCAAACAATTAGTGGTTGACGAAAAGATCATTCCAGTCGATATCACGGATGGACCGGTCGGGAAGGGTGAACGCTACATTCATTCGAAAGACATCGCCTTACTAGACGAGTTGGAAACAGACAAGTGGGAGCCACGGGTCTCGTTGCTCTCCCCTTTCGACAATCTGTTCTGCGATAGGGCCAGAACCAAGCTTCTGTTCAATTTCGATTACACAATCGAGATCTACACCCCCCCAAGCAAACGCAAGTTCGGTTACTACGTCCTCCCGATACTGTACGGCGACAAATTCATCGGGCGTTTGGATCCCCTCATGGACCGGAAAAGCGGGAAACTGATCATCAAGGCAGTTTACGCTGAAACAAACGCGCCCAGGGACAAGGATACCTCAAGAGAAATTCGAGATAGCGTGAAACAGCTTTCAGAATTTCTCGGAGCGAAAGAAGTAGTCTATTCACGCAAAGTCCCGAAGTATTGGCAAAGCTACCTTCACTAGTCCCAGACACATCCTGGATCATGGGACAGAGCGGACTCAAGTATCGAATCTCGATATTCTCGGATTTTGTAATCACAGAGCCTTCTGTAACCTACTTGCTGTTTCTAGGAAAACGAGTTGAATAAATCTCCGGAATCACTATTACCTGTTTCGAGGGTCCTCCTGAAGAAAGGCGAGCCTCGTGTCAAGAACATCCCCGTTACCACATTCCCCCCGAACCACAATACTCTCGCAGGCCACTATCGAGGGGTCCAACCATTCAAGTCCACAGGAGAATTACGTGGAGCAGTTCCTCGCGAAGTTTCCTGATTATAGGAAAGCGCTGTGGCTGGCTGCAAGAAGCGAGGAAGAAGGACTAGGAAGCCCGTCGTATCAAGGATGGCAATGGAGCGATGTCGAGATGCATCCCACCCGGGTCCTGAAGCTTGTGATAGAAGGAATCGCCAAGATAGGAATGAGAACTAGGCGGGCTACTTACTACCTTCTAAAGGAGCCGAACTTGGTAAAGACGGTCCTCAAGAGCTCGGTTCTCAAGAAATAGTCAAACAACGTCACGACGAATATACGATGGGGCAGAGTCGAAGGCTATTCTGAGAGTCTGGCTATTTCCAGCATCTTGGCAAAATCCTCCAAGCCAGTGGCATAATTGCCGTCTTCACCAATCCAAACAGAGCGTTTGCTCAAAATGAGCTCTTTCGCATCCCGAAGAGGAATCCCACAATATACGAGGTAGGCCGCTGCGCATGTCGGGCTCCTGCCCACCCCCATTTTGCAATGAAGGTAGACCTTCCTCCCCCCGCGAACATGTTGCTCGACGAGTCTAGAGACTAGTCGAAGCTGGCTTACCGGAACCGCGGAAAAGGTCTCTTCGACCTTGGGTGTCCGATCTTCGTATTGCAAGTCTAGTTTCTTGGACCAATCCTCCTCCCGCGGATTTCTCGTAAGATCGACAATCACCGCCTTACCCCCGCTATGTTTCTTGATCTCCTCTAGGTCTGCAAGCGTAGGGGCCCCACCTACCCACAATTCGTTGGCCAGGATCTCTGTAAAGTCCAACCAGTCTCTCACTACTCTATGATGGCCGCTCGATGAGGAGTAACACTAGGCTGCTCGCAGAGCCTTGCTAGTCGGCAACTGCCCTAGCTGAGTTTCTTTGGATCGAATTTGTTGCCGAATTTGTCGATGGAAGCTATCTCCGGAATGGGCATGCGATTCTTCTTTCCAACGATCTTCTTGACTGGGTAGCCAAAACCTACCACCATAGTGGGCTTGATATCGGCTGGGAAACCGAAATCCCTCCGCATTGCTTCTTCCTTAATTCCAGTGTAGACTCCGGAAATCACCCCGTTGTTCCAGGCAGAGAGCTGCATTTGCTGAACTGCGCGTCCGGTGTCGATAAGGTGGAACCCTATTTTGGGGTCTGTCAAGACTACTACTGCAAAGTCCGCCCCGGCGACCCAAGGACCACTGGTACTATCTTCCGCCAGCTTCTTGATCGATTCTTTGTTTTGGACGAGTATGAATCTCAAGTGTTGCTGGTTATTTCCCGTTCCAGCGGCACGTGCCGCTTCGAGGACCTTCATCTTCACATCGGAAGGGACCTTCTTCGGGCTGTATTGTCTAACATCGAGTTTGGTCAGGATTGCTTGATGAGTATCCATTTTCTCACAGAATGTGTCTGAGAATAGGCCTAAGTTAAAAAATGTCTCCCTGAAAGCTCAAACTCAATAGAGGTTCCCGAGGAATAGTCATGGTCGACCAAGTCGCCCTCCAGAAGCATGTCGTTGTACCCGAATCAAAACTGAAAGACTTCTGCAACAAGGTATGGATGAAGCTGGGCGTCCCGGCACCTGATGCAAAGATAACAACTGATGTCCTCGTGCTAGCTGACCTCCGCGGGATCGAGTCGCACGGGGTCGCGCGTCTTCCTCGGTATTACGCTGATCTAAAGAATGGCTGGACAAAGTCAACAGACCAAAGCAAGATTGTGAAAGAGACCAAGGCTACCGCCATGATCGACGGCGGGCAGAGCCTGGGCCAGGTCGTCGGACACAAAGGAATGGTGTTGGCGGTCAAAAAAGCCAAAGAGACCGCGGTCGGAATTGTCTCAGTCCGGAATTCTCACCATTACGGAATAGCAGGCTACTATAGCTTGATGGCTTTGGAACACGATTTGATCGGGATAAGCACGACCAACGCCGCTCCACTCGTGGTACCCACCTTCGGCAGAAATGCTGTCCTTGGTACAAACCCCATCAGCTTAACCGCACCCGCCGGGAAGGAGCGGGCATTCGTCCTGGATATGGCAACCTCCGTGGTTCCACGTGGAAAGCTTGAGGTCTACGACCGCGTAGGGAAGAAGATGCCTCCGGGATGGGCGGTGGATAAGACGGGAAGGGGAACAGAAGACGCTCACGCGGTTCTCGACGCCTTGTCGAAGAGACTAGGCGGCGGGATTCTACCCCTTGGGGGCGAGGGAGAGGAGCACTCGGGCCACAAAGGGTATGGTTTGGCCTTGATGGTTGACGTTCTGAGCGGGGTCCTGAGTGGTGCAGCCACCGGTCTTGGTGTTGATGTCAATAAGGAAAAGCCAAATGTCGGCCATTTCTTCATGGCGTTGGACCCGGCGGCGTTTCGTCCACTGGACGAGTTCAAGAGAGACATGGACAGGTTAGCCCGAGAGTTGAAGGACTCACCGAAGGCTGAAGGCCAATCACGAATCTACGTTCACGGCGAGAAGAGCTATGCAAGGATGGAAAAGTTCCAGAAGGAAGGTATTCCACTGAGTCCCAAGGTTGTTGAAGCGATGAGACAAGTGGGAACAGAGATCGGCGTTCCCTGGCTAGGGTAGCTTCCCGGGTCGGAACCCCTGTCAACAATTTCTCGTCTACTACCCAGGTCTCATAACTTCGATATTTTTTCTATGATCCCGATATACACAGAGCCCTGAGAGTCTACGAAACGCTTGACTCTCCATCCTGCGCCTTCGAGTATTCTCTTCATTTCCTTCTTCGAGACGATCAGATAGTCAAACCACGGAGTTGTATACTTCTTGTATCGCACTCGGATGGTCAATTCCCCGGCCATTTTCCCTTCTCTGCGGTTGCGTGTGTGATAAGCTAGATGAAAGGGCTCCCGGGTTTGATATGGGTCGTTGCTTTCGGCGATTATCAAAGCATTTGGCGTCGTGGAGTGGTAGAACTGTGTAAGCAATTGTTTTGCCCGGCTTGGGCTCGCAAATAGTCCGAAGTTGTTGCCAATCATCAAAACTGTGTCAAACTTTCCCAGTCTTGGACCTACCTCTGTGATTGACATGACTCGGGCCTTCCGCAGGCCTCTGAGCTTGCAAACCTTGATCGCTAGAGGCGAAACGTCTATTCCAAGGACGTCGAAGCCTTTCCTTTGAAAATAGAGCGAGATTCTTCCACCGCCACATCCGATATCGAGCATTCTCCCACTTGCGTATCGCATTGCATCTTTTTCGTGTGGCCGCCAGTTCTTGTAATCGGCCAGGTAGTATTTGGGGAGCGAAGTGCTTGAATCGATGAAGCCGTCGTCTCTCTCAACAACCTCCACGACATTATCGCCCCTGAAACAGTCGTACAGTTCGTGACCGTAAGCATCCTGTTTGTCATTCAACATTTGGACTGAGACTTGCTAGAAAGGCTTCAGATTTACGCATGGGTTGCCATGGTGGCTTCCGAATCTAAGTCTTACGCGTCAGTCCGCGGCGTATTCACCTCAACGCAGAGGATCTGGCAGCGCTGCAACTAGTTCCGTTGGCTAGAAATCCACAAAGTGATGACCTGGGCAAGCAAAGCCCAGGGAGAGCGAGAGGGCCAAATGCCTTGTCGCTTTCAAAATAGATATTGACGATTCGATTAATAAGCGAATTGGGACCGGAAGTCCAAGAATGACTAAGCTTCCCATTGCAATCCTATGAACTTCAACGCATTGTATGCGACACTTGGAATGAAGAACCCCGAGCGTTAGTAGGATCGCGGGTGGTCGAAGTCTATCCTCGGAGGCTAGTCTTCGGTTAGACAGGGCTTAAGAGTCGTTTCGCTCTATTCTCAATTGTGGTCGAAGAATGAGGAGACTTATGGTCCTCATTGGGGCAGTATTTGTCCTGCTTGGAATCGTGGCTGAGAGCTTGTACATTAGCAACGAGAAAGTCGCCTACAACGGCGCAACAATCTCTGCTAATGCGTACATGGTCTCGGGTCTTTTCCTCATCCTCTTGGGACTAGTCCTGACTCTGTCTGGGGCAAGAATCCCGAAGATCCGGATTCCACACGCCTAGTCGCGGGGTCCGAATTCGAGTCGTGGGAATCAGAGCCTAGCTTGGGCTCTACTCTTTCGAAATAAGATTAGACTTTGGTTACGACACCACGGTCGATTTTGACCGGCCGATGCCCGGATATTCCATGAGCAATATCTCGAACTCCAACTGCAACCAACACAATTGCCATCGTGACCGCCAGGCTGAGCTGTCCAAGGGACGTGTCGAGGATTACGAAGACAGATAGAATGACCGTCAAAACTCCCACTACCCCGATCAGTCCTCGCACCCAGACCGGTGGGTGCTTTGCAAATCCTGCTGCAACGATTTCTACGATCCCGACGACAAGAAGTGCAAAAGCGACGAGAATGGTCAGGAAGCCGATTACGAATTGCGGGTTGATTACTGCAATAATTCCGAGTACAAAGGCGATTATTCCTCCTCCAGCGCTTATCTCCCGGAACCACAGCGCAAAATATCTCCCGTAAAGGCCGGCAAAAATTCGAGATAGCCCTAGAATGATGAGCCCTATTCCGAGAGTATACGCGAGAACAGTGAGGGCGAATGCTGAATCAGCCAAAACGAAAAATGCGATCGCGAGAACCAACACTCCGGCAAATATCTCAAGAACGCGCAGCAAACTAGGACTTCTTTTCTCTATCAACTTAGTGCCTTGGCATACGTGACTGGATGTCGGTATTTAGTGGCTTTCATTAGAATCCCTGACAGCATGCGACGGGGTTAGACTCCAAACAGACGTGTCACGTAAGCAGCCAGAACCGCAGCGACGAGAGGAGCACCCAGAATCCCTGCTAGCCGTAAAACCGTACCAATGTCAAATGGCCAGTCGTGCATCTGGTGAATCTCCCGTTTGATAGCATCAATCGCTAGGAGTTCGTGCTCAAGTCCTTCACTCAAAGGCGCCTCCCCTGTAGCCTCGACCTCGCTCATTACTCGGCTATGCCGAAGCCCGAACTGGGCAGACTTCTCAGCCCTCACTTCACGCATCTTCTTGTGAAGACCAAAGAGTGGAACGAGGAAGAAGAGTAGGCCTGGAACCAGAAATATGGTCAGGCTTAGTTCGACTGCGAAATTAGGGTACAGGAAAATTGGAAATGTCAACAATATCGCAATGACATAGATCGTTATGAGATGCAGAGATGTATTTGCAAAAGGCTTGAGGCTCAGTGTCCTGTCTTCGGTGAAAACCTTCAGCCGCAAGGGAAGTCTTCCGATTTTGTAGATTGCGACCATGGACGACAGGAAGACCCAGAGAAAGGTTGCTTGCAACAAACGCGTGTAGCTGTAGAGAATTTCTCTCAGCAAATTTTGAAGCAGGGAATATCCAGGGTTGAATATGGGTTCCAGAACCAACACACTGGCCGACAAGAGTAGGGCCCATGTCGCGACGATAGACGGGAAGTCGCTTAGATAGTTGGTTTGGATCGGTGACTTGTCTGCTCCCATCGATATGGCGTATCGCTCAAGGTTTTCGACGCGACGCGCGCGTATCGGGAGGAGAACAAAATGTAAACGATGTTAGCAAGCAGTAGCGGGACGCCGAGGGAAATGTCGCCCGTGAAGTCTGTCTCTACTCTGTATGCGTAGTATCCCAACAAAGTCAGCATAAGAGGCGGAAGAAATCCTACAAGGAGCACTCCGGCCCAAAATGGTAGACCAAAGCGAGCGTAGAGACGTTCAAACCAGAGCTTGGATGAGTTATCCGGCGTAGAAATCAATCTTTCTAACGGCGTCCTAGTTATTTTGAGAGCTGGACCAATCATCTAAGGTCCGTTTTGTCCTCGACGGAGGCCTCGTTCCTTTCTTCTTGACCGTCTGCAGAAAGCGATGCATCTGCTGCTCTCTCTTCCGGCTTGTCCAGTAGTATGCCTCGTCGATCGTTCCCTCTGAGATGAGTACTGTCATTTTTCCTTGCCTCGTCCTGCCAGTACGCCCTCTGCGCTGTATCAGGCGGATCTCCGACGGAACTGCTTCATAGAATATGACATGGTCCACATCCGGAACATGTAATCCCTCCTCACCAATGCTTGTCGTCACGAGTATGTTACTACGTCCTTGGCGAAAATCTTCTAGTATACTCGTCTGCTCGCTTTGGCTTAGACCAACATCATCAGTATCCCGAGTCGCCTGACCGACAAAGCGGACAGCGGAGACACGTTCAAGCTTGTTCAACCTTTCGACAAGTGTCTCGACGGTATCTCTGTACTGAGTGAAGACTATGATCTTCGAATCCTTGTTCAATTTCATCTCCTCTTCGACAAGCTCTCGGAGCCTTTTCTGCTTCGGATGTTCTCTCTCTTCCATGGAAAACGCGAGCTGTCTAGCTTCGAGAATCTTCGCGTCTCTTGAGAGGCTTTTGCCCGACTTGCTACTGGCAGTTTCGAGCTTTGCAAGGTATCTTGTGAGATTGTGGAGGCCTTGCGTCTCCAGCACGTCGATTGCATGACTCAACGACATCGCCTGGGCCTGGAGAATGACTGCTCCATACAGGGCTCCTGACCCACCTCTTCTCAGACTCTTTCGCAACTTCTCCCCGAGCTCAAGTAGCATCCGCTTGTTTGCGCGAACCCCGGTCGGCAACTGGTGCATTGTCCTAAGCTTCTCCGTCCTCTCATCCATCGCGGCTCGAAGAATCTTGCTAATCTCCTTGTAGGCTGGCGGAAGTGGGACCCGTTCCCAGTTTATTGTCACGTCATTGACGTACTGTACCACATCCTCATCCTCCTCAGTTCTCATCTCTACGTTGGTGATCGCAAGCTTGTCGCAGATCTCTTGGACCCGCTCTTTTCGAGCGCTCGGTGACGCAGTTAGCCCAAGTATCAACGGGTTCGCTGCTTGTCTCTTGTAGTGCTCGGCTACCTCAGAGTAAGCATAGTCTCGGACGCACCGATGTGCCTCGTCAAAAACGATCAAACAGACGTTTCCAAGAGTATACCGTTCACTTGAGACATCGTTTCTAATCACTTCTGGAGTCGCAAAAATCAGTTGAGATCCCTCGAAATCCATGGCCCTCGAAGCTGGAGGTCTTTCCCCTGTTAGGACCGATGATCTGACGTTCTTGTCGGGAAAGTGTTCTTTGAAAAAATCCGCATGTTGGAGGACGAGCGGCTTTGTCGGAGCAAGGATAACCGCTTTGTCGTTCTGGCGCTCTGAAAGGCGCTTGACAGCTACTAGCAAGGCGACTATGGTCTTGCCTAGCCCGGTCGGGAGAACGACAAGAGTATTGGCTTTGGCGGCCGACTCTGCAATGGTGCTTTGATACTCTCTTGCCTCAATGCCTGGTGGTCTGGAGACCTGCAGTTTGCCCGTGCGCCTTCTCTTCTAGGGAGAAGGCGGGACCGGGTTTAAGGGTGTGCTCCTGATCTCTTGGATATGCTTCCTGCCGAAGGTCAACAGGAGAATAGAGGCCGAGACCCATGCGACCAGAGCCGCGTTAACGTACATAGCCCTTAGCGGCCTACCAAAGTACAGAAAGCCCAACATCGCCAGAACCACGGCGAAGATGCTTAGGGTCTGGTACCGATCCAATAGTCCAAAGTCTCTACGTCCGACAGTCCAGAGTTTGTAGACGGTCGCAAGATACAATGTTAGTCCAACTAATCCTATCGTTGCAAGCGAAATGACAGCCCAGTAAGGCACGAGGAAAATCAAGAGACCTACCTCGTCAGCAATTAGACCAGCCCCCACCCCAACAACCAAAGCGCTGTCCCATCGGGTGCGGACATCTGTCGCAAAGACCATAATTGTTGACGAAGCCAGCAACAGTATAACCCCGTAGTAGAGATGGTGAATGTGAAATCCCTGAACTCGGATAACAGGACACGACTGAGTACACCTAGCCTCAACGGCGACGAACAATCTCGCAACGAAAACGGCCATTGTGAACCCTACGGCAGCGAAGAGGAATCCTACTGGCCCAAGCAGTGGCGCGCCCTTTGGCCGGCTCAACCTAAGCTAGACCCAGTCCAACTGGCCTTCTTTAGTCTATCCCGGTCCTTTGTGATCACCGACAGGACTTTTAACAAAAAATCCTCATTTACAACTTTTGCGCGGTTATTGAGAATGAAGACCGGACCCCGAGCTATTCATACTGGTAAAGAGTGAACAGAACAGAGGAACTTGTCATGGCATGGAAAGAATTGAGGCACAACGGTGTGGCGTTTCCGCCGTTGTACGAGCCCAGGAGACTCTCCGTCCGAATCCATGGCTCAGTCGTCCAACTCTCCCCTGAAGCCGAGGAGTTAGCTTACGCGTGGGGAAAAAAGCGAACCACACCCTACATCCAAGACCCGGTTTTCCAGGCAAACTTTCTTTCAGACTTTCTCAAGCTTCTCCCCCTAAACTTTGCAAGCACAAAGTATGATCAGATCGACTTCACCCCTGTCTTCGAGTTTCAGGCAAAGGAAGAGTTGCAGAGACAGAATATTGACTACAAGAAGAAAATGGCCCTTGAGCGTAAGCAACTTCGTCTATCCCTGAAAGAAAAATACGGGTATGCGGAGATCGATGGAGTCAAGACAGAGGTAGCCAACTGGATGGTGGAGCCTCCCAGCCTCTTCATGGGAAGAGGTAGCCATCCCATGAGGGGACGCTGGAAACCGAGAATCCATCCCGAGGATGTTGTTCTAAACCTGTCCGAGAATGTCGAAACTCCTTCGGGCAACTGGAAGGAGATAGTCCACGATCACGAGTCCATTTGGATAGCTTACTGGGTGGACAAGCTTAGCAATGTCCGCAAGTACGTATGGCCAAGTGACATCTCGGACCTGCGCCAAGAACGAGACAAGCTGAAGTATGATGCTGCCCGGAAACTGCAACGACGTCTCCCAGACGTTAGGCAATTCATCGACAAGAATCTTCTTTCTCCGGACCTGAAGATGCGCAAACTCGCGACCGTCTCCTATCTAATAGACAATTTAGCAATGAGAGTAGGAGACGAGAAGGACGAGGATGAGGCAGACACTGTAGGCGCATCAACCCTACGAGTAGAACATCTCAGATTCCTTCCACATGCAATTGAGTTCGACTTTCTAGGAAAAGACAGCGTTCGCTGGCAAAAAACCCTCAAGGTTGATGGATCGAATAGCCCCGTGCGCGAGAACCTCCAGGAATTCTCTCAGGGAAAAAGACCCGATGATCTGGTCTTTAATGGAATTACCTCCCAACATGTGAATCGTTTTCTAAACAAAACAGTGCGAGGACTGACAGCGAAGGTGTTCAGAACGCACCACGCCACTGAAACAGTTCAGACCTACCTGCGGAAACACAATGGGTTCAAAACTGGAGAGTCATCATTCGTCAAATTGCATCACGCTCGTGTAGCGAATCTTGAGGCTGCGATCAGATGCAATCACAAACGTACGCCACCAAAGACCTGGGAAGGAACCCTCCTCAAAAAACAACAAAGACTGGACGAGCTGAAGACAAAGGAAGTCAAGACGGACAAGCAGAAAATGAGACTTGAAGAACGCATCCGAAAACTGAAGCTTGAAGTGGATCTGCAGAAACGAACTCGCGATTACAATCTGAACACATCCCTTCGGAACTATATAGATCCAAGAGTCTACAAGAGCTGGTCGAACAAGGCAGAATTCGACTGGAAGGGCATCTACCCCAAAACTCTACAGCGGAAGTTTCTCTGGGCGTCCAGGGCGAAATCCTGACATACCTATCGCGATTTCTTCGGACCCTTAAGCCAGCCTCCGATACCGAGCTCCCGGGGCTTGCCAGCGGGATCGATTGTGACTGAACCATCGTTGTGGAGTTGAAGCCGTCGCCATCTGTTGTCACTCGACGTTCCCCGCAGAGTTCGTACCCTTGCAAAGTGTTCGACTTGTCCCTCGTCGCTGCTTCGGAATTCGATAATGCCATCGCATAGCGATTCAAATTGCTTGTAGAAAGAGTCAGACGCGATGCCCATCATCACTGAATGAAACATTGCCAGGCCTCGAATCCTGGCGTAGGGAATGATCCTCGTTCTCCAGATATCGACCATCAATTTCTCGTCCGTATAGTGACACATGACCGAGGTGTTGTCGTCAATGTGCAGCCACTGTTTCTCATCCTCGGCAACTCCCTCTCGAATCATAATGACTACTTTGCTACTCCAGTGATTGAGATCGAAGGACTGGTGTTCGTAAGCCTCCCGTCCCTTTGATCGCATCCCCTCAGGGGTTTCGGGGCGCGCGAGCCCGGTCATCACATCGTAGGTATCCAGTATTCTGAGCTGGTCTTTCCGCTCCAACTCTTTCACGTTTAGCCCGAGTCTAGTCAGGGACTCGCGAACTTCGCGAGGTGGATGCATGTAGGTATGATACTCTGCACGCGCCCCTTTTCTCAACCCGCTAGCGGTTATTGTGAGCGATGTTTCGTACCATGGAGAGTCCGGACCGAACTCCACGAGATAACTTGCTCCAAATCTGATCCCATTGGGAACGAGATCCTCAAGGATTGCAAGCACCGGGGTCTGTTCCATGGTCGAAGTCACACGTTCTACCATGCTTAATCTCTGATTCTCTAACACTTATGGTGGTTCTGCTAACTCTTTCTTGGTTGAGTTAGCTTCGGGGCATCGACTCCAGGGATTACCGCAGGCGTCGGGTTCCCCCTTCATTGCTTCAACTGCCCTGCCTTTGCGCCTCGATGATGGGAGGCGGGGAACGTGCGAACCTCACCCGCCCCCGCCGAGCCAGGTTAACCGCTGCAACCATATCCCGGTCCATCACTATCCGACATTTACCGCACCAGAGCTTGCGTTTCAGCCTCTTGTCCGATTGGAGTCTCTCCCCGCATCTCGGACAAGACACACTGGAACCTCTGGTCTCACGCCTAGACAAACGGACAACCGGCAGTCCGACCCATCGCGCCTTATACTCGATCTGCCGTTGAGCCTCGCCGAAACTCCACCCGTTCATCCTACCGCGATACTTTCTACCCTGACCATTACCCCTACGGTAGAGGGATCGGATGCCCTCGATATTCTCAAGAACTATTGCTGTTCTCCGCTGGACTGCCACAGCAAAAATCGTCTTTGTGGCGTTGTGGAGCAGATGACCAGTCCTAGAGGTTCTCCGCTGTCCGTACATGGAGGCTATCGCTGTTCTTATTCTATCATCGTTCCGTGTGAAAGAGGCGACGATAAGCACAGTAGTCTTGGCTATTCTCACACACTTCGAGAGATCATACTGATGGGTCTGAGTGTCGTTTCCAACCGTTAGATTGCGGAGATTACGGTCCACACCGATCGTGGAGCGGCATTCTATCCTGGGAGTGTCGCGGGCGATGCAGAGGCTCAGTCTGTTCCGGGTAAGGGTGAAAGAGCGTACCTTGATCCCTGGCTGAGATATGATCTCTAACGTATGACTTGTCAAGGGTATGCTGAAATGTTTCCCCCTGGATACCGGAATATGCAAGTATCCGTTCTCTATCTTGAACCCGTAGCAGGAGACGAGCTGCTGTCTGAAAGCATACACGGTCCTAGTGATGAAACCTCTCCGGATAGACTTCTTCCTAGCGGCAAGTATTCCCGCAGCCCGAGATATAGCGCAGAGCTTGAAGTAGCTAGGAGAATCGTAGGGGGCGAGCTCGTTGTAAGCGAGGAGGGAAACTCTTCTCAGGGTAGTTGCATCGTAAGCCAGAGCGATCCTTATGGCGTCGTTGATCATCCTCCTGAACAACTCCAACAACCTTAGAACGTCTTGCGTTGGAATGTAGTATTGCCAGACCGCCTTGACTGCCAACACGACGAAGAGAGGCCAAAAGCCTGCCTATAAGTCGGACAGGCACCCGACGATGAGTTAACAGGCGACCATGGTTAAAGCTGAACTAGCTCGCGCTGGTGTAGTCAACCCCAACGGAGAATCAAGTAATGAGAAGCGAAGCCTGACTAACCATTGACAAAACCCAATCTGTTGATCACAACCGATGTCGTTGACCCGGCTAGCATTCGGGGGCTCTCCAAATATGGAAAGGTTTTCAGCACGACTGCACTTGACGAGCCAGCGCTGAATCAACTCTTACCGTCGATAGACATCCTTCTCGTGTTCTTTTGGCCCAGCTTCCTGACTCCTGAAAACTTGTCGAGGATGAGCAATCTGCGACTTATTCAGAGCATCCTCGCTGGTGTAAACCACATCCCCTTCGCCCAGCTCGACAAGAAGGTCGTTGTTTGTAGTAATGCGGGCGCCTATTCAGACGAGGTTGCCGAATACGCCTGGTCTTTGTTGCTATCGGCCGCGAAGAGAATAGTTGACTTTCACAACGCGGTCAAGGCCGAACAATGGAGTTTGAGGCGAACATTAGGAGGCAAGGAAGTGACCATTATGGGAGAAAAGACGCTGGGCATTCTTGGATATGGAGGCATAGGGTCCGCTGTAGCGCGAATTGGTAGGGGGTTCAACGTGAATATCTATGCGTTTTCGAGAAAGCCAGTTCGAGAGAAAGATGTGAGAGCGTTTCAAGGGGACAAAGGGCTGTCGAGGGTCCTTGCCAAGAGCGACGCAGTCATAGTCTCGCTTCCCTTAACCAAGTTAACCAACAAGATCATTGACGCTGACAAACTTGCCACGATGAAGAAAGACGCGATACTTGTGAACATAGCGCGTGCAGAGCTCGTGGACGAAAGCGCGCTCTACGAGTACCTGAAAACAAACCCGGACTTTCGATACGCCACCGACGTTTGGTGGTATCGAGAAGGAAGGGAGTCCCTCAAGACCGTCAGTCCTTTCTTCGAATTGTCCAATTTCATCGGAACACCTCACGCATCAGGTCCATCGAGTTTAGCCACCGGAAAGCCAGCCAAGTTTGCTGTCGCTAATGTTATTCGGTTCCTTAGGGGTCTCAAACCAAAGAACATCGTAGATCCTGCGGAATATCTCGTCACGAACAGGCAAGAATACTAGATTCTCATCATCCGCTAATCGTCTTGGCAAGAAGATCCAATGACACATTACCGCCCGATATGACTAGCACAACCTTCTCACCGAGCTTCTCCAAATCCTTGTTGGCGAGTAGAACTGCGGCGGGCGCCGCTCCGGACGGCTCGGGGAAGATGTGGGCTTCACGAATCAATAGCTTCATTGCGGCGAGAATCTGGTCGTCTGATACGTTGTAGACCCCGTCAACGTACTTCCTGGACGCTTCAAGGGTCAGTTCTCCTACCGCTGATGGGATAAGCCCGTCCGCGATGGATTTCGGCGAATCGAACGTGACAATCTTGCCAGCCTCCAGCGCTGCTTGGAGCTTCGGCGCGCCTTGCGGTTCGACCCCGTAGACCTTCGCTCCTAGTTTTAGCGACTTGATCGCCGTGGAAATACCGGCTATGAGACCTCCGCCACCTACTGGAACAATCACCGAATCGAAGTTGTCTAGTTGATTTGCTATCTCTAGCCCACAAGTTCCTTGCCCCGCGATGATGTCAGGGTCGTTGAACGGATGTACGAGTGTCGCTCCGGTCTTGCCGACTATTTCCTTAGCCTTGGCATCACGATCGGTCGTATATTTTCCATATTTTATCGCTTCAGCACCATACTCAATGATCGTGTTGACTTTCTCCTGGACAGCTGTCTCCGGTAGTATTACGGTGCATTTCTTTCCGAGGAGTCGAGAACTGTAGGCTACTGCCATTCCGTGGTTCCCGGAGGAAACCGCGACGATGTTCTTCGCTGACAATTGGGAAATCTTGTTGTAGGCTCCACGAATCTTGAAAACCCGTATAGGTTGGAAGCATTCGAGCTTCAAGTAAATACGGCGGCCAAATCTCTTCGAGAGTGACGGCGACTCAACGAGCGGGGTCTTGGTCGCAACTCCCTCGATCCGCTTACTCGCCGCAACAATGTCGGCCAGCCCTGGCAAATGGCTTTGGATCATAACTAGGTCTGACAGTCGGTTTCCCACGCTTGAGATTAAAGGTGCGCTGACATCGGCCGAAAATCGCCTATTATCAGGCCTGATGCCAGCGTTGGCTCAGGTCCAGCCTTCTAGGGAGTGCTTAGTCGCTTGAGCTGGCCAAGCACCTTTTGGCGAATATGGTCCGGGGATGGAAGCATCTTAGATAATCTTCCTTTCGAAAGGAGTGGTGCGAGTAGCTTCCCCATTGGTCCTCCGCAGTTCGGACACTTCGGCGCACCCACCGTCAAGCCCGTTATTTTCTCCCTCAGGCACTCATCGCATCTCCAAACGGTTTTCCTACCGCCCAACTTCCCCCTCTTCGCCACAGGCTTCCCGTCAGCTTCCACAATGTCCAAAGCGAAGTCGATGCTAGGCGCGTTGCTGACCGAGGTTCCAACCCCAAATCCGTCTACTCCCGCGAGAGATAGTTGAGCGACCGTTTCATCGTTGAGTCCACCTGACACGAAAATCTTCACGTGATTGTATCCTCTTGAGTCCAACTCCCATCTCACCTCTCGAATAATCTCGGCAAGATTTCCACGCCTTGAACTAGGCGTATCCAGCCGGACCCCAAATAGATCCTTTCCAAGCGCTTCGGCGGCCAAGATGGATTCTATCTTCTCATCGTAGTAAGTGTCGACGAGAGCGATTCTTGGCACCTTTTTCGGCATGTGTTTGTTGAAGCTCTTCCAAGCCTTGACCTGGTCTCTCATCGCAATTATCAGCGAGTGAGGCATTGTGCCCGCGGGATCTTTTCCGAGAAGCCTTGCGCCTACAATGCTGGAGACGTCATCGAAGCCGCCGATGTAGCAGGACCGGTCGATCATAGGGGCCAGGGCGGGATGGGCTCTGCGAATCCCAAAGGAGAGGAGAGTTCTCTCGCCGGCCGCTTTTCTCACCCGCGCCGCCATCGTTGTGATCCCGGATGCCTGGCAGAGAAGTCCGAGCAGTGGCGTCTCGTAGAGACAAAAGTCCAGGTATCGGCCCTCGAGTACCATCACCGGCTCTCTTACGCCTTCCACGTCACTTGAATGAAACAGAGTTCCTTCTGGAAAAGAGTGAACATCGATCGGTACGCCCTCTAGAAGATGAGCTGCCTCCTCAACCCCAGCTAGGATTCCCCATTCCCAGTTCCTAGGAAGCGAGCCTGTCGTTATCTCGGCGGTTACTGTGAGATCGGATATTCCTTCCTTTTCAAGAATCTCCTTTGTGCGTGTGAAGTAGACGTCTGTTGTTTCTGCGTTCTTGATCTCGTCCTCACTTGCCACCTGGAACTTTCTCAAATTCGTCACTGTCGCGGTCCCCTTGATCGAATTATAATCTTAGGGTAGGAGACTTCCCTCTTTCTGGACAGCATCTGACAAGTTATAACTAGGTTGAGAGACCGTCGATAGTACAGGTTAGTTTGACGTGAGATCACTGGAAGAACTCGCGAAAAGCGCTCGCGAGCTGAAGGAACGCGGCATGTCCACGTACGAAATAGCTGATGAGCTGAAAGTTCAAGCAGACACGGTAGTCTGGCTCCTGCTCCACGGCAAAGAAGGAGTCAAAACAAAGGAAGCATACGATGTCTACGTTAACTGGAACCCGATAGGATCAAGTGTTCGACGCCTAACCCTAGTCGGCCGAGCAATGGCGGATATGGTCCGCGAAGCAGTAGAAGCCGGCCTGATGGAGGAGCCTGAAGTTGTCGCGGGGATCGAGAGCGGCGGAATGGCCCTCGGACTAATCGTCGCGAGGTCACTGAACAAACCCATCGCCTCGGTACGACCCCAGAGGCTCGGGGAGAAGAAAGTCGCTGGCGCAGTAAACCCCAGCTTCTCAAGGGTCGAAGGCAAGGAGGTTCTGATTGTCGACACAATACTCCGGATGGGAGAGACGATTAGAGCGGCAATCGAGACCCTTACAGGAGTGAAGGCTAAGGCCGTCGGAGTAGTCGTGCTAGCGAACAAGAGCGGGAAGGAGAGTATCGAAGGGATTCCCGTACGTTCTCTGTTCGAGCTGTTGCCTGTGACCAAGCAGTGAGCCGCCCATCGACCAAGTGGAATAAAAAGATGGAAGAGGATTCTGTCCGAGTCAAAAGCGTGCAATTATATCCTACGGATGCGGCCGGTATACTGGAAGCGTAGGGAAATGCCGACCAAGTTCATGCAGTCCCTTGACCCTCAAGTCTACGGCGAACTCCGAAAGATTGCTAAGGATAGAGGCATAACGATGCAGGAACTCATCCGAGCCGTTATTGTCCCTGATTGGATGAGCAACGACCAGAGTAAGGGCGGCGCAGGTGGTTCTCCAAGGAGATCCCGAACGGCGCGCGGTGCGTCCAAGAGACTCCGAGCCAAGATAACCGCTTAGCGCGCTAGTAAACAGGCAACGCTTATTTCTCGGCTGACTCCAGATCGAAGGGATGGCAATTGTCGGCTCAGGACCGAGTTCCGGCATACGCGATCTCGCTACTCGCTGGAATACTGACCTTCATCGGTGGGTTAGCCAAAGCATCAACGAGCGGGATTATCAAGTACACGGCTTCGGGAGCCGCCTTCAACAATTTCGTGGGAAATAGCGTCCGGCCAACCAACTTCGGCCTCGCCATAGCGAGCGCACGAGCCTCCGCGGTCATATTGATTCTCTCTGGCATTCTCGTACTGGTCAGTGCTGTTGTGATGAGTTTTCGGTTCAACCAGTATCCAACATGGGGAACCGTCATCGTGATCTTTTCCGTCGTGGGATTTTTTGCAGGCGGAAACTCCCTCACAGGAATCGGATCTGTACTAGGAATAATCGGTGGGCTACTGGCAATCACCTACCGCAGAACCCAACGTTCAGTACCTGTCTGAGTTCAGATCCTTCCGTTTTCTAACAGTTCTTTGACAAAGCTCTCTCAAGCCTAGTCTTATCTTTAGCCTCGATCGACTATTCACCAGAGACGTCTTGAGTCAGGAAACAAAGCTAACCTACGTAACACTCCTCGCAGACCCGAGCATTCATCCGAAATACGAAGCAGCACTGAAACAGATTGAGACCGAGTTTGGGAAACATCATCCCATGTATATCAACGGCCGAAAAGTTCTAGCTGCTGAGGGAGAATTCGACGTCAGAAGCCCTCTAGATACTAAGATCCTGTTAGGCCATTTCCAGAAGGGAAGCGCAAAGTTCGCTCGTAAGGCCATCGAAGCGGGCAAGGATGCATTCGAGGAATGGAGCAAAAAGTCCTGGAAGGAGAGAGTTGCAATCATCCGAAGAGCGGCGGACCTCATGGAGGACGATCGGTTCAAGCTCGCAGCGCTGATCACGTACGAGGTTGGCAAGAACAGGTACGAGGCTGTCGCGGAAGCAAGCGAGGCAATCGACATGTTCGACTACTATGCTGACTTGATGGAACAGAACGATGGTTACGTGAAGCCAATGCATCCTGGCGCCCCCGGAGAGACCTCGAAGAGCGTTCTCCGACCCTACGGAGTGTGGGCTGTCATTTCGCCGTTCAACTTTCCACTCGCCCTTGCTGCGGGAATGATCGCATCAGCTCTCATAACCGGAAATACTGTCGTGTTTCATCCGACAAGCGCCGCACCCTTCTCGGGGCTCAAACTCTACGAGACGCTTATCAGCGCGGGAGTACCCCCTGGCGCACTGAGCTTTCTGACGGGTCCCGGAGAGTCTTTCGGCGACGAAGTCACCTCGAACCTTGACGTTGCCGGCATTGCTTTCACCGGCTCGAAAGATGTTGGCATGAAGCTCTACCGCGATTTTGTGAATAAACAACCCTATCCAAAGCCGTTCATCGCTGAGATGGGCAGCAAGAACCCTGCCCTCATCACATCAAACGCTGACCTAGAAAAGGCCGCGGAAGGAGTCGTCAGAGGAGGCTTTGGCTATAGCGGTCAAAAGTGCAGCGCGACATCAAGAGTCTACGTGGAGAGAGGCATAAAGAACGACTTCCTCAAGATCCTCAAAGACAAAGTGGATCATCTCAAAGTCGGGGATCCGAGAAATAGGGATGCGTTCGTTGGACCCGTGATCAATGAGAAGATGGTGAAGAAGTACCAGCGCTATCTCGAACTCGCAAAGAAGGACGGGGGCAAGATAGTGGCCGGAGGGGGACTACCAGAAGACAAGAAACTCTCTAAGGGCTACTATGTCAAACCAACAGTCGTCGCGGGCCTTCCTTCCAATGACCGCCTCTTCAAGGAAGAACTCTTCCTGCCTTTCGTGGTTGTTGACGAGGTCAAGAGCCTAGACGAGGCTTTGAAGAAAGCGAACGACACAGACTTCGGCTTGACAGCAGGAATCTTCAGCAACGATCAAGGCGAGGTTGACAAGTTTTTCAGAAGCATCGACTTTGGAGTCACGTACGCAAACAGGAAAGGTGGAGCAACGACAGGCGCCTGGCCCGGCTCTCAATCCTTCGGCGGCTGGAAGGGAAGCGGAGCTACTGGCAAAGGGGTTGGAGGGCCGTATTATCTGTTAGAGTTCATGCATGAACAGGCCCAGACCGTAGTCAAGGACGCCTAAGCCGCTAATCGATCTATCTCATCAACGAACATCTCTTCTTTCCCAACGGGAAAGACTCCTGATGCTGCAACGGAGTGTCCATCTCCGAAACCACCAACCCTTGAGCAGGACTCAGGGAGGATCTTCGAAAGGGAGGGTTTCTTTCCCTTCTCGATAAGGCTCGTAAGGATTTGAGGAGCTCTTCCTGAGACCTTGACCATGGACGAGGGTAATTTTCCCCAGCCGGGAATATCCGCTGGAACATTCATCATTCCGATCAGGTATTTGATGGGGCTGATGCCTCGCTGGTATCGAAGGTATGAGCAGAAGCTTCCGACTACCTTTCCACCCATACCTTTGTAATTGTCGTGGGCGTGAAACCATTGGATATTCTTCTTCTGGGATAGACCATCTTTCCTTATCGTCGCGAGCATCTTTCGATTGGCCTGTTTTCGTTCTTCCTCGAACTCTTTCGCCATCGCCATTGTTTGGTCGGTGAAGCCTGTTGTGCATGCTTCGATTCCCATCTCAGGGCCGTTTCTGTAGTATCCGACGGAGCCGAGAACGTTGAGAAGGCTGGAGGCTCGGGTTCTGCTAAGATTCATGCCCCTAGCCTGAATCTTTAGGTCGCCCTTGCCAGAATCCAGAACCAGCCCCCGTGCCTTGGCATCGCTCACGGCGATTAGGTTGAGTCCTTGTGTCTCGCCGGGAATTTCCAAAGACCCTATTGTCGCCAGATGGGCGTAGTACGACAGTTCGGGATCGACAGTTTTGCAGAACAGATAGGCTACTGTTGCGGAGGAGGCGTCTTTCTCGCCTGAAAAACCGTAGAGTTCAGGGTTGAGATTGTAAAGCAAGGGATTCTGGATAGAGGTTGTGTCGTGGTGATCCAGAACCAAGACTAATCCTTTAGAGCTGTTTGCTTCGATCAACCAGTCAACGTGTCCGGAACCCAAGTCGATGTAGGCTGCGACCTGAGGACGACCTGACTCAATGTCTCTGACAACTTCCGGGTATAGCTTGTCCAGACAGATTAGCCTCGTCTCGAGTCCGAGATTTGACAGTGCTAGTTTTGTAAGTGCTGCTGAGGTGAGCCCATCTGCTTCATCGTGATGGAGAACAACCGCTTCTCGGATGGCAGACTCTCGAACAGCCGTGACTGCAGAATCTAATCTGCCTTGGAAGCTGTGGAGGCGTCCACGGGTGCTCATCTCAATTCTTGACAAATCTCGCTATGAAATAGCCTGTCTCGTGAGTATCGGGATTGAATCTCTGCGTGAGATGATCTTGATCGAACCCGTTCTCACCAAGAACCGGGAATTGCTTCTCCAGCGTCAACCCCAAGTCCTTCTCTGCAAAGCCCACGACGTCTTCGCACTCTTCCTTAGTAATTGTACAGACGCTGTACACAATTGTTCCCTCCTTCTTCGTGATGTGAGAAGCTGTCCTTAGAAACTGTTTTTGATAGTCTGCTGAGTTCTCGACATTCTGTACCGTAGTGTCAGCAGCGAGTTTCGGGACAATACCTAGAGCGGTGCAGGGCGGATCCACAAGTACCCTGTCGGCTTTGATGTTGTAGTCTCGATGAACGTATCGAGAATCATGCGATATCAGCTGGTAGTTTGCGCAGCCCATCCTCTGCATGAGTTCCTTTGCCTTCTGGATTTTTCGTGTGTTGCGGTCGAATCCGATTATTCGAGCCTGATTTTGAGTTAGCTGGCTGATATGGCTCGTCTTACCTCCGGGCGCGCAGTTGAGATCGACAACAGTCTCTCCCGGTTTCGGATCTAGAATGTGGCTTGTCAGAATGGCCGGTAGTGATTGAAGGTGGATTTGCCCATTAGGGTACCATGGTGTTTCCATTATGCTCGGCAAGCCTGTTCTGCTGTTCTTGATCTCTACTGCGACTCCTTGTCGGTACGTGAGGATGCTTGTCTCGCTCTGGTGGGAGACCCCGGAGCCTACGGCTGTTCCGCCCTCATCAACCACTGTTACCTTCATGCCTGGTCGCAGTCCATGGCACCGTTTTACGCCGGGAGCGTAGAGATGTGCGCCAAGTTGAACCGATTCCGCCGCGAACTTGTTTGCTTCCACAATAACGCCATCGGTTTCTATCTTGGATGCGCTGGGATGGAGGAACGCGGCATCATCAAGATGCACGTGAGCTTCCCCGTTCAGACCATTCGCTATCATCGATCGGATGATCGCGTCCCGCTCGGCCTTCAGTGTGTTTATCCGAAGATAATATTTCGAAGGAATCGCGGTCATCGCGGAGAGAACTCTGGCGGTTCGTGGGCCATAAGTTTCGCGGAGACGGCTCTCTAGTCCTGAATCTAGTTCTAACCGTCTCTCGGGAGCTTCCAGAAGCACTGTGACGTCGCTTTAATGTTGGATGGCTTTCTGGTTTAATTACCCTTGACTTCAGCTCCGGTGAAGAAAGGGTCTCCTCGGAATGGTAAGGGTGGTGTTGGAGCTTCGCTGCGTGAAGTGCGCGGTCAAGTTTGAGCGGAGCTTCGAGGAGAGAAGGAGACAGCTCAACTATTCTGAGGGGGAAATGTTGCAGCTTGACGAGAAAGCTTGCCCAAACCACTGCGGCGGAGACTGGTTCGCTATCGAAAAACAACACCCGATCCGCAAGTTCAAGCGCCGATTCGGGCAGGACGCCTGAACCGCGCCAGAATCGCCTATTATCAGCCCAGATCTCAAATCTGGCGCCCTATCGCTAAAATGCATAGCAAATCCTTCTTGACGACGCCTAGAATCGCTAGGGCATCCAAGCCCAAACCCAGCCCAGAATCCAAGGTCTCGCCCAGAATCCGCGCGAAACAGCCAGAGACCTCTCCAAAAGGGGGGTCTTGCACAGCGCATCTCACGACGCAAGAGCGAGACTTCCCAAAAGCTCCAGAATCGCCCATTGCGAGTTACTCAAGGCTTAAACCGGGTGTTTCGCAAGCTACATTTCGATTCCTTACAGAAGAGACAGAACTTCGGGATATGGATTGAAAAAGACGGCCAAGAAGAGCCCTCAGCTACTCAACGGCTTTCCCCACATTCCCTTCGACGAGTTTCCCCTCAAAAGATCAGAGGACCTTGTTGTCGTTCTGGAGAAAAACATGCCTGAGGGTGCGAAAGTGGAGGTTACTCCAATGGAAGACTCGCATCACTCTCCCTGTTTGGAGGAGATGGTAGCGATAATGGTACATGACATAGAAGAGGGAAAAGATTCCTCCGAGATCTACACCATCTACCAGTTCTGCCCCGCCTGCCACATCGCGGTCAGAGTCCTCTAGCCGAGACTATTCCAGATAGATAGCCGGCCTGTACGGCTCCGCCATTCTAGCCCGTCCCTTAGGATCGCTTATCCCCTGGTCTCCTTCCTTCCAGGCATTGATCACGCACTTGAATTCTCGTTGGTAGAAGTCAGCCGCCTCGGCAAAGATCGTCGTCTCGGCGGGAACCCCATCTTGGATGCGTGACTTTCTCATCTCATCAGGCATCTGGTTCGCCTGCTGAATTGCCTTGCCCGCATAGTCCGCCGCAGCCTTTCCGAGAGACCGGAAACGAGAATCTCCCATGACGTCCTTGATGAAATCTCCCTGTCTCATCTTCTCCTCCGCAGCCTTCAACGCCTTCAGATAGACTTGCCATTTCCAATCTGCCGCTGTGTAGTATGCGATGCGCTTGGGAGTGATCCCGGTTGCTTTCAGGATCTCGCTGGTATCGTCCAAGACTTGTCGAACAATTGCCTCTGCCTGTTCCGCTACAGGATCTTTCTCAATCTCCTCTTCTTCTGGCCACTTACTCTGAACGACGAAGTCCCTGTTTCCGATACGACTCCAGATCTCTTCAGCAGTGTGCGGCGCCAGAGGAGCCATCAGTCTCGTCCGCGTCTCCAGCACCCTTCGCAGAATCCGGCCCCGATTATCGGATCTCGGTCTATTCGGCCCCAGTCTTCGATTATACCAGGCAACATCGTTGTCGATCTGGTAGAGAGTAATATTGATCGCCTCCCTAACCCGCAATCTGTCGAGCGCGCTTGTCGCGGTCCGGACTGCGTAGCTCAAACGGCTGATCATCCACCGATCGAGCGTAGAGGGCTTCGATTTCCCAGCTGTCTTCTTCACGCCTATCTTCCTAGCCTGTCCCAGTAGAGTCGCCAGTCTTTCCTGGATTGATGTGGCAAGCGCTTCGCTGAAGCTCGTGTCCTGGCCCAGTTCAGCTGTCGCCAAGACCCCGACCCTTACGGGATCGGCTCCGAACCTGGCGATTCCCTGACGGAGAGGTATGATGTTCTGGAGAGACTTCGACATCTTCGCGCCCTCCATCAATACGAAGCCATTGGCTACGATTCCTTTCGGCCACTGTCTCTCAGGGAAGAGTGTAGAGTGATGGAATATGTAGAACGATAGATGGTTCGAGACCAATTCTCTGGCCGAGTGACGCATGTCGACCGGATAGAAGTACTCGAACTCCTTTCGGATCGCATTCAATATTCTTTTGGGAACTCCGGTCTCTTCTGCAACCCTATCAACGGCTCCTTCTCCTAGCAGTGTGAAGTTGAAGAACGCGTCAGGCAGTTTCGATGCGTCTTTTTCGAACTTCTTGAAGACAACCAAGTCCTTGGCGAAATACTTGGATAGGATGTAGTAGGCCATGTAAACGACAGAATCCGACAGTGCCTCGATAATCCAGCTCTGGTCCCATGGAAGCTTCGTCCCCAGACCCACTGTGCGCGCGCAGGCTCTCTCCCGCAACCAGTCTAGTGTGTAGTTGAATTCGGCCCGAATCTCCTCAGGCAGGATGATCATCTGGTCGAGACATTTGTGGGCTAGTTTCTTCCACTCGGGATCGCCGTAGTTGATGAACCACTGGTTCTCCAGAATGTGGACTAGGCATTTGGTTCCGCACCTGCAAACCACCGGCGCGTTTTTCAGTTCAAACAGAGTCTCGATTTTTCCCTGTTTGGTCAACTCTTGGACGATCGCCTCCCTCGCTTTCGCAACTGGCATTCCAGAGTAACCGCCGGTGTCTTCTCTCATCACCCCATCATGGAACTCTTTCGAGTAAAGCTCCTCCGTCGCATGTTCGAGATGGGGATCGTTCTGGTCTTTGACGGCGAACTTCTGGATCAGATCCTTGGCTGGAAGGTCAGAGAAGCCTTCCAGTTTGATGATCGATATGGGATTGGTTGCTTGCAGAAACGGGCCCGCCTCCGCAGAGTCAGCATATCTCGCCTTGAGATCGATCAGGGCCTGATAGTCGTACGGAGCGTGCCCTGGAACGGACATGACGACACCCGTGCCATTATCTGGTTCCACGAAGCTTCCAGGGAAGACTGGGATCGCGTGGCCTGTGACCGGGTTCCGGACGGTCTTCCACAGCAACTCGTCTGCTTGGATCTCGCGTTCTACGGCGACTTTGTGATTCTGGTGCTGGAGCTTCTCCACCGTCTCTCTACTGACGATCCACAACTCTTCGTCCACCCTAGCTCGAACATAGGTGGCTTTTGGGTTGACCCAGAGATTGGTGACTCCGAACACTGTCTCCGGCCTCAAAGTCGAGGTAGCATAGAACACTCCATCTTTCTCGAACTTGACCAGAAAGGATTCTCCTATATCGGGTTCCACATCTCCCTGGGTATCCACGACCCCAACAGGGCTCTTGTCGTTCGGACACCATGCGACGGGATGCGTTCCCCTCGTGATCAGTCCCTTCCGGTTCAGGGTCCGGAAGTGCCATTCGATATACCGGCTATACAACGGGTCGATGGTCGTGAACTCTCGGCGCCAGTCGATGGAGAATCCGATCTCCACCATTCCCTTTTTGATATCGTCGCGGAAGTATGATGCCATCGACTTCGGATCCTTCAATTTCTCCTGCGTTGGCGATGGAATTTCATAGATCTTGGTGAAAGTCTCTATGATCTCACGGTCGCCTTCTCGCAGCCGCTTGGCCATGGCGAAGAGTGGAGAGCCTGTATAGTGGAAGCCCATCGGGAAGAGAGTGTTGTATCCCTTCATCCTGTGATATCGAGCGTTAACGTCAGCGATGGTGTAAGTTCTTACGTGACCGATATGCTGTGGAGAGTTCGGGTAGGGATAAGCGGCGGTCACATAGTACTTGGGCTTACGAGGGTCAGGGTCAGTCTCATGGATCTTACGCCAGTTCCACTTCTTCTGCCACTTTCTTTCGAGCGCATGCCAGTCAAGCTTGGCCGGCGTTACTGATTCCCTCCGCTGGGATTGCGATGCTTAGCTGCTTTGTGACGGTTTGTGACGCGATCTTCAACGCCTCGTCCACTTTGTCCTTGGAAGATCCGCCACCTGTCGCGAAGAAGGGCCTGCCCCCTCCACCACCGCCCAAGACTTTCGACGCCTCTGAGACGATCTGGCCCGCGTTAACACCCGCCTTGACAGCCTCGTCGCCAGCCGCGGCCACTACCTGAACGCGCTCTGATACCTCGAATATTACCGCGATCAGACTGGGGTCGGATTCTTTGAGCTGATTGGCAACCTCGACCGCGTCGATTCCTTTCCTCTTCGCCGTCTTTGCTAGTACGAGTCTAACTGTTCCGAGACTGATTGCTCTCTTCTTCAATTGTTTGACGTGTGCATCCATAGCTTTTGCGTGAACTTTTCCGAGTTCTTTCTGAAGAGAATCTATCTCTGCGACGATTGCCTTGATTGACTCTGGAAGCTTGTCAGGCGTCGTTTTCAGAAGTTCACTTGCCTTTGCAAGTGCTTCACTCTGCTGGTTGATCTGTTTCAAGGCCGGCTCTCCTGCCGAGAAGATGATTCGCTCGACGCCATCCTGCAACTTGCTCATCTTCTCAATCCTGAAGACTCCAAGTTCCCCGGTTCTCTTACAGTGCGTCCCTCCGCAAGCTTCTGCGTCCCAGCCCTGAATTCTTACTACGCGAATCTTCGAGCCTGGGACCGCTCCGCCCTGGTAGAGCCTGTAACCGTACTTTGCCTCCGCCTTCTCACGAGCCATCCACGCAACTTGCACTGGTAGGTCGCGCAGAATGACTTGGTTGACCAGCCGCTCGATCCTTTCCCTCTCTTTCCCACTGATCTCCCGGAAGTGCGTAATGTCTAGCCTGCTCGACTCCACTTCCTTTTGCGCGCCCGCTTGCCAGACGTGTTCGCCCAGCACTCTCCGCGCCGCCCCGATCAGAGCGTGAGTGCCAGTATGGTGACGCATCAGGTTCACGCGTCGCTGCCAGTCAATCTCTCCCTCAACCAGATCGATTTCTTGATCGATGGGTTGGTCAAGAAAGTGAACGATGATATTTCCAAACTTTTTGACGTTTGTAACTTTCAGTTTCCTGTCGCCAAACCGTAACTCACCGTGATCGGCAGGTTGGCCACCTCCCTCGGGATAGAAGCATGTCTGGTCCAGCACCACAGCATTTTCGGCAACCTTCGCTACTATCTTCGATTGGAAGCGGGTCTGATAGGCATCGTCATAGTATGACGCTCGGGTTGCGGGAAGATCCTTTAGCTTCGCTTCCCATTCAGGTTCGGAGGAGGATACCTCAAGACTGGTGGTCGGCTTTGAATGTCGTTCCGCGACTAACGTCAAGAAGTTCTCGGGAATCTCGACCTCTACTCCCACCTTTTCCGCGCTCTCCTTTACGATCTCTGGAGCCAACCCTTGGGAATCGTAGAGCAGAACGAGCTGGTCTGTGGGAATCTTTCGAATGCCTCGACTCGAGAGCTCCTTTGAAAGCCTCAGCACCACTTCTGACCCCTTACTGATCGTCTCCTCGTATTTCTCAACTTCAATCCGCAGACCCTCCAGTATCTCTCCTCTCATCTCTCTGAGGAGGTGAAACTCTCCACCCCACAATTTGATCTGCCCCTCGATTATGCCCGGAAGCTCCTGGAGGATTCCTAGCTGTCGCGCTAGCCTTGCGGCTCGGCGAATAATGAGCCTGGTCAAGTAGCCTTCGCCCACGTTGGACGGAACGACGCCTTCAGCTAGGAGGAAAGAAATTGACTTTGTATGATCAGTGATCGCATATGCGGCTTCTAGCGTCTGGACTACGGAGCGAAACGCCTCCTCGTCGCGGCCAGTCTCGAGTGCTGTCGCTTCAACATAGGCATCTCTAGAAGATCGACTGGAGGCTCCGTAGATTCCTGCTGCACTCGTAAGAGATGACAACGTGCTCTCGTCAAGGTCGACTTTCGCTAAGCCCAAAACCTGCGTAAGCAAAGGGCCGTATACGGCGTGGAATCCACTAGGCGAGCCTTGGGACAGCCAAGCCCATCTTTCCATCCCATAACCAGTGTCCACGGTCCTGATGGGCAGGCCTATGAGTTCATCTCCCTGAACCTTGTACTGCATAAAGACGAGCGTCGATATTTCTAGCCCTGAAACAATTCCTTCCAGGTCTGGGCCCGCATTTCCTCCCCCTGACCAAAAGTGCTCTTTGTAGGTGATGGACTCAGACGGGACACCCATCACGTCGGACAAGAGTTTGTGGTGATAACGGACTGTATCGTCTTTCCAGTAGATTTCCTTATTCGGATAATTGAACGCGTGTGCTCCGCCCATTTCAAATATGGACATGTGTCGGCCCGCGGCACCAACCTGTTCAATATCTGTGAAACGGATACAGGGCTGACTTATGACCAACGGGTTTGCAGGAGGTGGCATGGTTCCTTCGGTCACGTAGGGTTGGAAATCATAGATCGATGCCCCTACAAGGTAGACATCGTTACGCCAACGCGCCACAATCGGGTAAGGCTTGACCCTGCTGTGTCCCCGCTCGGCGAAATAATCCATGAACTGGATCCTCATCTCCGCCAGAGTGTACCGTCGTTTCGTAGGAGGGTTTCCGATGAACGAGTACGGTGAACAAGGAACCTCGCCACAAGCCGCCTGATTAGGCGCCGCCCAGTAGTTGCTTCCGCATGATGGGCATTTTCTACGAACGAACCCGATTTCCCTGAAGTACGGGAGGGCGAATTCTTCTTGGTTTATCTCTGGCATCTATCGTATCCCTCCAAGAGTGCTCTGGAAATATAGAGGCTTAGCCGGGAAAATTGTTCTAGAGAAACGTTGTCTTGAGGAGAAGAATATGCGGAGCTATACCGCGAACCTCCTTAACCGAAAAGTGCCCCGAGTCCTGCTAGGGCTTCCTCTTCCTTCTTCTTTTCTTCTTCGGCTGGTTTCTTATCTTCTTTCTTCGCCTCAGTTGGCGCTGCCGGTGCCGCTACTGGGGCTGCCATCGCACTGGCCGACTTTAGAGCTTCGTCGATGTTGACTTCGGAGAGTGCTGCGACTAGGGCTTTGACTTGTGCTTCTTCCACTTGACTGCCCGCTGCGGTTATGACTTTTTTCACGTTTTCTTCGGTGACAGGCTGCGCTGATGAGTGCAGCAGGAGTGCAGCGTAAACATACTTCACTGGACTTTTCCCTCTTTCTCAGGATTGATTGGATTTTAGTCGAGCGTCAATTCCTACACTTAAGGGTTTCCGGGTGTCGCGCTGGAAATCTTTTGGTTCAGCGCGTTGGCGTTCATCACCGCGCGTTTGAGAACTGGCTCAATGGTACCACTTTCGAGGAAGCCTGCTTCGACAGCGATGGCTAATGCTTCCCTCATTCCCTTCCCTAGGATTCTTGGGGCGTTCTCGGGAGTCACGTATCCAGCATCGATTGAGAGGCTGAACGCATTACTCACGGCTTGGAAGACGTCTTTTCGATACGCGGTTATGTCGAGGACAAGATCGTCGGATCGGAGGATGGTTCCGTTGTCGTATGCGCTAGAAAGTGTGAGCCCGGCCTCCATTGGCTTGAGTCCAAGTTTGGAGAGTACGGAGGCCATTTTTGGCGTGATGAGATCTCCTCTTCTAGCGACCACCGAGTCTCTTGCAACCCAGATGCTTCCCCCCTCGATCCTTGTCTGGACCTTGATCTCTCCGAATTCGCTGATCACCGGGCCAGGGGGCAGTCCAGTGTTTCCGGCCGGGACCATGATCTCGCCAGTTGCAATGTCTCCAGCTTTCGCGGGCACCCTGACTTTGCTTTTTTCGAGCAGTATTATCAGAGAGTAAGGGTTGACATCTGTGAATAACAGGATGTTCGACCCTTGGAGGTCCTTGACGAATTCCCCGACTCTCCCGTGGCTGGACTCTGAAAGCTCTACTGACTTTCTCAACAAATTGTTCTTGGTCACTACCATCGCTACTCTGTCCCGTAGACGCTTACGTAGTTCGTGGATCTGCGATGACCGGACCTTAGTCAGGTCTGCGGCTGCTATGACCGGATACTTCTCCAATAGAACCTGGAGCTGGGTTATCGCTTCTTTCTTCCAGGCTGCTACTTTCCGGGTTGTCGACATTGTCTTACGCCGCCGTGGTTAGGGGTATCTTTACCAATGGTCCCATTGAGGCTTTGATCGAGACGGCTTTGATGTTCTTGGGACCCTTTTCCAGCTTTGCCTCCAGTCGCGAGATTATCGTTTGGATGTTCTGCACTAGGACATCATCGGGCATGTCCTCGGTTCCAACTTTAGCTTGGATTACAGGTTGATCCTTCATTTTTAGCCGGACGTTGCGGCGCTGGCGCTTGATGATATCGTCGATTGGTGCTGTCGGGGGAATAGGTGTTGGCATTTTGCCTCTAGGTCCGAGAATCTGTCCGAGGGTCTTTCCGACCTGGGGCATCAGTGGGGCTTCTGCGACGAAGAAGTCGTAGCTCTGAGCTATCTTCCTCGCCTGCTTTTTCTCCCGTCCAAGCTTGTCCAAGTCCTCCCTGCCGATGACAACGTCTGCGCCGGCATTTTTTGCTCTGACAGCCAGGTCGCCGCCCGCTATCACGGCTACTTTCGAGTCCTTATCTGCAGCTGTTGGAAGCTCGAGGTTCTCGTTAATCCTCCCCTCAGGCTTTTTCAGGTCTATTTCGCGAAGCTTGACCGATAGTTCAATGGCCTGCGTGAATTTCCTCTTGGGTGTCTTGCTTCTCACGTCGCTCAGTGCTTTGGTAATTGAGTCCTTAGACAGTGGCATCTTAGCGTTCTCCTACTCTAACTCCTTCAGCGCCGCGTCATACTGACCTGCGTCGAGGTTCTTGATGAACTCTTTTGGTTCCTTAGCATCAACTGTCACGCCCATGCTTACACATGCACCGGCGACCTCTTTTACAGCCGACTTTAGGGTTCGCGCGTAGCTGTCTGTCCGTTTCATCTGGGCAATCTTCACGATTTGCTCAGGAGTCAGGTTGCCAACCTTGGTGGCTTTGGGTGTTGCCGATCCCTTCTCAACCCCCAACTCCTTGACTATCAAGGCAGAGGTGGTCGGGGTTCCGATCTCAACCTCGAAACTTTTGTCTTCCACGTTCACAAGGATCTTTACCGGGACTTTCATTCCCGCGTAAGCCTTGGTGAGCTCATTAATCCTGTTAACGATCTGTAGAATGTTTACTCCCAAAGGTCCGAGTTGTGGACCGAGGGGCACACCTGCTGTGGCTTTGCCGCCGTCTATTATTGCGTCAACTGTTTTCTTGTCGGCCAGCTTCCTCAGCCTCTCCTCTACTCACGAGCTTCACATAGTCCGCGTGTACAGTTATTGGTAGGGTGGCAAAACCCTCCTCCAAGAGCTCGATGACGACTTCCTGCTTGACTTTGTCGACGTGTGTGATCTTGGCTTTCAGGCCTCTAAAGGGTCCACCAACAACCTCGACGAGGTTGCCTACGCTTAGCTCTTCAATAACTGGTTTGGTTACAATGAATCTTTCGATCGCAGCTAGGGAAACGACACCTTTTGTTCTGGTTCGTGCATGTCTTGTCCCAGCTATCGCCTCGTCAACAAAGTGTGGTCCCATTGCCTCGACGAAGATGTATCCTTTGATCACTTCTGGTGCGAGTATTGCGACGATGGGTAGTTTCTTGGGTTGGATCCTGCTGGCCATGAGGTCCACAACGGTTCTCTCCTGTCCGCTGGTCGTGCGGACTGCGTATATCGAGGTCTTCTGAGTTTGGGTGGCCATGATCTTGCCCCACTATCGTCCTGCGGCAGCTTGGCTAGCAGGCAACTGGTATAGGCCGACCACCCAGAAGAGAATTCTGAGCACGAAACCTATGCCCCCGACAATAGCTACGCCTATCAGAATGATCTTGATGTTGAGTTTCGTTTCTTGCCAGTCGGGCTTTTGGGCTACGTGAAACAGGCGTCTCGCCGATTGAAGGAATGTTCCAATGCCCATGACAAGCCCACGATTATGAACTGGAGTTTCGATGGACCGGGCCTTCCTATTTTAACCATGCTAGCGCCTTGCGTTCTTCGTATCTCGATCGCGGTGTTGATTGAGGCTGCGTCTCTTCGAAACCCGTGATTGCGGAACCCGAAGGGAGATTCCATTCTACGGTGGTTTACAAGATGAGTGAAAGGAGTCCTTTGGCAGTATGCAATCTGTTTTCAGCTTCGTCCCAAACCGCTGATCGGGGGCCATCGATAACATCGTCCGTTACCTCTTCACCTCTATGAGCAGGCAGGCAATGAAGGAATATCGCGCCTGGCTTGGCGTGCGAGAGTAGCTCCCGGTTGACTTGGTATTGTGGAGTAAACGTCGACAGTCGAGTCTCTTTCTCTTTCTCCATGCCCATTGAAACGAACGTATCCGTATAGATCGCGTCGGCAGCCTCCACCGCTTCTAGAGGGTCCTCAACGATGCTAATTGATGCTCCAGACGTTTCACCGGCTTCTTTTGCGTGTTTGACCGCTTCTGGGTCTGGGCCGTAGCCTAGAGGCCTGGCGACAGCAATGCTGACTCCAGTCTTAGCGCATCCTATCAGGAGGCTGTTGCAAACATTGTTTCCATCCCCAATGTAAGCTAGTTTGAGACCCTTCAGGCGTTTCTTGTATTGAATCAACGTCAGGAGGTCTGCGAGTATCTGGCATGGATGGTGCTTGTCAGAGAGACCGTTAACGATGGGCGCATCCGCACTCTCCGCGAGAACGACTAGGTCGTCGTGCGAATAGACCCGTGCCATTATGGCGTCGACGTACCGGTCCAACACTCTTGCAGTGTCCGAAATCGTTTCCCCTCGTCCCAGTTGCATCTCGTTCCAGCTCAGGTAAATGGGATGGCCACCGAGTTGGGCAACCGCCGTTTCGAATGAGATCCGGGTCCTTGTTGACGGTTTCTGAAATATCATGGCAACGGTTTTTCCCTTGAGCCGTTGTGGAACTCTCTTTTGCCTTGCGAAAATCGATGCGTGCTTTAGGATCAGATTGATCTCACCGGGGGATAATTCGACCAATGAGAGAATGTCTCGTCCTTTCAGACCGGCCAAGGCTTCGATAAATCTCCGTGACTATTTATCCGTCGAGGATTCTTCTCTTATAAGAACCCGCTACGTGATGCCTCTATTCGATCTTTAACTTTGAAAGCGGGTTTAAATCTCGCTAACCACGTCCTTAACGATTGACCGAAAATGGTTGACCTAGAAATTACGTACTGCCAACCTTGCGGACATCAGCCAACAGCGGTGGACATCGTCAGTCAACTTCTCGCGATCTACGGCATGCCCCTGAACCGGAAACTGACGATCTCGCTGAAGCCAGCAGACAAGGGAGTCTTTGATGTAGTACTTGATGGTCAAATGATCTTTTCAAAGCACCAGGAAGGTCGCTTTCCGACTGTGGATGACCTCAAGAAACAACTCGACCAGAAGCTTGCGATCCCGTTAGAAACCGCATAGACATGCGGGGCCCCTGACTCCGCATTATCAAGAATCGGCAGGACGCGATATCTCGTTAGTCTCCTCCAACTAGGTTTCTTACGATAGTCTGAGGCTGGAACGGTTCCAGATCGTCGTATCCTTGCCCGGTTCCGACGAGAGTCACTGGCCTGCCCATTATGTAAGACAGCGATATCGCGTTACCGCCTTTGACATCGGCGTCGAGTTTCGCTAGAATTATCCCATCGACCTTGACTGCTTGTGAAAAGACCTTGCCCTGCTCTACGGCATCGTTTCCGGTGAGCGCGTCTACGACTAGAATTGTCAAGTCAGGTTTCGTGACTCGGACGATCTTTCTCATCTCTTCCAACAAATTCTGATTTGTCTGCATTCGTCCCGCGGTGTCGATTAGAACTGCGTTGATTCCATGCGCTCGCGCATAATTGACCGCATCAAATGCTACGGCCGCTGGATCGGCCCCGTATTGATGTTTGATCAATCTCACGCCGATTCTTCTCGCGTGTTCCTCGAGTTGTTCTATTGAACCTGAGCGGTAAGTGTCGCTTGCAGCTAGGATGCATGTCCTGCCTTTTCTCTGGAGAATATGCGCCAGCTTTGCGATGCTTGTCGTCTTTCCTGTTCCGTTGATGCCTACAAATACTATTATCGCGGGCACTCCGGCCTTCTTTTTCTCCTCAACTAGCTCGAAGATGTCGAGTCTTCCGGCCCTGTCAAGTACCGATAGTAGGACGTCGCTCAGAATCGCCTTGACTCTTTCTCGGGGGTCTGAAAATCTTGCAAACTGGACATCTTTCAGTTTTTCCTTCAATTCTGTCGCTACGTAGTCTGCTACAGAGACCGCGACATCATTTTCCACTAATGAGAGCTGGAATTCGTCTAGAACCTTGTCGAGGTCTTTTCCTTGAAGCTCTGTTTTGGTCACGCGGTCGTAGAAGTTGGAGAACTGGGCCCTGAGCTTGTCAAACAATCTCTACCGGTCCACCGCCCTTCTTGCGAGCTAGGTCCTCTAGGCGGGCTCTATAGTCCTCAGTCTGATTAATGATCTGGTTCAATTGTTGTGTAACGTTGATCCGTGCCTTGTCCATATCGGATGCTCTCATGTTAAGATCCCTTATCGAGTCATCTACAGTTTTTTCAATGCAAACTCCGGCCCCGACTCCAATTATGACGTGCTGAGGATCTTCGAGCTTCGCTTTGACAAATGAGCCCGAGCCTATTGGGATCAGCATCTCAACGTTCTTTCCTGACTCCTTTGTCCCCTCAAGGGTTTGCTTAGCGGTCTGCGTTTCGGAGAGGGCGCCTGTCACAATATCAAGTCTCGACGAGAGAACTCTGGCAGACCCTTCTAGCATTCTGATCTCGACAAGCAGCTGGCGCATTTCCTCGTCTAGGTTTCGAGGGGCGGCCATCTGCCTCTTAGAACTCGCCATCAAGCCGCCTCGGGTCCTGTTAGTTCCTCAATCTGTTTGACTGTTATTTCGAACCTTCGTGCTTTGTGCCGACTTCCCATGTCAGAGTAGAGGTGTTGCAAAGCGTCTTCTTTCTTGACTGCTCTGATATCTTTTGTGAACGGGAGTTTGTCTCCGCCCTTTCGCAATTCACCTGTTATCTTGAATCGTCTTACCTGACTCAACGTGGTAGCCGTGCCCTAGAATATCCGAGTTCGCGAGTGGGCGGTACTTAACTAATCCGTTTGGAAAGCGTTACTTAGAGTAATAAGCTCGGAGCCCAATGTGTGGGACCCCACTATTGCTCCTCTAGAGTTGACTACCAGTCCGGCTTTGGGGTATGGGATCCCAGAATTTACTGTCCCTTTGGACACTGGAACGCCGAGAACATTTGAGATGGTCCTGCTCTCATTGTCAGTGATTATTGGATTCGCTAAGACCCCCTTGTTTGAGGCGGTTGCCAATGCGCCAACGTGTGGAAGTCCTCCTATTGTGGAAGGTCTGACAGGGACCTCTAGTGTTTCTTCGAGTGCAGTCACTGTACTGTGATTGAGTCGTGGATCGATTATTGCACCATGATCGTTGCAGAGTATTATGTTGCCCAGCGCGGTTCGCTTCTCTCTTACGATCTCGATATGTGCTCCTGTCGAGCGGAGTTGCCTTAGTTCATCGTCCGTGGCAATATAGGGGACTAGGACAGCGTTGGAGTTACCCGTGACATAGACTCCAACAAGTCTAGATTCTGCAATTCCAACGGAGCAGGGGTCTACGCCCAATACATCGTGGAAGCTACTTATCTTCTTGTGAGAAATGCCGGCCGGCAATATCGCTATCTTATCATTCGCGAAAGAGAAAATCCCTACGTTCGGGTCTCCAAAGATATCAGAGAGAATGATGGGCACTATTCACTTTCCCTCACCGGGAAACACGATAACTTTGCCTTCCTTGTCTTTGACAACGCGGATCCTAATCTTCCGAGGTGGTTTGCTAATTCCTCTATTCCAGAGAAGACTGTTTGTCTCTTCGCTTAACGAGACGTTATCGGTTTTCATTCTCTGGGCCGCGTATTGTCTAACGTATCTCACCGCTCTGGGTGTTCGTTTCTCTCTCGGAGCTGTCCAAATACGCCTTAGATTGAGGTCGTAGAATTTCTCTTCGACGATTTCTATCTCCTCTTCTTCCTCAGCTTCTTCAACTCCTGGAGCCTCTGGTGTTTCGGGCGTTTTCGGCTCTGATTCTAGCCCTACCTTTTCTTCCTCTGCGGATTCCGCCTTTTCGTCCTCGGGCTTAGCGATTTCGGTCTCCTTCGATAGTTCTATGTCGGCGTCCTCTTCAAGCGCGACTTTTTTTCCTGTCATCCACATTACACTTTGATCTTCGTTTCTCGCCAGTGTCGCTGCTTCGGGTTTCTCTTGACTTTGCCCTCAGTCTTTGCTACCACCCAAGAGGGAACTGCTTGGGCCTGTTTCAGAGCATGCGATAGATGCTTCTTCTTTCCCGAGGGTTTGTGGCGGGCCATCTTATGCCCTCCTGATCTTGATCTCTTTTTTCTGCGATTGTAATTGGACCAGTGTTTTCTTGAGTTGTTCATCGGTTATCTGTGTTTGAAGCCTCCCTGATTGGGCAAGTTGAATTAGTTGCATTTCCAATTCCTCAGCGAACTCTGGTTTCACCATTCGAATATTGGCAAGTCGCTGCCTTGCCTCTGGCGTGAGAATTTGGCGAATGATTGATTGTTTCTGACGCTCCACTTGTTGCTGGGCCTGTGAACGGCGTTGTTCGTCGTAGGTTGATCTTTGCATCTCGGCCATTCTTCGTCGACGTAATGCTTCAAGCTCTTCGTCCGTGTAGTCTCCATTAGACATTACTTGGGGCCTCTTGAGGCCGGGCTTTCAATTCCTTGACAACTTCAGCTGCTGTGCGGTTGAGGAGCACGATTCCTTCCCTAGTTAGTTTTCGGCCTTTTTTCCCATCCATTGCTACGAGTTCCGCCTTCTGAAGCTGTTGCAGTGGTTCCCTAATTGCGGAACCTCCCGCGGGTGCGTGATGAGCTGGCCGGTTTCCGTGACTAACTCGTCCTCCATACTGGACTCGCAACCGAGACACTCCAACGGGCCCTCGGACATACATTTTTCGGAGAAGCGAAGCACATCTGAAGTACCACCAATCCGGGTTCTGGGGAGGCCTCTCCTTGTGAGCGCCCGTCTTCGCGAATTCCGTCCAAGGAGGTGGAGTGATGTCACTCACACTTTCTTTCAGATGCTTGGCTAACCTGTTGATAAATTCCTCGGCAGGGACCTCGAAAACTGTGGGCAATTCTGGTAATGTCCTCAGCGATTCTGGGTTTTCGTCGGGAAGGCGAGGGCGGCGTAATATAAGGCTTCATCGAAGAGTACGCGAGTTTGCTGGTTTTCTATACGGATATCTTCGAATTGCGCCACAGCGAAGACATGAGATGATGATTCTTGAATTGGCGGGACGAAGTCTGATTCGCGCGTTCTTCCCGGGAACTAAGGGCTGGCCGCAGTTCTTGCAAAGATAACGTTTTTTCTCTTGTGGAATCCTAACCTTCGTCCGCTTCGAAATCTTCTTGGCGAGTCCAGTATACCTCTTGGACAACCGAACATTCTGAGGAAGAATCTGCTCAGCTTGGTGGAGAAGGATTTCTATGCGTTCACGCGCCACGTTTGCAACCATTGATCGCATCTTTCCGTAGTTTCGTCTCATGGGCCTATTTCCCATGAAACTCATAACCTGACCTAGCCACCGTTTGATTGGTCTGCATTGGTCCTATCACTAATCCTCGCAGAGTCATCGATAGAGCTTGTGCCTAATGAACTGGTCCACCACCCTGCGATATTGAAATGGGCGCAAAAGAAGAGAAAGGACCCTCGTACGCTCATTTTGGACCAGACCTATCATCACTCGGCCATCCTCAGGCTGGGACCGCGTGAAACTGCGAGAGGACGTCCAGACATCCCCCATCTCTCATTGCTACTCGCGCTTGGTTCACCACTCAACCTGACAGGGGGACTGAAATGCTACGTGCATACGAGAGATAACAATATCATTAGAGTCGATTCGAGGGCAAGACTGCCAAGAAATACTGACCGGTTCACTTCGTTGCTCGAACAACTCTATCAAGAAAAGATCGTTCCTCCAACTGGACCCCCGCTTCTATCAATCGAACCAGGGTCCATTGGAAATTTGGTCGACGAAATATCAGGACAAGTTATTGCACTCACAACAACGGGGCTTCCCAAAAGTATGGGCCAAATCGCTTCGAGATTGGTTAAGCATCGCAACCCCGTATTGTTGGTAGGAGGGTTTCCAAGGGGACATTTTTCCAAAGAAACACTCTCCAAAGCCAAGGAATCCTACCGAATTCACAATCAGCACCTGGACGCTTGGACAGTTGTCGCGAGAGCTATCTACGACTACGAGAGAGCGATTGCGTAGGAGAACCTCATTCCAGAAACTAGCCTTATGTAGACCAGGCCGGAATTTCTTCCTTGAATGATCTAGACTAATGTCCTCCGACTTGGAACTTCAGAGACAAAAGCGAGCTCTGGAACTCCGCCGGAGGATGCTACAAGCGCAGGCCAAAATGGTTGCAGTTCCACAACCTAAGCCAGCGGAACCTCCTCGGGACGTTGTCCGGAAACTCTTGGCTGGCAGGGGACAAGAAGTGATGGAAACTGCACGAAGATACTACCCTGCTGAAATTGAACGATTGGAGTCAAGTATCGCCGCCCTTGTTGCCGAAGGAAGACTGAAGGGGCCCATCTCGGGAGAAGAATTGTATGCTTTCCTCCGACGGCTCGGGCTCGCGTTCAGCATGGACGTAAAGATCCGAATAAAAGAACACGGCGAGCTCAAGAGTATCGAAGAAAAACTTCGAAAATCGTCTAGTTAGCCGCTATCTCGCGACTCTTCACGGAATCTTCGTGGACAGTCCACAGGGGCCGTAGTACTCTAGCATGAGTAAGGTGGGCACGGAAGACATTTTTTCGTTCTGATGGTCATAAAGAACCGTTCAGCTTTGGCAGCACCTGCAGGCGCCTTCAACGTCCCTCTGAAGTGCACCCCGGAAGAAACCAAGCATTTTGTTGAGCCAGCTATGAAAGAAGCTGAAAGCTCCAACTTCGCAGGAGCATTGGAAGTAGTTAACGATGGTTTGAATGCTCATCCCGCATCTGAGGGGCTTCTATTTCTTCGATCTTACTTTTGCTACAAGATTGCAGATAGTATTAGCAGTGAGCTTAGCACGTTGCCACGACCAATTCAGCCTCTCGGAGAGGGTGTGCTGATGGTTGATGGCGCCATGACGAACCAGATGCTCGTGCGGTTCCAAGAGATAGTCAAGGTTCTAGGGGACGCTGAGGAGGCGATAAACGAGATACTGCAGGTGAATCCGCGTAACAACGAGGTTACTGCGTTTAGATCCTATATTGATAGCAAGTTGCAGAAGCTGGGGCAGGAATCGGAAAATATGCGGATGACTTTCACAAACACCCCTAACATCGCAGGCAATTTCTGTGTGGGATGCAGGAAGAATATTTCATTCGACACACAAACGGTGGTCTTTCGGAAAACCTCTTCTACGCAACTGGAAGTCTGGCATCTCCCCTGTTTCAAGCAGCTGGGCAACAAGAACTAGACTAACTTGGTTACTACTGTAGGCAGCTGGCCATGAGCTGATTCTACGACTAGCTTGGTTCCTTCCTTGGCGAAGTCTCTCTGCGCATAACCCAGACCTACGACAGCTTTCAGTCCAGGGGAGAACGCAGCGCTAGTCACGTATCCTGCTTCTTTGCCATTTGCCTGAAGCTTAGAATTTGGGCTCGGTACTTGATCGGAGTTGGTTTGAAACTGGACAAGGTTCTTGTTTACCCGGCCAATGTGAGTGGCTCGGGCCACGACCTCCTGACCGAGATAGCATCCCTTGGTGAAGCTGATCGCGTCTTTGTATCCAGCTTCTAGAATTATTGTGTTCTCGTCCACGTCAACCCCATATCTTGGGTATCCTGCTTCAAGCCTGAGAATCTCGAGAGCATCTTGCCCGACCGGGGTGACCCCTTTGAGGAGGAAGCCTTGCCAGACTGCCTCAGCCTCGTCATTTGGAATTATGATATCGTATCCAGATTGACCGGACCGGTCGCGGACAACGACCATGGAAGGGCCAATCATCTTGTGTTGCAATGGTTTCATGTCTGCAAATGCTAGGCCGAATAACTCTCTCACGTTTTCGGCAGCTTGCTGTCCCTGTATTGTAAGGTGAACAAATCCAGAGGTTATGTCTTTGACCTGCACGTCCTCCGTGATGATGAAGCGGTCAAGGATATCTTTCACATTGGCGCCCGGAACATCACCGGTGTCGATGAGGAGATCATCCTCTCTTGCATAGAGATAGAGGTCCGCAAGGACTCTGGCTTTCGTGTTAAGAAGCGCCGAGCGCACGCCTGTCCCTTCGTTCAGCTTCAAGACTTCGTTGGTAAGTAGTCCGTTGAGGAAAGGGAGTCTGTCTTTACCAGTTATTCGCAGTAGACCGAGGTGCGAAAGGTCAGCTAGACCTGAACGGTTTCGAACGGCCCAATACTCTTCAGCTGGACTATTGTAGGATAATGGAATCCGGCTTTGTTCGAGCTGGGCCCCCATCTTCTCATGATGCAGAACCAGAGGATTTGTCATGCCACCTTGCCTGGTTCGAGTGCCGGGTTATAGGATTGAGCCCGTGTCCTGTGTCGCTGGAGTTGGCTCGCGACACCTATTTCCTTGGTGGTGCGGCCGCCGGACACTCAACTATAAGTGCAAATCGCACGCAGAGCGAGTCGTAGTTATAGGGTCTTTCCGGTTCAAACATAAAGATGGCCTCGAGCCCCATCTCTGGTCAGGCCGTACGGCTGCGAGAAGGACCGGAGGTTTTCCCTAACTGTGAGAATCCCCTATCCAGGCACCTCCCCTCCCGATACCAGGTCAATTATCCTCCTGATTTCTGGGAGGTGTTCTTTACCGTGGCAAGCCCTTTCACATACGCTTCACCGCTGGTCGGCAATAGGAGAGTTGCTAGTATCTTGATCAGCGTTGTCTTGCCTGCATGGTTCGGGCCGAGGAGGCCGAAAACTTCTCCCTCCTCAATCTGAAGGTCAACACTCGCCAGTGCGACAACGTCTCCGGCCCCTGTGACTCCTTTGAAGAGTCGTCTCAGTTGCTTGGTTTCGACGGAGAGATCTCGCTTCAAGTTAGGGTGGCTCACGAGACCGTCTCAAAATAGGAGTTGTTTGAAGAAATCATCAAGAATAACCAACAATAACCGCTTCAGTAGGCGCCGTTGTCTTGTCCAGAGAGGAATCTGCGCCAACCCAGCTCTTAACGATTAAATAACGAATAAGCGATCTAGGCTCGTCTTGATAACAGCTCAGGCTGCTAGTTTTGTCTCATCGGGTGAAGGAAAGAGGTGTAACGTTTTCGCGGATACGATCACGATTAAGGTACCGAGTGAAATGACCGGGGGCGCGTATTCAATATCCGAGGATATCACCCCTGCTGGACAGGGCGCACCACCGCACATACATCGTCGCGAACTGGAGACGTTCATTGTCCTGGAGGGAGAGTACGAGTTTCAATGCGGCGACCGTAAGTTCAAAGCAACCAAAGGGGCGATGGTCGTTCTACCAAGAGATGTACCGCACGCTTTCAAGAATACCGGGAATACAATAGGCAAGACTATCGTCGTTCTGGTACCCGGTGGAATGGAGAAGGTGTTCGAGGATATCAGCGCGATGCCGCCGGGACCACCGGACATAGGAAAGGTCAACGCGATCACGACGAAATATGGAGTCGAGTTCCTCCCAATCGGCTAGCTTGATAGCCCGTCTCTTTCGGGAGATTGGGTCATCGCCACATCCTCAGGCAGCTGCTGGCGTTGCTTTCGTTCGCTCCGGTCAAAACTCAAATTTCGAGCCCTTTCCCAGAGGTAATCTCATCCCTTGATGAGAGAGTCCTATCTCGTAGTGCGAATATGCCCTAGACCTGCATTAAACTACAAATCTGACCACGGTTCTTCCGACGTGTAGACCCGCCAATCTGAGTCGGACTGTGTGGAAGGATAGTCCGTGAGGTGGGACTCGCGCACTAGTTTACCGCTACATACAAGCTACCTTACTCTTGGCCCCGTAGTCGAGCCACAAGGATCCTTCCTAGCTCGCAGTGCCAGACCCAAAGTCCGGCGATGTGGTGCGCTACCAGGGCACCGCTCTTCAGGTTCAAATCACCACCTGATTCCCGAAAATTTTGTTCGTCTCTGAATGTTTTGCTCAGGTTTGGTGCGGCCGCCGGACACCAGACTATAAGTGCAAATCCCATACGCCAACCGAAGCTGCAAACTTCTCAGAAG
>Ga0209161_10000185_pt1 | contig 47496 bp, 45 predicted proteins | sample GraSoiAngelo_155_FD_186169 | JGI IMG/M metagenome (GOLD analysis project Ga0209161, IMG submission 186169) | Grasslands soil microbial communities from the Angelo Coastal Reserve, California, USA - 14_1009_13_30cm (SPAdes) (version 2) | ecosystem: Environmental > Terrestrial > Soil > Grasslands... | reverse complement strand
CCGTCGGCTACACCCGTCCGTTCGCTGAAGGCCCGACGGTTGCGCTGCTCGATGGCGCCCGTCCTCTGCCCCCCTTGCGCGAAGTCCTCGAGGTGAGAGCCGGCGAGGCGTACGTCCACGCCGGATGCGGCATCGACCTCGGTGGGATCGCCAAGGGATGGATGGCCGACCGGCTGTGCGAGATGCTCGGACCCAACGCCATCGCCAATCTCGGGGGCGACCTGCGCGCGGTCGGACCTGGTCCCGCCGGGGACGGATGGCCGGTTGGCGTCGCCGGCGTGACGTTGATGCTCCGCGACCAGGCAGCCGCCACGAGCAGCGTCCGGCGCCGGCGCTGGGGCGAGGTGCATCACCTTATCGATCCGCGAACTGGACTCCCGGCGAAGACCGGCCTCGACGAAGTCTCTGTCGTTACGGCGAGCGCTTTCGAGGCGGAGGTCGTGGCCAAGACCGCGCTGCTCCTCGGTCCGGACTTCGCGCCCGCGTACTGCGCGGCGCACGCGATGGCATGGTGGCTGGCGGGGCCTGATGACGACTGATCAGTTCCTCTGGGTTCTGGCCCGCGTTGCGGGGCTTGGCTCGTACGCCGCGCTAGCCGTCGCTTTGGTGACGGGTATCGCTCTGCGCACCGCGGTGTTCGACTGGCTGGGCAACAACCGAGTGGTCCGTTCGGTGCACGAGTACACGACCGTGTTGTGGATCCCGCTGGCCGCGATCCATCTCGTATCCCTTCTGATGGACGCCACAGCGCGCATCGGGCTGCTCGACCTGGTGGTGCCGTTCCACTCGACCTACGGCACGCTGGCGATCGGCGTTGGGGCGTTGTCGGTCGATGTGTTGGCGGTCGTGACGGTGACCGCATATCTGAAGCGGCGCATGAGAAAAGAGCTGTGGCTGTGGGTGCATCGACTCGCATATGCGGCTTTCGCGCTGGTCTTTCTCCACGCAGCGCTGAGCGGGACCGATTTCGACGATCCGGTCGTGTCCGCGATCACGTGGGGCACAGCCGCCGCGCTGTTGACGCTGGGCCTGGCCCGTCTCTTGGGCGGCCGCCTACCCGCCTGAGCCGGGGTTAGGCGGCGATCCAATGCCGCAGCTGCATGACCCGGTCGCGCAGCTGCTGCTCCGCCTCGAGCGGCGTGTCGATCTCTTTGCGCTCGCGGTGCCAGCGCTCCATCGCCAGGTCGAGCTGTGCGGTTTGCAGGCGCGAAACTCGAAAATACCCCGGCAAGCCCTGGCGGCTCAAGGCCTGCAGGCGCTGCCTCAAGCGCTGCCATGGGCTGGCGAGAATTGGCACCTCGTCGGGCAGAATCGCGCCCGAAGCGGTCGCCGCCTCCTTGCGCATCTGGTCGAGTAGGTTCTGCCCTTCGTAGCGGATGCCAAAGATCAAAAGTGCGATCACGCCGGCCGTGAACGGCCCGGTCATGATCAGCGTGCGCAGGTGAATCTCGACCAGGCCGAACAGCGTGTTCTGGATCGGGAAGATGGTCGCCCACGCGTCCCAGGCGAAGTGCCCAGCGATCGCGATGATGAAGCCGGCCACGATCGCCATCACCTTCTGGCGCACGCTCGGCAGCTGGCGCGCGATGCCGACCCCCGCTCCGATGAAGGCGGTGTACGTCGCGTGGCCGAAGAACAGGCCGAGCACTTGCCGCCCATACCACTGGATGCCGGCGGCGACCCAGCCGGCTCCCTCTGCCGAAAACACCGAGTACAGGTTCGTCATGTAGCTGATCGATTCCAGGAAGTTGAAGCCGAGCCCGACCGCCGCCCCGTAGACGATTCCGTCCACGACGTCGTCGAACTCGTTGCGCATGATCAGGAAGAGCATCAGGACCGCCAGTCCCTTGGCCAGCTCTTCGAGGATGCCTGCCATAAACGCGAGCGAGGTGTCGAGCCCGGGGCCAGGCACAAGCGCGTGCTGCGCCGACTGCTCCCAGATCGTCTCGCCCCAGACGACAAGGCTGGTCGCCACGATGGCGCCCCACGCGGCCGCGACGAGCACGAGCCGCCAGGGCTCTTTGTGATTGCGGTCCATGCGCCGGACCACGAACAGTCCGAACGCAGTCGTTGGCAGGCAGGCCAGCGCGCAGATCGCAGCCACGCCGGGACCGGCCGACTGGGTGAACAGAAAGACGTCGATCACCAGCAGCCAGAGCAGGACGCCAAGTCCGATCAGCACGCCGGCCCGGATCAGGTGCTTGCGGCGCATCGCGCGGTCGCGATTGAAGGTGCGCACCAGGATGAAGGTGCCGAGTGTGATCAGCGCCACAGCGAGCAGGCCGTAGAGAGACGTGCGACCTGGAATCGTGTCGAGGAAGACGTAGTTGAGGATCGAGCTGACGATCAGGGCCACGATGACCAGCGCGGCGAGGGCGAGCGCGATGCCGTATCGCGCCGGCCGGAGCCTCGATTGGGGGTCGGCCGCCGGCGGTGTCGTTGAGGTGATCACGACCGTTCGACCACGACAAAGCGGCGTCCCAGCACCTCGACCGGTACGCCGTCCTCCAGCCGCTCGACGACGAACGTGTAGCGGCCGGGCAACACGTAATGCAGGCCCGAGGGCACCTCCACTGGAATCACTGATTTGTCCGCAAGCTCTGTAGGCGCCGCCGGGCCGACCTGGCCTTCGATCGAGCCGAAGGAGTTGTACCAGCGCGCGTCAACGATCATGTTCGACGGAATCGAGCTCCAGTCGACGACCGCCGCGAACTCCTCGGTGCGGTGAAATTCGGAGCGGTCTGGACCGACGGGTTGCTTGGTGTCGGGGTCGAACTGATAGACCCCGACGATGTGGGCCTTGACGCCGCTGCCTTCGCCCGGTCGTTCGAAGTAAGCGAATTCGACCAGACCGACGGCAAGGATGACGACGCCGACGGTGGCGAAGACCAGCAGCGTTCGGTAAAGCGTTCGCAGCTGGTCGTAAGTAACGGAGCTCACGCAAGCTCAGTCGAATGGATTTGCCGGCGCGTTGTCAAGGAAGAAACACAGGGAGGTTTGATCTTATGCCGCAACGCGCCTGGAACGACAAGCGTGAACGCCAGTACGAACATATAAAGGAAGGCCTGCTCGAGCGAGGAACGGGCGAGGAAAGAGCTGAAGAAATCGCCGCTCGCACCGTGAACAAGGAGCGTGCTCAGCATGGGGAGGCCAGGGAGGCCAGCCGGACGTCGATCCAGGACCTTTCACCGGGGCGACGGGGCGGACTACGGTCCCATCGCGGTTCCGGCGGCAGGACATACGACCAGCTGCGCAACGAGGCCAAGGAGCGCGGGATCAAGGGCCGGTCCCGGATGAACAAAGAGCAGCTGGAGAAAGTCCTCAGCCGCTGAGCCGCACGTCCGATTCCGCACCGGTGACGCCACCGGGGTGTTTGGAACGAACCTGATACACACGTCTGACGCCATACGTGCGCTTCACGGAGGAAGATCGCCGAGATCAGTCAGCTGGTGCGGCGGAGAGGAGTTGAACCTCCACGTCCTTGCGGACACTAGCTCCTGAAACTAGCGCGTCTGCCATTCCGCCACCGCCGCTTTTTGTGGCCGAGAGGTGAGTATACCCAGGGCATAGTCAGATCCCAGCCCGCGCCCTAAGCTGCGGTCCACATGACAAGAACCGCATCGATTGCGGCGCTCGTGCTGCTCGCCGGATGCGGTGGATCCTCGAGCCCGAGCGCCGCGACGCCCACGCACCACACACCTGGACCACTTGCCGATACGTGGGCGTGGGATGGCGGAGCGTGGCACCAGACCGCGAACACCGGACCGGCGCGGCGATACTCCGCCTCGCTCGCGTACGACGCGGCGCGCGGTGTCTACATAATGTTCGGCGGCCAGACCGCAAGGGCGACCTCGGATGAAACCTGGTCCTGGGACGGCAAGACGTGGAAGGAGCTATCGCCGGCACACAAGCCGCCGCCGCGCCGGGCCGCCGCCATGGCATACGACCCCGTGCACCGAGTCGTCGTGCTCTACGGCGGTGTCGTCCCAGACGCGGCCGAGGGGTTTGATGCGTCGGACACGTGGACCTGGGATGGGTCCGACTGGACGGTGGCGGTCGAGAAATCGACGGATCCGGGGCCCAGAGAGGGTCCGCTGATGGTCACCGCCGGCAACAGGGTTCTCCTTTTCGGCGGGCGCTACTACAACGTCAAGTACTACGGCGACGCGTGGACGTGGGACGGCAAAACGTGGTCACGCGTCGATCGGGCTCCGGAGCCTCCGGGGCGCGCCAGCTCCGCCTTGGTGTGGGACCCCGTCAATTCGTCCCTCCTCGTTTTTGGAGGGACCGGACTGAACGCGACCGCCGGACCAGGTGCTCAGGGCGCGCTTTTGGGTGATTTCTGGTCACTTGCCGGCAGCGCGTGGAAACAGATCACAGCCGCGGGGCCACCGGCCCAGGGCTTCACAAACGCAATTTGGGACAGTGGTCGCAAACGCGCAATCGTCTTGCTGGGAATGCCATGCCCGCAACCATCAGGCGACGCGTGGGCTTGGGATGGCGCAGCGTGGTCGAAGACCGCGAGCGGCATCTCGCCACGATGGGGAGCGGCCTCGGCGCAGAATCCAGACGGGTCGGCCCTGATATTCGGGGGTTCGGACGAGGCCGGCTGCTAGCTGGCGACGAACAGCGTGTTCCAGGCCGCCTCGACCAGCTCTGGCGTGAGCTGCGGGCGCACCCCGCGCGCCGACGACACGTCGACCAATCGCTCGAGAAGGTCACGTGGATGGTTGCCGCGCGTTGGGCGGCCCCCATACATCGTCTGGATCATCTCGAGCGCCTGAGACTCGGCCGGAATCGTCAACCGTTCCCGCTCTCGCTCGAAGATGCGGCACCACATCTCCCAGGTCGGATCGGGCATCAGCACCTTGTAGGCCAGACGGCGCAGGTACGCCTCGTCCAGGAGCTCCACGGGCTTGAGGTTGGTCGAGAGCGCGAGCTGGGCCTGGAATGGAATCTCGACCTTGCGTCCGGTTGACGTGAGATTCAAAAAGTCCGTGTCCTGCTCCAGCGGGACGAGCAGGCGATCCAGGATCTGTTTTGGCGACACGCGCTGCCGGCCGAGATCGTCGATCAGCAGCACACCGCCGTTGCCCTTGACCTGGAGCGGCGCGCCGTACACGCGGCTGCCGTCCTCCCAGGTCGGGTCGAACATCTCGAGCTGAAACTCGCCACCCACCTGGACGAGCGGTCGCGCGACTCGCCGCCAGCGACGGTCGGCGGGCTGGTTCGGTTCCAGGCGATGCACCGCGGGATCGAAGATCGTCATCACCTCTCCGCCGCCCACGTCGAGTGCGACTGGAATCACGATCGGTCCACCGAGCAGGCTCGGGATGCGCCGCGCGAGGGTTGTCTTGCCGTTACCGGGCGCGCCGTAGATGAAGATGGACGATCGCGAGTTGACCGCCGCCCGCACGGCCTCCATCACGCCGGGCGCCAGTTCGATCCCTCTCAGCGCGAGGCTCACCTTGACGAGGTCGAGGGTGCCGGGCTTCGCGGCCTCCGCCAGCACCGCCTTGTACTCCTGCATCGAAACCGGCGCGGGTCCCATGTAGCGCGTGCTGGCGTCGGCGATCTGATCGCTGCGCGTGCGACCCTGCTTGGTCAGCGCGTATGCCATCCGCTCCGGCAGCGGGCGCCCGAGCCACGGTCCCTGGGTCTGCGCCAGGCCCAGCGCGTCAAGGAAGTTCGACCCGGTGAGGGCCTTGAGGATCGGTTCGATCGCGTTGAACGGCAGCGCGAGGGCGTCAGCCACCTCGTAGCCCGTGACACGCGTCGTCGAGGAGGCGATGCGCAAGACCATGCCCTCGATCAACACGCGGTTGATCTCGGGCGGCGGCGGTGGCTCTATCTGGTGGGCGGTCGACGGCACCGCTGAGGGGACAGCCCGCGGCGCATCGACGTGCTCCAGGATCGCGGCGAACAGCTTCTTGCCGAAGCGCGCCCTGTCCGCGTGATCGGGGGGCTCGCCCTCGCGCCGGCGGCTGATCCAGTCGGGCACCTCTTTGAAGACCAGGGTGTTGCCGATGAGAAGCTGGACGACGTCCGGCTCGTCGGCCCCCACGCGCACCGCGATCCGGATCAGGTAGCCCTGGCTCTTCAAGGCCGCCCAGCTGCGCTCCCAAGCGACATCGTTGCGACCGGCCCAGGTCTGGCGGACGGTGCGGTCGCGGGCGATTGTGACGTCCTTGCGGTTCTGATACCGGCGCCGCACCAGCTCGGTCACGTCCTTGTCGACGTCCTCCGCCACCAGAGCGGCGAGCGGCAGCGCGCGGTCGTCGACCGCTGGTCGGTTCTTGATCTCGAAGATCGTGTTCGCGGTCGGCGCGAGAGCGCGGATCACGCTTGCGTGGCGGGGGCAGAACGGTGTCCGCTCGATGAACTGGATGTGGCGGCGACACCACCAGCTGTTGCACTTCCGCCCGGTCAGGTCGGTGTAGGCGCAGGCCCAGCCACGGCGCTCGTTGCAGTCGCTGTAGGTGCAGACCCCCGCCGGCTTGTGGCCGTCGGAGCGCGCGGGGAGCGGGGTGGGCTCATCGCTCTCCTCCTCGACGGCGACCTCGGCGGAGAGCGTCTCGACGGGCGGATGCGCCACGCCGGCTTTGGGCATGTAGTGGAACGCTCCCGCGAATTCCTCGCAGGTCTGGAAACGCTGGCTGCGGTCTTTGGCCGTTGCCTTCCAGATGATCTCCATGAGCGGCGAGGGGATGGCGGTGGAAGCTCGAGGGCGGTCGAAGACCTGGGAGTGCAGGACCGCGGGCAGCTGACCGGTGAAAGGCGGCTCACCATGCAGCAGCTCGTACAGGATCATGCCCAGCGAATAGATGTCGGCCGTGGCGTCGACCGGCTCGCCCTTCACCTGCTCCGGCGCCATGTACGCGGGGGTCCCGACCATGCTCCCGGTTGCGGTCAGGCGGTGTTTGTCGTCGATCAGCTTCGAGATGCCGAAGTCGAGGATCTTGGTCTTGCCGCGGTTGGAGATGAGGATGTTGTCGGGCTTCAGGTCGCGGTGGACGACCTGGTAGTCGTGCGCCACGCCGACCGCTGACAGGAGCTGCTGGATCAAGTCGACCGAGACATCCACGCTGAACCGGCCGTACTCGTCCAGCCAGGAGCGCATGGAGCGCCCGTCGACCCATTCCATGACGATGAAAAGGACGGGGCCGTCCTCGTCGAAGTCGTAGACGCGGACGATGCCCGGGTGGTTCAGAGCCGCGACCGTGGCTGCCTCGCGATGGAAGCGCTGGCGGAAGCTGGGGTCGCTCGAATACTGGTCGGACAGGACCTTGATAGCGACCGGGATCTCGAGCCGCGGATGGGTTGAGCGGTACACCACTCCCATCGCGCCCCGCCCCAGCTCGGCTTCGATCGGGTAGCGGCCTAACTGCGTCGTGCTCACCTTTGGCTCTATGGGGTTGTCAGTATGCGGGAGCGCGCCAGGTCTTCCCCCCACAGTGGGGAAGGTGTCCCAGCGCGCAGCGCCCGGACGGATGGGGCCTCTTCCAGGTTGGCGGCCGAACGGACGGTCGTGCCTAGCTGAATACGCTCAGCGGCAGGTAGAAGGAGACGCCCCAGTTCGGCTGGTCGACGATCTGGCTGATGCGCAGGTCCCCGGCCAGGCTGCACAGGATGTAAGCGTCCTCCCGGCTCAGCCCGTGGTCCTTGGCCAGCCAGTCGATGGTGTACCGCACCGCGTTGCGTGCGTCCTCCATGAGGTCGGGCCCCAACGCGCACACCGAGTGATAGCCGGCCGCGTCGCTCCGCGGCTGGAGTGGCGCCGCCGGTGTCACGAAGTGATAGCTCCAGGGTCGCGGCGACCCGCCCTTGACCACTCCAAACCGGAGTGAAAACGTCATTGGGCATTCGATCCCGGTAACGCAGACTTCGCCGTCTCCCTGCGCCGCGTGACAGTCGCCGGCGGAGAAGAGCCCGCCCGGCACAAATACCGGCAGGTAGAGCTTCGTCCCGACGGTCAGGTGCCGTGTGTCGACGTTGCCGGCGCCCTTCGTCGGCGGCAGGACGGCGAGCGGACCGGGCTCGTCCGTCGCGACGCCCATGGTGCCGCAGAACGGCACGATCGGGATGTGCACGTCCGAGCGCAGCTCAGCCGACGTCTGGTCGCCAAGGTCGAAGTAGCGGACGTACGGATCGGGGAAGTCCGAAGCCAGCAGGCCGAGCCCGGGAAGGAGCGCGCTCCAGCCCCATGCACCCGGCTTGAGGTCGAGGATCTCCACCTCGAGGGCGTCGCCGGGTTCCGCGCCGCGGACGTAGACCGGGCCGCCGAGCGGATAGAGCCGGTCGAAGTCGAGGGCGCCGAGCTTCGATGCGGGGTCGCCCTTCTGCAGCTGGCCCGCGGTGACCTCCTCGGTTTCGAAATGGACGATGTCGCCGGGATCGATCTCCGCCGCCGGAGGAAGCGAGTTGTCCCACTTGTGGTGGAACCTGTCGCGACCGATCCTGTGCTCTCGGACGCCGGCGCGGGCGCTCATTTCCGCGCGGGCTCGGTGGCGCCTTCCTTGATCGGCACGGCATTTGCCCGCAGCAACTTCTTGTCGAATTTCCCGACCGAGGTCTTGGGCACCTCATCGATGAACCGGACTTCGTCGGGCAGCCACCACTTGGCGACCTTGTCCCGCAGGAAATCTATGACCTCGGCCTCGGTGACCTGGCCCTTGAACTCAGGCTTTGCCACCGCGTAGACCACGGGTCGCTCGTCCCACTTCACGTGGGGTAGCCCGATGACCGCGGCTTCCATGATCTTGGGATGCGCCATGACGGCGTTCTCCAGCTCGACGGAGGAGATCCATTCGCCGCCCGACTTGATCACGTCCTTGGTCCGGTCGACGATCTGGATGTAACCGTCGGGGTCGATCCTGGCCACGTCGCCCGTGCGGAACCACCCGTCCTCGGTCAGCTTGCCCGGGTCGTAGCCGTTGTGATAGCCGCGAGCGATCCACGGCCCGCGGACCTGGATCTCGCCGAACGCGACGCCGTCCCACGGCAGCTCTTCTCCGCTCGTGGGGTCCGAGATCCGGATCTCGACGCCAGGCGCCACCCTGCCCTGAGTCAGGCGAAGCTTCAGCTCGTCTTCAGGCTTGGCGCCTGCGGCGACGCGAGCCACGCTGCCCAGCGGCGAGGTCTCGGTCATGCCCCACGCGTGCAGGATGCGCAGCCCGATCGAGTCCATCGTCTCCATCAGCGTCCGTGGCACCGCGGATCCGCCGCACACCACGGTCCGAACCTTGGGTAGGCGTTTGCCGCTCTCCTTCAGGTAGTTCGCCAGGACGAGCCACACGGTCGGCACGCCGGCGAGAAAGGTCACGTTCTCCTGCTCCGCAAGCTCGACGATCGATTTGGCGTCCGCGGAGAAGCGGCCGGGGAACACCATCTTGGAGCCGGCCATGCCCGCCGCATAGGGAAGGCCCCAGCTGTTGGCATGAAACATGGGAACGACTGGAAGCAGCGCGTCGTTCTCGGTCAGGCCGAGGTTGTCGCCCTGAAGCACGCCCATTGTGTGGATGAACTGCGATCGGTGCGAATAGACGACACCCTTCGGGTTGCCCGTCGTGCCCGACGTGTAGCACATGGCCGCGGCCATCCGCTCCGAGAGCTTGGGCCACGGGTAGTCGGTGCTCTGGGCGGCGATCAGCGCTTCGTACTCGAGCATGTCCGCCAGGCCGTTCTCCTTTCCGGAGAGGGGCGCCGCAGCGCCGTCGGTCATGAGGACCATGGTCTTGATGGTCGGGATCTTGCCGACGAGCGGCTTCAGGAGCGGAAGGAGTGACTGATCGACAAATAAAACCTTGTCCTCCGCGTCATTGATGATGAATTCGAGGTGCTGAGGAAACAGGCGAAGGTTCAGCGTGTGCAGAACGGCCCCCATGCACGGGACCGCGTAGTAGAGCTCGAGGTGCCGGCTGTTGTTCCAGGCCAGCGTCGCGACGCGATCACCGGGTTTGACGCCGAGCTGTTTGAGCGCACCGGCAAGACGGTTGATGCGGGGCACCATCTCGCCGTAGGTGATGCGGTGAATGCCTTCGTCGCGCTTGGTCACCACCTCTCTCTTCTGGTGCAGTCGCTCAATCCGCCACAGGACGTGCTGCAGACTGAGCTCGTAGTCCTGCATCAAGCCTTCCACGGCCGCCACCTCCATGTTTCTTTACCCCAGAGGTAGGTCTTTAAAAGGTCGATGGTAAGGCCGTCGGCGGTAGGATGCACACCCATGGTTTCGCGCGGCCGGGCGGACCTGCACATGCATACGACGGAAAGCGACGGGTGGCCTTCACCGTATGAGCTCGTCGATTACGCACGCGCAACACGACTGAACGTAATCGCGGTCACAGATCACGACACGATCGAAGGTGCGCTGCGCGCGGCTGACTACGTCGCAGGTTCATCGTCGCGGCTGGATGTGGTCGTGGGCGAGGAGGTGTCGAGTCGCGACGGCCACATCGTCGCGCTGTTCATCGAGCGCCGTATCCGACCGGGTATGTCCGCCGCAGCGACCGTGCACGCGATTCACGATCAGGGCGGCCTCGCGGTCGCGGTCCATCCTTTCTGGCGCACGCAGAGGCGAACACGCAGCGGCCGCGTCCACGGCGTGGGCTGGCTCGCCGCGGAGCTGCCCTTCGATGCGATCGAGGTCGAGAACGCAACCCCCGGGTTCTACGTCTTCAATCAGTTGGCACGGCGCTTGAACATGGGCCTGGGGGCGGCCGAGGTGGGCGGCTCTGACGCGCACATCCTGGATGCGGTGGGCCGCGCGTTCACCGAGTTTCCGGGCAAGACTCCCAAGGCGCTTCGAACCGCGATCGAGTCCGGTGCCACGGTGGCGGGGCGAAGCCGCTACCGCGCCGTTGGCTTGATGCGGTACGCAGCCTGGGGCCTGAACCACGAGCGATACGTAGCAGTCGTCTGACAAGAAACTCCTCCCCACTTGTGGGGAGGTGGCGCGGAACGCGCCGGAGGGGCAGGGCAGGAGGGGCGATTACAGAGACCATCCCGGCTTCGACCGGAACTTCCATACGATGTCTGTGGCGCCCGCTTAGCTCAGGGGACCAGAGCATCTGTCTTCGGAACAGAGGGTCGGGGGTTCGAATCCCTCAGCGGGCACTTTTTTTCTCAGCAGGCACTTTGGCGAGGCTTCGGTGGCGCGTCTCGCAACGTGTGACCCAAAAGAGCCTAGATCTGGTCTCCACTCTCTAGGTGGCCCTTCGGCGCATGCAGCTAGCCCAGCCATCTGGAGGCTTTCGAGCGCGTGGAAATCACCGAGTCAGCAAGGTTGCATAACCACAATGCGCTGCAATCTAATCGAGCCGAAGCAGACGCGTAGGCGGGGTAACTTCGGATCAGGAGGTTGCGAGTTCGAGTCTTGCAGCGGGTACCACGTCTACAGCATCCCCTCGACCAGGCGATCGAGCCGCTCGGCCTGGTGGTGGATGTCGGCGGCCAGCACGCGCACGCCTTCGTCGTAGGAACGGTCCGCTTCATTTACCTGCTCGCTAAGTTTCTGGATCCCGACCAGGGCCGTCTTGAACTCATGGTTCAGAGTGGTGCGGGCTGTCTCGATGTCGGTCAGCATCTCGAGGAACTCCCTGCGCTCGAGAATCATGTTCACGGTCAGGAGCACGGCCAGCACGGCAGTGCACGACGACATGAAGAGGTCGATGTCGTGCCCCGTTAGGGACGAGTACACATCGCCCGCCGCGGCGAGGAGTAGCGTCATCCACGGCAGTGCGAGCTGCCAGAGATCGAGGGGAGCTTGCTGTGTCGCCGGCTTCGTCGCGGCCGCCGGGTAGACGGCAGCCAGCGCGATCATCAGGAAGCCCGCAAACCATCCGGTGTCGATCACGTTGCCCACCGCTCCGAACGTGCCCTGCGCGCTGAGATAGGCGAAGGCGCTGTCGGCAATCGAGTAGGAGGCGACGCCGGCAAGAAGGAACGCCATCCTTCCAGCCTGCTGCTGGTTTGCACGCCGGATGGCGAGGATGAGGATCGTGCCGATCAAGATGTCGCTGACCGGGTAGGCCAGGTCGAGAATCCGGGTGGAACTGTCGGACAGCCATACCGACTTCAGCCCGAACGCCCACGCGGTCGACGTCAGAGCGAGGGCGACGATGACTCCGTCGAACCAGACGCGCCAGTGCGAAGACGTCCCACGCGGGGCACTCCAGAATGCCCGTATGCCACCGATGGCAAAAGGAACGGCCGAGAGGAAGCCCACGTCGGCCAGCGAGGGATATGGCGTCTGGACGTTCAGGCCCACCTCGTAGATGGACCACACGACTTCGCCCGCGGCCCATAACCCGGTCGAGATACCCATCAGGGCCCAGCCGAGCCGAACCCTGCCGGATGCCCGGGTCGCGGCCCATGCGCACGCGGCCGCGGCGATCGCTGCCGCCACTGCCTCCCCTATGTCGTCGATGGCCGTGACCCCTCGCTGGCCGAGGATCAAGTAGCGGATGTCGAGGGCATAGGCGATGGACACAACCCCAACGGTCGCGACCACAATCCAGAACGTCCTTTGCCGGTTGTCCATGGTCGCCCAGGCGCTCATGTGAGAGCGAAGTTAAGCAGCCCGGAAGGTGAATTCATCCCTCTAATCGAGCGAACCTTAAGTTCGCAGTGCCGCGATACGTAGTCCTGCGGCGCGGGATCAACCTCGTCGAGCGCAACCTGGCCTATAGAACTCAGAAAGAAAGAAACATCGGATCAGGAGGTCGCGAGTTCGAGTCTTGCGGCGGCACAAACCTCATCGGCGACTTCACGCCAGTTGCAACTAGGCTTAACGAGCTGATGCACAAAATGGCTGGGCCGGGCTGGCCGTGAGCCTACCTCCGGACCAATTGGCCCCACCGCAAGGCGCCTTGTCGCCGGATGGCCGTTTCCGATGGGACGGCAGTGCCTGGGTACCTGTGCACGAGGTCGCGGCGTCCTCACCGCAACGCATGGTCGTCTCGGCCAGAACCGCATTCAAGCTGGGTTTCTTTGGGTTCTGGGGCGCGGCCGTCGCGAGCATCGTTGTCTGGATTTTGGCTTTCATCATCCTCGGGGCGTGCGGCGCGGTGATCGTCGGGGCCCTTCGCGGAACTCCCTCGCCCTAAACCATTTCAAGACTGGCAGCCACCTCGATGGAGCGTCATGCAGTCCTGCTGCGCGGGATCAACCTGGCGCGTCACAACCGGATCGCCATGCCCGAGCTGCGGGCCGCGCTCGAGGCGGACGGGTTTCGCGATGTGAAGACCTACGTGCAGAGCGGCAACATCGTTTTAGCCAGCCGAGCATCACCCGAACGGGTAGCCGAAAAGGTCAACGCGCTCATCAAGAAGCGGTTTGGTTTCGATGTCATCGTGTTGGTGCGATCAGGTGCGGAGCTCAAGGAGGTTGTGCGCCGCAACCCTCTTTCGAAAATCGCTGTCGATCCGAAACGTCACCTCGTGACATTCACGTCGTCCCCGCTGCCTCGCGCGGTGGTCGACCGAATGACCGCGGTTGCAGGACCGCGTGAGCAATTTGAGGTGATCGGACGAGAGGTCTACTCGTGGCACCCGGCGGGGGTCGGTCGCTCGCCATTGTGGGAGAGGCTCGCCGGCAAGGCCCTCGGCATTGACGCGACGTCGCGCAACTGGACCACGGTCACGACCTTGCTGGCGATGGCGCACGAGGGAACCGCCCGGTAAAATCATCCGGCTGCAGCCGGGCGGCTGGCGGAACTGGTAGACGCGCACGTTTGAGGGGCGTGTGGGGTAACCCATCCGGGTTCGACTCCCGGGTCGCCCACCATCCTTTCTGTGACGCGAAGCGAGCGCGTCGGAAGGTGGAACGATGCGGTTCCGGGGTTGGACCCGCACCTCGACGTCCAATCTTGGCTCCGAACCGATCGCGAACCCATTTGCGAAATCGGCGCAAGGCGTTTCTGGGTTGGGTCGTTTCAGCATGGCGACGACCGTTCCGGCATCATCTCGGCGAGGATGAGGTCGACCGACGGGGCGTCCGGCGCCGAGCGAAGGCCCTATCGCGAGGCGGCACACTACTACAAAGCACGACCACCGTATTCCGCCGCGCTTCGGCCCGCGCTTGCCGAGAAACTGGGCTGGATCGGTGCCGGTCGCCTACTGGACATCGGCTGCGGGCCCGGAATCGTCGCGCTTGAATTGGCGCCCACCTTCAGTCAGGTGATTGGCCTGGATCCCGAGGAGGCCATGCTCGCGGAGGCGCGATCTGCCACACCGCCACGGACGGAGAATGTCGCCTGGGTCCTCGGCCGAGCCGAGGACATTCCGGCCCTGAATCTCGGCCGGTTCCAGGCGGTTACGCTGGCTCAGTCCTTCCACTGGACTGACAAGGATGCGGTCGCGGAAATCGTCTACGACTCTCTCGAATCCGGTGGGAGCATGCTGCTCATCCATCACGTGGATCCCTCTGTTGGGCCGGCAGAAGCCTCGTCGATCGGCACGGGAGACCAGGCTGTGTCGCCTCGACACCTTCATCCTCAGATTCCTCACGAGGTGATCGACGAGGTGTTAGTCAGATGGCTTGGGCGCGGCAAGCCCGCTCGGGACCCCAACCGAGAGCCGTATCACGACCTGCTGGCAAGGACGCGATTCGGCGAGCCGGAGCGCCTGGTGCTCCCGGGTCGAACCGATCTGATTCGCACTGTCGACGAGGTGATCGACAACTATCTCTCCACGTCCTTCGCCGCACCTGATTTATTCGGTGATCAGTTGCCCGAATTTCGAAGGGATTTGACCGCGATTCTCCAGAAGCAAACTGACACGGGACGTTTCTGGGAGTGGGCTGGAGACACTGAGGTTCTGATAGCAACGAAGCGGGTGGGCTAACGACACCCGCGCGAGCCATCAAGCTCCTCATTTAATCGAGGCGGTGCATTGACCCCTAGAACTCCGACGGCACTCGCGGGTTTGCGAACGTCGAATTTCCCGCTTCCGCCGGCACGCGCGGATTGCATTCCCATTCTCACTGCGGGCGCAACGCGAAGAACACGAACTCTCGACCGGGCCGGTCGGGAGCATCGCGCACCTCCGTGACTTCGTACCCGTGGGCGGTCAGCGTTGCCTCGATCTCCTCACGCTCCCGGAAGCGAAGGGTCGAATCCGACGTCAAGACCTCCCCGTCCGACGCGAACACCCAGGTCCCTCGGAATGTGACGAGCGGTCCGCTGACGTCGATCACCTCCACCCAGCTCTCGACCGCGCCGACGCCCTGAATATCCGTGTTCCTGTGTGACGCGGCGCGGTTCCACTCTTGCCACGCACGTCTTGCCGGAACGCGTGTCTCGAACACGAGATGCCCGCCTGGCCGCATGGCTTTGTAGACCCCACGCAACGTTGCCTCCCAATCCGACGGCTCGACGATCGCCTGGGCGACATTGCCGGTCATGGTGGCCAGGTCGACGTGCAACGAGGGCAAGGATTTCGCGTCGCCGTGGATCCAATGGACACGCTCGCTGCCGGCCTTGGCCCGCGCGACTCGGAGCGAGCCACCCGCTGGGTCAAGGGCGGTCACGTCGAGACCGCGATCCGCCAGCAGCAGCGCGAATGTGCCGGTCCCGCACCCGACATCCAGCACGCGACGCGCGCCGAGCTCCTCCGCGATCGCGACATATACATCGAGGTCGCTGCGATCGGCCTCGAGCGCGTCATAGATCGCAGCCAGCCGTGGGTGCTCGAATATGTTGTCAGGCACTCGGGCCATCAATCCAACGGCCGGAGTTCGCCATGTGGGCACAGATGGCCGTATCCCGCGTCATCGATGCCGCCATTCGGGCGCAGTTGGCTGTAGAAACGTTGTTGGCTGAAGCAAGGGTCGCGACGTCAAGGAACCTAACATCTCATTCGCATGCCGCTCACCGCCCGCCGGCCGAGCCGCACAGCCGTGCTGACCGCGGTCGCGCGGGCGCCGCATCGAGAAGAGCCTCCACCCTGGGTGCTCGACGACCCACTCGCGCTCGGCCTCGCCGGCGACGACGCTTCCGACGTCATCCGGCGTCTCCGCGCGGAGCTCAGCCCCGAGGCACTGCTCACATTCACACGATGGGTTTGTGTCCGTGCGCGCCTGCCGGAAGACATCGTGGAGACCGCGGCCGCGGATGGCGTCGAGCAGTACGTGATCCTTGGCGCGAGCCATCCGCGCCTACTTCCCTGGGCGAAGCGACGTTCACTTCGGGGGAGCCCAGCGCCTGATCACGGCCACGGTGGCAGGGAAGCGCATCTAGGGGTTGGTTCTGAGGTCGCGCGCCCGGCGCATGCCGTCACACTTAGCCCGTGACCGAGGGCGAGCAGCTCGATCCAAAAACGCAATTTCGCCAGCTGTACGACCAGGAATACCTCTCGGTCTACAGGTCGATTCGCGCTGTCGTGCTCGAGTCGGCGGCGGCCGAAGACCTGACCCAGGAGACCTTCGTCCGGGCCTACCGGGCTCGCCTTCGCTACACGCCGACCGCGCCACCCGGCGCCTGGCTGCGCCGCATCGGCATCAACCTCGCCATCTCTTACCTCAGGAGGCAAAAGCTCGCCCGTTTCCTGCCCGCCCGCCTGTACATGGCGCCGGACCGGCGCGACTACGATCGGGCTGAGGCGCGCGACGTGGTGGAGAAGGCCATGGCCCGACTGAGCCCCAAGCTCCGCGCCGCGGTCGTCCTCCACTACTACGAGGGATTGACGCGCGAAGAGATCGCCGAAGTCCTCGGCGTGCCCGCCGGGACGGTGGCCTCGAGGATCGCCAAAGCAGTGGCGATCATGCGAAAAGCCATGGGGAGCGACCAGCCGGGCGATACCGCGCGTTCGAGTAGTGAAGGTGCCCTACGTGGAAGATAAACCCACTTCAGGCGGGCGAAACGCGCCCTCCGAATCAGACGTCAGCCGGTTGATCCGGGCGACCGTTGAAACCTGGAAACCCCGGCGTGGCCCGGACTGGTCGGACATGATGATCCGTCTTGCCGCCGCCGGGCCCTCGCCGTGGGTTATCTACACGACCGCCAGCGCGGCGCTCGTGGTCATCCTCGTCACCGCCTTTCTCGTCGGCTCATGGCTGCAGATCGGGGCGCTGGCGCCTCAACCGATCCAGAGCCACGTCCCGCACTAGATAAGGAACTCGACCTCGTCGTAACCGCCGCGGCGGCGCGCCGCGGCCACGACCACGGACGCTGCCGCGAGATCCCACAGGGCGATGCCGTGGGACTCGAACAGCGTGATGCCCGGCCGTTCGGGTCGCTCCCAACGGCCGGCGACCACCGATCCAAGCTCGACCGCCTGGCTCCAATCGAACTTCCCCGCCTCGTGGGCCTGGATCAGGTCGCCGCTCTCGAGCTGGGCGTCGGCCAGCTGGTCGACGACCACTGTCTGCGCCCGCTCGACGAGCTCCGGTGGGACTTCGACCCTGCTGCGGTAATTGGAGCCGATCGCGGCCACCAGGGCGTGCGGTTCCACCCACTCGGCCTGGAGCACGGGAGTGTGGCTCGTGGTCACGGTGACCACGATGTCAGCCCCTCGGACCGCAGCCTCGGCGCTTGGCGAATCGACGATCGGCACACCCAGCTGCTCGCCCTGCTCGGCGGCGAACGCCGCCCGGCGATCCGCGCTGCGACTGAACACGCGGAGCTCTTTGATCTCGAGCACGCGTGACAGAGCAAGCGCCTGGGTGGCCGCCTGCCAGCCCGAGCCGATCAGGGCCACGGTGGTCGAACCTGACAGGCCAAGCGCCTTGGCCGCGACCGCCGTCGCCGCCCCGGTGCGGTAAGCGCCCATGAAGTCGGCCTCGATCAGCGCTTCGAGGGCACCGTCCAGGCGGAACATGGCGACGAGGAACCGCACCCGGCCGTTCGAGACGGTGTAGGCCTTCAGGCCGGTGCATTTACCGCCCGGGTAGGAGGCAAAAAGGACGTTCAGGAGCCCGTCCGGGGCGAACGCCCGCCGTCGCGGCTCGTTCTGCGCCTCGCCTTCGCCCAGCTCCCGCATCGCCTGCTCGAGCGACGCGATGACCTCATCCATCTCGATCAGGTCCTGGACGTCGCTCTCGCGCAAGATCAGCGCCACGGCAGGGAGAATAGCTGGCTATGGCAGTTCGCCCCCTGAACGTCGGCCTGATCGGACTGGGCACCGTTGGCTCTCAAGTCGCGGAGCGGATGCTGTCGTGGGGTCCGCAGCTGTCCCGGCGCGCGGGCGTCGAGCTGTGCCTGAAAAAGGTCCTCGTCCGCGACGTCGCCAAGCGCCGGACGATCGAGATCTCACCTGACCTTCTCACCACCGACCCGGCCGCAATCCTTGACGACGCGGAGATCGAGGTCGTGATGGAGGTGGCGGGTGGCGACGAGCCGATGCGCTCCTACATCGAGCGGGCGATCCAGTCGGGCAAGCACGTGATCACGGCGAACAAGGTCGTGATGGCGAAGCACGGCCCGGAGCTTCTCGACCAGGCCGCGGAGAAAAACGTCGACGTCTACTTCGAGGCTGCGGTCGGGGGCGGCATCCCGCTGATCAGCACATTCCGCACCGACCTGCAGGCAAACCGGATCGAGAGCGTCTCAGCCGTGATCAACGGCACGACCAACTACGTGCTCGGACGCATGGCGTCGACCGGCCTGTCGATGGCGGATGCGCTGCGCGAGGCGCAGGACGCCGGCTACGCGGAGGCCGACCCGACAGATGATGTCGGCGGGTTCGACGCGACATACAAGCTCGCCATCCTCGCCTCGATCGCGTACGAGATCAAGGTGCGTCCCGACGAGATCTACCGCGAAGGGATCGCCGGCATCGAGCCGGTCGACTTCCGATACGCTCGCGAGCTCGGCTACGCGATCAAGCTGGTCGCGCACACGCAACGGCACACGGGAAGGGTCGAGGCGCGCGTGCATCCCGCCTTGATCCCGCTCGACCACCCGCTCGCTCGCGTGGAGGGCGCTGAGAACGCGGTGTTCGTGGCGGGCGACCTGGTGGGACAGGTGCTTCTGGTGGGGCAGGGCGCGGGGGGCAGGCCGACCGCGTCCGCGGTCGTGGGCGACCTGATCGACCTCGCTCGCTCGATCCGCCGCGGCGTGCAGAGCCGTCCGTCCTTCAGCTTCGACGACCGGATCGGCGTCGTCCCCATAGGTGAGGTGCAGACGCGCGCGTACTACCGGCTGCACGTCGACGACAAGCCCGGCGTTCTGGCAGCGATCGGCCAGGTGTTCGCGGAAGAAGGCGTGAGCATCTCGAGCTTCATACAGAAGGACGCGTGGTCGCACGACATGACGGTGGAGCTCGTCGTGACCACGCACCCGTCGCTCGATGCAAGCCTGCAGAACGCGCGAGAGCGGATGGCGCGGTTGGAGGCGGTCCGCGCCGTTTCATCGTTCCTGCGCGTCTTCTAAAGGCTTCTGCCGGATGGGGGTCATCGCTCGCTATCGACAGCACCTGCCCGTGGGGCCGGCCACGCCTGACGTCGACCTTGGCGAGGGCTCGACCCCGCTTGTGCCGAGCCAAAACATCGGACGCGCCCTCGGCCTGAAGCATCTCTATTTCAAGTACGAGGGCCTGAATCCCACCGGCTCATTCAAAGACCGGGGCATGGTCGTGGCGGTGGCCAGAGCGCTCGAAGGCGGCAGCCGGGTCCTGATGTGCGCGTCCACCGGCAACACCTCTGCCTCGATGGCCGCGTACGCGGCGCGGACGGGCCTGCGCGCGATCGTGGTGGTCCCATCCGGCGAAATCGCCTTGAACAAGCTTTCCCAGGCTCTGATGTACGGCGCCAAGGTCGTCGCGCTGAAAGGCAATTTCGACTTCGCGCTTCAGACCGTGCGCGAGCTCACGAGTCACCACCAGGTCGCACTGATGAACTCGGTCAACCCGGACCGCATCGAGGGCCAGAAGACGGCTGCCTTCGAGATCGTCGACGAGCTCGGCGACGCACCCGACTATCTCGTGCTGCCAGTCGGGAACGCCGGCAACATCACGGCCTACTGGAAGGGCTTCCGCGAGTATCACGCCGCGGGGCGTGTGAGCCGGCTCCCCCGCATGGTTGGCGCGCAGGCGGAGGGCGCCGCGCCGATCGTCACCGGGACCCCAGTCACCAACCCCAAAACCGTCGCCTCTGCCATCCGCATCGGCAACCCGGCTTCATGGGAGGGCGCGACCTCGGCGCGCGACGAATCTGGCGGCATGATCGCCGCCGTCACGGACACCGAGATCCTGGCCGCGCAGATCCGGCTGGCGAGCAGCGAGGGGTTGTTCGCGGAACCTGCCTCGGCCGCCCCCCTCGCGCTGCTTTTCCGTCTTGTTCGCGACCGGAAGATCGAGAGGGACTCGACGACAGTCGTGGTGCTCACGGGCTCAGGGCTCAAGGATCCCGACGCTGCGCTGAAAAATGTCGAACCTCCGATAGAACTGGACGGAGACGCGCGCACACTCGCTAAGGTCTTGAAGCTGTGACTCGGAGTGAGCCTTGAGAATCAAAGTTCCGGCGTCGATCGCCAACATCGGGCCAGGCTTCGACTGCATGGCCATGGCGATCGACCTGTGGCTCGAGGTCGAGGCCAACGAGTCGAACCGTCCCGCATGGGACTACGAGGGTGAAGGCTCCGACTATCTCTACGCGCACGAAAACCCCTTCACGAGGCTGAACATGAAGGGTCGCGTCCGCAGTGAGATCCCGCTGGGTGTGGGCCTCGGCAGCAGCGCCGCGGCGAGGCTGGCCGCGTCCGCCCTGAGCAGCCCCTGGGACGTGAAGAGTCACGTGATCGACGCCGGTGCCGACGAGGGGCACTACGACAACGTCGCGGCGGCGGCCGCGGGCGGGATCCGGATCGTGTCCGAGAAGGTGGACGAAAAGCTGCCCAATCCAGGCTGGGGACTGGCGCTCTTCATCGCGCACCAGCCCCTGCCGACGGAGAAGGCGCGCTCGGTGCTGCCCGATTCTGTCTCGCTCGCCGACGCCAGCTTCAACGCCGCTCACACCGCGCTCCTGACCAGGGCGATCATGTCGAAGCGTCCCTCGCTGCTTGGCGAGGCGCTTCGCGACCGGCTGCATCAGCCCTATCGACTCCACCTTTATCCGTGGGTGGAAGAGGTGATCAACGTCGCGGAGGCCGCGGGCGCCTATGGCGCGGCGCTGTGCGGCGCCGGCCCGAGCGTCTTCGCTTTCTGCGCCGCCTCGCAGGCGGCCCGGGTCGCCAGAGCGATGGAGGAGGCGCATCCCCTTCGAGGGAGGTCGCTGGTGACGAAGATCACCGACAAGGGCATGTTTCGCACGTTGTGATCGTCCAGAAGTACGGCGGCACATCGGTCGGCTCGGCCGCCCGCATCCGCCGCGTCAGCCGCCGCATCGCCAAGACCGTCGAGCAAGGACACCAGGTCGTCGCGGTCGTGTCGGCGATGGGACGCACGACCGATCGGCTGATCGCGCTTGCCCAGAGCGTCAACGCCGAGCCACCCGCGCGTGAGCTCGACATGCTCGTCGCGAATGGGGAGACGATCACGGCACCGCTGGTCGCGATGTGCCTGCAGGGCATGGGCGTCGCGGCCGTGTCTCTTTCAGGTGCGCAGGCGGGCGTCCAGACCAGCGGCCACCACTCGCGCGCGCGCATCCGCGACATCAAGCCTGACCGCATCATGGAAGCGCTCAGCAAGAAGCAGGTCCCGGTGGTGGCAGGCTTTCAGGGCGTGACCGAAGAGCTCGAGATCACGACGCTCGGTCGCGGAGGGTCTGACACAACCGCGGTCGCGCTTGCCGCCGCGCTGGGCGCGGAATCCTGCGAGATCTACACCGACGTCGACGGCATCTTCACCGCGGATCCGCGCGTCGTGAAGTCGGCTCGCAAGCTGACCCACATCCAGTACGACGAGATGCTCGAGCTGGCCGCGGTCGGCGCGCGCGTGATGCATCCCCGCGCGGTGGAGATCGGCGAGCTGTACGGCGTGCCGATCCACGTCCGGTCGAGCTTCCGCGATGGCGTCGGTACGATGATCGTCGCTCACGTACCCATGGAAGACCGCCAGCGAGTGCGCGGAATCGCACAGGAGACACACGTCGCGAAGATCACCGTCGTCGGCGTCCGCGACCGCCCCGGCGTCGCGGCCGCGATCTTCGAACCGCTCGGCGCGGCGGGTATCTCCGTCGACGTCATCGTGCAGAACATCGGGCGCTCCGGTCATACCGACCTCACGTTTTCTGTCGCCGAGTCGGACCTGAAAGCCGCCGAGAAGCTGGTCAAGGCCGCGGCCAAGAGCGTCGGCGCGACGCGGGTCGTGTCCGCAGGGGGAATCGCCAAGCTCTCCATCGTCGGCACCGGGATGCTCGGCACGCCCGGCATCGCAGCGCGCATGTTCCGAGCTCTCGCCGACGCGGGCGTGAACATCGAGATGATCAGCACATCGGAGATCCGCATCACCTGCATGGTCGCTCGCGACCAGGTGGACAAGGGCGTGCGCATCCTGCACAAAGCGTTCGAGCTGGATCAGGACCTGGCCTAAGAGGTGCCGGTAAATGTCGCGATCGTCGGCCCGGCAGGGGCCGGCAAGACAACGCTGTTCAACGCGCTGACCGCGGGTCGCGGCGCCGACGGCGTCGGCATGGTTGACATCCCCGACGAGCGGCTGACGCGTCTAGCCGAGGCGGTCAAGCCCGCCAAGGTGACGCCGGCGCAGGTTCGCGTCGAGGACTCGCCGCCCGGAAGCCGCGCCCAGCGCGTGGCCTTCGCGCGCCAGGCCGATGTGCTGCTGAAAGTCGCGCGCTGCTTTGGTCCCAACCCGGATCCGGCGGTCGAGCTCGAAGAGTTCGCGCTGGACCTGGTGCTCGCCGACCTGGCGTCGGTGGAGAAGCGCCTCGAGGTCGTGGCCAAGGAGGCGCGGGCGGGGAAGAAGGACGCACAGGCCGAGACCGAGATCCTCAACGCAGCCAAGGAGCACCTGGACGCGGGCCAGCAGCTCCGCACCCTCCCCCTCGAGCCGGACCAGCGCACGATGCTGCTCGGCATCTTTCCGGTCACCCTCAAGCCCGCGGTCTACGTCGCCAACGCCGCGGAGAGTCTGCTGCCCAATGGCGGCGAGCCCGCCGCCAAGGTGAAAAAGCTGGCCGACGCCGAAGGCGCGCCGTCGATCGTGCTCTCGGCCCGGCTGGAGGCTGAGCTGGCCGAGCTCGACCCGTCGGAGCAGGCGGAGATGCGGACGGGCTACGGCATCGACGAGTCGGGCCTCGGGCGCATCGCGCGCGCCGTGTGGGCGGCCGGGGGCCTCATCACCTACTTCACCGCGGGAGAGCCAGAGGCGAGGGCGTGGCCCTGCGAGCGCGATGCGCCGGCGCCGGTGGCCGCGTCGAAGATCCACACCGACTTCGAGAAGCACTTCATCCGCGCCGAGGTGACCTCCGTCGACGAGCTCGTCGCCGCCGGCTCGATGGAGGCGCTGCGTGCGGCGGGCAAGCTTCGCGTCGAGGGCCGCGACTACCGGGTCAAGGACGGCGACGTGATCTTCTTCCGCATCGGACGCTGACGGGCCGCTCTAGGAGATCCCGTACGCCTCTCGGGTCGAGCGCCGCAGGAGGAAAACGAGGACGGGGATCCCAAGCAGGATGACCGACCACCCGGCCGACACGATGACCGCCGTGATCCAGCCCCAGACCCGGATCCTTTTCAACCCGTAGTAGGCCGCCGCGTGGAGCGCGACCGCACTCATGCATACGAAGACGATCAACACCGACTCGAGCACGAGGATCTCGTTGACGTTCCTGGTGATCCCGCCGTCGGCCAGCGCTTTTTTGAGGACTTCGCGTCCGGCCGGGGCCACCAGGTAGGCCGCAAAGCGTGTCAGCTCGACGAGCCAGAGGATGGCGCCGGCGGCAAAAAGGTAGGGGAGCCAGCGGACCTGACGGTTCATCGCATTATTGTGCCAAAGGCCTTGACAACAACTACATTCGGGGTTATAACTTGCCCTGGGACACAACATATCGTAGCCCACGACCCAGCAGGTTGAGTCCCACGGCCCAACGACAGGCAGGCGGAACCCTTCCCGAGTCGCACCCCACGACCCAGAACCAGCTCCCCCAACCGCCTGCCTGCCCTAACTCCCACACCCACTCCTAACTCCTCCCCTTTTATGGGGTGGTGGCCGGCGAAGCCGGCCGGAGGGGCCGGTTCTGTTGGCCGGGAAGGCCGAAACCAAGTGGCTTTGCATCGCCATCTAGACTTGCAGAACTATGAGTCGCAAGGGCAAGAAGCGAGCCAAAGGCAAATTCCGGCAGCCGATGCGGCCGGCCGGTCCCCTTTCCGGGATGGCCGCCCCCGGCTCGGCCGCCCCGACCGCAACCGCTTCACGCAGCGTGTCGCAGGCCCGCGTGGGCGGCGACCAGGCGATGGTCCGCGCCGTCGAGATGTCCCTCGGCACGCGCAACCAGATCTCGAAGGGACGCGGCGGCCGCATGTTGGTGCAGTCCACGGACCCGTCCATCCCGCTGGACCGGGTGCCCTACTTCACCAAGGACCTGGTGCGGCTCGTTGTGGTCGGCGCCGCCATGATCGTCCTCCTCGGAGTCGGCTCGCTGGCGGTTCCGCTGATCGTCAAGTAATTTCGTAGACTTCCCCCGAGCGAAACCCTAGAGTTTCGCTCCGCCATGGCAGTCCGAACGAGCGACTCCGGGAACACCGCGCTCAAAGAAACCCTGCAGCGCCACCGGTACCGGCTGGACGACCACAAGCATCCCGTCAACGTCATACATCACGAGCATGCGACCTTCGGCGAGCATCTCGCGGACGGGATCGCCTCCTTCATAGGGTCCTGGCGATTCCTGATCATCCAGACCGCTCTGGTCATCACCTGGGTGACGATCAACTCGCTTCAGGCAACGGGAAAAATCCACATCGACCCGTACCCCTACATCCTCCTCAACCTCGCTTTCTCGACCCAGGCCGCGTACACGGGCCCCGTGCTGCTGCTGGCGGGCAACCGGCAGTCGCAAAAGGACCGATTGACGCTCGAGCACGCGGCCCATGAGGCCGACAAGGCGGATCGCCAGAACGTGCAGATCCTCAGCGCGATCAAGCAGAACACGACGCTGACCGAGAAGAACACCGAGGTGACGATCACGATCCTGCAACACGTCGAGACCCTCGTCCAGGAGCACATCGCCGAGATGGTGGGCGCCGGAAAGCGCAGGAAAACACCCCGACCGTAGACTTCGCCCGTGCGGGTAGTCCTCTTCACGGGTAAGGGAGGCGTCGGCAAGACGTCGGTCGCCGCCGCGACCGCTGTTCGCTGCGCTGCCGCCGGCTATCGCACCGTCGCCATGAGCACCGACCCCGCGCATTCGCTCGGCGACTCCTTCGACCTGGAGCTGGGCGCCGAGGCCACGAAGGTCGGCGACAACCTGTGGGCCCACGAAGTCTCGTCGCTGCATGAGATGCAGCGTCACTGGGCGAAGCTGCACGAGTACGCGGTCGAGGTGTTCTCCACTCAGGGCCTGGACGAGGTCATCGCGGACGAGGTCGCCAATCCGCCCGGGATGGACGAGGTCGCATCCTTGATGTGGATCAAGCACTACGCCCAGCGCGCCGAGCACGACGTCCTGATCGTCGACTGCGCACCGACCGGAGAGACGCTGCAGCTGCTGACGTTCCCGGACGCCGCCAAATGGTGGCTCGACAAGATCTACCCGTGGTCGCGCCGCGCGATGCGCGTCGCCCGGCCCGTGCTGCAGCCGATGATGGCGATGCCGCTTCCATCGGACGAGGTCTATGCCTCGCTCAAAGATCTGCTGCTCGACCTCGACGGGATGCGCAAGATCCTCACCGATCCAGAGATCACAACCGTGCGCATCGTGCTGAACCTCGAGAAGATGGTCGTCAAAGAGGCCAAGCGCGCGTACACGTATCTGAACCTGTTCGGCTATGTCACCGACGCCGTCGTCGTGAACCGGCTGCTGCCAGATGACCTTCATGACGAGCTTTTCCAGAAGTGGCAGCGCATACATCACCGTTACCAGCTCGAGGTCGAGCAGTCATTTGCGGGCATCCCGATCTTCAACGTGCCCCTCTTCGACAGCGAGGTCGTAGGGGGGAAGATGCTTGCACGCATGGCGCAGGCGATCTACGGAGACGCAGATCCCACGACGCGCTTTGCGACGACGAACCCGCAGCGCATAGATAAGGACGGGCAGGACTACGTCCTCACCTTGAAGGTGCCCTTCGTGGAAAAGTCGGCGGTCGACCTGAGCCGTCACAACGGGGAGCTGTTCGTGACGGTCGGAAATTACCGGCGCGAGATCACGCTTCCTCGCGTGCTGGCGCGGCGCGACACGGCCGGCGCCACGATCGAGGACGGCGAGCTTCGCGTTCGCTTCGCGCGCCGACCGGAGCAGGCCAAGGAGAAGAAGAAGTGAGCGGTGATCGTGAGCGGGTCATCGAGCTGGTGAACGAGCTTGGTTCGCGCGTGGGCCATGTGCTCTCGGAGATGGTTCCGCCCGCGGCGCAGGTCCATCTGCTCAATGCGCAGCGGGAGCTGATCACCGCGCTGATGCTCATCTACGAGAACCGCGTGGCGCCGGCGCCCGCGGCCACTCGTGGCAGGCGAGCCAGGGCCCGCCGGCGAACGACGACGCGCGACCGCAAGATCCCGATCGAGTGAGCCCACTCCTCGCCCTGATTCTCGGGCTGATCCTTTTAGTGCCCGCGCTGCTGGTTGCGATACCTGTCCATGAGATGGGCCACGCCGCGGCGGCTTACTTTCTTGGCGATCGTTCGGTTCGCTACTTCGGCAACTTCTCTACCGATCCCCGTCGCTTCCTCGAGCCGATGGGCGTCCTGGCGGTGTTCATCGCGCTGGTCGGCTGGGGCAGGCGCGTCCAGGTGCAGTCAAACCGCATAACGACGACGGGGCAGAAGGTGCTGTTCGAGCTCGGCGGGCCGGCCGCCAATCTTGCCGTCGCGATCGTCGTGGGCTTCGTTCTGCGGGCCCTGCTTCGGGCGGGACTGCCCTTCTCCTTCGATTTCGGGCCCGGCCTCCTTCTCCAGGCGCTCTACGCGATCGTGTTTTTGAACCTCTCGATCTTTGCCTTCCAGCTCTTGCCGATCCCGGGCCTGGATGGCTGGAACATCATCGAGGCCCTCTTCCGGAACCGGAACGCGCGCTTTTTCTACGACGTGAGCATGAGGCGCCGCGAGATCTGGGCCGGCTGCGCGGTGATCTTGATCGCGTTTCAGTTTCTCCAGCAGGTCAACCTGCTGAACTACGTCATGACCCCTCTTTTTGAGCCGGCCAGCCTAATCTCAGTAGGCGGATGCATCGGCTACAGGATTCCAGGACTGACCGGCCTGTTTCCCTGCCTGCTGTAGGGAGGCTCCTGAACGAGCCGGCTTACGCCGAGCTCGTGACGGTGTATGGGCACCACAGGGTGGTCGAGGCGATCCGGGAGCAGATCGCCACCGAGCGTGACGGGGTCGCCGATGGCTCCGCCAGGCACGCGGCCGTGGCCGCCAGGCTCCAGGCGGGGGTCGCCCCCAACTTGCGGCGCGTGATCAACGCGACCGGCGTGATCCTGCACACCAACCTCGGTCGGGCTCCGCTTTCGCAAGCTGCCCTGGATGCGTTGACGGTCGGCGCCGGCTACAGCAACCTCGAGCTTGACCTGGAGACCGGCAAGCGAGGAGAGCGGGCGGCGTTGGTGGGCGGCCTCCTCACCTCCCTGTTCGGCTGTGACGCGGCCCTCGTGGTCAACAACAATGCCGCGGCGATCCTGCTCACGCTGACCGCGCTGTGCAAGGGCAAAGAGGTGATCGTTTCCCGGGGACAGCTTGTCGAGATCGGAGGCTCGTTCCGCATGCCCGACGTGATGCGGCTCTCCGGCGCACGCATGGTCGAGGTCGGCACGACCAATCGGACGCGGACGGCTGATTACGAGGAGGCGGTCTCGCCGCGTACCGCCGCTTTCCTGCGGGTTCACACGTCGAACTTTCGGGTCACCGGTTTTACCGAGACGGCGCCGGCCGACAAGCTCCACAATGCGGCCCGGCGCCATGGAGTGCTTCTCCTCGAAGACCTTGGCAGCGGAGCCGTGGAACAGATCGGCGACGAGCCGTCCGTAACAGAGTCGCTGAAGTACTCCGACGTGGTCACGTTCTCGGGAGACAAGCTCCTTGGCGGGCCGCAGGCGGGGATCGTGCTCGGCCGGAGCGAGAAGGGCAGGGAGGCGGTCAAGAAGATGGCGCGCCACCCGATGGCGCGTGCCGTGCGAATCGACAAGCTGACGCTCGCCGCGCTGGAAGCCACGCTGAGGCAGCGATTGACCGGCCACGCCGATCAGGTCCCGGTGGAGCGCATGCTGCGCGCGCCGGCCGAGGACCTGCGCCGCCGCGCGGCGATGTGGTCGGTGAAGCTGGCCGAGCGGGGCGTTGAGACGCGCTTGGTCGAAGGCTCGTCAGCCGTCGGCGGCGGCTCTCTGCCCGGTCATCACCTGGCGACGGTGCTGCTGGCGATCGCCGGTCCCGCCTCACGGCTGTCAACGGCGCTGCGCAAGGGTAATCCGCCCGTGATCGCACGCATAGAAAAGGACGAATGCTGCCTGGACCCGCGGACGGTGTTGAGGGGTGAGGACGAGACGCTTCTCGACGCGGTGGAGGCGGCCTTCGCGACGCTTCGCAAATGAGCTTCGTCGTCGGCACCGCGGGCCACATCGATCACGGCAAGTCGACGCTGGTCACCGCGCTGACCGGGATCGACCCTGATCGCCTGGCCGAAGAAAAGCGCCGTGGCATGACGATCGACCTGGGGTTTGCGCACATGACCCTGCCGAGCGGCCGCGAGATCGGCATCGTCGATGTGCCCGGTCACGCGCGCTTCATGCGCAACATGCTGGCCGGGACCCACGGCCTCGACGCCGTGATGCTCGTGGTGGCGGCCGATGAAGGTGTGATGCCGCAGACGCGGGAGCACCTCGAGATCCTTGACCTGCTCGACGTGCGGCGCGGCCTGGTCGCGTTGACCAAGGTCGACCTGGTCGACAAGGAGTGGCTCGAGCTGGTCTCGGCCGAGGTCGTCACGCAGCTCCAGGGCACCTCTCTGGAGGACGCCTCGGTCATCAGGGTCTCGGCACCGAGCCGGCAGGGTCTCTCGGATCTTGTCGACGCCCTCGACGCACTGCTCGAAAAATCCCCGGCGCGGCCTGACTCTGGCCGGCCGCGCCTTCCGATCGACCGCGTGTTCACAATGAGCGGCTTCGGCACGGTCGTGACCGGCACGCTCGTCGACGGGCCGATGAGCGTCGGCGACGAGATGGAGGTCGTGCCCGGGGGTCGCGTCGTCCGGATACGTGGTTTGCAGCGACACAACCAGAAGGTCGACTCGGTGGGACCCGGAAATCGAGTGGCCGCAAACCTCAGTGGAGTGGAGAAGAACGAGCTGGCCCGAGGGTCGATCCTGGCTCGGCCAGGCGCCATCGAGCCAACCCGGCGCATCGACGCGACGCTGCGAGTCCTCGCGTCGTCGCCCCGGGCCGTGCGTCACGGCGCCGACTTCCTTCTTCACACCGGGACGGCGGAGGTCGGCTGCCGTGTCATCGTCCTGGAGGGCGACGAGATCGCCGCCGGCGCCCGGGGCTGGGTGCAGCTCTATCTCGATCGGGCCATCGCGGCCGGTGGCGGCGACCGATTCGTGCTGCGAGTGCCAAGCCCGGCCGTGACGGTGGCCGGCGGAAGTTTTGTCGATGTCGCGCCGCGTAAGCACCCGCGGCATGACTCGGAGGTGCGCGACTCGCTCATTCGCCGCGCAGAGGGCGATGTCCTCCAGGAAGAGCTGCGCAAGTACCCGCGGGGCGTGACGGTGCGCGCGCTCCTCAAGGCGACCGTTGCGCCGGAGGCAGATGTCGGCCGCCTGCGTGCGCGACGGCTTGGCGAGTGGATCTTCAGCGATGACGCGTGGCATTCAGTTGCCGCCCGCGCGAAGCAGGAGCTGGATGCGTTCCACAGCGCGTATCCGCTTCGCGCGGGAATGGCGCGCGAGGAGCTGCGCAGCCGGCTCGGCGTGCCCGCGGCCTCGTTCGCGGCGGTGCTGCAAGGACTGGTCGAAGAAGGCAGGGTCACGGAACGCAACGGTTCGCTTGCGGCCCCGGGGCACAGCGTTGCCGTCGACACCGAGGGCGGACCGGGCGCAGAGCTCATCGCCCTGCTGCGCAGTCAGGCGTTGGCGCCGCAGTCCCTCACAGAAGCGATGCGGCAAACCGGCGCCGGCGAGGAGCTGGTTCGTGCGTTGGCCCAGAGCGGCGAGATCGTCCGTGTGAGCGACGACGTCGCGTTCGCCAAAGATGCATACGAATCGGCGATCGAGATGGTGAAGGAGATCATCGGCGCCGGCGGTTCGGTCACGGTGGCTCAGCTGCGCGATCGCATGGGCGCCAGCCGCCGGCCTGTGCTGGCGCTGCTCGAATATCTCGACGCCCAGCGCGTGACGCGCCGCGTCGGAGACGCCCGCGTCCTGAGGTAGACACATGAGAGGAAACCTGCCGGTTTCCTCTCATCGGGGCGTCGGCAAAGCCGACCCGGCCTACGGCCGGGCAAGCGCCCCTGCTCTCCTTCGGAAAGGTTGGGTCTTGATAAAGTTCCCGCACCGATGCGAATCGCAGACATGCTCGCTCGGAGCAAGCCCAGCGTCTCGTTCGAGTTCATGGCGCCGCGCGACGAGAGCGAGGTCGAAACGCTGGAGCGCACGATTGCGGCCCTCGCCGGCCATGCCCCTGACTGGGTCTCGGTCACCTACCGCGTGCGCACCGGCGAGAAGACACTCGAGCTGGTGACACGCATCAAACGGCACTACCACATCGAAGCGATGGCCCACCTCACATGCGCCAACACCGCCGATCGGACGCGGCAGATCCTGAACTGGATGGAGCGCGAAGGCGTCGCGAACGTGCTCGCACTTCGCGGCGACGCGCCGACAGCCGGTGAGCCGTTCATCCCCGCCGATCCGCAGCTCGCGCACGGGAGCGACCTCATCGCCCTTGTGCGCCGGAGCGGATACCGCTTCGGCATCGGCGCCGCGTGCAGCACGGAAAAGCATCCCGAGAGCCCAGACGTCGAGCACGAGTTTCGCTACATGCGGTTGAAGGTCGAATCCGGCGCGGACTTCCTCATCACGCAGCTCTTCTTCGACAACAAGCACTACTTCGACCTCGTCGCTCGCGCTCGCGAGGCGGGGATCAAGGTGCCGATCGTCCCGGGGTTGATGCCAGTGCCAAGCCGGCGCTCGCTGGCGGTCATGACCGCGATGTCAGGCGCCACCGTTCCGGCCGGGCTGCAGGCCGCGATCGACGCGGCCCCAAACGACGATGCGATTCGCGCAGTCGGCGTCCGCCACTGCATCTCGCAGTGCGCGGAGCTACTCGAGGCTCGGGTGCCGGGGCTGCATTTCTACACGTTCAACAGAGCGCGGGCGCCGATGGAGATCCTCGCCGCGCTGCGCGGCCAGCAGCTTCTGGCTTCTTAGATTCGACCACGCCCGTCGCGACCACGACCGGGTGGGCCCGAACGCTACAGTCCACTAAGCGATGCTGGCCGGAATCGATCTAGGTGGAACGCAGGTGCGCGTGGGGCTCGCACGCTCCGACGGCCAGCTGGTCGCCAGCGTCAAGACCCGGACCGCGCTGCTCGGCACGCCGCAGGGCCTGGTCGAATGGGCTGCGGCGGAGATCGACCGGCATCGCGGCCGTCAAAAGGTGCGCAGCATCACGATCGCCGCTCCGGGTCCGATCGACATCAAGCGCGGCGTACTGGTCAACCCCCCCAACCTGCCCTGGGAGAACGTGCCGCTCGCGGCTCTCCTCAGCCGCGCCACGGGCGCCAAGGTCCAGCTGGCCAATGACGCGGACATGGCGGGGCTCGGCGAGTTCCACCACGGCGCCGGCCGGGGCACGCGAAACATGGTCTACATCACGTGGTCGACTGGAGTGGGTGGCGGCTTGATCATGGACGGCAAGCTTCACCGCGGCGGGCATGGCACCGCTGGAGAGGTCGGACACATGATCGTCGACCCCGATGGCCCTCTGGACAACTGCGGCCAGCGCGGATGCCTCGAAGCGATGGCGAGCGGGACGGCCATCGCCCGGGACACCGGCCGGCCCGCCGCCGAGCTGTTCGCGGAGGCCGCCCGCGGCGACCGTCAAGCGCGAATTGTGGTCGAGCGGGCGGCGCGTTATATGGGCATCGCCCTGATCAGCCTCACCAACGTGCTCGATCCCGAGATCTTCGTCATCGGCGGCGGGATCTCCCGCTCCTGGAAGCTCGTTTACCCGACCATGCTCGAAACGCTCCGCTCCTCGCCTTTCATCAAGCCCGCTCGCCGGCCCCAACTGCGCCGCGCCCGACTCGGTGATCGCGCAGGACAGGTGGGGGCCGTGGAATGGGCGCGGATCAACCAGTAGCGCAGACCCCGCTCAGCGACCAGGAGCTCCTGCGCCTGCTGAAGCGCGCGGCGGACGACCTCAACCTCAGGGCCTGGATCGTCGGCGGCTACGTCCGCGACGTGCTCCTGGAACGCCCGCACGCGAATCCCGACGTGGTGGTTGAGGGCGGCGACGCTCTCGCTCTGGCGCGTCGCTTTGCGGAGGTGGCCGGCGCGCCGCCGCCGGTGACGTTCGAGCGCTTCGGCACCGCCCAGGTCACGGTGCAAGGTCGCCTGGTCGAGTTCGTCACAGCCCGCGAAGAGTCGTATGCGCCCGATTCACGCAAGCCGGATGTCCGCCCGGCAACGTTGGAGGAAGACCTCCGCCGGCGCGATTTCACGATCAACACCCTGCTGATGGACCTCGACGGGAGGATCCACGACCCGCTGGGCGCCCGGGACGACCTCGAGGCGGGGGTTCTGCGGACGCCGGCGGATCCCAAGCGCACGTTCACGGACGACCCGCTGCGCATGCTGCGCGGGATCCGGTTCGCGGCCGAGCTCGGCTTTCAGCTGGCCCCGGAGCTGGTCCCCGCGATGCGCGAGCTGAGGGGTCGGCTGAGCCCCCCCGTGATCTCGGCGGAGCGCGTCGCGGCAGAGCTGCGCAAGATGCTGGAATCGGCCCGTCCCAGGCTGGCGCTGGAGCTCCTCGACGAGTCGGGGCTGCTCGAGGTGGTCCTGCCTGAGATCGCCGCCTGCAAAGGCGTCGAGCAGAGCGGCTACCACACGCACGATGTGTTCGGCCACACGCTGCTGACCGTCCAGGCCACGCCGCCAGACCTCCCGCTGCGGGTGGCGGCCCTTTTTCACGATGTCGGCAAGCCGGCGACCGCCAAAGGCGACGGCACCTTCATCGGCCACGAGGAGGTCGGCGCCGGGATAGCCAGGGTTGCCCTGGAGCGATTGCGCTTCTCCCAGAAGGAGATCGATGTGGTGGTGACCCTGGTCCGCCTGCATCTGCGGCCCGTGTTCTACAAGTCGGAGTGGAGCGATGGCGCGGTGCGCCGCCTGGCCCGGGACGCGGGCCCGCTGCTGGACCGCCTCATGGCCCTGGCTCGGGCCGATATCGCCGCCTCGGCCTACCCCGAACCCGAAAAGCTGGACGAGCTGCAGGCCCGGCTCGACGCGGTCCGCGCAGAGCGACCGTCGCGGCTCGCTCCCCTGGTTTCTGGGGAGGACATCATGGCCATCCGGGGCATCGGTCCCGGCCCCGAGGTCGGGAGGATCAAGCAAAGGCTCGAAGAGCTGGTGCTCGATGGTGAAATCGCACCAGACCGGAAAGCAGTAATTGATTACTTGGCAACACATTCACAGCTATAGAGCAGCAGCTATGCTGCCTCAGGAGGGGGCCGCCCGAGTTGGGGATATGGCGGCCGGGAGGATTTGAATATGTCTGAGATCGCGGTGGAAGCCGCTGGACTGCCCAGCACGAATGGGGGCCCAGATCCGCTCGGGCTGGACCCGAAAGCGACGGTATTGGCCCGCGAAGACTTCCTGTCCGGCAAGCTCGTGGTGAAGGGCACAGGACAGGTGCTTGGGAACTTCAGCGGCCAGATCGAGTCGGACGGAGACATCCTGATCGGGCCGGAGGCGCACGTCGAGGCCGACATACGAGGTGCCAGGATCACCCTGGCCGGACTTGTCCGCGGCAACGTCATCGCCACGAGCCGGCTCAAGATCACCAGCTCCGGACGCCTCGAAGGCGACGCCACAGTGGGAGCTCTGATCGTGCAGGAGGGCGGAGTCCACTACGGCGTCATCCGGGTGCACCCCGAGGGGGTGCCCGAAACGCCCCACGAGCGGACACAGGTCCAGGCCCAGCCCGTCGTCGTACCGTTGAGGGCTGCGCCGAACCCTGTGGGAAGGGTCAGGAAATTCTGGGGTGAGTTCTTCTAGAGGATCGTCGAAAAAGCCGTCCCGGGCCCGAGGCCAGGCGCCCCGCGCCCGGGCGGCGAGCCGTCCCGCCGACAAGGTGGCCAAACCACCGCCGCCCAAAGCCGCTCCGAACAGGCCGCCCAAGGCCGGCGGCGAGGCGCGCAAGGCACCTCCGCTGCCCGCCCCCAAGCCGCTGCCGGTCAGGCCGGCTTCGCCGTCGCGGTCGAGGCCGGGTATCCGGCTCGCCGGCTCGGCCTCGTCGAGGCTCACCATCAAGCCGAGCCCGCAGCACGGCCCGCGCCCACAGCTCCAGCTGTCCACCAAGGTCCGGCCGAGCGGATCGCGCCCGCTGAGCGAGGTCGAGCTGGACGAGGACGAGGTGCTGATCGACGCTTTCGAGGCGACCCTGTCGGGCGAGAGGGTGCGAATCACCGCCGTGCTCGAGCGGACGTGCGTCTACGTCGATCGGGGCGGAGACCGGCGGCTGGCGCGCAAAGAAGAGCTCTGGGTGGAGGCTGACAAGCTCCCGATCCGACGCCGCGGCCTCGCTTAATCCTTCGGTTACCCTGAACTAAGAGTGATCGAAGAGCCCAAGATCAATCGCAACCTCGCGCTCGAGCTGCTGCGCGTGACCGAAGCGGGCGCCCTGGCGGCCGCGCCGCTGCAGGGCCGTGGCAATAAGGAGGCTGCGGACGCCCGCGCAGTCGAAGCCATCCGCACCTCGCTCGCGACGGTCGACATGAAAGGCACTGTCGTCATCGGCGAGGGCGAGAAGGACAAGGCGCCGATGCTCTATTTCGGCGAGCAGCTCGGCAACGGTCTCGAACCTGAGGTGGACGTCGCGGTCGATCCGATCGAAGGCACGAGCCTCACGGCTTCCGGTCTGCCGGGTGCGATCTCGGTGGTGGCGCTGGCCGAGCGAGGCACGATGTTCACGAGCCACGTGCCCTATATGAAAAAGCTCGTCGTCGGCCGCAAGGCGCGCGGTGTGATCGATCTCGAGATGCCCGTGGAGTGGAACCTGCGGCGGATCGCGAAGGCTGAAGGTTTGCCGGTGCAGGAGCTGACTGTCGTTGTGCTCGACCGCGAGCGCAACAAGGAAACGATCGCGCAGATCCGTGACGTTGGCGCGCGGATCAAGCTCATCTCCGCTGGCGACGTGGCGGCGGCGCTCGAAGCCGCGCTCGAAACGCGGTTCGGCATCCACTGCATGATGGGCTCCGGCGGCGCGACCGAGGGCGTGCTCGCCGCGTGCGCGATCAAAACCATCGGCGGCGACATGCAGGCGAAGCTCCACTTCCGCGACGACAAAGAGCGAGAGATGGCGATCCAGGAAGGGCTGAAGCCTGACAAGGTGCTGTGCATCGACGATCTCTGCTCCGGCAAGGACATCTTCTTTGCGGCGACCGGCATAACGTCGGGCGAGCTCTTGAAGGGCGTTCGCTACGAGGACGTCTACGCCTACACGCAGTCGATGGTGCTGCGCTCGGCGTCAGGCACCATGCGCATCGTCGACGCCTACCACCCCATCGACAAGTTGCGGGCGAAGAGCCTACTTCCGGAACAGGTCGCGGTCCGCTGAGCGCCACTGAGGCGGGTCAGTTTCTGACCGCCGCCAGCAAAACGTTGGGGCCTCCGCAGTGGGAGTGGATCGCCACGGCCCGAATGGTGTCGCGGCAGAGGATTTCGGCTGGCGTCGCCGAGGAGGCGATCGACGCGTTGCTTTCGGGCGCGGACGAAGCGATGGTGAACGCGTTCACGACGGGATTTCGCGTCACCCAGGTGCAGGCCGCGATCAGCAAAGCCCTGCCCGACGCAGGCGCCGTCACGGCCGCTCTCGAGTCGGCACAGGTGGTCGCGCTCGGCATCCTCGTCCGGGAGCAGATGGATCCCGCTCAGTTCGCCTCGATCTACCGGCCATTCGCCACGGTGCTTCCAGGACCGACCTACCGGCCGCCGGCGCCGATCGACCGGCAGATAGCAGCGTTCCTGCGGCTGCTGCCCACGTTGAAGGGTGAGGTGGAAGCCGAGGTCGCGGCGGTCGCGAAGGCTTTGAGCGAAAAGCCCAAGGCACCGGCCGCCGTTGGCGCGGGCGCCGCCGTGAACGTGATCGCGGCTCCGGTCGCGCTTGACCCGGCCGCGAACTACACCGCGGCCTGGAAACACGTGATCGGGATGGCGAATCAGACGGCGCGGACGCAGGCCTTCCGCGTGATGCAGGACAGCGCGGAGCAGGCGGCGCCGCACGACGGCCTGGGAATCGTTGGATTCGCCGGAGTGGCCGCGGGTGCGATCTTCATGCGGGACGTGCTGCCAATCGAGAAGGTGCTCCTTCTCTACGAGCCGTTCGGTTCGGCGTTTCCGTACGAAGCGCTTGGGTAGGCGCCCGGGCCAACCCACTTGACATTGTCTCCGGATCGTCGCACTGTGGAGTCAATTAGTTTCCGTCCGGGTCCACCGACAGTTCACGCAAAGGTTGGCCTCCACAAGTAGGCAACGGCCGTAAAGCGGCGCAGAAAACCAAGCGCGTGTCACCCGGTGGCATCCCGGTCGAGGCGGTGTCCGCTGCAGGCGCCGCCTCGTTTTTTTGAACTCCCAACTCCTCCCAATTTTTACGGGGAGGTGGCGCCGAAGCCGCCGGAGGGGCTCACCGCAATCCCATAATTCGCGCTCGTGATCGGCGAGCTCACCTCGACGCCCCGCACCCGACGCTCGGCGCTGGACAACCGCCGCTTCCGTACGGTCCTGCTGGCGATCGCGGGCATCCCGATCGTCGCGACATATCTGTGGCAGGCGCTGATTCAACCGATCTTCCTCGGGGGCTATCTAGGCGACTTCCAGGAGAGCTACATGCGCGCCGCCACGCGCATAGCCAACGGCCAGGACCCGTACGACCTGTGCGCGACCATCGGCTGCCTCGAACCGACCGGCCCCCAGTACGTGATGCCGCCGGTGCTCGCGTGGTTGCTGCAGCCGCTGGTCGGCGTCGACGCCCACCTCATCACCGTCGGCGCGGTCGTGGTTCTCAACGCGTCTTTGGGGCTGTTCGTCTGGCTCACGTTGAAAGCGCTGAAGGTGGACGATTGGCAGCTCGCGGTGCTGCTGGTCCTAATCGCGCTTGCCTTCGAGCCTGTCGTCGGGAACGTCGACGAGGGCCAGGTCAATCTCGTCCTCCTGGCTCTGTCGGGCGTTTGGTTGTTGGCCTGGGTCGACGACCGATGGTGGGGCGGAGCGGCTCTCGGCGCGGCCATCGCGATCAAGCTCATTCAGGGTCCGGTCGCCCTGCTCGTCTTTTGGGCAAGGCGATGGAGGATGTTCGCCGCCGCGGCCGCGGCGGGACTCGTCCTGTGGCTCGTGGGAGCGCCGCAATACCTGTTGGAGTACCTGTTCAAGGTGCTCCCGTCGGTGAGCGCCGGGACCGGCCTATTCGAGAATCACTCTCCCGGCGGGACCATCACCCGCCTCTTCGACCCGAACACTTTCATCTCGGTGCGCGGCAGTCCTTTCGCGGCGCGCGTGCTGACCGCGCTCATTGCCGTCGCCGTCCTCGTGTTCACGTTTCGCGTGCTTCGGCGGCCGGCCGTGACGCCTATGGGCCGGTCGCTCGAGGCGGCCGCGATCGTGGCCGCGACGCCGCTCATCGCGTCGTATTCGTGGGGTACGCATCTCGTGCTGCTCCTGCTGCCGATGTTTGTGCTCGTCGTGTGGGCCATGCGGAGGCGCGACTGGCCGGTGCTCGCCCTGGTGTCGTGCGCCTGGCTGCTGATCGGCCCGGTCCACAAGCTGATGCAGGCGCTTCTCGTGTCGGGCTACTCCAATCTGGTCGTGCTCCGGGTCCTGGCGGAATTCGGCGTCGTGGGCATCGCCGCGATCTGGGTCGCGAGCCTGGTCGCGGTGCGGCGCTCAGCGAACGGTCTTGATCCGGCTCACGAGAACAGTCCCTAGGAACAGGAACACAACCGCGCTCGAGAAAACGATCCGATAGCCCCCGTTGCCGTGCGGGCCGTTCAGCAAATCGATGAGGGGGCCGCCGAAGAAGGGAATGATCGCCTGCGGCAAAGTCAAGGCGACGTGGAAAAGGCCCATGTCCTTCGCGGAAGCTTTGGGATCCGGGAGCGTATCGACGGCGAGCGCCCAGTCGACGGCGAAGTAGAGGCCATAGCCGACTCCGTATGCGACTCCGAGCGCGAACACGAGCGGGATCGCGGTCGGATACAGAGCGATGAACGCAATCGCGACGAATGCCTGGGCGGCGCCGGCCAGGTAGACGAAGATCTTGCGCCGGCGGATGCGGTCCGACACCAAGCCGCCAAAAAATCCGAACGGGATGGCCGTGACGACCACGACGAGAAGCCAGTTGGACGTGAAGGACTCGGCGCCGGTCTTCGTTTGCAGCACCACGTCTCGGAAGAAGTTGACGAGGAAGTAGAGGACGGCGGTAATGCCGGAGGAAATCATCAGGCGCGTGAAAATCACCCATGCGAAGTCGCCCTCGTGCAGGGGGCGGAGAAATTCCCGAACCGCCTCGCCCAACGGCCGGCGCGGACGGGCTGGAATCGGCGTCTGGCCCTCACCTCTTGCGGCCCAGACCGTCGGAATGAGGCTCAAGAGCGCGACCGCACCGAGAATCAGGTAGATGGCCGGGCTCCGTCCGATGAGCGAGGTGACTCCCAGGCCGGCGCCGATTCCAAGCTGAGTCATCGTGGCCAGGAAGCCGCTTGCTTTGCCGACCTGCTGCGCCGGGACGACATCGGGGATGATGCCCGCGTACGCCGCGCCCGCGGCGTTGAAGAAGAACTGAATGATCGCGTAACCGACCAGAACCATTGGAAAGTTCGCGGCGAACATGAGGACCACGAGACCGGGAATCGTGAGGAGCGAGCCCGCGACCATGATCGGCCGGCGCCGTCCAAAGCGACTGTGTATGCGGTCGGACCACGCGCCGACCAGGGGCGGCACCGTCATGGCCAGCAGGCCGCCAACCCCGAGCGCAACACCGATGCCGGTGTTCTGGAGGTCTCGCTGGGGGACGACTTCGTCGATCTGGGACTGGAGCAAGACGGTCGTCAGCGGGATCCAGAGGAAGTTGCTCCCGAACCAGAAGGCGCTGAGCGCGGCATGGCGCAGGTTGCCAAAGTGCGGCTCCGACACGGCTGGCGTCGCCGCTGGAACCGCCGTGATCACGGCGCAAGGCTACTGTTAATTGGCTTTTCTGGGCGACCGGATCTGCTGTAGGCTTTCCCGGCCCCCTATGCCATCTATGTTTTCGCGGGCAAAAACTGTTCTGTTCGATGTGCCGCGGCACGGCAAGCTGGCCTACTGCCTGATGCGCGACGAGCGAATTCCGGCGGCGCCGAAGGCGTTGCTGGTCGGGGCGCTAGGCGTGATCGTGAGCCCCCTGGACCTGCCCGCCTGGATCCCGGTGGTCGGCGAGCTCGACATGCTGGCCCTCGGGATTCTCGCCGTTGAGACGTTCATCGACGCCTGCCCGGAGGACATCCGGCGCGAGCACGAGGCCTTGCTGAAGGCAAAGGAGAGCGTCTGGGATCGCGATCTTCGCGATACTGTTGCTGCTGCGCGCCACGGGGTGGGGCAGCTGGTCGATCGAATCCGTTCGCGAGTCCGCCACCGCGACGAATATCAATCCATGTCGGAGGTCGGGTGAAGTGCGGGTCTTGCTGACAAAGGACGTCGACAACCTCGGTCGCGCGGGGGACGTGAAAGAGGTCGCGGACGGGTACGGCCGCAACTTCCTGCTGCGCCGCAACCTGGCGGTGGCGGCGGGCAAGGGGGCGGAGACCGAGGCCAAGAGGCTTCGTGACGCGGCGGTCAAGCGCGAGATGAAGGACCGCGACGAGGCGCAGGCCGTTGCCGACGATATCGACAACAAAACTGTTGTCGTGCGGTTGAAAATTGGGGCGGAGGACAAGGCGTTTGGTTCGATCACGAACCAGGACATCGCTTCCGCGCTAAAGGCACAGCATCGCGTGGAGATCGACCGGCACAAGATCGAGCTGAAGGAGCCGATCAAGACGCTGGGCGAGCACCAGGTCTCGCTCAAGCTGCACCGCGACGTGGATGCCCACGTCAACGTGATCGTCACACAGGACCGTTAACCGCACCGGCATGGCGACCACGCTTCCACTCGCCACAGGGCGAGTACCACCGCACGACCTTGACGCGGAGATGTCCATCATCGGGTCGATCATTCTCGACCCGCTTTCGATCGCCAAGGTGCTGCAGTTCCTCCACCCCGAAGACTTCTATCGCGAGAACAACGGCCAGATCTATCGCGCGGCGCTGGACCTGTTCGCGGCCGGCGAGCCGATCGACAACGTCACGTTGGCGGCGCAGCTCCAGCAGATGGGATTGCTCGATCGTGTCGGCGGCCGGGCCCAGCTGGCCTCGATGCAGAGCGCGGTTCCGACCGCGGCCAACATCGAGTACTACGGCCGGATCGTCAAGGAGAAGGCGTACAAGCGGCGGCTGATCTCGGCGGGCGGGAACATCGCCGGTTACGGCTACGACGACTCGATCGAGGCCGAGGACGCGATCAACCAGGCGCAGTCACTGGTGTTCGGCGTGGCGGACGACCGCGACCAGCGGGAGCTGGCGCGCCTGTACGACCTGCTCGGGCCGGCGATGGAGCGGATATCGCTCCAGATGGAGAGCGGGCAGGGCGTGGTTGGAATCCCATCAGGATTTCACGACCTGGATCGCATGACGAGCGGATTCAAAGATTCGGACCTGATCATCATCGCGGGACGTCCCTCGATGGGGAAAACGTCGATGGCTTTGAACGTTGGACTGCATGCCGCTCTAGAAGCCAAGAAAGCAATCGCGATTTTCAGTCTTGAAATGTCAAAAGAGCAATTGACCGAACGCCTGCTGACAGAACAAGCGCAGATCGACGCTCAGCGCATGCACCGTGGTCTTCTAACGGAGGCTGAATTTGATCGCGTGTCCAACGCGCTAGGTCCATTGGGCGAAGCCATGATTTTCATTGACGACACTCCGGTCATGGACGAGCTCAGTCTGCAGCTGAAGGCTCGTCAGGCCAAGATGCGGCACAACATCGACATGATCGTGGTCGACTATCTCCAGCTGATGCATGGGCGCGCGCGCGGCGATGACAACCGAGTCCAAGAAGTCTCGGCAATCTCTCGCGCTTTGAAAGGCCTCGCTCGAGAGCTTCGAATACCTGTGATTGCAATTTCTCAGTTGAGCCGCGCACCCGAACAGCGTCCAGACAAGCGGCCGATCTTGAGCGACCTGCGCGAGTCGGGTTGCGTCACCGGGGACACGCCGGTCTATTTGCCCGACTCAGGCACCTACGTGCCGATCAAGGAGCTGGTCGGCAAGTCGGGATTCAACGTTCTCGCCCTGGACAAAGGCTGGTGGCGAATGGACTCGAGGAAGGTCAGCAAAGTTTTCGCGACAGGCACGAAGCCGGTCTTCAAGCTGACGACAAAGCTGGGACGCTCGGTGCGAGCGACTGCGAATCACAAGTTCCTAACAACCGCCGGATGGCGCCGTCTTGATGAGTTGGAGCCCAACGATCACATCGCGTTGCCGCGGATTCTTCAGGGCCCGGACCGCGACACGATGAGTCGGGAAGAGCTTGGACTGTTAGGCCACCTGATAGGCGACGGCTGCACGCTCCCCACCCATGCAATTCAATACACGACGAAGGATCCGACGCTGGCAGAGGAGGTCGTGAGGCTGGCGAAAGATGTATTCGGTGATGCAATTCGGCCGCGGATTCACCCCGAAAGAACATGGATCCAGGTTTATCTGCCCCCGACCCGCCATCTGACGCACGGCGTGCGCAATCCGATTCGGGTTTGGCTGGAAGAGCTTGAAGTCTTCGGATTGCGCTCCTACGAAAAACGGATACCCGAGAAAGTCTTCAAGCAATCGGCGTTGGGCATCGCCTGTTTTCTCCGGCATCTGTGGGCAACCGATGGATCGGTGCACTTATCCCACGGCGTTGCTCACTACGCAAACGTGTACTACGCGAGCAGCAGTCGGCAGCTTGCTCGAGACGTGCAGAGTCTGCTCCTACGTATTGGTATCAACGCCAGGATCTCGACCCACTCACAAGGAACAAAAGGGCGCGACCAACATCACGTCACCGTCAGCGGCCAGCACGACATCCACGTGTTCCTCGAGCTCGTTGGTGCTCTAGGCGAGAACAAGACATTGCACAAGGCGGCAATCCTTGAATACCTCGGTGCCAAGCGTGAGAACACGAACCGGGACGTGATCCCGGCTGTCGTGTGGCAGATGCACGCGATTCCAGCGATGGTGGCCGCGCGAGTGACAACGCGAGCGATGTACGCAGGTCTTGAAACGTCATACGCGGGTACCGGCATCTACAAGCAAAACCTGAGCCGGGAACGAGCTCGCAAGCTGGCCGAGGTAGTCCACTCGGACGAGCTGGAATTGCTTGCTGCTAGCGACGTTTATTGGGACCAGGTCAAGTCAATTGAGCCCGACGGAGTCGAAGATGTGTATGACCTAACGGTGGAAGATCTACATAATTTCGTAGCAGGAAATGTGATACTCCACAACTCGATTGAGCAGGACGCGGACGTGGTCATGTTCTTGTTCCGACCCGAGTACTACAAATCCGACGAGAAGCCAGGCATCGCCGAAGTGATCGTAGCCAAGCACAGAAACGGACCCACCGGAATGATCGAGCTCAAGTTCCGCCGCGACCACACCCGCTTCTACAACCTCGAGACGAGGCGGCCAGAACCAGGGACCGAGTAGCGTAGCGGCCCGTGGTCATCATCCTGGTCGGCGGCCAGTGGGGCGACGAGGGCAAAGGCAAGGTCATCGACTACCTCGCCGCGAAGGCGAACATGGTCATCCGCTCGCAAGGCGGCAACAACGCCGGCCACACCGTCATCACCGAGCACGGCGAGTTCAAGTTCCAACTGATCCCGAGCGGCATCCTCTACCCCGAGTGCACCTGCATCATCGGCAATGGCGTCGTGGTCGACCCGATCGTCCTGCTGAAGGAGATCGCGCAGCTGCGGGAAAGAAACATCGAGCCCAAAAACCTCATCGTCAGCGAGCGCGCGCACATGGTCATGCGCTACCACCCCCTCTTCGACCAGCTCGAAGAAGAGGTTCGAGGCGACGACCGGCTCGGCACGACCTGGCGCGGCATCGGACCCGCGTACGCGGACAAGATCCGCCGCATCGGCTTCCGCATTGGCGACCTTCAAAAGGAAGGCTTCATGCGCAAGAAGCTCGCCTTCGTCGTCGACGGAGTCAAAAATCCGATCCTCACCAAGCTCTACGAGAAAGAGGCCTACGACTGGTCGCAGATGCTCGATGAGTACAAGGGCTACGCCAAAGAGCTGGATCCGCACATCAGGGACACCTTCCCGATCATCCAGGACGCCCTAGACCGCAAGGCCAACATCCTGCTCGAGGGCGCCCAGGCGACCATGCTCGACATCGACTTCGGCACGTACCCCTACGTGACAAGCTCGAACACCACCGCCGGGGGCGGGCTCACCGGCAGCGGCATTCCCCCGACGAAGGTGGACCTGACCCTTGGCGTGTTCAAGGCCTATACGTCACGCGTCGGTTACGGCCCGTTCCCTTCCGAGCTGCTCGACGAGGTGGGGGACCAGATCCGGGAGCGCGGCCACGAGTTCGGCACGGTGACCGGTCGCCCGCGACGCATCGGCTGGTTCGATGCGGCGGTCGGGCGCTACGCGGTGCGCCTCAATGGCCTCAGCGTCGCGGCGTTGATGCGCCTCGACATCCTCGATGACCAGCCGCTGCTCAAGATCTGCACCGGCTACGAGTTTCGCGGCGCTCGATACGACCACCCGATCGCCAACATCTCTCACTACAAACACTGCATCCCGATCTATGAAGAGATGCCCGGATGGCAGACTGCGATCGGTGCGGCCACGTGTTGGGAAGACCTGCCCCAGGCGTGCCGCGACTACGTCGAGCGGATCGGCGAGCTCATCGGCGCGCCCATCCAGCTTGTCGGCACCGGTCCTCGCCGCGACCAGTTCGTGACCCGCGGCGCCCAATTATTCGACTGACGTGGCCACAACTCCAACCGAGCTCAGCTGGGCTCAGGTCCACGCCTTCCGCCTGCAGCGCCACCACCTGACCCGCCGCGCTCCGAAGAAGGACCTGGCCAAGGTTGGAGGCGAGATCGGTGGCGCCCAGGCTCAGCTCATGTCGGCGGCTGAGCTTCAGATCGCGACACGGGTCGACTGCAAGGTCGCCGACGTCCGCGAGGCGCTGTGGCAGGAGAGGAGCCTGGTCAAGACGTGGCTCATGCGCGGCACCCTGCATCTCGCCGCCTGACGCCACGGGTCGTCTCCGGGATTCGAGAGCGCGCCGGCGAGCTCAGCGGCGCGGTTGGCGCGGCGAAGGGCGAAGTGAGCGTCGCCTAGGACGGGTCCGTGATCGTCTTGACGACGCGGAGATTTGCCTCGCGCTGTCGCAGCAGGCGGGTTCGCTTCCAGCGCTCCATTGCCACCGAAGCCGACCAGTAAAGGACGACGACCAGAGCCATCACCGCCTGGATCGTGGCCACGGTCAGAAAGGCCGCTTCGATCCCATAACCGTTGCGTCGAAGGCCGACCGCAAACAGTCCCGCGGCGAAGCCGAGCATGGGCCGCAGCGCCCACGAATCCGGAAGCAATCTTCGATCCGCCAGAATCAGCCCGGCCACAAACCACGTCGGACCGCTGTCCAGCTGGAAGACGAAATCCCACTGTGAGGTGTAGACCGCGACGAGCGATCCGGCAAGAAACGCGACCAGCACGACCAGGCTCACGCGCCGCGCGTACGCGAGCCACGCCACGCCCACCGCAACCGCTAGAAGCGACGTGGCGAAGACTGGCCCGGCGACGTTGCCGACATAGAGCCTTACAGGGTCCAGCGCCCACGTCGACTGATGGAAGAGCTGGTACCAGGTGTCGATGGGATCCCTGGGGTTCGTTGTGCCGTTTGGATCGAAGTAGGTGAACGGCGCACCTCGCGTAACCAGGGCGATCACGGCAAAGGCGATCAGTCCGGCCTGCGCGCGGATGGCCGGTATATAGCGCGTGCGAAGCAGCTCAAGAGCGACCGCCAGGGCAGCGACCTCGATAGTTACGAAAAGGCTTGCCCCGGCGCCGACCAGCGCGACCCCGAACAACGCAGCGATGACCGTGCTGGTGCCCGAATGATGCCGCTCATGCCGCCACAACCACTGCGATACGAGCAATCCGACCGCCCCGGCCGCCGCGGCGACGGCGAGCATCTCGAGGGCGTGGACTCTGAAGATGATCAGGCCGGCCGCAATTGCCGGCAGCAGCGCGATTCCGGTCACCAGATCATCCGGCAATGTGGCGGGTCGGAAAGCTGCTCGATCGAGCAGACGGCCGAGCTTGATCAACCACGCTCTCGGCGCTTTGGTTTTGAGTTCGCGGGACCCCCCGGTCGGCACCTGGGGATTGTAGGCAAACGGGCCCACCTGGCGGTCGGTTTGCGGGTGCCCGGAACCCGGCTTGGGTGATAATCGGCAGGCTCGTGTCGCTTCTTGGCAGACGTCTTGCTGCGACTTTCGTGGCGTTGTGGGTGATCTTGATCGCGGCTCTTGGCGCTCTCGCAGACGCCCCGCCGGACTCCACCTGGGTCGCGCTGAAACCTCTCCCACATCAAGGCCGCGCGGCTGTCTTCGCGCTGGCGGTCGATCCGTCCAACAACCAGTCCCTGCTCGCGGGCACGTCGGACGGTTCGCTGCTGCGCAGCACAAACGGCGCGAGCAGCTGGACCCAGGTCCACGCCGGCAAGGCCAATGTGACCGTGATCAGCTTCAGCCCGTTCACGTCCGCCCTTGTGCTCGCCGGAACGCGAGGTGGAGGCGCGCTGGCCAGCCGGGACGGTGGAGCAACGTGGTCGGCGGCGCGGGGCCTCGAGGGTCGCAACGTCCGGGTGTTCGCGTTCGCGCTGACAGAAATCGCGGCAGGGACCGACCGCGGGATCTACATCAGCGGCGACGGGGCCAACTGGACCCAGTCTGGGCTGTCCGATCGCAGCATCAACGCAGTCGCAGTCGAGGCCATTCATACACCGGTGAGGCTGATAGCGGGCAGCGATCTGCAGGGCTCGGGCGGGGCCTTGCCTCTGTATCAGAGCATCGACGCGGGCGTTACGTGGACGCAGCTCAACCCGCCGATCAGCGGCACCATCGCGGTGAAGCTGGTGACCGGTCCCCTGCCGCCGACGGGTAACGTCAGGCCGCTCATCGCCGGGACGAACACAGGGCTGTTCGCCTCGACCGACAATGGGGCGTCGTTCACCCCGCTCAGCGGCGGCGGGTTGCTGCCCACGACCGACTACACGCAGGTCGCGTTCATCACCGATCATCACGACCGCTTCTACGCTGCGAGCGATGGCGGGGGATCGGGATCGGGTGGCTTGTGGCGGACAACTGACGGCGGGCAATCGTTCACCTCGATGGAAGTCCCCGAACCGTCGATCACCTCGCTCGCGGTCTCGAACGACGAGAAGCCGACGCTGTACGTGGCGAGCTTCCATCCGTCAACTCACACCCCTTCGTTGTGGATCTATCACGACACCGGCGGGCCTCCACAGGGCCCGACCGCGACGCAGTCACCGGTGTCGAGCGGAGCTCGCGTGGCGCATCCGGCTGACACATCCCTGCTGAGCCAGATCCTTGGCGCGCCCTCGCTGCCCTACGTCGGCCTCGGCCTCGGAGCATTGGCCGTGATCCTCACCGCTGTCGTGGCCCACCTGCGCGCTCGCCCCAGATAGGCCGGTATGCTCGCTCGGTTGACCACTCCTCATGACCGCTTGCGAGAGCTGGGCATCACGCTTCCTCCTGCACCACCTCCCGCTGCCTCTTATGTCCAGACGCGGCTCGTATCGATCGGCGACGGGCGCGCGCTGCTCTACATCGCGGGACAGATCTCGCGCGAAGGCGAGCAGGTGCTGAGTGGCAGCTGTCCCGACGAGGTCTCGGTCGAAGAAGCGTCGCGGCGCGCCAGACAGTGCGCGCTCAGCCTGCTGTCACAGATCGAATCGGCGGTCGGATTGGACACCGTCGTGGAGATCACGCAGCTGATCGGTCTGGTGCTCTCCGCGGACGGTTTTGGCGACCAGCCGAAAGTGATGAACGCTGCGTCAGATCTCCTGGTCGAGGTGCTTGGCGCGGCCGGCA
>Ga0209161_10000184_pt1 | contig 47535 bp, 44 predicted proteins | sample GraSoiAngelo_155_FD_186169 | JGI IMG/M metagenome (GOLD analysis project Ga0209161, IMG submission 186169) | Grasslands soil microbial communities from the Angelo Coastal Reserve, California, USA - 14_1009_13_30cm (SPAdes) (version 2) | ecosystem: Environmental > Terrestrial > Soil > Grasslands... | reverse complement strand
CTTGCGTTGCCTCGCCAGGAAGTCTTCCCCTCCGCTCCATTACCTTGCGCCGTCGGGCATTACGCCCGCAGCTTAAGCGCGATCCGTTAGGCGGCCGTAGGTGCGGCGTCTTGCCGAGATCGGAGGGCTCACATGCAGCGCGTTGTGCCGGTAGGTCTCGTTCTGGCACTGTCGTGGATCGCTCCAAGTCACGCCCAAGGGCCATCTGATACGTCCGCTGTTCGAAGTGTAGTAGCGGGCTTCTCTGAAGCATGGAATCGGCACGATATGGACGCCTTCGGCAGGCTCTTCACCCCCGACGCGGACTTCGTCAACGTTGCCGGGAGCTGGTGGAAAGGGCACGTTGCGATTCAACACAACCACGCCTACTCGCACGGCACCATTCCTCAGGCCGACACGGCCGGTTTCGGTGGGAACCCCGCCCACTGGGGCATCTTCCGGCACAGCACGATGAGATTCGATGCAATCGACATCCGCTTCGTGCGTTCCGATATTGCGTTCGCGCGTGTCGCGTGGCGCCTCTCAAATGACGCCCGGACTGAACTCGCTCGGACCGGCATGTTGCTGTTTGTTGTCGTGCGGGATGAGGGGGAGTGGCACATCGCAGCCGCGCAGAACACTGAGATCGACCGCACTGTGCACTAGTCGCCATTGCTGGTGCATAAGAAGCCGTGACGTCCGTGGGCGAAGGTCGGAGGTCTTGCGAACCTTCGCGATGTGCGAGATGACGCGCGGCGCCAACGGGCGACGGCCGTCTGATATCAACTTTGAAGTGCAACACTGAGGCGTCCTGGCGGTCTGCGCGATCCCCCTTGCCTCCCGTCCGATCGTGTATTACAGTGTCATACATGAGCGCCGTGACCATCCGCCTCGACTCCAAGCTCCAACGGGAGCTCGACCGCCTGTGCCGGCGACTCGGCCGGACGCGCAGCGAAGTCATGCGGGACGCGCTCCGCCGCCAAATCGCGCTGCTGCGCTTCGATGAGGGACGGCGACGCCTCATGCCCTACGCCGAGGCCGCCGGCTACCTGACCGATGAGGATGTCTTTCGCGACGTGTCGTGAAGGTCTTCTTCGACACGAACGTCCTCATCAGCGCCTTCACGACGCGCGGCCTCAGCGCTGACGTATTCCGTCTCGTCGTCGCGGAGCACGAGCTGCTGACTGGGGAAGTCAATCTCACGGAGTTTCGCCGGGTCTTGCGCGAGCGATTCAAGGTGCCGCCCGCCGAGATCGCCCGGATCGAGGACCAACTCCGCGGCCACACCATCGTCGCTCGACCGGCCGCCCCCTCTCGTTTCCCGCTGCGCGATCCGGATGACGGCTGGGTGCTCGCCTCGGCGCTGGCGGGTGAAGCCGAGCTCCTCGTCACTGGCGATAAGGATCTCCTGAGCGTCGCCGAACGAGCCCCGCTGCCGATCGTGGATCCGCGAGGCTGCTGGGACCGACTGCGGCGAACCCGATAACGGGCGAAGTGAGCGACGATTCGCCACGGTGGTAACACAGGTGGTCACAACGCGGGCGTTTCTGGCCGGCGGTGACCGGCGTTGGCATCACGTAACTCGTTGAAAAATCAACGGCCGTCGCTCGTGAGCGACGGCCGTCTCCTCTTGGGAAGCTGGCATTCTACCCCTGAATTACGCCCGCGGTCTGGCCGGAATGTGGTTTCGCATCCCACCCGCTGTCAACGTTGGATTGTGCCAGCTGCTGTGCGCCGCTATGAGCGCGTCGGCCTCTTTCGGTCCCCACGTGCCGCGTTCGTATCGGATCGCCGGGGGATGGGTCTTGAGGACGGGATCGACCGCCACCCAGGCCGCTTCGATCGCATCCCATCGCGTGAAGAGCGCCCCATCACCGCTCATGGCGTCGCTCAGCAGGCGCTCGTAGGGCGGTTGGGCGCCGATCAGCTCCTCGACCATATACAGCTCCCGTTGGTCGCCGACGAATTCTTTGCCCGGACGCTTGACGCGAGCGGCCAGGGCGACCGCGGCGTCGGGGGAGAGGCGGAAGCGCAGATAGTTCGCCGGACCGGCCGGCGGGGCCGAGTCAGCGAACAGCTGCGCCGGCGGCGGCTTCAGCTCGACGAGCACTTCGGCGGCCGTCTCGGGGAGGCACTTTCCCGAACGCAGATACCAGGGCACTCCCTCCCATCGCCATGAGTCGATGCAGAGTCGCACAGCGCAGTAGGTCTCGACATCGGAATCGCGGGCCACGCCCGATTCCTCCCGGTAACCGGCGTATTGGCCGCGCACCAGATCACGCGGCTGCAACGGTCGCATCGCTTCGAAGACCTTCGCTTGTTCGGTGTGAACCGCTCCAAAATCCCGGGTGACGGGCGGTTCCATGGCCAGGAGCGCGACGACCTGGAACAGGTGGTTTTGAATCACGTCGCGCAGGCACCCCGTGGTCTCGTAGAATGCGCCCCTGCCGTTCACACCGAACTGCTCGGCCAGAGTGATCTGCACGCTGGCGACGTAGTTACGATTCCAGATCGGCTCCAGGAAAGAATTGGCAAAGCGGAAGTAGAGGATGTTCATGATCGCCTCCTTCCCCAGGAAATGATCGATCCGGAAGATCGCATCCTCGGGGAAGACCGCCCGCGCAACGGCGTTGAGCTCGCGCGCGGAGGCCAGATCGCGGCCGAACGGCTTTTCGACGATGACTCGCGCGTTGTCCGCCAGACCGGCAGCGCCGATCCCTTGAATCACCGTCTCGAATAGAGCGGGAGGGATCGCGAGATAGTGCGTGGGGCGTCGCGCCTTCCCCAAGGCTCTCTTGAGCGCCGCAAAGGTCTCCGGCTTGTTGTAGTCCCCGGACACGTACTGGAGGTGGGACAGGAGGCGACTGAGCGTGTCCTGCTCCACCTTGGCGCCGGACTGCGCGACGCTGTCGGTGACCCGCGCCTGCAGCTGCGCCACACTCCACGAACGGGAAGCCACTCCAACCACTGGAACCGTCAGGAGACCCCGCTTGACCATCGCGTAGAGCGCGGGAAAGATCATTTTGTGGGCGAGGTCACCCGTCAGGCCGAACAACACCAGCGCATCGGACGCTGCCGGACGATCCGTCATCCGGCGAGCGCGCGGTCGACAATCACCTGCGCCTCCTGCACGATGCGGTTCAACTGGTCCCTCCCCCGGAAGCTCTCGGCGTAAATCTTGTAGAGATCCTCGGTGCCCGATGGCCGAGCGGCGAACCATCCGGTCGCGGCGCTGACCTTCACGCCCCCGATTGGGGCGTGGTTGCCGGGAGCTTCGTTGATGATGCGCTGAACCCTCTCCCCGGCAAGCTCTGTGCACTGCACCTGGCCAGGTGAGAGCGCCGCGAGCCGCCGTTTTTGTACCGGGGTCGCGGGCGCCTCGACCCGATCGTACGCCGGTGCACCGAACTCGCGCGTCAATTCACCGTAGAGCTCTCCTGGGTCGCGGCCGGCCCGCGCCATGATCTCGGCGGCGAGGAGTGCCAGCACGATGCCATCCTTGTCCGTCGTCCACGTGGTTCCGTCGCGGCGCAGCAACGTCGCCCCGGCGCTCTCTTCTCCGCAGAAGCCGAGGGACCCGTCGCCGAGGCCTCCGACGAACCACTTGAAGCCGACCGGAACCTCGTGGAGCCGCCGGCCCAGCTTCGCACTCACCCGATCGATCATGCCGCTGCTCACGACGGTCTTCCCGACCCCGGCGTTCGTGCTCCACTGCGGCCGGTGCGGGAAGAGATGATGGATGGCGACGGCGAGATAGTGATTGGGTGGCAGCAGCCCCGTACTCCGCGTGACGACCCCATGGCGATCGTGATCGGTATCGCAGGCGAAGGCGATGTCGAAGCGGTCCCTCAGGCCGATCAGCCGCTGCATCGCATAGGACGACGATGGGTCCATCCGGATGCGGCCGTCCCAATCCACCGACATGAACCGGAACGTCTCATCCACGACATCGCTCACGAGCGTCAGATCGAGCTGGTAGCGCTCCGCGATGGGAGCCCAATAGTCGACGCCGGCCCCGCCGAGCGGGTCCACGCCCAGGCGCAGCCCCGCGCCGTGGATTGCTTCCATATCGATGACATTCCCCAGATCACGCACGTACGCGTTCAGATAGTCGTGCCGGTGCGTCGTGGCAGCACGCAGCGCCTTCTCGTATGGGATGCGGTTCACGCCTTCGAGGCCGCGCTCCATCAACTCATTCGCCCGGGCTTCAATCCAGCTGGTGACCCCGCTATCGGCTGGTCCCCCAGTGGGGGGGTTGTACTTGAAGCCGCCGTTGTCCGGCGGATTGTGCGACGGCGTGACGACGATGCCGTCGGCCAGCCCTGTGCTGCGTCCGCGGTTGTAGCACAAGATGGCGTGCGATACCGCGGGCGTCGGTGTGTAGGCATCGCGCTCGGCGAGCATGATGTCGACGCCGTTGGCCGCGAGTACCTCGACAGCGGTGGTGCAAGCCGGCACCGACAGGGCGTGCGTGTCGAAGCCGAGAAACAGCGGACCGTCGATCCCTTGCTGCCGGCGGTAGCGACAGATGGCCTCGCTGATCGCGAGCACGTGCCATTCGTTGAACGTCTTCTCGAACGACGACCCGCGATGGCCCGACGTGCCGAAGGCGACGCGCTGGGCAGGCACGGCGGGATCGGGGATCTCGGCGTAGTAGGCCGTGACCAGCTTCGCGACGTCGAGCAACATCGCCGGCGGAGGCGGATGACCCGCGAGCGGACTGATCGTCATGGCGTTAGCTCAGCGGCCGCCGCTGCATCCACGCACCAGCGCACTCGGCCATTGGACGGGGCGATCGCTTGCGCCGGTAACTCCTGCGGACGGCGGGGACCCTCGATCACTCGGCCGAGAATGCCCGCCTTGGCGCCACCGGAGACGAGGAACAAGACCTCGGCCGCGGCGTTGATGACCGCCGGTGTCAGGGTGATCCGCCACATGGACCCCGCGCTCGCACGTGCGGCCATCACCCAGCGTGTCTGCTCGTGAACGGCGGCGCCCCCGGGGAAGAGCGATGCGGTGTGCCCGTCCTCACCCAGTCCCAAGAGGACGAGGTCGATGCGCGCTCCCGTCGGCGTCTGGAGCAAGGCCCGCAGCGTCGCTTCGTAGGCTGCCGCGGCAGTCGCAGGATCGTCTTCGCCATGGATGCGGTGCACATTCGCTGCGGGGACCGGTACATGGTCGAGTAGCGTTTCGCGGGCCATGCGGTAGTTGCTCTCTACATGGTCCGGGGGCACGCACCGTTCGTCCCCCCATAGGACGTGAACTCGGGACCACATCACCTCGGACACGAGAGCCTCCGTGCCCAACCGGAGGTAGGTGCCACGCGGCGTGGAGCCGCCGGAGAGCGCGACGATGAATTGTCCACGCGAGGCAATCGCCTCCGCCGCGGCCGCGACGAAACGTGCCGCGACCGCGTCGGCGAGCGCGGCGGCGCTGGGCAGCACCGCGAGATCAGCTCGCTGGTGAGCGACGGCCGTTTCCTCTGAGCCCTACAACTTCACTGCTTCTTATATCGCCAAGCCGCGATGCTTGGCCCCGCCGGCTTCAGCTCGAACTGCTGCGCCTGCCCAGGCGGCGTCGGCGCCACTTTCACGGTATCGGTGGCGACCACCTGCCCCTGAAGACTAAGGAACTCGAAAACGATGTTGTACGGCTGATTCTGCCGCTCGCGCGTGTTGGTGACCATCACCTTCACGTCGCGCCCGGTATCCGTCGAGTCGAACAGGGTAATCGCCACATCCCCCACCAACGTCGAATCGGCAATCTTGTAGTAATACAACGCCGAGTCGATCTGGTGGTTCTGCTGCTGCGCATAGGCCATGATCTTGATCGACTGGCGGTTCATCGGATCGACGGAAAGCAGCCGGCGCGACATCGCCAGCGCGTTCACGGAGTCGTGCAGTCCCAATGACGTGTTCGCGAGGAAAATCAACGTCTCGCGATAGTAGGGATTTATCCTGAGTGCGGCGCTGAGGGCCTGAGCCGCGAGCGTGAATGCTTCCTGCGAGTTCGCGAAGTACGCCTTGGCCATCGCCCGGCTCGTGGAATCACACGTCGCGCGAATCCGTGCCAGAGGTGGGGGCGGCCGCTTCGCCCGCGCCGCGCTGCGACAGCTCGCGCCCACCGCGGATGTGTCGGGATCCTCCGGCACGCTCTGGGAGATCTCGGCACCGACCCGATAGAGTTGGTAATAGCCCATCGAGTCGCCCCTGCTCACGATCTGCCGGTAGATCGTGAACGCACTGTCCTTGTAAGCCGGGTCCTTAGTCGAAAGGTTCATGTAAAGGCTGCCCAACGCGGCCATAATCTCGGGATCGTTGGGATAGATCTTGAGATACTCCCGATAGGTCGCCTGCGCCTCGGGCAGCTTTTGCAGGCTGTGCTGAATGCGTCCCAAATTGTACAGCGCGTCTTTGCGATCTTGCGCGAACTTGGGGTCCGCCGCGGCGACGTCCGCGGCGCGCCGGAAATAGAACAACGCCGAATCGGACTGGCCGGCGTTGTAGAACAGAATGGCGGAGTACTTGAATCCGGTGGGCTCGTTCGGCAGCAGCGCGTTGGAGCGGCGGAACGAGGCGATCGCGGAGTCGTTGTGGTTCGCCTGCCAGGCGGCGATCCCCGCGTTGAACGCCGGCACCCACAAGTACCGCCGCCACAGACCGATGTCGACCGCGCACTGCGGCTTGAGCGCCTCCGCATGGCGGAACGCCGAATCGACGCCCTGCGGGTCGTCGGTCATGACGTAGTAGCGCCCCAGGTAGTACCACGCCGCCGGGTTCTTGTCCTGATCGCCCGTGACGGCCTGCGTCAGCACGCGCTGCGCGTCGGCCAGATCCTTCTTTCGCTGATCCTCGAATTTCGTCGTGGTCGCGCTCTTCAAGTACATGTAGCCCTGGTTGACCAGAAAATGACCGGGTTTCAGGTCGCATTTGGGATCCGCCCACCGCCCCGCCTGCTGTTGTTGTTGCTGCTGCTGCTGCTGCGCCGCCAGGCGCACGGCAAGCATACACAACATGAAGACCGAGAGATTGCGAACCGTTCGCACGTTCACTCCTTGGCTTTAGCGAGAAGAGCCTCGGCGTCGCGCTCGACGGCGCGCGCCACCTCCAGCGGCGGGCGCCCCAATACCTGCGCCGCCGCCAGCACGTCATCGTATTCTGGCTTCACCCGGAGGTTGCCGCCATCCAGCACTTTCACCCGCACCGCGACGCCGTCCAGCCGCACGGTGAGCTGATGACGCGGCAGCGTCGCACGCTCGGCGATCCAGCGCCGCACGCCGGCGGTGGTGCTGTGACGGAACAGCTCCGCCGTCACGGCGTCCGCCAGCGTCTCGGGGGCCATCACCTCCACGCGAAATCCCGAGCGGCCTTTCTTCATTTGCACCTGCCAGGTTTGCACGTCGAGCGCGCCCGCACTCACCAGCGCTTGCCGCAGCGGCTCCACGTACTCGGGGCTCATGTCATCTACATCCGTGGCGAGTAGCACGACGCGGCCCGCTTCGCTCGCTGTTTCGGCAAGCAGAATGCGGAGTGCGTTCGGATAGGACTTGGGATCGCGCTGCCCCGCGCCCCAGCCGCTGCTCACCATCCGCCAGCGATCGGGCGGCGCGCCTGCCGAGAGCACTCGCAGCAGCGCTGCGCCCGTCGGTGTCGTCGCTTCACCCTCCACCTGCGCCGTGGACGTCACCTCGAGTCCTTCCAGCAAGATGGCGGTCGCCGGAGCGGGCACGGGCAGGCGGCCATGGGCCGATTCCACCCAGCCCTGCCCCACGGCCACGGGAAAGTGATGCACGGCTTCGACCCCGAGCCGTTCAAACCCCTCGATGGCACCGACGATGTCCAGTACCGCGTCGACAGCGCCGACTTCGTGCAGATGCACCTTCTCGGGCGCGACACCGTGGACGCGTCCCTCCGCCTCGCCCACGAGGCGAAACGCACGTACGGCGCGCTGTTTGACCCAATCGGAGATCGGCGCACGTTCGACCAACTGGAGGAGGTCACCGACGTGGCGGCCGTGAGGCTGCTCGGGGATGTCGAATTGCACCTGCCTGCAGGTAATGCCCGCCCGGCGAACATCCCGCACCGTAACGCCGATGTCACCGATACCAAGCCTTGCGGGCAACTCCTCGAGCCACGAGACGGGGACGCCGAGCGAGACGAGGGCTCCCAATGTCATGTCGCCACTGATGCCGGCGGCTGGATCCACGATGGCGATGCGCATGGGCCGAAGTCTCGGAATATAAATGGCTTAGGCTCGGTAGAGCCACCCGGCGCCGGTGTTGAAGAGCACGATGCGCTGCTCGGGGCGCAGCACGCCGAGGTTCTTGAGCGCGACGGCACCTGACAAGGCCGCGCCACCTTCTGGGGATGCGTCGATCCCCTCCGCGACCTGCAGCTCGCGCGCGGCCGCCCCCAGAGCTTCGTCACTCACGGCGACCGCGCCGCCCCCGCTGTCGCGCAGCGCCTGCAGCATGAGCCGGTCACCCAGCGGCGCAGGCACGCGCAAACCGGCCGCCACGGTTTTCGGATCCGGCCACGGCTCGCATCGCTCGGCGCCCGATTCGAATGCCTGCACGACTGGGGCACAGCCGCTCGCTTGCACCGTGTACATCCGCGGCAGGGGCCCGCGCAGCCAGCCGCTTTGGCGCAGCTCCTGGAACGCCTTCCACATCCCGATGAGGCCCGTCCCACCGCCCGTCGGATAAACGATCGCGTCGGGCAGCGTCCATCCGAACTGCTCGGCCAACTCGAGGCCGAGCGTCTTCTTGCCCTCGATGCGATACGGCTCTCTCAGCGTGGAGACGTCGATGGCACCGGTATTGGTGGCGTGCAGCCGAGCCGCAATCCCACAGTCGCCGATGTGACCATCGAGGAGCATCAGATCTCCGCCAAACGCGCGGATCTGATCCAGGATGGGGCGCGGCGTCGTGGCGGGTGCGTACACGCGCGCTGAGGCACCCGCGCGGGTCGCGTAGGCGGCGAGCGCGATGCCTGCATTACCCGCGGTCGGCACCACGAATTCTTTCGCGCCCGAGAGCGCGGCACGCGTGACCGCGGCAGCCAGTCCTCGGGCCTTGAACGATCCCGTGGGATTTGTGCCTTCGTCCTTGACCCAGAGTTGGTCGAAACCTTGGCGCGCGGCGACGCGCTCCACTTTGAGCAGCGGGGTGCCACCCTCGCCGAGTGTGACCGGCTGCTCTTCCTCGCGCAGCGGCAGCCACCCGTCATAGCGCCACATCGTCCAGCGCCGGCGGGCCAACAGCGTTTTCGCTTCCGGCGTTGGGAGCGCCGCGTAGCGGACGAGATACGGCGACCCGCAGACCTCGCACACGCCCGGAAACCCGTCGGCGTCACGCGTACGTGTGGGAACGCACGCCGAGCACTCCAGTGTCCAGGAGCTCACGCGCGCTGATGTAGCCGGTCGAGGACGCGATCCGCCAGTGTCGTGGAAAAGCCCGGCAATGCGGCAATCTCGGCCGGGGTCGCTGTGCGCACGCCGGCGAGCGAGCCGAACCGCTCCAGGAGCAGCCGCCGGCGCGCGGGCCCGATGCCAGGAATGCGCAGCAACTCCGACGTGATCGTCCGCTGCGACCGCCGCTTGCGGCTGTAGGTGACGGCAAAGCGGTGCGCTTCGTCGCGCGCGCGCTGCAGCAGCTTGAGTGACGGGCTGCGCCGCGACAGCCGCAGCGGCTCGCCGGAGTCCTGGAGGAAAACCTCCTCGTCCCGTTTCGCGAGGCTCACAATCGGCAGACGTTCCTCTCCCAGCGCGCGCGCCGCTTCGACCGCGGCAGCCAATTGGCCCTTTCCTCCATCGATCACGATCAAGTCCGGAATCTGTTTGTTCTCCGCAATTCGGCGAGTGAGGAAGCGGCTCACCACTTCTTTCATCGACGCAAAGTCGTCGATTCCTTCTACACCCTTGATCCGATATCGCCGGTACTCCGCTTTGCGCGGCCGGCCGCCCTCGAACCACACCAGCGACCCCGCGGCATCCTTGCCCTGGTTGTGCGAGATATCGATGCACACCATCGCCCGTGGCACGACCGGGAGGCCGAGATCTCGGCCCAAGGCGAACACCGGATCGGCCGCCCGTTCATCAATGTCGAACGTCTCGATTTTGAAGCTATCGAGCAGGTGGCGCGCGTTCTGATCAGCCAGCTCGACGAGTTTGGCCGCCGACCCGCGCTGCGGGACCACGAACTCCACGCCGGGCGCGAGCTCGCGCAGCGCATCGAAATCGGCCGGCGCAAACGGCAGCACCACGCGCTGCGCCCGCTGCTCGAGCGGGAGATAGTAACCCACGAGGAGCGTCCGCAGCACCTCGCCTTCAGCGGCATGCTCGACGTGCTCCAGAAAGCGCTGCTCGCGCGCGATGAGCTTGCCGTCCCGAATGCGGAGGATGACTCCCACCGCGTCGTCACCATCACGGGCGAGGCTGATCGCGTCGGCGTCGCCGCTCCCGACGACCTCCACCGTTTGCGGCTGCTCGAGCTGGTCCAGCCATTTCAGGGCGTCCCGCAGCTGCGCCGCCCGCTCGTAGTCCTGCGCGGTGCTCGCCTCCTGCATGCGCTCGCGCAGTCGCGCCCGGACGTCGAGCGTCTTACCCGAGAGAAACAGCAGCACGTCGTCGATCATGCGGCGGTAGTCTTCCATGCTCTGGTAGCCGACGCACGGGGCCTTGCAGCGCTCGATGTGATAGTCGAGGCACGGCCGGTCGGGCGCTTCCTGGGGCAGGTTCCAGGCGCAGGAGCGCACCGTAAAGATCCGGCGAATGATTTTCAGCGTCTGCCGGAGGGTGGCGACGTCGGTGTACGGACCGTAGTAGCGGGCGCCGGGAATCGTGACGCGCCGGACGACGAGCACGCGCGGGAACGGCTCGGCGAGCGTGACGGCGATTTGCGGATAGCTCTTATCGTCCCGCAGCCGGATGTTGAACTTGGGCTGGTGCTCCTTGATCAGGGTGTTCTCGAGGAGCAGCGCCTGCGCCTCGTTCGGGACGATGATGGTCTCGAGGTCGGCGATCTGTCCTTGCAGGACCTCGCGCTCCGGGCTTCCCTGCTCGTCCGCGAAGTAGGCAGGCACGCGCGCGCGGAGGTTGGCCGCCTTCCCCACGTACACGATCTCCCCGGCGGCGTCTTTCCAGAGATAGACGCCGGGGCGAGCGGGAAGTGCCGCTAGTTGGCGGGCGAGCCGGTCAGAGATTGCCATGCGCGTATCGCGTCGGGGTGGCGGAACGCCGTCGTAAGCGCCCCGTATGCCACCCCAAAGATACCCAGCACGACAATGCCTTGAGGAATCGGTCGCCAGCCGGCGACGAGCCGCCCGGCGGCCATGCCGAGCAGGGCGGCGATCAGTGCGGCGGCGACGACCAGACCGAGGGTGCGCCAATCGGTGCGCTGGAGGATCGTGCCGATGCGGTTGTCGAGGTCGTAGAGGTGCAGCACGGTGTTGAACGTACCGCCGATCGATGAGCCGAGCGCGATCCCCGCGGGGCCCAAGCGGCGCATGAAGAACCACGACAGCACTCCTGAAATCACCAGCGAGGTGATCGCGATCCGCACCGGCGTGCGCGTGTCTCGCATCGCGTAGAACCCCGAGGCGAACAGCTTGACCGTCGACTGGCCCAACAACCCAATGCCGTAGGCGGCCAATACACCTCCCACCAGCATCGTGTCATCGGCATCGAAGCGCCCCGTTTGAAAGAGCGCACCGACGATTTGCGGCCCGAACGCCGCGAGCGCAAAGGCCGACGGCAGGACGAAGTACGCGATGCGGCGAAATCCCGTCGCGATCCGCATGCGCAGCTGTTCGTTCGCCGTCTCGGAAATCGCATCACGCGAAAGATCGGGGAGTGCCACGGCGGTCACGGCCACACCGAACAGACTGATGGGCAAAACCTGTACGAGCTGCGCATAGCCGAGGCTGGCGAGCCCGCCTTCGCCGGTGAAAGAGCCAAGGAATGTGTCGACGAGGCCGGACAGCTGCGCGACGCCCGCGCCCACGACGAGCGGCAGCCAGGCGGTGATCACCTGCCGCACGCCCTCGGGGGCGAGGCTCACGCGCAGCGGTATGCCCCCCAACAGACGCCAGCACGTCGGCAGCTGAATGGCGATCTGTAGGACGCTGCCCGCGACGGTGCCCCAGGCGAGCGCGAGCGACAGCCGGTACAACTGCTCGGCCGGTGGCAACGTGTGACCCGAGAGCCATGTCGCCGCGCCCACCATCGCGGCGATGCCCGCGATGTTCCAGAGCGCCGGCGCGGCATACGGGAGGAAGAACCGCCGGTGGGTATTGAGGATGCCGAGGCACCACGCCGAGACGACCATGAGGCCGGTCATCGGGAACAGGATGCGGACGAGGACCGTCGTGAGCTCGCGCCGCGGTCCATCGAATCCTTGCGCGACGATCGCCGTGATCGTCGGGGCGAACGCGATGCCAATTACGGCCAGGATGCCGCTTGCGAGCAGCAGCAGCCCGAGGATCGCGCCGGCTAATGCGCGTGCCGCATCCTTTTTCCGTTCGTTGAGGGCAGCGTACACCGGGATAAATGAGGCGGAGAGTGTCCCCTCGCCGAGCAGATTGCGAAGTGCGTTGGGAATGCGGAGCGCAGCCCGGAACGCATCGGCGGCGGCGCCGTTGCCGAAGTAATGCGCAAAAACGCGTTCGCGGACGTAGCCGAGAACGCGGGTGACGAGGATGCCGGCCGCCACACGCGCCGCGTGACGACCACTGCCGCCTTTCAAGACGTGGGTTTCTTGCGGCGCGGGTCTTCCAGCAGGCGCTGCATGAATTGCAGCTCTTCCCGCATCCCCGATACCGAGCGGGTCAGGTCTTCGAGTTCCGTCTCGAGCATTTCGACCTTGCGCTGCACGTCGCGCAGCTCCGGCGGTGTGACGCCGCCCTCACGCCCTTCCATCCGCCGCGCGACCGACTTGCCGAGCGGCGAGTCGACCAGAATCGCGGCGACCGGAATCAGCAGCGCCACGATCAGAATTACGGCGAGTACCCACATGGATCGGATTTTAGAGACCCGCGGCCCAGCGCGCCACCTCGGCGTCGATATCGTCCAGCAGTGCCCCACCGTACCGCGCTAGGAATGAGGCGACCGTGAGTACCCGCTCCTGCGGCTTGCCGCCGGGAGCGAGCGCCGCACGCACCCGCGCGAGCTGGCCCAGCAGCGTCCCCTGCGAGCGCTTCAGGCTGGCGACGAGCTTCTTCTCGATTTCATTCGTGCCGGCCAGCGCCGCGTTGCGCGCCGATTGCACTGTGCGCTCCAGCGTCGGGTCGAGCTGCTGGACCTCGCCGCTGATGCGCTGGTAGCGCGCCTCGACATCCTTGCGAAGCTCCTGCAGCGTCGCGGCGAGATCGGGCGGAAGGTCGGCCTGCACGAACCGCGCTTCGAGTGCTCCTGGGGGGCCAGTGAAATCGGCGGGCGTGAGACCGTGCTTGCTCAGCACCTTGTCGAGGCGCGCCTCGATGATGAGTCCCGACCAGCGCGGGACCCGCGCCTGTGGCGCGACGCCGAGCTTCGAGAACAACGGCGCAGAGTCCTGCAGGTAGTCCATCTCGCCCGGTCCACCAACGTAGGCGAGCGTCGGAAAGAGTGCGGCCTCGATCGCCGGCCGCAGCAGCACGTTGGGAGACAGTCGTTCTGGCGTCTCGGCCGCGATCTGCTCCAGCTGCGCCCGCGAGAATCGCTCGTTGCTGCGGCGCGTGACGAAGTCGCTGCCCTCCGGACGCAGCCGGTCTCGACCGAGCCGTCCTTCGACAAGGACCGGCGTGAGCCCATCGGCCAGCGTCTCATCCAGCGCCCGCAGGAGCCACGGCGCCGCGGCGCGTTTGGCGGCGCGATCGTGTGCTCGAAATACGGCCAATCCCTCTCCGCGAGCACCGAGCAATCGATGGAGCGCATCCGCCCCGGCGTCGGCGAGATTCGTATCCGCGCGGTAGCAGGTCGCAAGCCACTGCCGCACTTCCGGCTTGCACTCGGAATCGGGCAGCGCAGCATCGAAGGCGGCGAGGGCGGCCTCGACGTCGCCGCCGAGCTGCTCGCGAAACAGCGGCAGCTGCGGGGCCTCATGCGCCCGCTCGCGCAACACAATGTTGACTACTTCCCCGTCCTTTCCCAAAACCGCCGCGTGGTTGGCCTCGGCGAAATCGTGATCGTCGCCCGCCACCCAGAAAACCGGCACGACCGACAGACCCCGCTCCGACTCGAGCCGGCGCGCCAACGCGATCGCGGAGAGGGCTTTGTGAATCGTGTACAGCGGGCCGGTAAATAGCCCGGGCTGCTGTCCCGTCGTCACCGCCAGCACGTCCCCGCGCGCGAGCCGATCCCGGCCCGGCCCCGGGAGGACGGCCGCCAGCACGTCGGCCGCGATACGGCGCGGGTTGCCGGCCGGGATCGGCTCCGCCGCCGCGGCAATGGGCGTGGAGAGCATGCGCGCGATCATGCGCGGGCGGCTACCAGGATCACGCGCGGCGCCGCGGGGCCGGCCGGAGCTCCGTCGTAATCGCCGAACCGCCCCACGACCCGCAACCCCGCGCTCAGCAGCAGCGCCGCCAGCTCGGCGGCGTCGTACAGCCGAACGCGCTCTTGAAACCGGCGTCCCTCATCGCGCAGCTCGATCTCCTTGATGACGAAGCGGTCGGCGCTGTCGATGCGGCGCGTCACGAGCACATCGCGGCCCTCTGCCTGCTCGGTGACCCGGAGGGGGAGCGTGCGTCGTACCTGCTCCGCATTGAGATAGTCGAGGACGAAAGAGCCGCCGGGGGAAAGCCCGGCCACCACCTGTTGGACCACGCGCCGGTGTTCATCATCGTCCAAAAAGTAACCAAATGAGGTGAAGAGATTGACGGCGAGCGCGAAGCTGCCCGCGCGAAACGGCAACGCTCGCATGTCTCCACGGACCAGACTCACGCGGCTCCGCTCGCGCGCGCGTCGCAACATGGCGCGTGACAGATCGAACCCGACCACTCGCCCGCCCCAGCGCGCCAGCTCGGCGGCGTGCCGGCCCGGCCCGCAGGCGAGATCCAGGATGCGATCGCCATCGCGCCAGGTGACGACACTCCGGATCAGCGCCACCGCGCGGCGAGCGTCCTCGTCGTCGCGGTGCGGATAGAGGTCATGATACTCCTCACCGAACCACTGCTCGAACCACTCCGTCATTCGACGAAGACGTCCGCAGTGAACGTGAAGACCTGGGTGGCTGGTTCCCGCCAGCTGCCTGGCGGCAATCCCGCCTTGTGACAGGCCGCGTTGAGAAAGGCCTCGGCGGTGAACCCCTGCGCCGTCGCCACCTGCGGCAGCAACAGCCCCTGCGCGTGGCCGCGCCGCACCAGCAGGCCGTCGCGCCCAATCACCAGACGGCACAGGTCGGCGGGCTCGACGTGCACCGGCTCGGCGAGCACGGAGATCTCGATCCGCAGGGCGGAGAGCTGGTCGAACTCGACGGGTGGAAACCGCGGATCGGAACGAGCCGCGGACACGGCAACCTGCCGGATCACCTCGCCGAGCGGCCGGTCGTCCCTGATGTGTCCGATGCAGCCGCGGAGGTCGTGCGTCGCCACCTCTTCTAGCGTCACGAACGCGCCGCGGCGCAACATCGCGCCGGGTACATCCGGGAGCGCAGGGGGCGTGCGGCCGCGCAGTGCCGCCTCGATGGCGCGCCGCGCCAGCGCGAGCAGCGCAGCGCGATCGGCCGGCGTGAGGAAAGACTCAGCCGCGATGATACTTCTCTCCGCGCCGGATCGTGTGGGCGCGGTAGAGCTGCTCGTACAACACGACGCGCGCGATCTCGTGCGGCAGGGTCAGCGGCCCCAGGCTCCAGCGCCGCTCCGCGCGCTCCAGCACGTCGTCCGGAAGGCCGTCGGCGTCGCCGATCACGAACGTGACGTCGCGACCCTCCATCTCCCAGCGGCCGACGAGCTCGGCAAGCTGCGACGAGCTCCAGCCCTCCCCTCGCGCCGTCAGCGCAATCACCCGCGCATCCTCGGGGATGCGCGTCACGGTACCTTCCCGTTCTTCGATTTTGGCGTAGTGCCGGATCCGGGTCAGGTACTCGTCACAGGCCGCCCGGAGCGCCGCGCTCTTCATGCGGCTACCCTTCCCGCCCAGGGCGACGACATGATAGTGCATCAGGCATACATGCCGCGCAACCGGTGCATCGCCGCCACGCGGTCCACGGCGACGATGTATGAGGCGATCCGGTTCGCCACCGTGTAGCGCGACGCCATCGCCATGACTTCGCCGAAGGAGCGCACGAGAATCGCCTCGAGGCGCCGGTTGACCGTCTCCTCATCCCAGAAATAGCCGCCGCGATCCTGCACCCATTCGAAATAGCTCACGGTCACGCCGCCGGCATTCGCGAGGATGTCGGGAATCACGAACACGCCCTTGTCCTCGAGAATCTTGTCGGCGGCGGCGCTGGTCGGTCCGTTCGCACCTTCGCAGATGATCTTGGCCTTGATGTGAGGAGCGTTCTTACGGGTGATGACATTCTCGGTTGCGGCGGGGATCAACACGTCGCAGTCGACGGTCAAGACCTGCTCGTGCGTGATCGTTTCGGCCCTGGTGTAGCCGGCGAGCTGACGCCGCTCCCGCACCCACTTGATCAGGTCCTGCACGTCCAACCCCTTGGGATTGTGCAGCGCGGTCGACTTGTCCGAGACGGCGACGATGGTGGCCCCTTCCTTGGCCATGAGGTCGGCGGTTACGGAGCCCACGTTGCCGAAGCCTTGCACCGCGACGCGCGTACCCTTGAGGCTCATCCCCAATTTCGCCAGCGCCTCGCGCGTCACGATCATGCAGCCGCGCCCCGTCGCCTCGCGTCGACCGAGCGATCCCCCCATCTCGACCGGCTTCCCCGTGACCACCGCCGTCACGGTGTGGCGTTTGTGCATGGAATAGGTATCCATGATCCAGGCCATCACACGCTCGTTGGTGTTGACATCGGGCGCGGGAACGTCGGAATCGGGCCCCAGGACTTCGATGATGCTCGAGGTATAGCGGCGTGTCACGCGCTCCAGCTCGGCCATGGACATCGTGCTCGGGTCGCAGACGACGCCGCCCTTGGACCCCCCGAAGGGGATGTTCACAAGGGCACACTTCCAGGTCATCCACGCGGCCAAGGCCTTGACCTCTTCGAGCGTGACGGTGAGGTCGAAGCGGATCCCGCCCTTCGCTGGACCTCGCGACGTGTTGTACAGCACGCGATAGCCGGTGTACACCTCGACCTCGCCCGAGTCGCGCAGGATCGGGACCGACACAATGATCTGTTTTTCGGGGTTCCGGAGCACCTTGTACAGGCCGCGGTCGAGATTGAGGAGCTTCGCGGCATGGTCGAAGCGCTCCATCATCGCCTCGAAGGGATTCTCCTCGGCGAGAAAGGTCTGCTTGTCGGGACGGATAATCGCCGGTTCGCTCATGCCACCCTTTTCAGGATCCCTGCCAGGACCCGTTCGACGCCCTCGCCATTGAGTTCCCACCGCAGCGCGAGCTCCGCGACCAGCGGCTCGGGCGCGTCTGCCGGCCAGCGACCCCGGAGCTTCACCGCGTCCTTCTCGGTGACTACAACATAATCGGCGTCTTTTGCGGCCTGCGCGAGCCGGGCGACGTCGCCGGGGGGATACGCGTGATGGTCTTGATACGCCGTCAGTTGCACGCTGGCGCCAAAGGCCCGCACCTGCGCCGCGAAGCTGACGGGATCGGCGATGCCGGCGGCCACCACCACCTGCTTTTTCGCGAGGGCCGACAGCTCGACGCGCCGGCCGGACTTGAGTCCCGCCAATCCGTCGAGCGCGAGGTGCACGGCGGCGACGACCGCGGCCGGCCAGCGCGCCGCGATGCGCCCCGCCAGCGCGCGCGATTCGGCGACCGCGGCGCGACGCCGCGTGACGACGATGACATCCGCGCGGCCCAGCGCGCTCCAATCTTCGCGCCACGGCCCGGCCGGCAGCGGCCAGGCAACGTGGCGCGGCGGCGAGCTCTCCGTGCTCACGACGGCAATGTTGACGTCGCGGCCAACGTTGAGGCGCTGATACGCGTCGTCGAGCACGAGCACGCGTGCTCCCTGCGCGCGGGCGTCCTCGGCTCCAGCCAGGCGATTGGGATTGGCGACGACGATCGCCCGCGGCACCAGCCGCTGGTGCACCGCCTGCTCATCGCCGCGGTAGCCACGCAGGAGGATGCCGGGCCGGGCGCCGCGCGCCGCAAAGAACGCCGCCGTCCACGCGGCGAGCGGCGTCTTACCCGCCCCGCCGACGGCGAGATTCCCGATCGCGACCGCCGGCAACGGCAGTCGTCGCCGCCGCAACCAGCCTTTCTCGTACGCGCTCGCGCGCGCGCTCATCACGGTGCGGTACGCAAAGGCGAACGGCAGCAAGACGCCGCGCGCAACGCGCGCGGGCGCCGCACCGCTCCACCAGAGCCACTGCGCCATCCCCTGCGCGTTCATGAGGTCCCCATGACCACTTGCAAGCAGCGCGCCACGGCGTCCATCCCGCGCCGCAGGCCGTCCTTCCCCGCGCCGATCTCGATGGGTGGCGCGTAGCGCACCTCGATCGCGGCAAACGGTTTGGGAATGCACATGCGGTCCCAGGAGCGGAGGTACCAAGCGGACGTTGATCGCGCGCCGACGGCGATGATCGGCACACCGGCGTGCTGCGCCGCGGCAATCGCGCCGGGCTGCACGCGCTCCGCCGGTCCGCGCGGCCCATCGGGCGTAATCGCGACCACGGCTCCGCCCTCGAGCGCCCGCACGACTCCCAAGAGCCCGGCTTCCCCACCTCGCTGGGTGGATCCACGGACCGAGCGGTACCCCCAGCGCGCGCCCACGTCCGCAAGATAGCCGCCGTCGCGGTGGCGGCTGATGAGCATGACGACGTCTTCGCCGCGATGGCGATACAACAGCGGCAGGATACGGCTGTGCCAGAGCACGAACACGAACGGGCGCCGCAGATCGCGTAGCGCCCGTACGTGTTCGTATCCGCTCACGCGATAGCGCCACGTGGCCGCGAGCGCGCGAATCAGCGCCGATCCCGCTCGCGCCGCGATCGGCTCGGCCCAGCGCAACTTCATTCGATCAGTGCGGCGGCGAGCTCCGCGACCCGATCCGCCGCGCCCGGCGCCCCCAAACGATCGCGCACCAGACGCAATCCCTCGCGCTGGCGGCGCGTGGCGGGATCGGCGGCGTCGAGCAGCGGCAGCACACCGTCGGCAAGCGATTCGGCCGTGGCGCGGCGCTGCAAGAACTCGGGCGCGACCTCGTACCCCGCCACCAGATTGACCAAGCCCACCCACGGCACCTGCACCAACCGGAACGCGATGTAGGACGAGATCGGATGCACGCGGTACGTGATGACCATCGGCACATCGGCGATGGCGGCCTCGAGCGTCGTCGTGCCGGACTTGCAGATCCCCGCGTCGGACGCGGCGAAGACGAGCAGCGGATCGCCCTGGTGCACGCGGATCGCTCCCGGCTCCGGGTATTCGGCGTCGGATGTGCCGGCGGCGACGACCTGCATGTCGGGGCGCGCCGCCGCGACACGAGCCGCCGCGGCCCGAAAGATGGCCCAGTGACGCTTCACCTCCTGCCTGCGGCTCCCCGGAAACAGGCCGAGCGTCGGCCGCTGCGGATCGAGTCCAAGCGCGCGGCGCGCCTCGGCGCGCGACGGCGGGGCCGGCCGGTCCTTGAGGGGATGGCCCACGAAGGTCGCCGCCACACCGCGCTCCCGAAAGAACGCCTCTTCGAACGGCAGGATCACCGCCAGTCGATTCACCGGCGCGAGCTTGCGCACGCGCTTCGGTCCCCAGGCCCACATCTGCGGCGCGATGTAGTACAAAACGGGAATACCGGCGGCGGCGGCAGCAGCGGCGGCACGGAGGTGATAACCCGGGTAATCGACCAGGATGACGAGATCGTAACGTTTTTCCTGAAATGACTTCTTGATTCGATTCAGCAGGCGATAGTGTGCGGGAATCTTGGCGATCGCTTCGACGAATCCCACCACGGAGTATGCTTCCATGCGGTCGAGCACGCGGACCCCAGCGCGCTCGAGCAGCGGACCGCCCAGAGCCTCGAGCTCGAGTCCGGGGAGGCGGCGGCGCAGGGCATTCGCCACCGCGGCGGCATGCGCGTCGGCCGATGGCTCGCCGGCCGAGATGTAGATCCGCGTCACGGCCGCGCGGCGGCCAGCGGCGAGGCGCTGATCGCGTCGGCGACCCGGTAGGCGAGAGCCAGGGCCTGCACTCCCGCCGCGCCGGTCACGACGACGTCGCCGTCGCCGCGCACCGCGCGGAGGAAACTCTCGAGCTCGAGCTGTAGCGGCTCCGCCTCGGGCGCGTCGAGCCGGATGTGCTCGACGATTTCTTCGATGCGGGTGGCGCCGAACCCCTGCCACCCCGACTTGAGCCGGTAGAAGTGGCCGTTGCCCTGAGCCAGATCGAGCGAGAAGTAGCCGGTCGGCTGGAAGATGCGCAGCTTGCGCGTGCGCTCGCGCGACACTCGGCTCGCCGTGATGATCGCGACCGCGCCGTTGGCGAACTCGACCCGGGCATTGGCGATGTCGACATGCGGCGTGAGGATGGGGACGCCCGTGGCGCGCACCTCGACAACCTCCGACCGCACGAGCTCCAGCACCAGATCGAGATCGTGAATCATCAGGTCGAGGATGACGGCCACGTCGGTGCCGCGCGGCTGGAACGGGGCGAGGCGTTCGGTTTGCAGGAAGCGGGGCTCCTCGAGGTACGGCGCGGCGGCCCGGACAGCACGATTGAAGCGCTCGACGTGGCCCACCTGGAGACAGAGCCTCCGCTCCCGCGCCGTGTGGACCACCTGCTCGGCGCCGGGAAGCGTATCCGCCAGCGGCTTCTCGACGAGAGCATGGAGGCCGCGCTCGAGCACGGCCAGGGCGACCTCGACGTGTGCCGGCGTCGGGACTACCACGGTGACCGCCTCGACGCGGTCCAGCAGCGCCTCGAGTGACGGGAACGCGGTCGTCTCAAGCTCCTTGGCGACCTGCACGGAGCGCGTCGGATTGTGGTCATAGAAGCCAACGAGATCCGAGCCGTCGATTTTCTTCAGGAGCCGTATGTGGTGGAAACCGAGCGCGCCCGCCCCGACCACACCGACCCGCACCGGGCGCAGACGCTGCGTCACACCATCACCCCACGCTGCGACGCCTCGATGAAGCGCAGAAACGTTTCCACCTCGGCGACCTGGGGGAGCTCAGCGCGCGCGCGCGCGACGCCCTGGCTTACCGTGAGATCGGAATTGAACACCAGGCGGTAGGCGCGTTTCAGCGACAGCTTCAATTCCGGAGCGAACCCGGCCCGCTGCAGGCCCACGGAATTGAGCCCGTAGAGATGGACCGGGTTTCCCGCGGCCTTGGTGTACGGCGGCACGTCCTGATTGACCCGCGATCCGCCGCCGACGAACGAGTACGTCCCGATCCGCACGAACTGGTGGATCGGGACGAGCCCGCTGATGATCGCCCGGTCGTCGACGGTCACGTGCCCGGCCATCTGGACGCCGTTCGCCATGATCACGTCGTTGCCGATGACGCAGTCGTGCGCGACGTGCACGTAGGTCATCAGAAAACAGCGCGCGCCGATCGTCGTCCTGCCGGTGGCCGTGCTGCCGCGATTGATCGTGGAGTATTCGCGGATGATCGTGCCGCTGCCGATCTCCACCCACGTCTCTTCCCCTTTGTACTTGAGGTCCTGCGGATCGTTGCCGATCACCGTGCCGTAGCCGATCTTCACGCCGTCGCCCACGCGCGTATTGCGCTCCAGCACGGCATGCGCGGCGATGCTGCAGCGCTCGCCCACCGTCACGCGCGGGCCGATCACGCAGTACGGCCCGACCGACACGTCGGCACCCAGCTCCGCGGTGGGATCGATCAGCGCGGTCCGGTGGATCACCGGTCGACGACCATCGCCATCATCTCCGCTTCGGCCACCACTTGGCCGTCCACGAATCCGGCGCCTTTCATGCGGCACGTCTTACCGCGGAATTGCACCATCTCGAGCTCGAACCGGATCTGATCGCCCGGCACGACGGGGCGCCGGAACTTCACGTTGTCGAGCGACATGAAGTACACGACCTTATTCGCGGTATCCTGACCTTCGAAGTGGCTCATCAACAACATCCCGCCCACCTGCGCCATCGCCTCGATGATGAGCACGCCCGGCATGATCGGATGCCCCGGGAAATGTCCCTGGAAGAACGGCTCGTTGATCGTGACGTTCTTGATGCCGACGATGCGTTTCTGCCCTTCCACCTCGACGATCCGGTCGACGAGCAGGAACGGATAGCGGTGCGGCAGGTAGTCCATGATCTTGCTGATGTCCATCGCCGGCATTCCGGTGCGCCTCCCTGCGCGAGCGAGCGCGCGGGCCAGCGCGATGTTGCCGCCGTGGCTGGGCCGCGTCGCCACCACATGAGCCTGAATCCGGGCGCCCGTCAGCGCCAGGTCACCCACGATGTCCGCCGCCTTGTGCCGCACGAATTCGTCCGGCCAGCGCAACTTCCCGCCGTGCACCACCCCACGCTCGTCGAGCACGATCGCGTTCCCCGCCGACGCCCCTTTGATCAAGCCGCGCGCCTGCAGCTCGGCCACCTCGTGCGTGAAGCCGAACGTGCGCGCCGGCGCGAGCTCGGCGGCGAAGTTTGACGGCGTGACCTCGTACGCGCCAGCCTGCCGCCCGATCAACGGATGCGGCCACTCGATCGACACCGTCAGCCGGAACGTCTTGGCCGGCGCGACCACATAGGCCGCATCCTTGTCGGTGACCGTGAACGGCGCGGTGACCGTGAGCACGGCCGGCTCGCCTCCCACGGACGCAGGCTCCGCCTTCGCCAACGCATCGAAGTACGGCTGGACGCTGCCGTCGAGAATGGGCGGCTCGGGACCGGTAAGCTCGATCGTCAGGTCATCGATCAGGTGCGCCGCGACTGCCGCGAGCAGATGCTCGACGGTGTGAATCGTGGCCTCGCCGTGGCCGATCGCCGTGCGACGCTCGACCGCTTCGACTTCGGTGAGGCGCGCCGGAACCTCTGGCCTGCCGGCGAGATCGGTCCGCCGGAACACGATGCCCTGTCCCGCCGGCGCCGGCAGGAATGTGGCCTCCGTGGCGGCACCGGTGTGGAGTCCCGTGCCGCGCAGCGACGTGGGACGGGTGACCGAGCGCCTAGCGCTCTGTGGAGGCAGGTGGCGTCCCGGGTTTGGGGTTCACGAGCTCCTCCAGCTCGTCGACGATCTTCGCGAGCCGGTACATCGCCGCCTGCGCACGCAAGAACTCGCGGTGCGGCCGCGCCGGATAGCCGAACAGCGTCGCGCCGGCGGGAACGTTGGCGATGTGGCCGGACTGCACGAGCAGCCGCGCGCCGCGGCCGATCGTGAGATGGTCCGAGATGCCCGCCTGGCCGGCGATGATCACATCGTCCTCCACCTGCACGCTGCCGGCGATGCCCGCCTGGGCCATGATCAGGCACCGCGCGCCAATCCGCACGTTATGCGCGATGTGGACCAGGTTATCAATCTTCGTCCCCGATCCGATCACCGTGTCATCCACGCTGCCGCGATCGACGCAGGTGTTCGCCCCGATCTCGATGTCGTCCCCGATGAGGCATCGCCCCACATGCGGAATCTTGCGGTGCTCCTCGCCGCCCTTGCCGGGGAGGTAGCCGAATCCATCGCTCCCCAGGACCGCGCCCGCGTGCACGATCACGCGTTTGCCGAGCGCCGTCCCGGAATAGAGCGTGACGCCGGGATACAGCTGCGTGTCGTCGCCGACCGCCACGCCGTCGCCCAGCACGCAGCTTGCGCCGATGCGAACGTTGCGGCCGAGCTGCACTTCCCGCCCGAGGACGGCATGCGGCCCGATCGCGACCGGTTCCTGCCACGTCGCCCGGTTGCCGACGACCGCTGTCGGATGGACGCCCGCTTCCCAGACGGCCTGCGGATACAGCACGGGAAGCAGGACCAGCAGCGCCGCATACGGATCGGCGACGACGATGCGCGTCTCGGGACCGCCATTCGTCGATTCCAACGCCGGCGCGACGAGCACGACCGACGCGCCGGTGCGCTCAAAGTAGGGTGCGTACCGGGGCGAGGCAAGAAAAGACAGATCGCCGGGACCCGCGCGTTCGAGCGGCGCGATCCCGGCGACGGTGACGGTGCCCGGCCCCACCAAACGCCCGCCGGTGAGCGCCGCGATTTCACTCGCGGAGAGCGGCCGCGTTCCCGCCGAATTCATCGGGGGACGGACGCGCCGCCGGTTACTGCGCCCGCGAGAGGCGCTGCAGCACCCGCGACGTGATGTTGAGCGCGGGGTCCAGCGCGGCGATGAATCCTCCGCCCGCGTCCGCATCGAGAATCAGCGAGTAATTCATCTCCGCGCGGATGCCCTGCAGCACCGAGTTGATCCGCGCGCGCAGCGGGCCGAGCAGCTCCTGTTCCCGCTGTTGCAGGCGTTCCTGCAGCTCGTTGCCGCGCTGCTCGATGCGCTGCTGCATCGCCTGGAGATCTTTCTGTTTGGTCTGGCGCGCCGCCGGCGACAGGGCAATCGACTGCTGGTCGAACGCCTGCACCGCGGAGTCGAGCTGCTGCTGCAGCTTCTGCACTTCAGTCTGCGAGGCTTGCAGCTCCTTTCGGTACGTCGATTCGGCCACGGCGTAGCCGGGCGTGTTCCGCAGGATCTCCTGGGAGCTGATGAAGGCGATCTTGGCGGCGGCGGGCGGCGGCGCGGACCCCGCGGTCGACGTCGCACCCTGCCCGAGCAACGGACTGGGCGCCGTCGCGAGCACGGTGACTGCGGCGACGGCGGCAAGTGAAACGAGCACGAGACGCTGCATAACGCAAAAACTCCCGATGTAGGGGCGTGGGTGTGGGTATAGGGCTTAGAAGAAATTGCCGAGCTTGAAGTGCAGTTTCCAGCTGGGTGCCGGCCGGCCGAAGATATCGACCTTATCGAAGCCGTAGGCGTAATCGATCCCGAGCGGCCCGAGCGGCGAAATGACGGCGGCGCCGATACCGGCGCCCCGGAACAGCCGCGTGGGGTCGTACAAGGCGGGCCGCGACCAGACGTTCCCGGCGTCGAAGAAGGCGGACAGATAGAGCATCTGCGACACCCGCATCCCGAGCTCGCCCGTCATCGTGAAGAAGGCCTTGCCGAAGGCGTTGGCGCTCGCGCCGTTATTGGCCGCGTTCGGATCGTACCCGAACGGCGTGATGGACGCTTCGTCGTAGCCGCGCAGCGGAATGAAGAACTGCGTGCCGCCCAGCGTGAACAGCTGCTCGAAGAACGGCGAGTTGCCGAACACAAATCCCGACCGGGTCGAGAGGCCGAGCACGAACTTCACGTTGGACGTGGTGGGACTGCCGAGCATGCCGATCGGGGCGTAGAAGTGCCCTTCGGCGTCGACGCGCTGGAAGTTGCCCGAGCCGCCGAGGAGCCCGCCGCTCTGCGACAGCCCGAACTGCACCATCGTGCCGGCGGTCGGGAACGGCAGGTCGATCCGCGTGTCGCGCAAGAGCGACGCGCCCAGCGTCGAGCGGACGCAGTCGTTGCAGCGGAACGCGTTCGTGAAGGCGGCGTTCGTCGACGATCCGGTGAAGCTCTGCTGATCGATCCCGTACGAGACGAACAGCCGGGTGTAATTGTCGCCGAACACGGGGAACCCCAGTTGCAGGCTCGCGCCGCGCCGCCGCAGCCGCCCGACGTCGGCGATCACGTACCGCACACGCTGGTTGTGCAGGTCGACGGTCGCCGAGATGCGCGACTCCCGCAGGGCGGGATCGGTGAACGAGACGTCGAAATCGTTGATGTTCTTGCCGAACTGCCACTGGAAGCGCCCGCGTTTGCCCTGCCCGAACAGATTGGGTTCGTCGAGGCCGAGGAAGCCGCCGACTCCCGTCCCTTGTCCCACCGAGGCGCCGAAGTTGATGTTGCCCGTCCGCTTTTCGGATACGCGGAACACGACGTCGATGTCGCCCTGCTCGTTCGCCGGCTTCGTGTCGGGGAACGGCATGGGCTGATTGAAGAATCCCAGGTTCGACACGCGCTGGTAGGACGCGATCAGCGCGTCCTGCCGGAAGACGTCGCCCGGCACCATCACGATCGCCTCCCGGATCACGCGGTCGTGCGTAACGTCGTTGCCGCGGATCTCGACGTGGCTGACGATGGCGGGCTGGCCTTCCGTGATCACCCACCGCAGGTCGACGACCGGCTTGCCGTCGGGGCCGATGCGGCGCAGCTCGTCATTCCGGACGTTGACGTAGATATAGCCGTTGTTGTAGTAGAGGGTCTGCAGCTTGCGCGTCGCGTCCTGCCACAGCTGATCGTCGAAGTAGGTCATGTGCCGCCGCCCGCCGAGGCCCAGCATGCCGGTGCGCTGCTCTCCCGCGAACGGGTAGAACGTCTGCAGCTCGTCGGTCGAGAAGCGCCGGTTGCCGACGATCTCGAACGACCCGATGCGGTACGGCTCGCCCTCGCTGACCCGCACGACCAGCGTCGCCTTCCCCGTCTGTTCGTTCACGACGAGCGTGTCGTCGAGCACCTGAAAGTCGACGAAGCCCTGCTTGCCATAAAACGCCGGCAACGTCTGCCGCAGATCTTCGGAGATTTTGTCGTCGTTGTATTCGCCCGATCGGAACCACCAAAACCCTTCGGGCCGCGATCGCATCTGCCCAATGATCTGCTCGTCGGTGAAGTGCGTATTGCCCTGAATATCCACCTGCGCGATCGCGACCCGGTTGCCTTCGTCGACATCGAGGATCACCCGGACCCCGGTGGAATCGCGCTCGTACACGAACAGCGGCTTCGCGTGCGCGAGGTAATACCCTTTCGCGTGATACAGCGAGTCGATGCGCGCGCGGGCGCGCTCCACACTCGCCAGGTCGAGCGGCCGTCCCTCGGTGAGCGCCACCTTATCGCGCACGCTGTGCTCCGGCAGCCGCTGCACGCCGCGGATCGCCCACTTTACGAGCTGCGGCCGCTCGTGCACGTGGATCACGAGGACGTTCTTGCCGTCGGGCGTCCGCGACTGCGTCATGGCGACGTCGTCGAACTGCCCGCTGGTGTAGAGCGCCTGGATCGCGCGCTGGATGTCGCGGTAATTGAGTGCGTGGCCCGGGACGAGCCCGCTGATCTGGATCACCGTGATGGCGGTGTTGCGCCGGCTTCCCACCACCGCGATGGAATCCGGCGCGGGCGGCGATGCCTGCGTCGCGCCAGGGGCCCCCCCCACCCCGGCCTGTGCGACGCACAGGCCCGGGGCGACGGCGGCGAGACTCAGGAAGATTGGAAGGGTAAGCCGGCGGATCACGCCTTCGAGCCGGAGAGTGCCTTGAACCCCAGGCGCTCCTTGTCGGGAGCGACGTCCACTTCGATTTCGTCGCCCTTTGCGAAATCCCCGACGAGGATCTTCTCCGACAGCGGGTCCTCGACGTATTTCTGAATGGCGCGCTTGAGCGGCCGCGCGCCGTAGTGCTCATCGTACCCGTGATCGACCAGGAAGTCGGTCGCGCCCTGCGTGAGCCGCAGCGTGAGCTCTTCCTCGCCCAGGCGCTTCTGCACGTCGCGCGCCAGGATGGCGACGATCAGCGCGATATGCTCGCGGTTCAGCGAGTGGAACACGATCACGTCGTCCAGCCGGTTCAGGAACTCCGGATTGAACACCTTGTTGACCTCTTCCTTCACCTTCTCGGACATGCGGTCGAACTCGTTCTTCGCGTCGGGCTGCCCGAAGCCGAGCGTCTTGCCCTTCACCACGTCGCGCGCGCCCACGTTCGAGGTCATGATCACGACGGTGTTCTTGAAGTCGATCAGCCGGCCGTAGTTGTCCGTCAGGTGGCCCTCGTCGAGCACCTGCAGCAGGATATTGAACACGTCGGGGTGCGCCTTCTCGATCTCGTCGAGCAGGACTACGGAGTACGGCTTGCGGCGCACCGCCTTGGTGAGCGTACCGGAGTCTTCGTAGCCGACATATCCCGGCGGCGCGCCGATCAGCCGGCTGACGGAGAACTTCTCCATGTATTCGGACATGTCGACGCGGATCAACGCGTTCGCGTCGGCGAACAGGAAGCGCGCCAGCGCGCGCGCCAACTCGGTCTTGCCGACCCCCGTCGGTCCGCTGAAAATGAAGGAGCCGATGGGCCGCTTCGGATCTTTGAGGCCCGCCCGGCTCCGCCGGATCGCCCGCGAGATCACCTGAATCGCTTCGTTCTGCCCGACCACGCTCTCGTGCAGCTCGTCTTCCATGCGCAGCAGGCGCGCGGTTTCCGCTTCCTGCAGACGCGTCACGGGAATCCCGGTCCAGCGCGACACGATGAACGCGACGCCTTCCTCGCTGATCGTGGGCCGGCGGGTCTGGCGCTCGCGCTCCCACTCTTCCTGCTTGCGCCGGATCTCGGCCTGGAGCTCGCGCTCGGAGTCGCGCAGCGACGCCGCCCGCTCGAAGTTCTGGTCGCGGACCGCGGCTTCTTTATCGCCGTTGATGCCCTCGAGCTTGTCCTTGAGCTCTGCGACCTCCGGCGGCGGGACCTGCGCCGCCAACCGGGCGCGGGCGCCCGCTTCGTCGATGACATCGATCGCCTTGTCGGGCAAGAAGCGGTCGGTGATGTAGCGCTCCGACAGCTTCGCGGCCTCGATCAGGGTCTCGTCCGGAATGATGACCCGGTGGTGATCCTCGTAACGCTTCCGCAGACCCTTGAGGATCTCAATCGTCTCGTCGACGGTCGGCGGATCCACGATCACGGTCTGGAAGCGGCGCTCCAGCGCGCCGTCCTTTTCGATGTACTTGCGGTACTCATTCAGCGTCGAGGCGCCGACGCATTGCAGCTCACCACGCGCGAGCGCCGGCTTGAGCATGTTGGACGCGTCCACCGCGCCCTCGGCCGCCCCGGCCCCGACGAGGGTGTGCAGCTCGTCGATGAACAGGATGATGTTCTTGTTCTGCGCGATCTCGTTGATGACGGCCTTGAGCCGCTCCTCGAACTGGCCGCGGTACTTGGTGCCCGCGATGACGGCGGCCATGTCGAGCGAGAGCACACGATGATCCTTCAGCGCGTCGGGGCATTGCCCGCCCGCGATCAGCTGCGCCAGACCTTCGACGATCGCCGTCTTGCCCACGCCCGGCTCACCGATCAGCACCGGATTGTTCTTCTTGCGACGCGACAGGATTTCCATCACCCGCTCGATTTCCTTCTGCCGTCCGATCGTCGGATCGAGCGACCCTTCGGCGGCGAGCTGCGTCAGGTCGCGGCAGAAGTGGTCCAGCGCGGGGGTCTTCGATTTCTTCTCGCTCTTGGGCGGCGTCGGCTGGGCGCCGGTCCCACCGCCGGCGGGCGTCGCGGGCATCTCGCTGCCGAGCAGCCGCAGCGTCTCGGCACGCGCCTGTTCGAGGTTCACGCCGGCGTCCGTCAGGACCTGCGCGGCGATTCCCTTCTCTTCGCGCAGCAGGCCGAGCAACAGGTGCTCCGTCCCGACGTAGGAGTGATTGAGCTCTCGCGCCTCGCTCATCGCGAGCTCGAGCACCTTCTTGGCGCGTGATGTATATGGAAGGTCGGGACCGGCTGCCGCCGCCGCTTTCCCCTTCTTGACCGTCTCCTCGATCTTCTGTTGAATCTCTTCGAGATCGACGTTGAGATTGGTCAGGACCGCTGCGGCGACGCCTTCGCCCTCGCGGATCAAGCCGAGCAGGATGTGCTCGGTGCCGACGTACTCGTGATGCAGGCGGGCCGCCTCTTCGCGGGCCATCTGCAGAACTTTCCGCACGCGATCCGTGAAATTGTACCCGTTCATCTATGTCGAACTCACCTTTCGCCGTTCAACTGGATTCCGCTTCGAGCAGGCGCCGCACAAACGCAGCGCGCACCGTCGGCAGCTCACGGTCGCCGGTCGACCGGCCATCCATCGCCGCCAGGTGCGCAGGTTGAGTGTAGATCAGCAGCTTGTTGAGCGTATATACCCCCGGCCCGCCAAGCAGATTCAGACCGACACCCAACCGCACTCCGCTCAACAGATTCATCGTCTCTTCAAACGACAGCCGGCGCGCATGTTTCAGCAGTCCGTACGCACGCCACGTCTTGTCTTCCACTTCCTCGGGTGCCGTCCTCAACAGCACGTCGCGTGCCTGCTCCTCGTATTCAATAACCTGTCGCACGATTTTCCCCAGGTGGTCGATGAGCTCGTCTTCAGTCTTCCCCAAGGTAGTTTGGTTGGACAGCTGGAAGAAATTCCCGACGACTTCACTGCCTTCCCCGTATAAGCCCCGAAAGGTTAGTCCAACCTGCGAGAGTCCTTGCAGAACTTTGTTGATTTCCTTGGTCAAAACAAGGCCCGGCAAATGGATAAGCACGCTGGCCCGGAGCCCCGTTCCGGCATTCGTCGGACAGGACGTAAGATAGCCAAATTCAGGATGAAAGGCGAAAGGAACGAGCCGGCCCAACTCGGCATCTACCGCTTCCACCGCGGCATACGCGTCCTCCAAATCGAATCCCGACCACATGCCGTGCAGCCGCAAGTGGTCTTCTTCATTTACCATGACGCCGACCTGATCCTGGACGAGCAGCGTGGCGCCGGGCCGGGGACGTGCCTCGCGCTCGAGGCCCGCTAACTCCTTGCTGACAAGATGCCGTTCGTGCAGGAGCTGCCGCTCGGGCCGTTCCATTTGATCCAGGTGGAATGCCACCGCGGCCGCTAGGCGCTCCGACGACGCCGCGGCTTCGCTGACGCGCTCGAGAACGGCCGTCCGGTCGGCATCCTTCGCCCGCTGGCTGAAGGGGATGCCGCGCACGTTGCGCGCAAGCCGGATTCTGGTCGACAAGACGACCGTGGACTTGGGGCCGGAAGCGTCCAGCCAGCGCATCCCGCCGTCGGGAAGCAACGACAGATCCATTATTCCAGCACCCGAATGCGGTCCCGCAGCTCGGCCGCAAGCTCGAAGTTCTCGCCCTCAACCGCGCGGCGCAGCTGCGCCTTCAAGTCGAGGAGACGGCTGCGGGGATCGTCGGCGCCCCCGCCCTCGCCCGGGGTTTCGTAGCGCTCGCCGACGTGCTGGCTCGAGCCGTGCAGCCGGCGCAGCAGGTCGCGCAGATGCGAGTCGAACGAGACATAGCATTGATCGCAGCCAAGGCGGCCGGAATCGCGGAAGTCGCGCAGCGTGCTGCCGCAGGCCGGGCAGCGCAGCGTGTCGCCCGACGCCGGGACGAGGGCGCCCGCGCCGCCGCCTTTGACGACCGCCCCCAAGAAGTTCCCGAGGGGACTCTTGAGCACCGCGCCACCCGTTTCCACGCCCTTTTGCTGAGCGCATTGCTCGCACAGATGGAGCGTGACCTTGGAGTCGTGCTCGACCTGCGTCAGGTTGATGATGGCGTCGCGTTCTTTGCAGTTATCGCACAGCATCAGGGAATCGCCTCCACCGAGCTCACCGATGTGAGGCGGCCGTCCTCCAGCAAGAGCACCCGGTCCGCCCGGCTGGCGAGCTGGCGGTTGTGCGTGACCACCACGACGGCCGTTTCGTACTCGCGTGCCAGCCGGAAAAAGATTTCATGCAGCCGTTCCGCGTTCGCGTGATCGAGGTTGCCCGATGGTTCGTCGGCGAGAACGACGCTCGGATCATGCACCAACGCCCGCGCGACGGCACACCGTTGCTGTTCTCCCCCCGACAACTCGGCGGGACGATGGCTCATACGGCCCGCCAAGCCGACCTCCGAGAGTACCTCTTCGGCCCGCGAGCGCGCCTTGCGCGGAGACGACCCTCCGATCAACAGTGGCATCATCACGTTTTCCAACGCCGAGAACTCCCGCAACAGATGATGAAACTGGAACACAAAGCCAAGTTTCCGGTTCCGGAGGTCCGCCGCGCCGCGCGGATCGAGATCGGCGTAGCGCGACCCATCCAGCCAGATGTCCCCCGTGGTCGGGCTGTCGAGCGCCCCGAGAAGGTGCAGCAGCGTACTCTTCCCCGCCCCGGAGGCGCCGACGATGGCGACGAACTCCCCGCGCCGGACTTCGATGTCGATGCCGCACAGGATCTCGAGCAGCTGACCGTCTCCGCCCGCGAAGACCCGCCGGATCGCCCGGCCAACGAGAAGCGCGTTCATTCGTACCGGATCGCGGTCACGGGCTCGAGCCCGGCCGCCTGGATGCTTGGATACAGCGGCGCCAGGGTGGCGATCACAAGACTCGCCGCGACGACGGCCACCGCATCGAGCGGGTTGATCAGCACGGGAAGATGGTCGATGAAGTAGATCGACGGATCGATCGGGATGAGCTGTCCACGGTTCACCAGCGATCCCGCGATCAACCCGAGCACGGCCCCCAGCACCGTGCCCGTCAAGCCGATGAACACGCCTTGCGTCAGGAACACGCGGCGGATGCGGCCACGCTGCATGCCCATCGCCAACAGGATGCCGATCTCGCGCGTTTTGTCGCGCACCACCATCGTCAGCGTGCCGACGACGTTGAAGGCAGCCACCACGCAGATCAGGAAGACGACGAGCCCCATCGCGAGCTTCTCGAGTTTCAATGCCGAAAAGAGCGACCGGTTCTGGAGCTGCCAATCGAGCGCGCGATAGGGATAGCCCAGCCGGTCTTCGATTTGCTTGCCGTAGACACTCGCCTCCTCGGGGTGCGCGAGCCGCACCTCGAGCCCCGTCACCGCGGCGCTGAGGCCGGCGAACTCCTGCGCATTCGGCCGGGCCATCACGACGTAGCTGTTGTCGTAATCGTACATCCCGGTCTCGAAGACGCCGGTGACCTCATAGCGCCGATACTTCGGGACGTATGCGCCGAGACTGCGGTTGTACTGGGATCCGGCCGGCGCGACCATCGTGACGATGTCACCCGGATACGCCGAGAGTTTGCTCGACAGCCGTTTGCCGATGGCGATGCCGCCTTCGACGCCCGGTTTGGTGGTGCGGAAGGTGAGATCGCCCTGGGTGAAGTAGTGCGCGAGGCTGGTCACCGCCCGCGTGCCGGTGTCCGGCTCGATTCCAACCACCGCGACCCCCTCGGCGTAGTCGTGCCCCGCCGAGATGATCCCCTGGCTCAGGACGAAGGGCGCCGCCGCCACCACACCCTGGGTTGCCCGGACTTTCTTGAGCACTTGGGGCCAATCGTCGAGCCGCAGGCCCTCGCCGTAGGTCAGGACACGGAGGTGCGGGTTGACGACGAGGATCTTCTCCCGCAGGTCGTTCTGCATCCCGTTCATCACGCCGAGGACGATGACGAGCGCCATGACGCCGATCGTGACTCCACCCACGGCGATCACCGTGATCAACGACAGCAGCCGCGAAGACCGGCGGCTCCGCAAGTAGCGCATCGCCACGTGGAGATCGAGTCGGGACGGCCAGTTGGTCGCGATCACGAAGATCGCCGTGGCCGCGGCCGCGAACAGCAGGATCTTCAGCACCAGCATCGCGATCGGCATCACTCGGGCCTGAGCATCGGGAACAGGATCACGTCGCGGATGTTCGTCTGATCGGCCAGAATCATCGTGAGCCGGTCGATGCCCAGACCCACACCACCCGCTGGCGGCATGCCGTACTCCAAGGCCCGGAGAAAGTCCTCGTCCAGCTGCTGCGCTTCCGTGTCACCGGCGGCGCGCAGCGCGGCTTGCTGCTCGAACCGGCGACGCTGCTCGTCGGGGTCGTTGAGCTCGCTGAACGCGTTGGCCAGCTCGCGGTGCTGCACGAACAGCTCCCAGCGCTCGACTTTCGTCGGATCGCCGCGCTTGGGCTTGGCGAGCGGCGACAACGCGAGCGGATAGTCAAGGACGAACGTCGGCTGCACCAGTTTGGGCTCGACACACGTCTTGAAGACTTCGTCCACGAGCTTCGGCCCCCGGAGCGTGTCCGCATCGGGCGAGTTGTGGCGCTTGAGAACCGCGCGCAACTCGGCGTCGCTGCTCGTGGTGAGATCCACGCCCGCGTGCTCGCGCACCAGCGCGTAATAATCCTTCCGGGCGAACGGCCGCTCGAACGACAGCGTCGCGCCGTGACGCTCCAGCACACTGCTCTTGAACAGGTCGAGCACCAGCACCGCGAGCATCTCCTCGGTCAGCGCGGCCATGTCGTTGTAGTCCGCATACGCCTGGTACCACTCGGCCATCGTGAATTCCGGATTGTGGAAGCGGGACAATCCTTCGTTCCGGAAATCGTGGCCGATTTCGTACACCTTCTCGAGCCCGCCGACGAGGCACCGCTTCAGATAGAGCTCGTCGGCGATGCGCAGGTAGAACGTGGCGTCGAGCGCCTCGTGATGCGTCTTGAACGGCGTCGCCGTCGCGCCGCCGTACAGCGGCTGCAACACCGGCGTCTCCACTTCCAGATACCCCTTGCCGTCGAGAAACGCCCGAATACCCTGGACGATCCGGGTCCGGAGCCGGAACACCTCGCGCACGTCGGCGTGCACGGCGAGATCGGCGTAGCGCTGCCGGTACCGGAGCTCCGGGTCCGTCAGCTCGCCGTGCTTCACGCCGCTCGCGTCTTCCTTGCCGAGCGGCAACGGTCGCAGCGCCTTGGACAGCAGCGTGAACGTCGCGACGCGTAGCGTAATCTCTCCCGTGCGCGTCTTCATCAGACGGCCTTCGATCCCGACGTGATCGCCCAGGTCGAGCAGCTCCAGCAACCCATACGTGTCGGCGCCGAGCTCATCCAGCTTGAAATAGAGCTGGATCTTCCCCGACGGATCTTCGAGGTGTGCGAACGTCGTCTTGCCGTGCGGGCGCAGCGCCACGAGCCGGCCCGCGAGCACATGGCGTGTGGGATCGTCGTCGCTCCGGTAGGCCGCCAGCGCCTGTTGCGCCGTCGCCGTACGGTCGAAGCGATACGCAAACGGGGCGACGCCACGCTCGACGAGCTCCTTGAGCTTCTCGCGCCGGGCCGCTTCGACGAAGCCCGTCATTACGCTGCCTTGTTCCCGAAGCGCTTCAGGAACGCTTCGATAAACGGATCGATGTCTCCGTCCATAACTTTGTGCACATCGCTCACTTTCAGCTCGGTGCGATGATCGTTCACCATCGTGTACGGCTGGAACACATAGGAGCGGATCTGGTTGCCCCACGCGATGTCCGTCTTCTGCTTGTCCACCTCCGCCTTCTTGGCCTCACGCTCGGCGACCGCACGCTCGTACAGGCGCGCCTTCAGCATTTTCATCGCCGTCGCCTTGTTCTTCCCCTGGCTGCGCTCCTGCTGGCACGATACGACGATGCCCGTCGGGAGGTGCGTGATCCGCACCGCAGACGACGTCTTGTTGACGTGCTGGCCGCCCTTCCCCGACGCGCGAAACACGTCGATGCGCAAGTCGTCGTCCTTGATTTCGATTTCGATTTCGTCGTCCACTTCTGGATAGACGAAGACCGACGCGAACGACGTGTGCCGGCGCGATTGCGAATCGAAGGGTGAGATCCGCACCAGCCGGTGCACACCCTTCTCCGCTCGTAGCAGCCCGAAGGCGTAGCGCCCGCGAATTTCGATTTCGGCGGATTTGATACCCGCTTCTTCCCCGGGCAGGATGTCGAGCACGTTGACCACGAACCCGTGCCGCTCGGCCCAGCGCGTGTACATCCGCACCAACATCTCCGCCCAGTCCTGCGACTCGGTGCCGCCGGCGCCCGGATGAATGGTCAGCAGGGCGTCCCTCACATCGTCGGGACCCTGCAGCATGTTCTCCATCTCGAGCGCCTCGAGCCGGCCGGCGATGTCATCCGCCTCCGTCTCGAGCGAACGCTGCATGGCGAGATCGACGTGGGATTCGGCTTCGAGCAGCTCGTTCAGCTCGCGGCCTTCATCGACCCGCTTGCGCAGCGCGTGGTAGGGCTCGAGCCAACCCTTCAGCGACTTGACTTCGGCAACGGTCTGGCGGGCGCGTTCGGCGTCGGCCCACAGCGAGCCATCCGCCATTTTGTGCTCGAGCTCCGCGAGGCGCGCGGTCTTTCCGTCGACGTCAAAGAAAGCCCCTGAGCTCGGTGAGGCGGCGATCGAAATCGGCAAATCTCTCGGCCAGCGCCATTAGAAAAGCTTATGTCCTCCCGCTAAAATCTCGTTCAGAGCTTCGGTCCAGAACGGCGTGCTCTGCGCCAGCTCGGCGCCGACCTGCTCGATATACTCCTGCCAACTCTTCTCGATCTCGTCCTTGAAGAGCTGGGGCAGCGTACCGTTGCGAATCCCCTGTTGCCGCTTCTCCGGATGATAAACCAGCATATCGGAGATGAGGGCACGCGCCAGCCGCCGCGCCTTCTGTTTGGGGTCCTGCACCATGAACGGATTCACCGGCCGCAACGGCCCAGTGCTGCGCTTCCCCGGAGCGCTCGTTCCCGCGCTGGCCGGCGCGGGGGCCGCGGGGGCAGGAGCAGGAGCAGGAGCCGCTGCGCGCGGGGGCGCGGGGGCAACCGGGGGCGAGGGCCGCAAAGGCGGCGCGGGCGGTGCGGGCGGTACGGGGGCCGGTGATGCCACTGGGCGCGGCGCCGTCATCGCCGGCGCGGGAGCCGCGACCGGACTCGCAGGTCGACCTGGTGCGGCCGGTCGTGCAAAGGCCGGACCGGAGAAACCCGGCGCGGCAGGCGAAGCCGGCCGAGAAACCGGCGGCGCCGCGGGCGGTGCCATCGCGGGGCGTGGCGGCGCAGCGAGTGGCGGTTGTGCGGGCGCTCGGAGGGGGGGGGGAGGAGCGGGCGCCCGCGGGGGGGCAGCTGGAGCGGGAGCACCGGCACCATCCGGGCTGATCGCGAAGACGTTGCTGCACACGCTGCAGCGCGCGCGCAAACCTCCGGCCGGGACCTTGGCTGGGTCCACCCGGTACACCGTTTCACACGACGGACAAGTAACGTTCAAGCCTATTCCCTGCCTCCGTCTTCGTCTCCCTGGTCGCGGTCATGGCGCCGGTCGACCACGAAAACCGATCCCGCCTGCGTCTTGGCGTAGCTCTTCATTTCCGTCGCCAGCTCGCTGACCTGTGCCGGGTGCGCGAACCGCCGGTGCTGGTTCGTCACGACGCCGATGGAGAGCGTCATGAGCGGCACCCGGTGGAGCTGGCCCCGGCGGTCCTTCCCGAAATAATAGCCTGCCCGCCGGTCCTGCTCGTTGTACTGATACGGCACCAGCGTGTCGAACACGTCGAGTATCTCGCTGCACACCGCCCCGATGCTTTCGATCGGCAGGACGAAGATAAAGTCATCGCCGCCGATGTGCCCCACGAAGCCGTGCTTCCCGATCATCCCACGGACGACGTCGTGGAGGATCCGGGAGAGCAGATAGATCACGCGATCGCCATCGTAATAACTGTAGCGATCGTTGTATTCCTTGAAGTGATCGAGGTCGGCGTAGCACACGGCGAAGAATTCGCCGAGCTCCATGCGCCGCTTGATCTCCCGCTCGATCTCTGTCGTCCCGGGGAGGCGGGTCGAGGGATTCACCGCCACATCGCGCTCGGCCCGAGTCACCAGGGCGTCGAGCCGTCCCGTCTGCTCGCCCGGCTCGAACAGCGGCGTGATCACCTCGTCCGCGCCCGCCGCGAACCACTTGCGCACCGCGTCCGTCGCATGACGATTCGTGACCACCGCGAGCGGCACGATCGCCGTGTACGCGTCACCCTTAAGACGGGCGCAGAGCTGCATGCCTTCATCACCCGCGCTATCGGCGTCGATGACCACCAGCGTCGGCAGCCCACGCAAGACGCGCTCTTCGACGGCGGCCGCCTGCGGCAGGGCGATCACGGGCAGCCCTTTTCCGTTGACCCAGGCGGTCACGAAGTCAGGTACGGAACGTCCAGCCGGCGAAAAGAACAGAATGGCTTGGCGCGACCGCACCTTACTCCTCGCGTAAGGGTAGAAGGCGCCTAAACTTAGGCCCGCTCCCCTCCCGTGTCAAATTAACTGCGCGGTGCCGCGGTTTCCGCCGTGTAGGCCTCGCGCAGCTCCAGCGGCTTGGCGCGCGCGCGCGTGCGGATGTTCAGCATTTCGACGAAGACCGAGAAGCCCATCGCGAAGTAGATGTAGCCTTTCGCGATGTGCTGCCCCAACCCATCGGCGATCAACGAGACGCCGATCATCAAGAGGAAGCTCAGCGCCAACATTTTCACCGTCGGATGCCGATGCACGAAGTCGCTGATCGGCGTCGCCGCGAACATCATCACGCCAACCGCGAGGACGACCGCGGCGATCATGACCGGCAAATGTCTCGCCATCCCGACCGCCGTGATCACCGAGTCGAGCGAAAACACGATATCGAGGATCATGATCTGCCCCACGACGGCGGCGAACGATGCTCGCACGGCCGTGCTCGCGCGGCCCGACTCGCCTTCGAGTCCCTCGTGGATTTCGCGCGTGCTCTTCGCGATCAAAAACAGGCCGCCGGCAATGAGAATGAGATCGCGACCCGAGAACGGGCGCCCGAGCAGCTGGAACAGCGGCGCGGTCAAGCGAATGATCCAGGCGAGCGCGGCGAGCAACGCGATGCGCGTCAGCATTGCACCGACCAGACCGACGCGTCGCGCTCGGCCCTGCTGCTCGGTCGGCAGTTTACCGGCGAGGATGGAAATGAAAATGATGTTGTCGATGCCGAGCACGATCTCGAGCACCGTCAACGTGAGCAGTCCGAGCCAGGCCTCAGGACTTGTTATCCAGCTCATGATTGGATCCTGCTTGGAATGTCATTCGGCAGATTAGAACGCGATGGAAAACCGGACTTCGGATCGGCCGCTGAGGCCGACGCTGGTCCGCATCTCTGCCGCACGTCCCGCAGCTGCGCTCATGCGCGCGGAGATCAGGGCATCCACCGCGCTCAGCACGTGGTTGGCGAGGAGCAGGCCGACCTGATTTTGCGCGCGGCGGAAGGCGTTGTCGCTGCGGCTGATGTAATCCTTGAATACCTCGTGCTCGAGCGAATGATTTCGCCAGCTCCAGAGGAAATTCGGGCCGACGGCGCGGGCCTGATAGAACTGGAGCGCTTTCCAGTACTGGAGCGAGGTCGGATCGGGTGGGATGTTCGGATCCGCCCAGAAGGTGCGTCGTGCCAGCAGCCAGACCGAGCCGTTGTAGGTGGCCGGATCGCTCTCGGGGATGAACGCCGGACCCGTATCGGCGTCGTACCTGCCGCTCTCGGCGAACCGCTCCATCTGCTCGAAGTACTCGAAGATCGTGTCGCGCCGCATCGGGGCGAAGGATTGGCGCGCGACGTCGAACGCGAGGCTCTGGAAGCGGCGGGCCTCCACGATCGCCTCATGATCGAGCTGCAGGTAGCGCGACAGGAGATAGACCTCCGCCGCGATGTACACCGCGCCGCGATCCTGGTGAGCCATCAACTGTCCCATGCCCGGGATGATCAACGACGCGAGTGGGCGAACCAGGACGCCGGCCGGAGGCTGCTGCTGCTGCTGCGCCTGTCCGGCCGCCCCTCCCAGCGTGCCGAGAACCGCCAGGCACGCCGCCCACTTCATCAGAATGTGACCCGGAAGGAGAAGAATGTCGGATTCTCGACTTGCAGATCGGAGCCGGTGAGAAACGCGCGCGCCAGATCGAAGCCGAGCGAGCCACTCTCCACGCCCAAGCCCACGCTGGGCCCGCTCAATCCATCCTGGACGAACGCGTAGCCTGCCCGCAGCCGGACCAGCCGCTGATACCCGATGTCGACGCCGAGTCGTGTCTCGGACTGCCCCACCTGACCCCAGGGACTGTCGACATCGGCGGCGAGTTTTACATCGAAGGCTTGATCGAGGGTATGTCCGGTGATGGGATGGAGTCTGACTTCGTACAGCGCGCCGATGGCGAGACGGGTGGGCAGCGGGTCGGCTTGCGCCTGATTCTGCACCTGCAGTCGAAAGCCGACGTTGCGCAGGGCGATTCCGATGCGTAACGGCCCACCGGGCCCGGCGCCGACGCTGAACTGGCCTCCGAAGTCGAGGGCGTGTGTCGCGCCCATGCCCGCGGGGAAATCGCGACAGTCGCCGCTGCAGTCGACGCGGAACTGGACCAGCTTGTAACTCACCCCGAAGACGAACGACCCCGTCAGGTTGGTCGCGTACGATGCGAGGAACTCGAAATTGCGGGGTGCGATGCGCGCGATCGTGTTGCCGTTCTGGTCGGTGCGATCGAGGTCGCCGTAATCGACGAGATAGACCGCGCCGCCGAGCACGCCGATGCCGCGTGACGGAAAGTACGCCGCCAGGACATTGCTCGTCCCCGCCACCAGGCTGGCGGTGTGCAGCGCGAACTCGTTGTCGGACAGCGTGGCGAGCCCGGCCGGATTCCAGAACGCCGCTTCGCCCCGGCCCGCGGCGGCCGTGGCCGTCTGCCCCATCCCGACCGCCTGGGCGCCGACCGGAAACACGAGAAACAGCGCGCCGGCGTTGAGCGGCGGCTCCTGACCAGCCAGGCGGTTCGGCGGTTCGGCGGTTAGAAAGAAGAAGGCGATTGGGAGAACCCAACCGCCCAACCGCCCAACCGCCCAACCGTCAGAAGCTTTTCGCCTCATCGATGAGCATGATCGGGATGTCGTCTTCGACGGCGTAAATGAGGCGGCAGGTGTGACAGGCGAGTGCCTCAGGGTTCTGGCGATGCTCGAGTGGTCCCTTGCACTTGGGGCAGACGAGAATCTCGAGGAGATCAGGAGCGAGGCTCATGAGGTGGCGTATCCCAGTCGCTTGAGGGCAGGTTCGTTGCGGCGCCATTTGGGCAGGACCTTCACGTGCAGATCCAGAAACACGCGCTGGCCGAGGAGCGCCTCGATCTTGGCGCGCGCCGCGGCCCCGAGGGCCTTGATGGTGCGGCCGCCCTCGCCGATGACGATCCCTTTCTGGCTGTCCCGTTCGACATACAACACGGCCCGAATATATACCGGCTCGGCGCCCTCCCGGAACTCATCGATCTCGCAGGCGACGCTGTACGGCAGCTCCTCGTGCAACTGCTCGAACGCCGCCTCCCGAATGAACTCTGCTGCGAAGAAACGCATCGGCTGGGTCGCGAGCTCGTCGGGATCATAATGAAAGGGACCTTCGGGCAGGGGCTCGCGTAACGCGGCGAGCAGAGCGTCGAGGCCCTCCCGGCGCGTGGCCGAGACCGCCAGTACGCCGGGGCGCGGTGTGCCGAGATCGGCTTTGGTGTATACGGTGACGATCGGTGCACGGGGCGGACGTTCCAATCCGGCGACCGCCTGGAGCGCGGGCGCCGGAAATTCGGCGAGCGGATGAAGGTGCGCGATGACCTCCGCATCGTCGATGGCGCGCAGCGCCGCGGCGCGCATGACCTCATGCAGCCGGTACTCGGGCACGAGCAGGCCGGGCGAATCGGTGAAGATGTATTGCGTGTCGTCTTTGGTGAGCAGCCCGATGACGGGCAAGCGCGTCGATTGCGGCTTGGGCGAGACGATCGCGAGATGCTCACCGACGAGGGCGTTCAGCAGCGTGGATTTGCCCACGTTGGGCCTGCCGGCGAGAACGATGGTGCCACACCGTGTCATTCTCGAAGGTAGGCCCGGGCGGCGTCTTGCGCGAGGCTGCACCGAGCTGATAGCATCTCATGAGTAGCCGGCCGCGAGGTCACCATGGTCCGGAACCTGCCGCTCTCGATGCTCGCGCTGCTGATCGCAGTCGACGGGTGCGCGCGCTCCCCCGCCCCTTCCCTCCTGCTCACTCCTCAAACGCGCTTCGGCCTCGGCGAAGGTTATGGGCCGGGGATCATTACGGTGAATGCACGCGCCATGCGGTTTGAGCTGGTGACGGCGGCGCACGTCATCGTGCTCCGCGTGACGGAGGACGGAATCGAACAGGTGTCGCCCAGCGCGAGTCGTGATCCGGCCGTCGCGCGCGGCCTGCACTGGGTCAAAGTCGCTCCGGAGCGACACCCCGTCGACGTCGTGGGACCCGACCCCGCGGATTTCCAGTCGGGTCCGGAGTCCCTGTCGTGTGTTCCCGTACTCGACCCGAATCTGAATGCCAAGCCGGATCCTTCGTGTGTCGAGCGCGTCTCCACGCGCGAGACCCGCCCCCGAACCTCCGGCCCGGTGCGGCTGGGCAACGCCCTCAACGACATCGGCTACTGGCTGCTGATCGTCTCGGATACACGCACGCCGCCGGACGAGCTCAAGCACCGCTTAGGGCAGATCGAGTCCGCCGACACTCCGCTGCTCACGCTCGTTCAAGAGTTACCCGGCGTGCTCGTGGGCGGCCGTACGACGAACTGGGCCGCGTACTACGTCGGGTTCGCGGAGGTCCCTGCCCCCGCGCGCTGACACGATCGGCAAAGTGACGTAAATTCTTGCCGGATGTCCGCCAAAAAAATCCTGGTGGCCGACGACGACAAGGTGACGCTGGAGACGCTGGGCGCACAGTTGCGCGGCGTCGGCTTTCAGGTCGTCACGGCGATGGACGCGATGCAGGCGTTCATGATTGCGCAGCGGGCCCTGCCCGATGTCGTGGTGCTCGACATCCAAATGCCCGGTGGCACCGGGCTCGACACGTTGAAACGGCTCCGCACGTCTACGAAGACCCAGGCGATTCCCGTGATTGCGATCAGCGCCCATCCCAAGCTGGGCCCGCAGGCCACGGCGCTCGGCGCGGTCGAGTTCCTCGCGAAGCCGGTCGATTTCGCGCGGCTGCGGGGCACGTTGGACCGCTTGCTCGCGCCGCCGCCCGAGAAATAAAGAACCCCGCTAGCCTCCCGTCGCTGGATCGTACACGCGCCGGAATTCCACAGTCCGTGGTTTTCCTTCGCCCCGTCCCCTTCGCGAGCCAAAGCGGGGCAGCTCGACCTGCACAACGACGTAGAGGTGCTGACCATCGCTCGCCCGCACGTACGTCTCAGTGATCTTCCCACCGCCATCGACTTCGCGACTCACCACCAGCCATCCGTCGCTCCATGCGGCCTTGGTGGTGATCTGGACTTGGTCGTCCTCGTCTTGACCGGCGACCTTCGTCTTCTGCTTCCCGCCGTCGGTTTTCAGGTCGAGGGTGTCGAGCATGCTGTGCGTGATGAATCGCACGGTGACGGGTGTGAGTTCTACGTCGAGGTCTGCCGAGGCATCCTGAGCGAGATCGATCGTCAGTGCCACCCGTTGCCGCCGGCGCGCGATCTCCCGCGCGTCGATCTGGCGCGCGCCGCCGTTGCCCATGCCTCCTCGACCACCTCGCCCCCTCCCTCGCCCCCTCCGACCAACCCCCATGCCGCCGCCCCCCCCCTCCCCCGCCCGTGCCGTCCCCGCCCCGGTCGCCGCCCGACATTGTCGCGGCGATCTTGTCCGCCGACTTGTCGCTCTGTTGTTCGTCGAGTTGCCAGTGCCCTGAAACATTCGAGAGCGGGTCGATCACGGGCAGCGGCTTCTTGCCTCCACATGATGTCGCTGCAGCCGTGACCCACGCGACGGCGCACCAACCGATCACACGAGCGTTCCTCATCACGTCCTCCTAATCGGGGTTGTTGGCAGGCGCGCGCGCGCCCGGGCGTGGTCCGAACTGCGGATTGCGAATCGATTCGGGCACCCGGGTCCATTGCTCCGGCGTCAACGCGCTGCGCACCGCATCCAGCGCGCGCGTCACGGCATCGCGCGCCAACGCAAACTGGGCGCGCACGCGCGCCAGGACCGCCTGCCGGTCGCCGGACGCATCGAGTGCGCCTGCCGCGCTGCGCATCGAGTCTCCGAGCACGCGCAGCCCGCTCGCGAGCGAGTCCCGCGCGGCCTCGAGCGTCGTGACCTGCTCGGCCGTGAGTACTATCGAGTCGCGCAGCGCGAGTACCTGCGCCGGCGGGTTGGGCAGCACGGAATCAAGGGGCGCAGCCACTCCGAAGCGCCCCGCGCCGCCGCGCCCCGTCCTGCCGAAACCGCCTGCTCCGCCGCTCCCCATTCCGCCACCGAAACCGCGCAATGCGTCGAGTGCGCCCTGTTGCCGATCCGGCCCGATGGTGACGTGGACCTGGATGCCGATCTGGAATGGCGCGCGGAAGGCGTTGGCGCCACGCCCCGTCGCGCCGAAGCGCTCGTTGACGGCGTAGCTGAATTGCCGCGCCGACGAGTCGAACCCCGTGACGTACAACAGTGTCGGATCGGGTTGCAAGGTCAGACCCCAGCCGTGCGCGCCGTTCACGCCGTGCAGCAGCTCGTCGACGCCGCGCAACAGGTTGATGGTCGACACCGATACCGTGAGACGCCGCTGGAGACTGAGGATGGACGGCCGATAATTGACCTGCAGATCGAACGTGGCTTGCCACGGTGCCCGGCAGCTGTTGCGCGCCGCGACCGTTCCGATTTGCTGACGCAGGCAATCGGCGATGCGCGGATCCGCCGCGGCGAGCAAGCGGGCCATCGCCGCCGACTCGGACGTCGTACCCGCCGGGTCGAAAACGAACGCGCGGTCGTTGCGTGCGCCGTCGCCGTTGATGTCGCCGCCGACGAGCGGCGTAAACGGCGCACCAGAGGTGAGGCGGCCGATCCCGGTGACTTCGAGCGACGTCCCGAACGGATACGTCACGACGCCTAGCAGCGCGTGGCGGCGATCAAAGTCGCTCGGCGCCCACTCGCGCACGTTGGGATCGCCCGCGGTCGTGGCCGCGGCGAACCCCGACGCGCCGAACCGCGAGGCCGACAGCTCATCGCGTGATTGACTCCAGGTATACGAGGCCTGCAGGACGACGCCGCGGCGCGTCAGGCCGCCCAGCGAGACCGTGAGTTGCTTCGCTTCGCTTCCCAGATCCGAGCCGATTTCCAGCACCTGCCCGAATACCGTGTCGCGCCGCGAGGCGGCCAGCGACACGGCGCCGGTAGCCGGCACGATGTCTGAGGGTGCGACATAGACAGGGCGGTTGTGCTCGTTGCCGAGGACGAACTGCGGCGTCGCCACAAGGTTGAGATCCGTGAAACCGTATTGATGCACGCCGCGCGTATACCCGGCGTCGACCGAGAGATGCAGCAGGCGCGTCAGATTGTGTTGCACGCCCAGCGTCGCGCGCCACGCGCGCGGCGCCTGGTAGTTGTCGGCGAAGAGCACGACGGGCCGGGTTTCGGGAGCGAGCGGAGGACCACCGGAGGCGCAGTTGTCGGGGATCGCCGTGGTGTCGGCGGCATACGCCGACCAGTCGGGCACGGGCACGCCGCTGCCGATGCAGATCAGCTCCGTCGCGGACCCGGCCAAGCCCGTGGCGCTCTGGGCCGACGCGACGAGCCCGGTCGGAACCGGGCTGCGGAACTCACCGGCCCCCCCGCGGATGATGAACGCAGGCTGGGTCCCCGCCCCACCCATCGCACCGAGCGTCCAGGTGAACCCGGCGCGCGGACTGAGATGCCATTCATGCGGCAACCGCGCCGTGTTGCGTCCAAAATCCGTGGCGACGTCGGGGTTGAACGGCGGCGGATTCGCCAGGCGCGACCCCTCGAGACGGACGCCGTACGTGAGCTGCAGCGCGGGCGACGCGCGCCAGACATCGGCCGCGTAGGCGGTGTAGTCCCGGCTGCTCGCGGCGCGCGCGGCAACGACGAGCGCGCGGCTGAACGACGCCGGCTGATCCGCCTCGAGATCCGCGAGCGAGTTGTAGGTGAACGTGCCGAGCCGATTCGCGGCCGGTTGAGTGGTCGAGTGCGTGATCTGGGCGGAGGCACCCAGCTTGAAGCGGTGCACGCCCGTTCCAGGCATGAAGGACAGCTCGTCCGCGACCTCGAGGCTCATGCTCCGCGAGCCGGACGGCAGCCCCGCGTTGCCGCCGAAGACGAGCGTTCCCACGGCCACGCCCGGTACCGGGCTGCCCGACAAATCGGACGCCACCAGGACGCGGCCGGAGGGGAGCACGGTGAACGGCTCGCCGTCCTGGTGACTGACGCTCGGGTAGACTTTGGCCTCGTTGATGATGTGTACGCCGAAGCGCGAGGTCACGGTCGTCATCACGCCGCCACCGGAGTTGCTTGTTGAGCCGCCCACCTGGGGTAACGACAGCGGCTGGATGCGGCTCGGATGCTGACTGCCCCAGCGCCAGTCGCCACGCAGCGTGATCGTATGCGAATTGCTCGCGATGTAATCGAGGCGGACGAGCGAAATGAGATTATCGGTGCTCCGGGTGTCGCTCGGTCGCACGCTCGTCGGCGAGAGGCCCATGCCCTGCAGCGCCGCGAGGAAGCGCGCGACCGAGTCCGGCCGGACGCCGAGTCGTTCCGGATCGGTCGGCGTGGCATCGAGCAGCGACATTTGCGCGTCGTCGCGCAGCCGCGCTTGTCCCGAGGCGAAGACGAACAAGCGGTCGCGCACGAGCGGCCCGCCGATGCCGCCGCTCAGCTGGTTTTGGGTGTAGCCTTGCGCGAACGGCGAGTTTTCGTCGGTCGTGACGGCGAGCGCTTGATCGCGCAGGGTGTAGGCCGAGGTGCCTTGGACGACGTTCGCGCCACCGCGCGTCGTCGCGGCGACGAGGCCGCCGCTGAAGGCGCCGCGCGAGACGTCGTACGTGCTCGTCACGACGCGCGTCGTGCGCAATCCTTCCTGCGGTACCGAGCTCGTGCTGATGTTCAGGCCATCGAGCGTGACTGCGTTGGCGTCGGAGCGCAGACCCGCGACTGAGAACGCCGCCGCGGTGGAGTCGGTCGCGCCGATGCCGATGACGCCGGGAACGAGGGTGGCGAGCGCATTCAGGTCGTTATCCTCGAGTGGCAGGCGAGCGACGAGCTCGGGGGTAAGCGCACGTTCGGCGGAGCCGGGGGTGGGGACGTCCGGCGCGCGCACGGCGCGCGGCGGCGGATGGACGGTGATCGGAGCGAGGGTGATCGCGACCGGCGGCAGCTGCGGGTTTCACAGGAAGCGGTCTTCGTCGGCGTAGCGTTGCAGGGTCGTCTGCTGGGGCTGCCGGCCCAGGTAACGCGCGGTCATTTGATACTGTCCGCCGCCGTCCGGGAAGAGGATGGTGTAGCGCCCGCGCGCGTCGGTCGTCGCGCGACGCACGGTCTGGGTCTCGAGGGACATCGCTTCGATGATGACGCCGGGAAGCGGCGCGCCGGTCTCGGCGGTGACGGTGCCGGTGAGGATGTCGGTGGTGGAACCGACCTGGCCATGCAGGGCGCCGGTGAGGAAGAAGAAGAGGAAGCACAGGGCGGTGGCCGCGCGACGCATGACAGTGATACGGCGCGACGGGAGGCGCCGTTAAGCGGTGCGGCGCGGGATGCAACGAGCGGGAAAACCAGAAGCCCGCTCCGGTGGATTGGAGCGGGCTTCGGATGAGACGCTGGCGGCGGTCTACTCTCCCACGACCTCGCGATCGTAGTACCATCGACGCTGACAGGCTTAACGACCGTGTTCGGGATGGGAACGGGTGTGGCCCTGTCGCGCTAGTCGCCAGCAGAACGGCGGTGTCGGGTTTCTGGTGTCAGGTGTCAGGTTTTTGCTGACACCCGACACCACACACCTGACACCATCGATCGGACGAGTGCGTGACTTCATGATGTTTGGGGATCTCATCGAGCGTAAACAGCGGAGAGATCAAGCCTCACGGGCAATTAGTACGGCTCGGCTGAAGCGCTCGCGCGCCTTACACCTGCCGCCTATCAACCTGGTAGTCTCCCAGGGCCCTTCAGGAGCCTTACGGCTCGGGAG
>Ga0209161_10000182_pt1 | contig 47694 bp, 48 predicted proteins | sample GraSoiAngelo_155_FD_186169 | JGI IMG/M metagenome (GOLD analysis project Ga0209161, IMG submission 186169) | Grasslands soil microbial communities from the Angelo Coastal Reserve, California, USA - 14_1009_13_30cm (SPAdes) (version 2) | ecosystem: Environmental > Terrestrial > Soil > Grasslands... | reverse complement strand
GCGAAGAAAAAACCCCACAGCGAAAGTCGCTGCAGGGCTTGATCTTCACTCAGTCGGGACGGCGGGATTTGAACCCGCGACCCCCTGAACCCCATTCAGGTGCGCTACCGGGCTGCGCTACGTCCCGTCTTACTGCTGGACCACCGTAAACAGTCGCAGGGCAACAGACGCACGGCGGTTTTCAGTTCTGAGTCTGCAGGACAAACTATCCCGTTACCCACCAAGTTGCGCCTGAACTTACTCAGACCCAGCTGACTTACGCTACGGCATCGACATCCAGCGTGAGCACCTCGAACGGGGCTAGATCAAAGCGATGCGGCATCGCCGCCTCCAACACCACCGGCGCCTTCGCTCGATCGGCCGCCCATGGACTCCGCGCGCTGAACCGCCGCGGCGCGTCGGCGGGAACCTCCAGCGCCGCGCCGATGTCGAGCTCGATCCCCTGCGGCACATCCTTCGGATTCCGGAGCACCAGTGTCCCCTTCCCTGGCAGCCACGCCGCGTGGCCATAGACCTCGAGCGCGCCGGGATCACCCCCCACCCAGTGAGTGTCGACCAGGATCGCGGCGCGGTCGCGTGACCACCGCGCTGCCTCCGCCAACGCGTCCCAGTTTGCCGGCGACAGCAGCGCCGGCGTGACGTACAGCTCCTGCAGCTGCGTCCCCGTGCCGAAATAGGCTCGGCACTCTGACGTGAAGTCGCCGCCCGGATCGCTGTCGAGATGATTGGCGTGGCGCGCGTAGATCACGCCGTGCAGCATCAGCGCGTTGAGCGGAAACAGCGGGCCCTTGCGGACGATACCGGCATACGTGTCGGCGTCACGATAGGTGATCCAGCGCTGCCGATCCGATCCGACACCCGTGAAATCGTGGTCCTCGCCGCCGCGCCAGATCGAGTCGGCGTGGCGCAGGAAGAACGGTGAAGGATACGTCCCGCTCGTGAGGTTGACGTACAGATCCGGCTTCTCGGCACGCAGGTCGGCGATCAGCGCGAGCATCGCGCTGAAATCAGAATCGAACGCACCGCCTGGAATCGCGTGCGCCACATTCCCCGTGCCGTCGAACTTGAATTGATTGACGCCGTACCGCCGGATCATGTCGAGGCAGGTCTCGCGAAACCGCGCATAGTACTTGGGACCCGAAAGCGCGAAGCCGCCCTCGTTCGTCTCAAACCCTTGCGCTCGGCCGAAGCTCAGCCGGTCCTCTTTGGGCTTCCCATATCCGCCCCACGGTGACAGCCACACGCCGGGCGCTGCGCCGTACCGCGCCGCCGCCGCGCGCAGCGGCGTGAATCCGCGCGGGAAGCCGGCATGAAAGCGCCACAACGTGTGAGGATCGTCCCAGCCGTCGTCGAACAGAAATGAATCGAGGTGCACGCCCCGCCGCTCGTGCAGCTCGCGGCCGACCGCCGCGATGGCGTCGAGCGCCGCCGCTTCGTCGAACTTGGAGAAGTAGCCGATATCGTACCACGAGTTGTAATGAAGAAACGGGCGATACGGATGGGCCCGCTCGCGCTCGAGATAGGTGAGGAAATCGCGCCGCACCTGCCCGGGCGAAACGACGCCGACCACCGCTGAATACGTGACCGGTGCCCGGGGACGCAGCGGCAGTTCCCGAGCGAGCGACGCCTGGGCTCGCCCATTTGCGACGGCGACGTCGGCCAGGGGATGCTCGAACGCGAGGAACCAGGATCCCGCGACGATCGGAGAGCCCCGCACCGCGCCGCGCACCTCCGCGCCCTGGCCCGCGAGGTCCAGGTCCACGAGCCTGACCTCCCGAATCGGGACCTCGCCCCCTCCATCCGGCCCGTCCCCGCGCAGCGTGACCTCTTGTCGGACATACCGCGATCCGTCGCGCAGCTCGGCGCGCCAGGTGACGTGGAAGCGGCCGTCCGGGTCCGCAAGCTCAACTGTGAGCGCACGGCCGGGGAGCCGCGCGGCGAGCCGAGCCGCGCCAGGGTCGCCGGCCAGCAGGGAGACGCGAGGCTCTCCCGTTACACGCAGCGCCGTCGTCCCAAGCGTGGTGCCATCGCGAAACACGAGCGCGCAGACATCGGCAGATAATGGAAGGGACCGACCGGAAGACCGATCGCTGACGCTTACAGCACGCAGGACGCCGTCCGCGATCGACCAGCGCCCCTGCACCAGTCCGTTGTCGAGCGTGAGGTCGCCGCTGCGTTGCGCGACTCGCCAACCGATTAGACTTCCGGCGGCGGCAACGCCGGCGCCAGCGAGGAAAGCGCGGCGGGTGATCACCGTGGGAACGATGGAGGCAGAATGCAAAAACGCAAACTCGGAAAACGCGGCCTCGAAGTCTCCGCGCTCGGCCTCGGCTGCATGGGGATGAGCCAGAGCTACGGCACGCCGCCGGACAAACAGGCGATGATTTCGCTCATCCGCACCGCCGTGGAGCGCGGCATCACGTTCTTCGATACGGCAGAAATCTACGGTCCCCATACTAATGAAGAGCTCGTCGGGGAAGCGCTGGCGCCACTGCGCCGGCAGGTGGTGATCGCGACCAAGTTCGGGATCAAGTACGAGAACGGCCAGCAGCTGCAGGACAGCCGCCCCGAGCGCATCAAGCAGAGCATCGAGGGGTCGCTGAAACGGCTCCGAACGGACGTCGTGGATCTCTATTATCAGCACCGGGTCGATCCGAACATCCCGATCGAAGAGGTGGCGGGGACGGTCAAGGAACTGATCGCGCAAGGGAAGGTGAAGCACTTCGGCATGTCCGAAGCAGGAGTGAAGACCATTCGCCGCGCCCACGCGGTCCAGCCGGTCACCGCGGTCCAGAGCGAATACTCACTCTGGTGGCGACGTCCCGAAGCAGAGCTGCTGCCCACCCTCGAAGAGCTCGGCATCGGCTTCGTGCCGTTCAGCCCCCTCGGCAAGGGTTTTCTGACCGGCACGATCGACGAGAAGACGACGTTTGTCAGCTCCGACTTCCGGAACGTCGTGCCGCGCTTCACACCTGAGGCGCGCAAGGCGAATCAGGCCATCGTGGATGTGCTGCGGAAGATCGCGGACAAGAAGCGCGCGACACCGGCGCAGATCGCGCTCGCGTGGCTGCTCGCCCAGAAGCCGTCGATCGCTCCGATTCCCGGGACCACGAAGCTCGCACGACTCGATGAGAACATCGGCGCCCTATCGCTGCGGCTGACGCCCGACGATCTCCGCGAGATCGAAAGCGCCGCGTCCAGAATCACGATTCGGGGCGCGCGCTATCCTGAAGCACTCGAGAAAAGGACGGGGCTCTGAGATGCGAGTCGGCATTCTGGGTTCAGGACTGATGGGCGGGAAACTCGGCACAATCTTCGCGCGCGCCGGTCATGAAGTGGTATTCAGCTATGCACGCACCAGGCAGAAGCTGGAGAAGCTCGCCCACGAGGCGAAAGGCAAGGCGCGCGCCGGGACACCCGCCGAGGCCGCGCAAGATGCGGATGCGCTGCTGCTGGCCGTGCATTGGTCCCGCGTCGACGATGTCTTGAAGCAGGCGGGCGATCTCTCGGGCAAAACCATCGTGAGCTGTTCGCTCCCGATGAACGCCGACGATACTGATCTCGTCGTGGCTCACACCTCGTCCGGCGCGGAGGAGCTTGCGAAAAAAATCCCAGCGGCGCGGGTCGTTGCCGCTTTCGGCACGGTGCCGAGCGAAGTGTTCTTTGACGTCTTCGCGGCCCGCCGCAAAACCACGCGGGCGAGCCTCCTCTACTGCGGGGACGACGCGAAGAGCAAGAGGACTGCCGCTGCCTTGATCCGCGATGTGGGGTTCGATCCTGTGGACGCCGGACCGTTGCGGATCGCCCGGTACACGGAACCGTTCACCCTGCTCATCGCTCAGCTCGCATACGAAGGAAAGAGCGGCCCACGGCTAGCGTACCGGTTCGCGTGGTTCGGGGGCTGAGCCGCGGCGCTGAGTAGGTCGAAAAAGATGCGAGTGTGGCGCTAGCGCCACGCGTCGTGGAGTCAATCGCGTGGCGCCGACGCAGCGCTTCTGCACATCTGAGCGGAAGTCCGCCAAGTACAGAACGTGCAGCCGCCAGCGGGCACTCGATGCGTACGGACCGCGGTAGACTCGCCTTCCTCGCCGGCCTCGCACTCGTCATCGGTTGTCGCGTGGCAGCGCTGCTCGACGCCCCTCCCAACAAAGTGATTGACGTCACGCCGGCTCGGGTCGTCGACTCGGCGCTGGCAGGCAGCGGCGCTACGCGTGCGGCCGCGCTCGTCCTCTCGACCGCACGTGGCGGCACGCCGCCACCGTGGACCGCTCACCGCGCCGCCAATGCACCATGGCTCGCGATTGCCGCCGACACAGCAACGCTCGACACGCTGCGCATGGCGCTCGATCCCTCGCGACTCCCGCCCGGCGTTTATCGCGACACGATCGTGATCGTCCCGGACGACCATAGCATCGCGCAGCTGCAGGTCCCGGTCGAGCTGCGCATCGTGGCGACTGCACCGCCACCGCCGCCACCACCGCCGCCACCACCACCACCACCGCCGCCGCCGCCGCCGCCGCCACCACCACCGCCGCCACCGCCGCCGCCGCCGGTCGCGAACTTCGCGCCCAGTTGTTCGGGGCTGACGTGCAACTTCGATGGGAGCAGCTCGACGGCACAGCCGACGGCGACGTACAGCTGGACCTGGGGCGACGCTACACCATCGGGGTCAGGCAAGACGGCATCGCACACCTATGGTGCGGCGGGGACCTACAACGTGACCCTGACGGTTACGGATGCTGGAGGGACCAACTCGAAGACACAACCGGTCACGGTCTCGGCAGCGCCGCCACCGCCGCCACCACCACCGCCGCCGCCGCCGCCGCCACCGCCGCCGCCGCCACCGCCGCCACCACCGCCGCCGCCGCCGCCGCCGCCGCCGCCGGTTGCGAACTTCGCACCCAGTTGTACGGGACTGACGTGCAACTTCGATGGGAGCAGCTCGACGGCGCAGCCGACAGCGACGTACAGCTGGACCTGGGGCGACGCTACACCCTCGGGGTCAGGCAAGACGGCATCGCACACCTATGGTACGACGGGGACCTACAACGTGACCCTGACGGTTACGGATGCTGGAGGGACCGACTCGAAGACACAACCGGTCACGGTCTCGGCACCGCCGCCACCACCGCCGCCGCCACCACCGCCGCCGCCGCCCGCGACGACGCTCGCGTTCACCAGCAATCCGCCGGCGATCCTCGTGCTGAACGGCACGTTCTCGGTTGAGGTGACCGCGCGCGACGCGCAGGGTGGGACAGCCACCGGTTTCTCGGGCACGATAGATCTCACGCTCCAAGGGCCCATCGTTGCCGGGGGCTTGAGCGGCTCGACCAGTGTGAACGCAGTCAACGGCGTCGCCACGTTCAGCAACCTGCGCGTCACGGGCTTGTGCACCGGGTGCACGCTGAAGGCGGCCGCCAACGGCCTTGCCGGTGCGACGAGCTCCTCGTTCAACGTGGTGGCGGGCCCATGACAGATGCGCGCCAGGTCACCGAACCCGTTCCTCCCCGTCGCCCTCGCCCTGCCCCTTCCCATCCGCTTCCGCGGATCCTGGACGACGATTGGGAGGCACCGCCCTCCAACAGGGGGCGTGGCAGAGTCGTGGCCGCGTGCATCGGCGTGGCGCTCATCGTGACCGGCGTGGCGCTGCTGAGCAGCGGCGCGCGCGTGTGGCAATCGGACGACGGGCGCATCTGGGGGCCAATCGCACCCGCACCGTCTTCGATAGCCGAGGCGTCGGGGGGAGGACCAACGCCTCGCCCCCGGTCGCGTGTGGCGCCCGCGGCAAACCGGCTCGCCGGCTACCTGTCCGTCAACTCGAGCCCGTGGGCCGCGCTATCGGTGGACGGGCGCGTGGTCGGCACCACGCCGCAAGTCAGGATTCGGGTGACGCCGGGCCGGCATCACCTGCTCCTCGTGCGCGTCGGCTTCCAGACACATAGCACGTGGGTCAGCGTGCCCGCCGGCGGCACGGTGCGGCTGACGGACATCACCCTCGCGGCAATCACCCGATGAGGGTCCGCGTCGTAGTCCTGGCTCTCCTGCTCGCCGCACCCGCGCTTGCCGCACAGAACGGCAGCGCGAGCGAGGTGATGACCAGCGCCGTCCGCGCGTATCGGGACCTCGACTTCGAGGTGGCGGCGCGCCTGCTACGGCGGGTGCTCACCCCGCCGCTGGCGAGTGAGCTCGACGACTCGACGCGCTTACGGGCGCTCACGTACCTCGGCGCCGCCGAGCATTACCGCGATCGGCCGGACTCGGCGACCGCGGTGTTTCGCCGGTTGGTTGTCCTCGCACCACCTTACCGACCCGATACGCTGATCTTTCCGCCCGAAATCACTCGGTTGTACGACGCAGTCCAGGCGAAATTGAGTGTTGGCGAACCGCAGCGGATCGCCGTCAACGCGCGCGACAGACTGCCTCGCTTCAGACCGCCGCGGCCACCAGCCGCGCTCCACGTCCCGCCCGCGGCCCCGCCAGTCGGCGCAAGCGAGAGCAATGAGCTCAGAACCACCGCCAGCGCCGCCGGCCAGGTGCTGAACGTCCGCGGCGTACCGGCCCTGGGGTTTCTTGGCGACGTGCGCTTCCGCCGCCTTGAGCTCGACGTGCGATATGCCGAAGGTCAGCGCGAGGCTCTCGTCGAGGGAGCCGTGGCCCTCGGCTTCTTGGCTACGCCGTGGCTGAGCGTGCAGATGGGCCCGGACGCCCGCCGCTTCGACACGCCGTTCGGTGCCGAGCGCTGGGTCACGTGGCGATTGGGAGGACGCGGGGACGTCGCGATCGCCGGCACGGGCGTGCGCGGGCACGCGACCCTGTGGCGCGCGCTGGGCCTCCAGGTGAACGTGCCCCCGGGCTCGGGCAGCGCGTACGGTGGCGAGGTCGGCGTCACCATGGACCTGCGATCCCAGCCGTTTTGGTTCGGCGTGGCGTACGGGATCGACCAAGCACACGTACGCGACGCTGCCCGGGGCGAAACCGTTAAAACTCTGACGTTCACGGCCGGGCTCCGGCAGCGCTGAGGAGCTTGCGCGTCTTCTAGACTCTCTCCATTCTCCCCGTTCCCTTCAACGGAGATATGGATGCGCGCCCCACGTTATCTCCCGTTCGTCCTGCTCACGGCATTCGCCTGCAAGCCGGCCGACACCACCACCGGCGCGAAGCAAGCGATCGACGCGGCCAACGCCCAATGGCCCCGCCTCACCAGTGGCGGCCACGCCGACTCCATCGCCGAGTTCTATGCCGTGGACGCCGTGCTGATGCCGCCCAACATGGCCACCGTGCGCGGCCGCGACGCGATCCGCGCCTTCTTCACGGTCATGAACACCATCCCCAGCCCGCGGCCGACGCTTACGATCCGCGCCGTGCAGGTGTGGGGCAGCGGACCCATGGCGATCGAATCGGGACGCTGGAACTACGCCTGGCCCGCCGGCGTCAAACTGCCGCCGGGCACGCCCGCCGTGGACTCGGGCAAATACATCGTGCGGTGGGAGCAGCAGAACGGCCGCTGGGTCATGGTGGACGACATTTGGAATTCGGATCTCCCGATTCCGCCTCCCCCCCCACCCCCGCCGGCTCGCGGCGCGCGACGCTAGGGTAGACGCGCAGAGGTAGGCGCTCAGAGAATCAGGTACGGACGCAGAGAATCAGGTAGGGACCGCAGAGAATCAGGTAGGGACCGCAGAGAATCGGGTAGGGACCGTAGAGAATCAGGTAGGGGCGCAGCATGCTGCGCCCCTACACTTTATCTGCCCCCTGCATCTTCACCTGCCTGCGTTTTCACCTGCCTGCATCTTCACCTGCCTGCGTTTTCACCTGCCTGCGTTTTCACCTGCCTGCGTTTTCAACTGCCTGCGTTTTCACCTGCCTGCATTTTCACCTGCTCTGCATTTTCACCTGCCCCCAGCATTTTCACCGACCGATTCCGCTCCCACCTAGCCGGGTTATCCCGAATGTACCGTCGGACACGATTCAGATGGTCACCATTGCGGACGACCTGATCGAAATAGTTCCGCTGCCAGATCCGGCCGACTCCAGCGCCACGTAAGGCGTTGATCTGAGATGCTACCGCTGATTTGAATGATCTGATCACGGCGCCAAGCGATCCCGGAGCTATCCGTCCGATCGCGTCCGTGCGCGGATAGCGAGCCCCAAGCAACAAAATGCCGTGGACATGGTCGGGCATCACCACGAAGGCGTCTATTCGAACGTGTAGGAAATGGTTCGGAATACTCACCCAACATTGGCGCGCAATTTCGCCAAATCGACTCAATAGCATTTCGCCAGTCCGCACACGACCAAAAAGGTGAGAGGACGCACAGATGGTAACGAAGTACGCACCGGGGCTGGAATAGTCATGGCCACGCCACCTGAGCGACCGCCGGTGCATGCTGACGCGTGGATGCCACGGTCTCTCCATTTGGACATTGATGTGGTCCGTGGCGCCGGAACGCGTAACCTATTTGGCAGGGCATCCTACCCTTTTTCGGCGAATAACCTGGGGGCGCTGATGCAGCGCGAACCTCGTAGGGACGCACCCCAGAGAGAATAACGTCGGGGCAGATTGCCCAGAGTGATGTAGGGGCGCAGCATGCTGCGCCCCTACTTTTCATCTTCCTGCCCCGCAGCGGTTCTTCCGCTGCGGGGCTCTGGTTTGTACAACCGGGGACCGGGGCTTAGTGGCCTGTCTCCGCGTGATCGTCGTCGCCATCGTGGTCGTCGTCTTCGAACGCGCGGAACGACGCGCGAATGCTCCGCTCGATCGCCGATTCGTTTTCCGCGTTCGTCGGATCGATCACGGCTCCCGACGCGTCCTTGAACCACGTGCTCACGTCCACGTCGACCGTGAGGTTCTTACTGCTCGCGTCGACGGTGACCGGACTGGCAAAGTCCACGGAGATCTCCGCCTCGACTCCCGAGGTAAACGTGAACGGATGGTCCGTGCCGCCGGCGTCGGTGAACACCCCGACCACCTTCACGCTGACACCTTGGAATCCGGGGTGGGCGGTGAGGAAGTCGTTCGCGCCGTCATCGTCGCTCTCGACGGCCTCGAGCTTCGCCCGCAGCCCCGTGTAGGTCCCCGCCGGAACCAGCCCATCCAGGATGAGTTTGGTTGACCCATCGAGCGGGAGGTCGACCAGCACGGGCCCCGCGTGGATGCTTGGGCACTCCGACTCGTCGTGGTTGTCGGCGTTGGATTCGTTGGTCTCAGCGTCGGGTGTTTCGTTGGGCTCGTCGGCGTCCGTGTCCGAGGTCGCCGTGCATGCCGCGTCGCTCGCCAGCTTGATACGCGACAGCACCATCTGCGCCGAGGTGATTTTCACCGACCCGCCGCTCCCGGTGACGACGACGTCCGCGAGAGCAGCTCCCGTCGCGGCAGGCGCGCCCGCTGACCCCGTCCTGGCCGACAGACTGATTCGCTGGGATGCGTTCGGCCCGGTCGAGTTGCAGCCGGCGAGCAGCAGCACTGCGGGGGCGACGAGCAAAATCCGTCGTGTAGTTTCCATCAGTCCTCCGAAGTTCGAATGAGATCCTGAGGAATACTACACCGACCAGTTGGGCGGGGAACGCGTCACCGTCCTCGCGAATGATGTCGCGCGAACCAAATGCGCGTGATCAGCGTCACGATTTACGCGCTCTTCTTCGTCGGCCGCCCGTCCGACCGCCGCTCCTCGCGCAACTGCGAGACCGCGGTCCGCACGGTGTCCGTGATCTCGCGCTCCTGCCGGAGCGCCGCGATCACGGTCTCCGCCTGCTTGGTCTGGAATTCGAGCGCGCTCGCCTGCGTGACCGCTTGATCGAGCAACGCCTTCTGGCCGTGCAGGCGCTCTAGGCCTGCCTGCACTTCCGCCAGCATCGCCTCCGCCCGCGCGAGCCGCTCCTCGGCTTGCTCCACCTGGCGCTTGCGATGATCCAGGCCGTTGGCCGCATCGTGCACGTGCGACACCATGCTGAGGACCGTCTCCAACATCGCGCGCGTCTGGCCGACTTCCTCCCGCGCACCCGCGATGGAGCGGACATCATCGGTCGTCTTCTCGGCGACCTCGTACAGGCGATGCATGTCCGCCTGCATGGCGTCGACCGTGGCCTGGCGCTGGCTCATCTGCTCGAGCGCGCGCGTCAATTGCGACTCGACCGCTTCCCACTTGGCGAGCCGTTCCTCGAACTGCGCCATGCGCTTTTGCACGAAGCGCAGACTGCCGGCCCGGTTATCCAGCTCGTCGAGCGTCGCGGTCAGCTCGATGAGCCGGGTGCCCGCGGTCGAGACCGCGCCGTTGAGCTGGCCAGAGCGCTCTTCGAGCTGCTGTGCGGCACTCGCCGCTTGCTCGCGCAGCTGGGCTACCCGGTCCAGGTGCTCCGTCGCTTTGTCCAGCGCGGTTTGTTTCAGCTCGAGCTCCTGACCCAGGGCGCGTGTGCGCTCGGCGAGCCCTTCGAGATTGTGGGCGCGCGATTCAAGCCCCGTCACGGCGGAATCGACTTCGCCCACCCGGCGCTCCGCGCGCTCGACGGTTGCGACGGCTGCCGGCACGAGCTTCTCGATCCGCGCGGCCTGGTCGGCGCGGGCGGCCAGCGCACCGAAGCGCTCGTCTGCGCCCTGCATCCGCGTCACCAGCTCGCGGCTACGGTCGTCGAGCTGCGAGCCGAGCGCTGTCAGTTCGGTGAGTCGCTTATTGAGATCTTCCACCATGCGACTGCGCGCATCGATCTGGCCCATCGCCTGTGATACGCGATCGGCTTCGCTGCGCACCGATTCGACGGTCGGCTTCAGGTCCTCGATTGCGGCCAGCTCGCCACGCAGCGCCTTGATCTGGTCGGTCACGCCGGAGAGCCACGCCTTGGTTCCTGACTGCTGCTCGAGCACGCGCGCCATCTCGTCGGCGGCACCCTCCACGTGCTCCAGCGCGCCCCTGACCGATTCGTGCGTGCCCCTGAGCATCGCGACATCTTGCAGCGCCGCCTGCACGCCCGGGTGCGACTTCTCCAGCTGCGCCACCCGCTGGGTCATCTCTTCTACTGTAGTGCCCAGCCGGGTGGTGCTCGTTTCCATCGCGCGCACGCGCTCGGCCTGCGTGCCGAGCAGCGCCACGTTCTCCGCGATGCTCTCGAGCTGCGTCGCGAGCGCATCGGCTTTGGAGCGGACGTCGGTGATGCCGCGGCTCGACTCCTCCAATGACTTGAAGCGTCCTTCTATCGCCGTGAGCGAGCCGCGGAGATCGACGATCCGTTGTCCCACCGCGTCGAGCCCCTGGTTCTCGAGCTCGAAGCGCTTCACGGCGCGCTGCACGTCGTCGCGCAACGCCGCGAGACGAGCGCGCAGCTCGTCGTCGGCTTGCTTCACCGCAGCGTGATTCGCGGTGATCGCCGTGGAGCGCTCCAGCACTTCGGCGTGGAGCTCCTTGAGCTCGCCAACCTTCGACTCCAGGTCGCCGAGCCCTTTGGCACTCGCTTCGTGGCGGCGGATCTTCGCATCGACGTCGCCCATCAGCTCGTGGAGCTTGCCCACTTCGGCCGTGGCGCGGTCGACGACGTCGCGCTGCTGCTCGAGCGCGGCGACTTTTTGGGTCACGCCGTCGGCGAGCGCCTTGAGCGTCGTGAGCTGGCGCTTGGTCTGCGCGGCCTCGGCCGCGGCCTGGGTCAGGTCCTTGAGGGTCTGACCCACCGTCGCGGCGCGCGACTCGGTCTCACTGACGCTCCGCTGCGAATTCACCTGCCGCTCCTCAAATGCGCCAAACCGCGCTGCAATAGACTCGCTCGACTTGCGGAGCTCTTCCTGCCGCGCCCGTACCTGATCGAAGCCGTTCGTGAGTTCGCGGACCGCGCCGCTCAACGTGTCGGCATCCATCCGCAGGGCCTTGAACCCACCGCCCAGCTCGAGGAAGCCGGCGACTTCATTCTTGAGCGCGAGCGCCTGCTCGAGCACGCCGCGCAGCTCGTCGATCTCGCCGCGCAACTCTTTTGCATTCTCGGAGTTCTGCGTGAGCTGCGTTTCGGTGCGGCGCTGCGTCTTCGAGACGTTCTCGGTCTGTTCGTCGAGGGTCGCGAGCACCGGCACCAGGCGCTCGAGTGATTTGACGCGCGACTGCAGCTCGGCGACGACCTTCTGCGCCTCGCTGAGCGGCTGCGTCAGCTGCGACAGATGCTGGCTGGATTCGCGCGCGGTGTTGGTCAGGTTTTCGAACGCCACGCGCTCGCGCTTCATCTCGGCGAGGATCGCGCGGAGTTCAGCGGGGAGCTGCTCGGGCGTGGTCTCGCGACCGAAGACATTCCAGGCCATGATCCGACCCCTCTGAAAGAGGGCTCCGGAGCGTGCGCGGGAGCCGAGTGCGCGGCACTTATAGATGAAAGCAGCTGCTGGGCGGGTGGGCGGGTCCCGACCTGGGACGGCGTGCGTGCCGCCGGGAAATGTAGAGAGAACTGCTCAGGCAAGCGTGACCGGCGTCACGCGCTCAAAGGGACGCCTGAAGTCCCGAAATGTCCCCTACTGCGGCTGCGCGAGCTTCTTTCCCTCCGGGCCAACCTGAATTTCGGATCGCTTGGTCCCCGTCCGCACCTGGGCTTCGTACGCCACGAGCGTGCCATGCTTGGTCAGGGACTCGACTTTCGTGATTCTGCCGGACCCGGCGAGCTGCCGCAGTCCCGCCTGTACGGCCGCGGGAAGTGACTTGAGCGCCACTTGCTCTTCGATCTCCAACACTGTCCCATCGGCGCCAATGGTCACGTCGCGACCGTGCCCGTGCACGGTCATCTCGACCTCATAGACGTCCTGGCCGTTCTCCTTCTCCGTCGAGTAGCCGCGGACCGTCGCTCCAACGCTCTGTTCGTCGGCCGAGCGCTGGACTGCCGCTGGCAAATCAGACCGCTTGAGCTTCTTTTCCTGCGCCCCAGCCTGCGACGCCACAGCTGTCAGCACTAGCACGGCGACTGCCACTGTTCCGAATTGCATATGGACCCCTTGGTGATCGTGAGACTCCTTAGTGCTTCTCGCCCAACGGCATCTCGAACGCCGCCTTGAAAACCAGGCGATCACCGGCCGACATCGTCCCGAAGCCTACCCCAAAGTGTAGCGACCGGTCGTCTCCGAGTAGGATGTCAGCGGTCGGATAAAACTGATGCCACCGCGTCAGCTCACCGAGCGAAGCATAATACTCGACGCAAAGCGTAATCGTCCGGCTGAGGTCGACGCTGGCGCGCGCCTTCGGCTCGAACTCGAACTCGTGCTCGGGCCCCGCCAGGTCGCGCTCGAACGTGGGATCGAAGAGCAATTGCACACCCGCCATTCGCCGCTCGAAAATCGCCGTCAGTTCGAAGGTGCGCGGGCTCTCGCCGAACGCCGGACGCGTTGCCTCGTACTCGATGCTGAGGCCCATGTTGACGGGCAGCCGCCACTCCTCGGGCGCGCGAAACCGTGAGCGCAAACGCCAGCCCGCATAGCGCGCCCCCAGGGTCGGGACCTGCGCCGCAAGCAGGTACGCCGACATTTCCCAATGATCGGTCAGGCCACGGGTGAGCTCGCCGGCAAACCGCACCTGGCCCTGCCGTGGCGCGATCGATCCAACGAACGCGGTGGTCCCGCGATTGGCGTAATTGACATGCCCTTCCAGCTCCCATTCGCCGCGATGCGCGGTGGCGTAGGGATAGACCGAGATTTCGAAGGCTTCTTGAGCGGGGAGTGGCGCGTTGGCGAATCCGGAGAGGACACCGAGTACTCCGAGAACGGCAATCAGACGAGGCATGGCTCGAATGCTGGGTTAAAGGAAAGCCGAGTTTAATTGTCGGGATTCAACGGCGCAACCCTTCCGTTCGTACTCACTTGGCTGCACGATTCCAGCACACACCATTCATCGACTGAGGGCCGTCATGTTCCAGCGCCTGTGGGCGGCTGCCGCCGTCCTCACCGTAGTCGCAGTCCCAGTGGTCTCTCAGAATCCGCCTGCTCCTCCCCCCGCACCCCCCGCCGCCCGCCCCGCCTCACCCCCACCAGCCGCCGCTGATACGAGCCGAGCGATGCGAGCTCCGCGCGCGCAGCCCCGGCCGCCGAGCGGCGTGACGGTGACAACGGGTACAAGCGGTGGTGGCATCGTGCTGGACTCGACACTCCTCGCCGGATTCCGCTGGCGCAATATCGGGCCGGCGAACATGGGCGGGCGCGTTTCGAGCGTCGCCGGCATTCCGAGCCCGTCGCGCACGTTCTTCGTCGCGGCTGCAGCCGGGGGCATCTGGAAGACGACCAACGCGGGCACGACCTTCCGACCGGTGTTCGAAAACGAGAAGTGCGTGTCGATGGGCGAGCTCGCGATCGCGCCCTCCGACACCAGCCAAGTGTGGGCCGGCACGGGCGAGGAAGATTCGCGCAACACGATCTCGCCGGGCTGCGGCATCTTCAAATCGATCGACGGCGGCCTCACCTGGAAACGGATGGGGCTGGAGAAGTCGGGCGCGATCGGGCGCATCGTCGTACACCCGACCAATCCCAACATCGTCTACGTCGCGGCTCTGGGCCAACCGTGGTCGGCCAATCCCGAGCGCGGCCTCTACAAGACGACGGATGGCGGGCAGACGTGGCAGCTCGTGAAGTTTGTCTCCCCGCAGGCGGGCTTCATCGACGTCGCGATGGATCCATCGAATCCCGAAGTGCTGTTCGCCGCGAGCTGGCAGCGCGTGCGCGGGCCCTACTTTCTGAATAGCGGCGGTCCCGGCAGCGCGCTCTGGAAGACGACGGACGGCGGCAAGACATGGACCGAAGTCAAAGGTGGCGGTCTTCCGACGACCACCAAGGGCCGTATCGACATCGCCATCGCAGCCTCGGATCCGAAGGTCATCTACCTGATGGTCGAGGCCGATACCAATGCGAATGCGCAGGGAGGCGCGGGTAAGGCGCCGCAGGTGCGGCCCTCCGGTCTGTATCGCTCCGCCGACGGCGGCGCCACGTGGGAAAAGATGAATGGCAACAACGTGCGCCCCTTCTATTACTCCCAGGTGCGCGTCGATCCGAAGGACCCGAACCGGGTCTACTGGTCGTCCACGCCGGTGAACTACTCGAATGATGGGGGCAAGACGGTCGGCAACGCGACCGTCGGCATTCATGTCGACCATCACGCGATGTGGATCGATCCGAACGATCCCAATCACATCGTCGTCGGCGACGACGGCGGCGTGGCGCAGACGTGGGACAAGGGCGGCAACTGGGACTTCCTGAATACCTTCCCGATCGGCCAGCCCTACATCGTCAGCTACGACATGGCATTTCCGTACAACGTTTGCGCCGGTTATCAGGACAACGGTTCGTGGTGCGGGCCGTCGCGCCGGCGGCAGGGCGAAATCACCAACGCCGATTGGACCACCGTGGGCGGCGGCGACGGCTTCTACACGGCGCAGGATCCAACCGACCCGAACACGATTTACGTCGAGTCGCAGGGCGGCAACATGTCGCGCCTGAACTTCGCGACTGGTGAGCGCGTGGTCCTCCAGAAGCCGAACTGGCGGCCGCGCTACACGATCTTCGAGGACTCGGTCGTCATCGAGCGCCCCGACACGACGAAGCCCGAGACGGCGGCGCAGCGGCGCCGCATCGCCGAGCTGCGGCTGCGCCAGAAGGCGGACTCGAACGAAATCGATCTCCGCTGGAACTGGAACACGCCCTTCTTCATCTCGGCGCACAATCCGGAGACGTTCTACGCCGGCGCGAACAAGGTGATGAAGTCGACGCGCCGCGGCGAGGATCTGTATCCCATCTCGCCCGATCTCACCACGAAGGATTCGATGAGAATCCGGGTGAGCACCCGGACGACCGGCGGCATCACGCCTGACGTGACCGGCGCCGAGACGTACTGCACGATCGTGTCGCTCGCGGAGTCGCCGCTCCGGCCGGGGTTGCTCTACGCCGGCACGGACGACGGCAACGTCTGGATCACGACGAACGACGGCGGCGCCTGGGACAACATCACGGGACGCTTCCCCGGGGTCCCCGCGGGGACATACGTCAGCCGTATCGAGCCCTCGCGCTTCGACACGGCGACGTTCTACATCACGTTCGACAATCATCGCAATGGCGATTACGCGCCCTACGTGTACGTCACGACCGATTTCGGGAAATCGTTCCGCTCGCTCGTGAACAATCTGCCCAAGGGTGATGACGGACCGGGCTACGTGCACGTGATCCGCGAGGACATCGCCAATCGCGATCTGCTGTTTGTCGGGACCGATGCCGGCCTGTACGTCTCGTTGAACCGCGGCGCGTCGTGGCAGCGGTTCATGACCGGCTTCCCGACGGTGCCGGTGCACGATCTGCGGATTCATCCGCGCGACCGCGACTTGCTCGCGGCGACGCATGGGCGCTCGCTGTGGATCGTGAACATCGCGCCGCTCGAGCAGCTGAACGACAGCGCGATCGCCGCCGGCGCCTATCTGTTCCAGCCGACGGTCGCGTATCAGTACGGCCAACAGCCGCTCGGCGGCGGCAGCTCCGGCCAAAAGGCGTTTCGCGCGCCGAGTCCGCAGTATGGCGCCGAGATCGTGTATCGCCTGACGAGCGGGAGCAGCGATCGGCGCGCGCGCACGTCGATCGTGATTCGTGACGTGCGTGGCGACACGGTCCGCACGGTGCAGGGGCCAGCGGGCCCCGGCCTGCATCGCGTCACCTGGAACTTCCAGGGTCGCAATCCCCCGCCGGTCGCGCTGTCGCCTTCGCAGAAGCGGGACAGTGCCTGGCTCGTGCAGCGCATCAACGTCGTCTTCGATTCCCTCGCGAAGAACGGCGGCAATGCGCAACAGCTCGAACCGATCAAGACGCTCCTGCTGGCCGGTGACGTGCAGGGGATCGCGCAACGGTTCGGGTTCGGCGGTGCCGGTGGAGGGGGGGGCGGTGGAGGTGGTGGTGGAGGCGGCGGTGGATCGTCCTTCGTGAACGGCCGGTTCGTGGAGCGGCCCGGCGAGACAACGCCGCGCGCGGCGAGTGCGGCAGCTGCGCTGCCCTCCGGGAGTGAGAGCGGTGGCGAATCGGGCGATGCGCCAGCCGACGCGAGCTTCCTCACGACGCTCGGCACGTTGCTGCGCAAGCCCGGACAGGGCGGCGGCGGCGGCGGGGGGGGGGGAGGCTTCGGAGCCTTGGGGTTTGTCGCGCAGGCTTTCGGCCGGGCGCCCGCCGGTGGTGGAGGCTTTGGCGGATTCGGTGGCGCGGCGAATCAGGTCACGACCGGCGACTATCTCGTCACGATCACGGTTGACGGGAAGACGTTGACGCGCGTAGTTCGCGTGGAGCGAGGTGGCCGCTAAAGAGATGGCGTTTCTCGATACCAAGCACCAGCGCGCCGCGTTCATCGTTTTGGCGTTGGGCGTGGCGCTGGTGTGGTCCCTGGGGCCGTACGCCACGGGGATCATTGGTATTCCGGTCCTCGCGGTGCTGTTCGCGCCGGTGCACGGCTGGCTCGCGCGGCATGGCGTCCCGTCCGCGGTGGCGGCGCTCCTCATCACGCTGCTGGGCGCGGTGCTGCTCATCGTGCCGGGGCTTTTGATTGCCGGTTTGCTCATCAACCAGGCGCAGGGAATCACGCAGACCGTGCTTCAGAGTCCGATCATCGAGCGCTTCCGCGGTTTGCAGATCCGCGGAATCCCCATCGGGCCCCGGCTCGCCGACGCGGCGGGCCGGATCGTGGCGGCGATTGGGTCGAGTGCGTTCGGCCTCGTCGGCACCGCCACGCGCCTGACGCTCAATCTCACGATTTCGTTCTTCGGTTTGTACTACGTGCTCAAGCATCGCGGCGACGTGTGGCTCGATGCGCGTCCCTACATCCCGTTCTCCGACGCCAACACGGCAAAGCTCGGGAAGCGGTTCAAGGACGTGACGGTGTCGACCGTCATCGGCACCGGCGTGACCGCAGCCATTCAGGGGGCAGTGCTCGCCTTGACGTTCGCGATTGTGGGCCTGCCGAATGGCTTGTTCTGGGGCGTGGTTACGATGGCATTCGCCATCCTCCCCGTCGTCGGCAGCGGGCTGATATGGATCCCGGCCGGGATTGCGCTGTTCATGCAGGGTAGACAGGTAACCGGCGTATTGCTCATCCTGTGGGGGGTTCTCGTCGCACAGCTCGTCGACAATCTCGCCCGACCCCTGATCTACCGGCGGTTTTCCGCGATCCATCCGCTCATCACGCTGATCGGCGCGATTGGCGGCGTAAGCTACTTCGGGCTGCTCGGCCTGCTCATCGGCCCGCTCGCGTTGAGTTACTTCTTCGAGCTGATTCGGATGTATCGCGAGGAGTATCTCGAGCCGGAGGCGGCGGCATCGCGATAGCTCCGGTCCGCGGGCCGGGGGGCGGGCAGTGCACTGTAATATAGCGTTTAGGCAGACCGGCCTATTTCATTTTGGGGAGCATGGATCGTCAGATTAGGCTGCGAGACATGCATTGCGAAATGGTTTACACAGGTCTGTCCAATTCTCGTTAAGCCGCGGCCCAGATCTCTTATGACTCGCCTCAGCGTCAACCTGAACAAGGTCGCATTGCTTCGGAACTCCCGGAGTCTCGGGATACCGAGCGTCCTGCAGGCGGCCGAGCGTTGCATCCGTGCTGGCGCCCACGGGATCACCGTGCATCCGCGTCCGGATCAACGGCACGTGAAACCGCCTGACGTTCTTCAACTAGCAGAGTTGTTGCGAGACCATCCTCAGGTCGAGTTCAACATTGAAGGGAACCCCTTTCCTGAGTTTCTAGAGCTGGCGCGAAAGGCGCAGCCGGTGCAGTGCACCCTCGTCCCTGATGGCCCGGATGCTGTTACTTCGGACCATGGATGGGATCTTGATGCGGAAGCCGCATGGCTGAAGCCGATCATCTCAGAGCTCCACGACCGCGGTACTCGCGTGAGCGTTTTCATGGATGTGGACAGCGATCAATGGGAGCAAGCCCGGAAACTCGGGGCGGATCGAGTCGAGCTGTACACGCAGCCCTACGCAGCCGCCTATGCGCGGAATGACTTTCAGACAGTCCTTGGTAGATTTGGTGCGGCGGCTGAGGCTGCGCAGTTGGCTGGTTTAGGAGTGAACGCGGGTCACGATCTAAACCTGCAGAATGTTGGCCAATTCTGTCGCATCACTGGGATACTGGAGGTGTCTATTGGCCACGCGTTGGTGTCCGATGCGCTCGAGGTCGGGCTATACAACGCTGTGCGCGCGTACTTGCAGGTTTTGGCTTCGTCAGCGGCCGCGGCCTAACCAGCGCTTGAAGCTGACGGCGCGCCTAGATTAGGGAATGAATCTTTTTTCTGCGCGCCGCAGCTTAAGCGCGCCCCGTTAGGCAGCCAGCTGATTACCCGCTCGAACTGACATAGTCTATAGAGCGGTGTCTCGACGCCGCAGAATACTCGACGGATGAAGCCTGGCAGCTACAAATAACCGCTTCACGCTGTCCGATTTAGAATGTGTTCGTCGCGCTCCGCGAGTATCGACCAATCCGTGAGGTCGTTTGGCCGCATAGATATCGTCCCGAACGGAGGACTATGAGACGATTGCTGTTTCCTGCTACCGTTTGTCTAAGGAAATCTCTGAGGGCCATTCGGGCGGTTGCCGTCCTCCTGCTCCTCAACGACGTGGTCCTTCACGCGCAGGAGCCGACGGCGCGCGATACCGCCTACCTGGACAGTGTATTCCGCGCGCACCGGTATAGCCTCGCGCTGGAAAACGGCCGGCTCACAGGCGCGGGCGCTCGCTTCCTGCTGGATGCAAGTCGCGACGCACAGTTCTTCGTGATCGGCGAATCGCACTACGTCGCCCAGATTCCACGGTTCGCGGAGGCACTTTTCAGCAGTCTGCATAGCGACCGTGGCTACAACTACTATGCGGTGGAATTCGGGCCTGTTATCACTGGGATGCTGTCAGCAGCGGGTGTCCGCGGTGATAGGGCAAGGAGCTTCGCGTTAGCGCGCAAGTATCCTCACGCATTCCAATTCTGGGACGACGAGGAGATTGACGCGTTCGCCGATATCGCTCGGACCTCAACCGCGCGCAGCCAACCGTTGTGGGGACTGGACAACGAGTGGGGTGCGCTCCATGCGCTCGACCGGCTCACCGCGATCGCGCCGACGGCCGAGGCGCGTGCGCTCGCACGTCAGCTCGACGAGCGTGCCCGCGCCATCGAGTCAACACGCCCCTATGCGATCGTCGATGTTCCGCGCTTCATAAGCGATGCGGACTCCTCGAGCTTCGAAGCTCTCCGCGCCGCTTTCCACCCCGCCGCAGGTTCTGAGGCGGAGTCTCTGCTGGATGCGATCGAGATATCCAACCGGATCTACCTCCTGGATCGCGGGGCTAGACGGAATGAGATCACGGGATACAGGTCAAACGCCGACCGCGAGCGCTACATGAAGGCGCTCTTCATGACCCAGTACCGCAATGCGCGGCGGAGCGGCGACACCCTTCCTCGCGTCCTCGTTAAGATCGGTAGCACGCACGGCGGGAACTGGCGCAGTCCCACCTACGTAGAGTCACTCGGCAACTTCCTCTATGAGTTCGCGCTTACGAACGAGCGCAGCTCATTCCACCTTGTGGTCTGGCTTGTCAACGAGCCAGGAACCTATTGGACACTCGCTGACGATCCACCATACTTGCCGCTCGCACGCGTCGGGTCGACGTCGGAGTGGGCCGTCGTAGACTTCCGTCCGCTGCGTGACCTCTGGTACGCGGGGAAGCTCCGCGCGCTCAGTAAAGAGCTTCGCGACGCGGTCTTCGGGTACGACGCCGTACTGCTCCTCGGCAGTGGCACGCGCGGCACCTACGAGCAGCTCCGTGATCATTGAAACGCGCGCTAGTTGTGGGATCAGGCACTCTCTTTCCAATCTAGACCGAACGATGATTGTCAACGAGCTGGATTGGATGCGTGCTTCGTGAACTCAGCTGCCTAACGAACGTTGCAGCTGGCAAGCACTTTTCGGACGCGGCTTCGCCGCAATGGTGGTAGCGTGCTTGCAGCTGAACTGAGGCGTTAGCTCGCTACACCGGTGAAGGTGACGAACTCTGACGCGTAGGCCGGGCTGTCTCAAATGCATCCGACGGCTGGCCGAGTGGGCAACGTCATCACAGCGAGACGGGGCTGTCATAACGCATCGAGAGGTAGACGCTGGATGCGACGCTTTCCGAATCGACTCGCGGTTGTCGTTCTGGTGTCGATCTTTGGTTCGTGCAGTTCTCTCCGACCCATCGAAGGGCAGAATGCCCGAGGTTCGGATCCCGTTGACCCAGCGTGCGTGCTGCCCGGAGCTCCCGCAGTCGTTCTCGAGGATGGAGGGGTCGTGCTATGGGTTTGGAGGGTTCCGTGGAAGGATGCTTACGCGCGTCCAGCGCTTCCGAACAACGCGGGGCTTTTGGCCTATCGAGCGGCGATCCGTGAGGAGGGGGCGGAAGAACGATACCCCGCGCTCGCGGTCCCGACCGGAGCAAGCGGACCCAACGCTGATGTTTGGCGCGACGAGAGTTTCAACAACGACCTGGCCTATCGAGGCGTTGTGGGCGCGATCGGCCCGATCACCTGTCTCGATGCTCTCCTGTTTGCCCAGGAGAACGCTCGCGTACCACAGCTAGAGCGCCCCACCGAGTTTCTGGCCTCCGTTCTCAGGAAAGGCAGCGATGAGCATGAGGAGCTCGTGGTCGTGTTTGGGGCCGGGGCCGAGTTGTTCCCTCCCAAGACGGTCTACGGCTTCGACATCGTCGACGACTACCTGGCGCAGGGCTGGAGTTACTGGTATGTGTTGCACAACCACACGCGGCAAAGCAATGGCGCGCTGGGTATCCCGGTCCCCAGTACCTCCGACGTCCAGTTTGGCCGAGGCCTCGCGGCGAAACGCGGACTGAAACGGGTCCGTGTGACGAACGGATTCTATTCGTTCGATGCCGGGATCGACGAAATGCGAGCGCTTCGTGCGAGGTAACCGGATGCCTGGCACGAACCCTGCGATGTGACGACGGCTACGCAAGCCTGCGGCCTAACAAGCGCTTGAAGCTGACGAGCGGTGATCGCTTTAAGGGAATCGGAGCGTTGTGCCCTGGCGGGCACGGACGTACGTCCACTTCTCTTGCGCCGGCGGGCGAGTCGCCCGCAGCTTAGGCGCAGTCCGTTAGGCGAACGATCTGCGTTCGTTTATATTCAGGCTCATGACCAGGATCGAGAAGCTCGAACGCGACATCCGCAACTTATCGCCCCAGGAGCTCGCCACCTTTCGGGGGTGGTTTGCGGCTTTTGATGCGGCTGCGTGGGACCACCAGTTCGAGGAAGATGCGACGTCCGGCAAGCTGGATAAGCTGGCCGACGAGGCTCTCGCGGACCATCGCGCCGGTCGCTCCCAGAAGCTTTGAGTCATTAGGCGGCACCGAGCTTCTGGCGTTGCTATCGAGAATTGCCGAAGCCGGTTCGCGATCTGCCTGATAAACAGTTCGAGCTTCTCAAGTCGGATCCACGTCATCCTTCTTTACACTTCAAGCGCGTAGGTCGCTTTCCATTCCGTCCGCGTAGGTTCCCACTATCGTGCATTGGCTGTGGATGCGCCCGATGGAGTGCTTTGGTTCTGGATTGGCAGCCATGGGGACTATGATCGCATCGTCGCCTAACATGCGCTTGAAGCTGGCGGCGCACGTAGACTGTGGAATGAATCGTTCTTCAGCGCGCCGCAGCTTAAGCGCGATCCGTTAGCAACTGTATTGAACGTTGGACGTCCAGCGTGACTGGTCCCGCATCATCGCGTTGAGGATCGTCAGCAGTTTCCGCGCGCAGGCGATGAGCGCCACCTTCGTGGGTTTGCCCGCCGCTTTCAGCCGCTCGTAAAAGACCTTGAGGGTGGGGTTCCAGCGCCGGCCGCACAGCGCGGCCATGAACAGCGCCGTGCGCACGCTCGCGCGGCCCCCCCAGACCAGGCGCTTCCCGCGGAGCGTGCCACTGTCGCGGGCCAGCGGCGCGACGCCGACGAGCGCCGCGATTTGTTTGTGACTGAGTGTGCCGAGCTCCGGTAGCTCGCCGAGCAGCGTGTAGCTCACGATCGGGCCCACGCCCGGCACGCTCTGCAGCAGGTCGTCCTTGGCGCGCCACGCGGGGCTGGCCTCGATCAACGCCGCGAGCTCTTTCGTGACGTCGTCGAGCTGCCGCTCGAGCCAGCGAATGTGGGCCTGGATCCCGCGGTGGACCGGCTTGGGCGCAAACCCCAACCGATTCTTTTCCGCGACGAGCATCTCGAGAAGCTGGCGCCGGCGGGTGAGCACGGCATCGAGCAGCTGCGCCGCCGCGTCGGGCAGCGGCCGCGGCGTGGGCCGCACCCGCTCGGCGAAGAGCGCCAGGATCGCCGCATCGAGCTGATCCGTCTTGGCCAGTTGGCCCGTCGCGCGGGCGAAGTCTCGCACCTGCCGCGGATTCGCGACGACCACCGGCAGGCCCGCGGCGGCCAGCGCCGCGATCGCCGCTCGTTCAAAGCCCCCCGTCGCTTCACAGACCAGCAGGGCCGGGCCGAGCGGGCGCAGCCGCGCCACCAACGCGGTGATCCCGGCCTCGTCGTTCGTCGCGCTCCAGGTTTCGCCACTCGGCCGCACCGCCACGTCCAACCGGTCCTTCGCGACATCCACACCCACGACCACCGGGTTCGTCGTCATTGCGCCTCCTCGGCACCAGCTCGTCGCGATCCGACCTTGCACGATGCGGGCTTGCGATCCCGGCCAACTGTGCGGATTCTAGACGAGCGCTGGGAACGGACGACGCCCCGGCTAACGGACGGTCTCGAAGACCCTAGGCAGCGCGGACTATCGCCCGTCCCAACTTGCTCACACTCTAGGGAAGAATCGAGATACAAGGCGGACGATCCGGGAGGACAGCAATGTTCGGAAATCCGCGCACCACACCTGCCATCCGTTCTGCTTAGAAATCTCGCTCGAATGTCCTACGCTCCGCTGAGGTCGCCGACCCCTGAAGCAATCCCCTGAACGCAGTCTCCATCCCTCGAACGGAGCACACAATGTCGAAGGTTGTCGCAATCATGTCCATGTCGCTCGACGGCTACGTCGCCGACCTCAACGATGGCGTGGCCGAAGTGTTCGACTGGTACTTGAACTCGGGCGACGTCGAAATCCACACCGGAGGGTCGGACCCCATGACGTTCAAGATGTCCGGGCCAAGCGCCGAGCACTTTCGCGATCTCACGTCCGGACTTGGTGCCGTGCTCACCGGCCGACGCACCTTCGACGTCGCCCACGGCTGGGGCGGAAACCACGCTTGGGGACCAGCATTCGTACTTACCCACCACGTCCCCGCCGGATGGCCGCGACCCAACTCGACTGTCCACTTCGTGAGCGACGGCATCGAAAGCGCCGTGAACCAAGCCAAAACCGCCGCCGCCGGGAAATCCGTTGGTGTCCACGGCCCCGACACCATCCAGCAATGCCTGAATGCTGGGCTCCTCGACGAAATCCACGTCGACATCGCGGCGGTTCTGCTTGGCTCCGGAGTTCGACTCTTCGACCGCCTCGCCGGCACGCCAGTCGTCCTTGGCAACCCGACGGTGATCCGGGGCGTCGGCGTTACACACCTGCGCTACCCAGTACGCAAGGCGTAGTCGCGCTAGAATCGGCTCGTGACGCCGCTGCCTAACCAGCGCCTGAAGCCGGCGGCGCGGCAAAGGAGCCATTCACTTGTGCAGACTCGAACTAGGCGCCGCAGCTTAGGCGCGGCCGGTTAACCAGCACATAATGCCTGCTGAGGTAGAGGCAGCATGCCGAGATAGCTTGCGCTGTGCTAGCATCTTTGGAGACCTCATGCACTGTCGCGCCCTGATCGTCCTCACACTTGTGCTTCCCGCGGTGCTGGCAGGCCAGTCGCCGCCCACTCCGGAGTTGCCCAATGCCGTGATGCTGCAATTCATCCGGTTTGCCGACATCTTCGGGAGCCGGCTCGTCGCGGCCTTCGATTCCATCCCTGCAGCCCGATACGACTACCGGCCTACCCCGTCACAGCAGACCATCGGCTATATCGCCCAACACCTCGAGGATGCGAACTACAGCCTGTGTGAGCGCCTCGGGGTCCTGAAGCACCCCAGGACTCCAAAGGATTCGTTGTCGGACACCCTCAAAGCGCAGTGGCCGAAGGACACGCTCGTCGAACGTCTCGAGGCCTCCCTCCGCTTCTGCGACACAGCCATGGAGCGCGTGGCGAAACTCGAGTCGCCGGCGCTTGCGAGCACCTTGCTCGCGTTCGAGACCGATTTGGCAGAGCACTACAGTCAGATCTCGAGCTACATGCGACTGCTCGGCATGGTGCCGCCTTCGGCGCTGCCGCAGAGGGCGCGCGTGGCGATCGAGTTGCCAGCATCGGCGCTGTCACCATACGTCGGCGTCTACGAGCTCGCGTCAGGCCTGGAGCTCGACGTCACGCTGCAGAACGGGGCGCTCCATATCAGATCGAGCATAGGCAACGCCGCGGTGCAACTTTGGCCCGAGAGCAACAACGACTTCTTCGCCAAGGGCGTGGACGCACAAGTCACCTTTGTTCGCGATGCGAGTGGAGCGGTATCGGGCCTCGTCCTCCACCAGTATGGCCGCGACCGGCCGGCGAAGAAACGTCGATCGTGAGGTTGCCTTGCGGCCTTGGGAGGACGCCCCACAGACGTATCCTGAAGTGATCGCCGCCGCATTCGTGGCTGCCGCCGTGGCCGCGAGTTGCGCGGCACCGCGTCAGGAATTGGTCACACCGGCGAGCTGCGAGTTCGCAGTCTATAATTTGACGCCCCATGCGCTGGAGATCCGGATGAGAGTGCGACGCCTATCGACGACGCCAATCGGCGCATTGAACCCTGGTGAGGTCTTGACCGATGCGGTGCCGTGTGATCGAGGTACCGTGTGGATCGTCGGCATTCCGATCCCGTCGCAGGTCGGTGCTCGGGTCAGCTTCAGTTCGGTGCAAGGGCACGTGGACCTGATTGAAGGGCAGCGCGTGCAAATCGCGCTGCAGTGGCCGTGAACGCCGACAGCCTCGAAGCGTCCCTGACTGTCAAGGACCTCGAGACCAGCGTCAGCTGGTATCGCGATGTGATGGGCTTCAGCATCGACCGCAAACACGAACGCGCCGGTAAGCTCATCGCGGTGTCGCTGAAAGCCGGTGCCGTCCGCATCCTGCTCAGTCAAGATGACGGAGCGAAGGGGCTGGATCGGGTCAAGGGCGTGGGCTTCTCCTTGCAGATCACGACGCGGGAGAACGCCGATGACATGGCACGCCGAATCAAACAACAGGGCACCGTTCTCGACACCGAGCCGGTCGATATGCCATGGGGAGCGCGGGTATTCCGGCTGCGAGATCCAGACGGGTTCCGCTTGACGATCTCCTCAGTGCACTGAATTCTGTCCCCGTTTGGGAGGTCGTATGCCCCACGGCAAGATCTGTTACCTGGAAATACCGGCGAAGACGGCCGAAGCCTCGGCGGATTTCTACAGCAACATTTTCGGCTGGAAGGTGAGGAAGCGTGGCGACGGTGCGCTGGCCTTCGATGACAGCGGCTGCGTGAGCGGAACCTGGGTCAAGGAAAGCGACCGGACTCCCGACGAGCGCACCCGAACCTACATCATGGTCGATAGCATAGCGGACACGTTGAAGCGCATTCAGACCGCTGGTGGCCGGGTGCTGACGCCTCGGACGGACATCGGGCCAGGCATGGGCGCATTTGCGGCATTCACAGACCCCGTGGGCAATGAATTCGGTCTGTACGAGGAACCGAGCCGCTGAGCAATCATCTACAAGCCAGCCTACTCGCGGCCTGGCGAACGAATAACCGGGTCACGACACGGCTCATCCAACACGTGCCGGCCACCCTTTGGGATCTCCGTATTCCTGGGGCATCGCGCACGATCCGCGCGGTAGCGGCTCACCTGCACAACGCCAGGTGCATGTGGCTCAAGACGCTGGGGCGTGAGCACGGCATTCGCACACCAGCTCGCGTCGATTACCGTCGGGTCACGCCGCGGCAGCTCGCTGCGGCATTGAAACGGAGTAGCGTCGGGATGGAAGCGTTGCTCAAGCTCGGCTTGGCTTCCCAGGGCCGGGTCCCGCCCTCGAAGGGCTACGTGTGGCGCAACCTCTCTCTTGACGTCGGCCATGTGCTCACCTACTTCGTGGCACACGAGGCTCACCACCGTGGTCAGATCGTCATGGTGGCGCGCCAAGCGGGCCAGCGGTTGCCACGCCCGGCGACCGACGGGCTGTGGCAATGGAAAATGGACCTTTGACATGAGGAGGACGCGATGCCGCTTCGCCTCCGGGTCTTCTATTCGCTGCTAACTGGGGCGTTGTTGCTCATTCCGCTCGTTGCCCTCTACAGCGAACTCTCGAAGCGCTCCGATATTTGGTGGACGCCGGCAACCAACCAGCTGCCGCTGGCTGAGAGCCGGGACCGCGTAGAGATCTACGTGCGCGGCCGGCCGCTCGGCATGTTGGTCGATCAGGGGCACCTGGCCATCACCGACAGCGCGGGACCGCATGTGCTCACTTCTCAAGACATCGCGGTCCGGCTCAACAACTGGGACCGCGTTCGCATCCAGCGCCTGCCGGTCTTGCTGATCTACACGGCGGTCTTGGGTGCTGGAATCCTCGCCCTGGTGGTTGTCGCGACTGGTCGCCTGGCGTATCGCGAGGAACGCGAACCCGTTGCCGGCTAGACTGAACGAAACGCGCCAAGCTCGTGGCGTGCAGGTCGCGGAGGTCCGTCGCCTCCTGCTGAGTTTTGCCAAGGTGGTCGAGGGCCGCTCCTATGGGATGCCGTCCTTCCTCCTGAATGGCCACTTCCTCGCGCGGTTTCGGGATGAGGACACGGTGCTCGTGGTCCAGCTGGCGACGATCGGCGAGCGGGACGTGCTCATGGAGCTCGACCCGCGGGCGTTCTTCTTCACCGACCACTACCGGAATTATCCCGCGGTTCTCGTTCGTTTGGCCGAGGTGTCGCCGGCGCTGCTCCGTGACGTACTCCAGGAGTCTTGGAGCCACGTGACGGCGCTGCCACCGGCGCGACCGCGCCGGAAGGGAAGGAGGGGTTGAGCTCGGAGCCGGAGCCGCGACGCGCCGAGGGCAAGCGAATCGCGGGCCTCGCGATTCGGACGACCAATGCCGCGGAGTTCAGCCCGGCAACAGCGAAGATTCCCGCGCTGTGGGGACGCTTCGCGAGCGAGCGTTGGGCCGACAAGCTGGAGCGGATCGGTGGCTTTGGCCCGGTCACCGCCGTCTATTCAGCGTACGAAAGCGATGTGTCCGGCAGCTACCAGTTGTTGGTAGGTCGCCAAGTATCGGAGACAGCGACCCTAGTAGAGCCGCTGCAAGTCGTCAGCGCCGCGCCAGGCTCGTATCTCATGTTTCGCTGCGTCGGCCCCCTTCCTCAGGCCGTCATTGATGGCTGGCGCGATGTGTGGGCGTACTTTTCCGGGCGTGCACCCGCCCGCGCCTATACGTACGATCTCGAGATTTACGCCGAGGCAGGGGCGGTGGAGATTTGGGTAGCCGTGTAGCTCTGGAGACGCTGATGAAATACACCGCGATCTTGATCTTGGCGGCCGTGAACGGCGCGTTCGCCCAAAGCGCGCCCCGCACCATCAAAGGCATCGTCGTGGACTCGGCGAACCACAAGCCGATCTCGCAGGCAGTGATCTACGTCGGTCGCACGACCGCGGGGCGCACGGGAAATGACGGGACGTTCCGCGTATCGGCCGACCCGGATCCGACCGTACTCATGGTCCGCCGGTTGGGCTACATCCCGGCGCTGGTCGCCCTCCCGCAGGATACCACGGCCACCGAGAAGGACCTCGGCACGCTGAGCCTGCCTCCGGTCAAGACAGACGCCGACCGCGCCGTCGTGCAGGACGTCGACACCCGAATGTTCCCTGAGCTCGCGAGTTTCTACGATCACAAGGCACGGTTTCGCCAGGGAGTGTTCCTGACCCCGGATGATCTGGAGCGCCTGGGCGGGAACCTCTTCGGCTGGATCCGCCAGAAGCAAGGCTTCCACTTCATCTGCATTTTCACGCGCCGAGGTGATGTGGACTGCGGGCAGGAGGCCAGCCGTGGCCGGACGTCGATCTCGAATCCCCGTCCGACGAGCCGCGAGACAGAGCCATGCCTGCTGTCGGTGTGGACGAATGCGCTCGGACCGCAACACACGTTAGACGAGTTTCAGATGAGCGACGTGCTGGCGGTCGAGGCGTTCCCCACTCCGGGTGTCACCCCGCCGGAATTCGCGGGGAGTCCGTGTGCGACGATCATGCTGTGGATGAAGCACGGTGGTCCGGTGACGGCGCACCCTTGAGTGTCACTGCGCCCTGACGGACTCGAGCGACCGCCTCGGGTTAGCGCGTTCGCGACCGCGATCGCGCGCGAGTCTGCGGCATTGAGCTCGGAGATCAGGCGCAGCGTCCAGGCGGGCGCCGCCGTATCAGCCGGATTGGTCATGCCGAACAATATGGGTAGACTTTTCGGTCATGACCTCCTCCCCACCAAGACCGCTCATCGTTCGCCTGCTCAGTGGGATCGCCGGTGTCGTCATCTGCCTCGTTGCGCTGGTCGGATCGCTCGGCGCCGCGCTCGGCGCCCCCTTCGGGATGTATCTCGTGGCGCGCTGGGCCAGCCGTCGCGAGCGCCAGCCCAACCGCATCGCGTCGCTGTTCGGCGCGGTGGTGGCGTCCTCCGTCCTCGCCATGCTGATCTGGGGGATGGTATTCCTGCTGATGCCGCGTCCCACCCAGGACCAGCTCAACTCGGCGGTGACAGAGGCGCAGCGCCAGCCGACGAAGTTACCCGAGTGGTACACACGACTCTTCCCCCAAGCCGCCCGCACCGATTCGGTGAGTCAGCGCCTGATGCGGTCGCCGGGGTTCGTGAGAGCCACCCTGATCATGGGCGCCGTCATCACGGGACTGTTCCTTGGAATCATCGGTGGATCGTTGACCTGGTTGGCATCCATGCTGCTGAATCTCGCCAGGTCGGCCCCGGCCCCGGCCCCCGCACCGGTCGAATACAGTTGATCCCCAACATCGGGCCGCGTGGCCAGCGGCAGCGGTTGCGGCTGGGGATCATCGCCGTGGCGGCGGCCGGAGTGCTCACGGTGTTGCTCTTCCTTTTCGACGCCCCGCGGCTCTGGCGGTTCGCCTGCTTTCTCCCCCTGTGGATCGGCGCACTTGGCTTCCTACAGGCGTTCGACAAAACCTGAGTCCGCCTCGCTGCGCGCGGTCTGCGCGACCTGGACACGGGACCTGAACCCATCAGCGCCGCCGTTGAGCTCGCACAAATACGCGGACAGGCGCGGCTCGTTCACCTGAAGTCGATCGTGAGCGCCGCGATTTTGACGGCGCTTCTCGTTCTCCTGTAAGTTTGTTGGACCGTCATGACACGACCAGTAACGCGCCTGAAGACGCGACGCCCGTCGCGCGCCGCCGAGCCTGCTCCGGCCGGCCCGGTGCTGCCCACACTCTACAGCAATGAGACGGGGCGGTCGTATCGGCTGGATCGGCTGATCGGCAAAGGCGGATTTGGCGAGATCTATCTCGCCACCCCGAGCTCTGCCGGAGCGATTCCCCCGCGCGTCTGCGTCAAGATCAGTTACCGGATCGCGGGATGGCTGCGCGAGGCGTACTTCGCGGAGCTGCTCGCGCGCCAGGCCCGCGCGCTCCGCGTGTTCGACCGGTTCGTCCAGGTCGAGTCGACGACCACGAGATACTGCCTCGTCATGGAGTACGCCGAGCATGGCGACCTGAGCGCGTGGCTGACGGCGCAGGGCGGACAGCCCGAGAGATTCGTGCGACACGAGATCGCCGCCATTCTCGAGACGCTGGATGTGCTGCATCGCGGGCAGGCATTGCACCGCGACTTGACGCCGTTCAACGTCTTCGTCTGCGAGAACGAGATCCTGAAACTCGGAGACTTCGGGATCGCGACGCACCAGGCGAGCCGGCGCGGCGTCACGGCCGACGCGTTCAACCCGCTGGGTGCGCCGACCGAGATCGCGTGGGGGAAGGTGCGCAAGTGGCAGCAGCGCGACGACGTGTATCAGGTCGGCCAGCTCATCGCGATGCTGCTCCGCGGCGACGTGCACAGCCCGATGCGGAGCCGCGACGTCCGCCGGCTGCCGTGCAGCGACCATCTCAAAGAGGTGATTCATCGCTGCCTCGGCGCACGGGGGAAGCGCTATCAGTCGGCCGGCGAGATGATCGACGCGCTCAACAACCCGCCCAAGCAGATCCACAAAGGCGTGGTCAAAAGTCTCAAGGGACGGCGTGTGTCCTTCACCGGATTCCTGAACCGGCCGCGCCGCGATGCGATCGCGGCGGCCAAGCGATCCGGCGCCGTCTTCCAGGCGAGTCCCGGACCTTCGACCGACATCCTGGTGCGCGGGCGGCCCAATGCACTCCAGGTGGCGGGCAAGGATGGCGGGCTCAAGCTGATGGAAATCAAACGCCTGGCCGCTAAGGGGCACCGCGTCACGGTCATTGGCGAGGCGCAGTTCTGGAAGCTGGTCTCGCGGAGAAGCTGATTCCCTCACGGATCATCGCACGTCGTCTCATCAGCCAGCGCCTTCATGCAAATGCCGGTCGAGTTGGAGGAGGTCACCGGCACAGGTAATTTAGAAGGACTGCCATGACTGACGAATACAAGACCAAGCTGCAGGCGCTCCTCCAGGCATACGCCGAGCGCGCCGCAAAGAACCCGGCCGCGACCCAAACGCCGCAGGATCAGACGGACCGTCGGGCGTGCGGAGAACGGCTGCGGTCGGTCGTGCGGCCGGTGCTGGACGCGACCCTGGCCGATCTCAAAAGCGCCGGACACGATGGCGCCGTCCGGGAGCACACCGAGCGCGAGGACGCCTACCCGAGCGTTGCGCTCTCCTTCACACCGCGCGGCGGGCTTGCTTCAGCCGTCATTTTCCGCTACGACCCCCGGCACGGCATCGTCGTCCACCGCGAGGTCAAGCAAGCGCCCTGGAAAGGACGGCCAGCGACGGGAAGCGGGGACCGGCTCGGCACGATCGGCATCACCGCCGTCTCGGCGGCCTGGGTCGAAACCAAGACGCTCAGTTTTATCGAGGCTGTCCTGAGAGCGAATTAGTCGCCCGGGCAATCTCCGCGCGGTCGCCGTCGCCGTGCTCCATCTGCTTCAAGAAGCTGGCGTAGCTGGCCGCGGCGCCGTCACGGTCGCCCGCGAGCTCAGCGGCTCGCCCCGCCCCGTAGAGACTCCGCGCGCGCCGCGGCTCCCGTGAGAGCGTCGCGGTATAGGCAGTGCGAGCCTCGGCATACCGTCCCACCGCAAGCAGCATGTCCGCCTCGAGCTCGCGCGCCGGCAGCAGCTCGGCGGGCGTGACCGGCTGCTTTTCCGTGACGTCCTCGATGTCGGCCGCCGCCTTCGCGTCCCTTAGGGCCGCCGCGGTGTCTCCCGCCGCAAGCTCCCGCCACGCGGTGACCACCTGCCGCTTGATGTCCACGACGGTCGCCCAATCGTTATCTCCGCGGCGCGTCATATCGGCCTGGATCGCGGCGAGCGCGGCGATTTCGACCCCGGTGCGCGCGGTATCGCCGAGGCGACCCGCGCCGATGCCGCGGGTGAAATGGGCGAGCGCCGCGCCAATCGTCAGCTCGGCGGCGCGCACCGGCAATCGTGACGCCGCTGCCCAGTCGCCGCGCTCGAGCGGCAGCCGTGCCTCCATCGCGATCTGGTTGTAATTCGCGATCAGCGCGTCCGAGGCGATGGACGCCGTCATCAGGTGCTGCGCCGTATCGACGGTGGCGCGGGCTTCCCGGTCACGGCCCTGCTGCAAATACGCGTAGACCATGTAGTCGAGCGCGTGGAGGCGCTCCGGCGCGACCGGTTGGTGGTGCGCCCGGGCGTACCCGAGGCCGGCTTCGAAGGCGCGTGTGTTGGCGGTGATCGTTTCGTCCCAGAGGCCGAGGCGCACGAAAATGTGCGACGGCATGTGCTGCGCATGCGGCGCGGAGGCTGCGATCTGCGCGTAGCGGCGCGCCGCGTCGAGGCCGAGCGCCGCCAAGCGGGGCGAGTCGTTGGCGTGGATGATGTAATGCGCGAGACCCGGATGCTCCGGGAATCGCTGGAACAATGGATTCAGGATTGCGGCGGCGCGTTTCTGCCGCGCAAACGTCGTGTCGGTCTTGGGGGCCGTTTCCACCAGGGAGAGCGCGTAGTAGATCGCCACTTCCGGATCGGCCGGGAAGTCGTGATAGACCCGCGCCAACGTATCGGAGTACGCCTGCAGCCGCCGGGTGTTGGGGATCGAATCGGAGCCGCGATACAGCGCCGCGCCCGCCGCGAGGAAGCCGCGTTCTCGCGCCGTCGCGGCACCCAGCGCGAGCGCGCGCTCGGCGAACGCCGCGCCGCGGCGCAACGGCTCGCCCTTGCCCGCATTGCCGCCCGGGCCGCCTGCGAACGGGTTCCCCCAGGCATTGACCGCCATGCCCCAGTAGGCCAGCGCGCACGTGGAGTCGGCGTCCGCGACCGCCTCGAACGCCGGCTGCCCCTGCTCCCACCAGAACGAATGCAGCAGCGCCATCGCCCGCGTGAAGCGCTGCTGGGCTTCGGCATTGCACGAGATCGGGAAGTCGACGCGTCCAAGTTGCTCCGCGGACCGGCCGTGGTCGTGCTGTGCCAACAGGGGGGGAGCGAGCAGCGCTGCCGCAAGCGCGGCGAGGCAGGTCGTGCGTGTCATAGACGGCTCCGCCAAGAGAGGAAGGCCGGGACGCCGAGCGCGATGAGCCCGGCACCGATTGCGGCATTCTTGGGATTCGACGCTACCGCGCTGAAAACGACGTACGCCGCGGCCAGGACGAACAGCGCCGGTGTGACCGGGTAGCCCGGCACTCGAAAGCCGGTCTGGATGCCCTGATCGCGTGCGCGGTACACGTACAAGCCAGCAACAGTCGCGCCGAAAAAGATCCAGTCACCGAAGGTCACATAGTCGACCAACTGTCCAAACGTCCCGGTCAGCGTCAAGACCACCGCGAAGATCGCCAGGGCCACAATCGCCGCGGTCGGTGTCTGGTAGGTGGGATGCAACACCGCAAACCGCCGGAAGAACACTCCGTCAGCCGCCATGGCCTGCAAGACTCGGGGAGTCACGAGGATCACGAGGTTGAGGAATCCGAACGTCGACACCGCAATGCCCGCCGCGATGATCTTGCCACCGGCCGCTCCCAGCAGCGAATGCATCATGTCGGCAGCTGGAGCAGTGCTTGCCGCCAGCCCGTCGACACCGAGCACGCGCAGATACGCGATGTTCGCGAGCAGATAGACCATCACGACGATCGCCACGCCGTATACCAACGCCTTGGGCAGGTTGCGTTCCGGCTCAACGATCTCTTCGGCGATGAAGTTCGTCTGCTGCCAACCACCGTAGGTGAAGAGGATCGGGACCAATGCGGCTCCGATGCCGGAGGTCAACGGCGCGGGTAAGGCGCGTGAAGGCGCGGCGGGTGACGCAGCAAAGATCCCGGCACCGATCAACACCGCGAGCGCTGCCAGCTTGAGGAGCGTGAAAATGTTCTGCGTGATCGCCGCGGGACGTACGCCGACGTAGTTGATGGCGGTATGGAACACGATCGCGGCCACGGCAAGCGGCATGGAAAAACGGTGCGGCAGGCCGAACAACGCGAGCGTGTAGTCGGCGAATGTGACGGCAACGGCGGCAATCGCCCCGGTCGCAATGACCAACACCAGCGTCCAGCCGTACAGAAACGCCGGTAAAGCGCCGAACGTCTCGCGCAGATAGACGTACCCACCACCCGCGCGCGGGCGGCGGTGACCCAGCTCTCCGAAGCAGAACGCGCCGATGAGCGCCACAATCCCGCCGATCACCCAGGCCAGCAGGACCAGTCCCGGAGACCGAAGCCGCTCGGCGACGGTCGCCGGCGTGCGGAAGATCCCGCCCCCGATGATGCCGCCGACCACGGCCATCGTTCCTGAGAACAACCCCAGGCGCCGAGCGTATGTCGTCATGGAACACCTAACTAGCGCCTTCTCGGTTTGTCCGCCACGTCTGAATCAACCTCTGCTCCTGAGGCCCTGCGTATGCCCGCGTATTCCCTTCTCGTCATGCGCTCGACGGACGCGGCATATCACCCACGCTCGACCGTCCTGTTTGATCAGCTGAGGAGAGCGGCCCTCTCTATCGAACTCAACATTGTCGAGCGCTACGCTCTCGCGACGCGAGCTCAATTTATTCGGCACGGGGTTCTGCTCCGTGCAGGCGAGGGAGCAGGGCTGCGGGGACGATCAACAGCAAGCGACGCATGGCGAACTCCTGGTTGAGACCAGTACGACGGGACGTAGCAGCATCGTGGGAAGCCGTCAAGCGACATCAAGGGTTCACAGGAGGGTGGGAACTACCGGGCTCTCCCGGTGCGTGGATCGATGTCGCGCACGCCGCGCAGCACCATGATGCGGAAGTGGATGCGCCGGATCGTCGTCCAATACCCTTCTAAGTCCCGCGAATGGAGCGCGATGGCGCCACGGCGCGTGACACCCGGCGGCGGAGGGACGAGCGCGGCGAGACGATCGTACACCAGCCCGCGCATCGCGGGATCGACGCGCTGCAGCACATGCCAGAGCGAGAGCGCATCCTGCGCGCGCGCGAGCGCGAGCACGGTGCGAATCGCGCGCGCTCGCGTGCCACGCTGCTCGAAGTCGAACGCGATCAGCGCGCGCACGAACGGCGCCGGCGCGTCCTCCACGTACGGAATCCCCGGGCCGGTGGTGGGGCGAATCTGGATGAGCGCGCCGAGGGGGACGCGCGCCGAGCGCAGCCCGGTCTGAAACTCCACCTCGCCGGCGGTGACGTGCAGCACGCCCTTCCCGATGGAATCGGTGGCCAGCGTGTAGGCGCAGCCGAGATCGATCGCCGTCCCCGCGGGTGTCTCGACAAAGAAGAGACGCGGCACGGCGTCGACTTTCGCGGCGATCGTCCCGTGCGCCAGCGCCAGCCGATGCTCGTCCGCACGCGCAACGACGAGCTGCACGCGCGTGTCCGGCTGCACTTCGACCTGTCCAATCCGGCCCACCGCCACGAGCGCGCGCGACGAGTCGTCGGTCTGCAGCCAATCGCCCACCCGCAGCCGCCCGGAGGCGGTCAGCCGCTGCGTGCCGATGAGGGGACGGCCGGCCAGGGCGGTGACATCCCAGGCGGTGGGCTTGATCGAGCGCCCGATCATCACGACCACGAACACCGCCGCCGCGGCGAGTGGGACCCAGTACCAGCGTCGCCACTGGCGGACATTGATCCGCGCGGAGATATCGGGCCACAGATCGCGCGGTGGCTCGATGCTCTTCGGCAGGCGGCTCACGGCCTCGTGCAGCTCTTGTTCGTTCATCGTTCCAGCTTCTCCCGTAGCAGGCGCCGCGCCCGAAACAGCTGCGCCTTCGACGTCCCCTCCGCTATACCCACGAGCTGGGCGATGTCGCCATGCCCGTATCCTTCGATGTCGTACAGCACGAACACCTCGCGCGCTCCGTCCGGCAGATCGGCAATGGCGCGCTCGAGGTCGATGTTCAGATGGAGGGGCGCAGCATGCTGCGCCCCTACCACCGTGTCCGGATCCTCCGCCAGGGTCACGCGCCGCTCGCGCCGTCCTGTCGTCCGGCGTTCGTTCAAGACGACATTGACGGCGAGCCGGTGCAGCCAGGAGCTGAACGCGCTCTCGCCCCGGAACGAGCCCAACTTATCCCACAGCCGGACGAAGACATCCTGGGTGCGTTCGTCAGCATCGCGCGCATCGCCGGTGAGGCGCAGACACAACGCATACACGCGGCCGGCGTGCTGACGATATAGGTCCCGGAAAGCCGTCTGGTCGCCAGCCTGCGCACGGGCGACGAGATCGTCCGGGGGGGGCACAGAACTAAGACGCCGTCGGGTGCTGCGGCGTTTGGAGCGGAATCACGGCAGGCGGATCCGCGTAAGCTCGCGCAGCCGCTGCTCGAGCTGGTTCTGCACTTCCTCCAGGCGCGCACGCTGTTGGGCGACTTGCGCCTGCGCCTGCTTCTGGACTTCGGTCACGCGCGCCCGTACGGGGCCCACCTTGTCGTTCACCACGGCGTCCACTCGATCGCGCATCTGCTTCTCGGCGCCGGCCACCTGCTCGCCGAACACGCCGCGCAGCTGCGCGCCGATCGCCTGATCGAGATTCGAGCGCACCGCGAAGCCGGGCTTGTGCAAGGCGCCCGAGAGCCGCGCTTCGACATCGAGGTTCGATACCCCAGAGACAGCCCGCCAGATCAACTCACCAATTGTGCTGTTCGCGAAGCCGGAGTCGCGCGTCCAGTGCACGCTGCTGGAACGGATGGCGAAGCGCGCGTGAATCGTGTCGCCGTTGAGATTGAAGCCAAGCTGTGTGGTGGCGGCACCGGGATCGAGTCTCAGCGGCACGCCCGGCACTTGGAATGCCGGGAAGCGAACGCCGCCGACCGACGCGCCGGCGGTATCGACCGGAATGTCATGCAAATGATTCAGCATCAGGCCAGCGCCAAGCTGCGGCCCTGTGGCCGTGGCAATGGTCGGCCGGCCGTACAGCGCCGGATCGCTGGTGAGGCCGCTCAGCCGGCCGGCGTAGCGCTGTGGCTGCTCCGCATTCGGCTGCAGTTGGAACGACAACTCAGCGCTGCGCACGAGAAAGCCGGGGAGGTTGCGCTCCTTGGGGAAGCGCACGTTCTCGCCCGCTCGGCGCACGCGGCTGGGTCCGGTCGTCGCGCGCGGCAACAGACCCGGTGGCATGTACCGGCGCGCCAGCTGCATGTAGTAGAGCACCTGCTCGAATGGCCTGATCGCGCCCGGCCCGAACAGCGCGGCGCCAACCGCCGGTGCATCGAGACTCGGCAATTTGAGCAAGCCGCGCGCGAACGCGTAGTCGCGTTGCCGCGCGGTGTCGAGCCCGGCGAGCCCTGATTTCAGATTGGACACGCCCTGCGTGACGTTGCGCTCGAGCATGGTCACCCGATCACGCGCGCGCTTGAGCCGCTCGATCGCCTGCCGCGCTTCGTTGAGCGTGGCAAGATCGGTGGCGCGCGCGTGGCGCAGCTTCTCGAGCGTGGCGCGTGCCGTGTCGAGCGTTGGGCCCAAGCGCAGCGTGTCGACCGCCAGCTGCCAGGCGCGGCGGCTCGAGTCGGCGCGCGCGCCGAGCGCGTCAGCGGCCGGGATCGTGGAGAGCCGCCGGGGGTCGAGGGAATCGAAGCTGATCTTGCCGGTCGCAAGCTGGAGCACGGGTACCTGGAATTGGCTCGCCCACTGATGCGTCTCGGCCAGGACCCGGCCGGCAATCCCCTGCCCCTCCCCCGATTTCGCCGCGACGCGGCCGTCGGTCTGGCGCGCAGTCCCGAAGCGGAGTCCGTTGGCGGCGATGCGGTTGATGATGAGTTTCTTTTCCGTGAGCGGCACGAGGTCGACATCCGCGACCAGCTCGTCCGCCTGGAGCAGGTTGCGCAACGCCTCGTGCGGGCTTGCAACCGTGAGGCCCTGGATCAGGACTTTGCCGTGAGCCAGATCGAGATGGAGCCTTTGGATCTCGACTTTCGCCCCGAGCAGCTGCGTGCCGACCTTCTGCGATTCCCGCCGCGCGATCGTATCGGCGAACACCCACCACAATACACCCGCGATCACCAGCAGAATCAGCAGCGGTCCGATCGCCTTCCACCGGAAGATCTTGACCCTCATGGCCGGAACATCTTGTAGACGTTGTAAGCCTTGGACGCCGTGACGGCGCGATACCACTTCGACTGCCGCACCCGCTCCCCGATCGTGGCCCGATAACGAGTCACGCCCAGACGAGTCGCAAAGAACAGCGGGAGCGCGAACAGCACGGCAAACACAAAGCTGCCGAGGACGATCGTGTTGTTGAAATTCGTGAGCGGCACGATCGGCATGTTGTACAGCGACGTCCACAGCCCCCGCAGCGACGGCGCCAGGAGAAGGTTATGGCCGATCCAGTCGAACAGCGGGTCGAGCAGGAATCCGAACGGGATCAAGAGCGCCCAGCCCAGCACCCCGCCGGCGAACGAGACGTTGAGGAGCACCAGCGCCGCGAAAATCACCGCGTTGTGGACGTTCACGAGCGGTGTCAGACCGAGAAACGAGCCCAGGACGATGCCGGCGGCGAGCTGGCCGGGCGTGCCCTCGGAATGCAGCGCACCGAAGAGGGACTGGATCAGCTTGATGAGGGCGAACATTCAGACTTCCCCCTGTTTGAGCCGATCCTCGGCGATCGCCAGAATCTCTCGCAACGCCGTCCGGCGCTCCTCGTCGCGCGTCCCCCGCAGCCGAGCCTCGAGCACCGGGACGATGGCTTCCTTGGATCGCCGGTTCACGAACACCACGAAGCGAAACCCGAACTTCTGTTCGTATTCTTCGTTGAGCGTCGCCAGCCGCCGCAGGACCTCGGGCGGCGTCGTATCACGATCGTAGCCTTGCTCCCTGAATGAGAGCGCCGACACTTTGTCCGGGCGATCACCGATGCGCGGGTGCGCGTTGATCACCCCGATCTGCTCGGCCTCCGAGAGCGATTTCAGGATTTCGCGGCCGCGGGCGAGCATCGCGGCACCGCTGGGGAAGGGCTCTTCCGCACCAAGCCGTTCCAGCAACGGACCCGCGTTTTCGAAGAGGTTCAACTGCCTCGGTAGCTCGAGCACGCAAACGGTGACATCAACAGCGGGATGTGGTAACGACGGTTGGGATCGGTGATCTCCACATCCAGGGTGGCCCGCTGGAGGAACGCCGCCGTTCCTTTCTTCTTATAGTACGCGCCCACCTCGAAGGACAGCCGGTACGTCCCCGCAGTCAGGGCGCCATCGCCAAGCGCGGCGATCCGACCATCGGCATCGGTCTCCCGCGTCCCTTGCGCGACCTGCTCCTTGCCGTCGAGCCGCCATAGCGTCACCGCGACGCCGGCGGCGGGCTCGCCGCGCGTGGTATCGAGGACGTGCGTCGAAATCGTCGGTCGGTTAGTGTTGGGCATGCTCAAGATCCGCGTGGGACCCCTGACGTTCACGGCGCGACTCGAAGAGCAGGCCGCGCCCAAAACCGTCGCCGTGATTCGCAAAATGCTGCCGTTCAAATCCAAGATAGTCCACTGCCGCTGGAGCGGCGAGTCAACCTGGATTCCAATGGGCGAGCGAAAGCTTGGGCTCGAATTCGAGAATCACACCAGCCATCCCGCGCCGGGGATGCTGCTGCTCTACCCCGGTGGCATCAGTGAGACCGAGCTGCTTTTTCCCTATGGCTCGACCATGTTCGCGAGCAAGGTGGGGCAGCTCGCGGGGAATCATTTCGCCACGGTCACGGAAGGGCACGAAAACCTGCCGGAGATCGGTCGCCTTACGCTGTGGGAGGGAGCGCAGGAGATCACCATCGAAGAAGTGCGGTGAGCGCTCTCGTCATTCGGGGTGGTACGGTCGTTCTTCCCACCGGGCAACGCCCAGCCGACATCGCGATCCTCGACGGCACCATCACGGCAGTCGGGAGTGAAGTGCGGGATGGTGACGAAACCATCGACGCGCGAAATCTGGTGGTGCTTCCGGGTGTCATCGACGCGCACGTCCACTTCAATGAGCCGGGCCGTGCCGATTGGGAAGGTTGGGAGGCCGGTACGCGCGGTGCGGCCGCCGGGGGCGTGACGACCGTGCTCGAGATGCCCCTCAACGCCCATCCCCCGACGACGACTCCCGCAGCCTTTGATGAGAAGCTCGCGATCGCGTCGCAGAAAGCCCTCGTCGATTTCGGCCTGTGGGGCGGCCTCGTTCCCGACAACCTCGACAACCTCCAGATCCTCCACCAACGGGGCGTCATCGGCTTCAAAGCGTTCATGAGTCACAGCGGCATCGACGACTTTCAGCGCGTGCCCGACGGCATCCTCGCGATCGGGCTCAAGACCACGGCGCGTCTGAACGCGATCGTCGGCGTCCACGCCGAGAGCCACGAGACGGTGGAACGGCTGAGCACTGGAGAGCGGAGCAGCGGCGCGGACCGGCTGTCGTGGTGCCGGGCTCGGCCCTCCCGCGCCGAGGTCGAAGCGATTCAACGGCTGCTCGTGTGCATGCGGGGCACTGGCAGAGGTGTGCGCGCGCATGTCGTGCACGTGAGCTGCGCGGAAGGGTTGGCGCAGGTGGATGCAGCCCGCAGCAAGGGCACGACGATCACGGCCGAGACGTGCCCGCATTATCTCGCCTTCACCGAGGAGGACTTCGAGCGCATCGGGCCAGCGCTCAAATGCGCGCCGCCGATCCGCGATCCGGCGACGCGCGAGGCTCTCTGGGCCGAAGTGCTCGCGGGCCGCGTCGACCTGATCGGTTCGGACCACTCGCCCTGCCCTGCCGCCGACAAGCAGAAAGGTGAGCACGACATCTGGCAGGCGTGGGGCGGCATCGCGGGCATCCAGGCCACGCTTCCCGTGCTGCTGACCGACGGCCTGCACGCGCGTGGCCTCTCGCTCGAGCGCATCGCCCATCTCACCGCGACCGCGCCGGCGCAGCTCTTCGGCTTGTTTCCCCGCAAAGGGGGGATCGCCGTCGGTGCCGACGCGGACTTCGCCATCGTAGATCCGGAGCAGCGTTGGACCTTTGGCTCGAACGACCTCCAGACGCGCAGCGGTGTCAGCGCATACCTCGGCCGCGCGTTCACGGGCAAAGTGGTAAGAACCATTGTCCGAGGAACAACGGTATTTGTGGATGGCGAAATAGTTGGGAACCCCGGTTGGGGCCAGTTCGTGAAGCCACAACCCACAAGATGAGAGACCTGTGACTGGCAACGCGCTTCTTGAGCGCCGATTAGACGAGCTTTACGCCATCGGCGCCGAGCCGGACGGAGGGGGGGGAGCGTATCGGCCGCTCTACGGCAGCGCCTGGGCAGCCGCCGGTGAGCGGGTCGAACGCTGGATGAAGGACGCCGGTCTCGAAACCCGGCGGGACGCGGTCGGGAATCTGTGGGGGCGAATCGAGGGGACCGGGAAGTCGATAGTCACCGGCTCACACATCGACACGGTGCGTCACGGCGGCCGGCTCGACGGCGCACTCGGCATCGTCGCGGGACTCAGCGCCGTCGAAGCGCTGCTCAAAGCCAACGGCAAGCCCAAGCGCCCGCTCGAAGTCGTCGCGATCTGTGAAGAAGAGGGCTCTCGCTTCAAGACAAGCTTCTGGGGGTCTCACGCGATCACGGGCACGATCGACACCGTCGATCCCGAGATCGCAGCCGCGATGCGCGAGCTCGGTCTGGACCCCGCCAAAGTGGCGAGCGCGGCGCGCGATGATATCGATACCTTCGTCGAGCTGCACATCGAGCAAGGCGCGGTGCTGGAGTCCTCCGGCACGCCACTGGCGATCGTGAGCGCGATCGTCGGCACGGCGCATCTCGAGGTCACGGTCACCGGCCGGTCCGACCACGCGGGGACGACGCCGATGGACCTGAGGCTCGACGCGCTCGCCGGTGCGGCCGCGATGGTGCAAGTCGTCGAGTCCATCGCGAAATCGCTGGGTAGACCCGCCGTCGCGACGGTCGGGAAGCTCGAGGTCGAGCCCGATCAGATCAACGTCGTCCCGGGCAAGGTGGTATTCATCGCAGACCTCAGGCATCCCGATCTGGCGGGCCGCCGTGCGCTCGAGGAGCGCGTTCGATCGCTGTGCGGCACCATCGCGTCGGAGCGCGGACTCGGACTCGACATTCGGATGCTCCAGGAGCGGCCTCCCGTGCCGATGCATTCGGATGTGCGCGCGCTCCTCGCGCGGGCCGCGACGGACTGCGGCGTCCAGGCTGCCGAGCTGGTCAGTGGCGCCGGACATGATGCCCAGATTCTGGCGGCGCGAATGAAGGTCGGGATGTTGTTTGTGCCGAGCATTGGAGGACGGTCGCATTGCCCCGATGAAGCCACGAACCCGCGGGACTTGGAACTCGGGACCAGGGTATTGGCCAAGGCCTTGGAATTGATGGCGTATTGAGATCGTTCTAACCGTGCCCTAAAGGGCCGGCTTCACGGACAACAGCTCCCGAAGCACGTTCTGCGTAACCGTGCGACGATAGGCGGCAGTCGATCGCACGTCGTCTATCGGCCGGATGTCGTCGGCGACCGCGGCGATGGCGCCTTCCATATCCCCCCGCTCCAGCGCAGCCTCGGCGCGGCGCGCGCGCAGCGGCACCTCGGCGACCGAGCCGATCGCTACGCGCGCAGGTGATCGGCTCACCGCCGTGACGACCTTCGAAATCGCCTGTGCGGCCCGCGTCCCGACTTTGCGAAATACGACCCGACGTCCGAGGGGCATCCGCACCGCCACGATCAGCTCATCGGCCTGCAGCGCGGTCTTGCGATAGCCGGTGAAAAACTGGTCGATCGGAATCGAGCGCCGGTCGGTCACCACGACGGCATCATAGGCGAGCAGCACCGGCAACGTGTCGCCGGCGGGAGACGCATTCGCCAGGTTGCCGCCGAGCGTGCCGCGATTCTGGATCTGCGCCGCCCCGATCGTGCGCGCCGCCGCCACCAGCGCCGGGACATGCTCCTGCGCGTCGCGCGACCGAATGATGCCGGTGTAGGACTCCGCCGCACCGATTTCCAACATGCCCTGCGTTCGCCGCACTCCCTTGAGCTCGAGTAACGACCACACGTCGAGGACGGCCCGCGGCGGTGGGCGGAGCGTTCTCGCGTGCAGCATGACGATCAGATCCGTACCGCCGGCGAGCGGGCGGCATCCGGGGGTCGTGCGATACAACTGCACCGCATCCTTGAGGTCCGTGGGGCGGAGGTATGTCACGTCGTGCATGACAGCACCGCCTCGATGATTTTCGTGTAGCCGGTGCAGCGGCACAAATTACCGGCGAGCCCCTCCCGAACGTCAGCGGCGCTCGGTCGGATCGTGCGCTGCAGCAGGACGTGGGCCGCCAGCAACATCCCCGGCGTGCAGATCCCACATTGCGCCGCGCCGTGCTCGATGAAGGCCTGCTGCAGGCGGGACAACGTGCCGTCCGGTCCGGCGAGTCCTTCCACGGTTAGGACATTGCGGCCTTCGACCTGACCCACCGCCACCAGACAGCTGTCCACGACCTCGCCGTCGATGAGGACCGAGCACGCGCCGCACTCCCCTTCGCCGCAGCCCTCTTTCGTGCCTGTCTTGCCGAGATCTCCGCGCAGTGTATCGAGGAGTCGCCGTGACCCCGCGCATTCGACGCTGACAGGCACACCGTTTAGCGTGAACCGGACCGTCACGACTGCGCCGCTTCGCGCCGTTGCGCGCCGTTGAGCGCTGCCAGAACCTTCTCGGGCGTCGCGGGCACCTCATCCAGCCAGACCCCCGTCGCGTCATGAATGGCGGCGATAACCGCTGGGGCTGGACCATCCATTGGCAGCTCACCGATCCCCTTGGCTCCGAACGGACCGCGGGAGTACGGGTTCTCGATCAGGACGGTACGGATCCGTGGCGCGTCGAGCGCGGTCGGAATGAGGTACGTCGCCAGGCGGTCATTCTGGTAGCCACCATCCTTCATCTTGATCTCTTCGATCGTGGCCCAGCCGACCGCTTGCAGGCAGCCGCCCTCGATTTGCCCCTCAGCCATCACCGGATGCAGCGCCTTACCGCAGTCGACGGCGGTGACGAGATCGGTGACACGGACTTCGCCCGTCGTCGTGTCCACATCGACATCGGCGATCGTGCAGGCCCAGGCGTACACGGGGTAGGCGTCGCCGCGGTACGTGGCTTCGTCCCAGTGGATCGAATCGGGCTGGATGTACGACTTGTCCACGCGCAGCGGCGGCCGCTCTCGCTGCAGTCGTTGCTTGATCTCCGCGGCGGCCTCCTGCACCAATCGTCCCACGATCATGGCTGTGCGCGACGCAACAGTTGGACCGGAATCGGGAACAAGTGAAGTGTCCTGCGGCGCGATGGTCACGCGCTCGAGCGGGACGCCGAGCGCATCCGCTGCAAGCTGACAAAAGATGGTCTTCGTTCCCTGACCGATCTCGGTCGAAGCAGTGAGGATTCGGAATGTGCCGTCCGCCAGCGCTTCCATAGCGATGGTGCCGCTCAGTTTCTTCTCGCCACTCCCGGTGAAGCCCGACCCGTGGAAGACGAGGGAGAGACCCCTGCCCCGACGGACGGTTGGAATGTTGGAAGGTTGGAATGTGGTTGCCGCTTTGAGCGCGGCATCCAAAACGAGCTCCGAACCGACGCTCTCGGTGAGCACCTGCCCCGTCGCGGTCGTGTCGCCCAGCCGCAACATCCATTTGCGCCGGAGATCCACGCTCGACACGCCTCCCCCCAGCTGCTCGGCGACGTGCTCGACCATCAGCTCGGCGGCAAAGAGCGATTGCGGCGCGCCGAAGCCGCGGAACGCGCCGTTGGGCGGGGTGTTCGTCGCAACCGCCCGCGCCCGGATGCGGACATTGGGACAGGAATACGCCCCGGCGGCGTGGATGGCCGCACGCGAGAGCACGACAGGGGTCAGCGTGCAATATGCCCCGCCATCCAGGACGATCTCGATATCCTGAAAGACCAGTGTTCCATCCTTTTTGACGCCGGTGCGGTGCCGGATGACTCCTGGATGACGTTTGGTGGTCGCCGCCAGGTCCTCATGGCGGTCGTAGATCAGGCGGACCGGCCGTCCCGCTTTACGGGCGAGGAGCGCCGCATGAACCGCCACAATCGACGGGTACTCCTCCTTGCCTCCGAACCCGCCTCCGGTCTCCGCCTGGACGACGATAGCTTGCTGATCGGTGAGCTTCAGCGCTCGCTTCAGGGCGCGGTGGACGTAGTACGGACACTGCAGAGAGCCGACGACCCTGAAGGCGCCGTCTGCTTCCGGCAACGCGATTGCGCCTTGGGGCTCGATGTACAACTGCTCCTGCAATCCAACCCGAAACTCACGCTCCACGACGAGATCCGCCGTCCGCTCCACGGACGCCACATCCCCCTTCGTGATCTCGACCGTGCTGAAGACCTCGGTGGCGCTCCCGATCTCGAAGACCGGGTTGGCGAGCTCGTACTCGATACGGACATGAGTCGCGGCCTCCTCCAGCGTGGCCCGGTCAGACGCGGCCAGCAGGAGGATCGGCTCTTCCTTGTGCTTGATCTCGCCCCCTCTTGGGGCCAGGACCGGTTGGTCCTCCCGGATCAGCTGCACGACGTTGTCCCCCGGGATGTCGTCCGCCGTCACCACCACGACGCGAGACCAGTCGAAGGCGGGGTCCAGCGTGATCGAGCGGATCGCGCCGCGCGCGATCGTGGACCGGATCGTCCGGCCGGACCAGGCCCCCTGGACGGTGATGTCGTCGGTGTAGCGCGCGCGCCCAGTCACCTTGTCGGCACCTTCGCGACGGGGAACGGAGCGGCCGACGGCCGTGACGGGAGCGGGACACATGTGCGGTAATATTGCCACAGAATTCGCTGCGCCGGGCAGGGAGCCTCCACGTTCCCGTGCCGCAACGACGCTCGTCCGCAGAGGCTCGACACGACCCCAGATGGCATGAGGGTTGCAAACGCAAAGCTGACAGAAGCAGGATGCGGACGTCGGGGGGACAAAGCCGGCAAAGGCGGAGCCAGGTAAACGCTGGTAACGCGCCGGCTGCCGCAGCGGCCGTGCACAGCCGCTGCGGACCCTCCTCACCACTGTAGAGGGCATAAGGGGGCGGCTGGGAAGCGCTGCGTGCCGTCGCGCGGCATCCCGGCTCGCCCCGCTTGTTTCACCGGGAACGTCACCGCATCGGGGGCACTACATTGCCGATCATGACGACCGCGCGAGAGAGTTCAGGCGCCGGGCTGGAACTGCACGCGCCCCTGGAGCCGGGGTTTGCGAAGATCCTGACGGCCGAGGCGCGGCGCTTCCTTACGGCGCTGGCGCGGGCGAGTGAGCTGCGCCGCCAGGAGCTGCTCGTGCGCCGCGTGGCGCGCCAGCGACGTCTCGACGCCGGCGAGCGCCCCGACTTCCTGCCGGAGACGCGCTCGGTGCGCGAGGCGGACTGGACTGTCGCGCCGATTCCCGCTGACCTGCTGGACCGCCGCGTCGAGATTACCGGCCCGGTGGACCGCAAGATGGTCATCAACGCGCTGAACTCGGGCGCGCGAGTCTTCATGGCGGATTTCGAGGATTCGAACGCCCCCACCTGGCGCAACAATCTCGAGGGGCAGCTGAACCTGCGGGATGCGGTGCGCGACACCATCGAGTACACCAGCCCCGAGGGGAAGCGCTACACGCTCGCGCCCCGCACGGCCACGCTGATGGTGCGGCCGCGCGGCTGGCATCTCGACGAGAAGCACGTGACCGTGGACGGACGCCCGATCTCGGCGTCCCTTTTCGATTTCGGGCTCTTTTTCTTTCACAACGCCGCCGCGCTCGTCGCGAAGGGCACGGGGCCCTACTTCTACTTGCCCAAGCTCGAGAGCCACCTCGAGGCCCGCCTCTGGAACGACGTCTTCAACCTCGCGCAGGACGAGCTCGGAATCCCTCGCGGCACGATCCGCGCGACGGTCCTGATCGAGACGGTCCTCGCCGCGTTCGAGATGGACGAGATTCTCTACGAGCTGAAGGACCACTCCGCCGGCCTGAACTGCGGGCGCTGGGACTACATCTTCAGCTTCATCAAGAAGTTCAGACAGCGGCCCGACTGCGTCCTCCCCGACCGCGCCCGCGTGACGATGGACCGTCACTTCCTCAAGTCCTACGTCGATCTCCTGATTCAGACCTGCCACCGCCGCC
>Ga0209161_10000179_pt1 | contig 47994 bp, 44 predicted proteins | sample GraSoiAngelo_155_FD_186169 | JGI IMG/M metagenome (GOLD analysis project Ga0209161, IMG submission 186169) | Grasslands soil microbial communities from the Angelo Coastal Reserve, California, USA - 14_1009_13_30cm (SPAdes) (version 2) | ecosystem: Environmental > Terrestrial > Soil > Grasslands... | reverse complement strand
GGGCTCGCGAACTGGCGCGGTGCCGTTGACCACCCTCGAAACCGTTGCCTTAGCCACTCGGGCGACCGCCGCGACTTCTGCGATGTTGGCCAAACGATGTTGGCGATGTTTGGGAACCGGTTTCACCCCTAAATCGTACTGCGTTTGACACCCTTCGGGGCCTGTGCTACGGTCTTTCTGAAACCGGTTTCACAAACGACCGGGATGAGACGGCAACTGGATTTGGGTGGGCCACAACGACAGGGGTAAAGGAGGCCTGAACGATGAGAAGGTGGGCTTTGTTGGTGGTGCTCGTCGCACTCTTGGGCCCAGCATGTGGTGGCGGCGGAGGCACCACGACATCCACCGGGGGTTGTACGGGTAAGGTCGCCGGCGGACCGGTAACGGTCAAGGCTTGGTTCCACAGCGGCCAGGGCAGCGAACGAACCACGATTACGTCACAAGTTGCGGCCTTCAATGCCAGTCAAAACGACGTAAAGGTCGAGCTCGTACTTTTGCCTGAGGGCAACTACAACGACCAAGTAAAAGCGGCAGCTGCCTCGGGCGGGTTACCTGACATCCTCGACTTCGATGGACCATTCCTCTACAACTACGCTTGGAATCGCAACCTAGTTGCCCTCGACAGCTGCATTTCGCCTGCCCTGAAGGCGAACCTGCTGGCGTCGATCGTCAAGCAGGGCACCTACGCTGCCCACTTCTACGGAGTTGGAACCTTCGACTCTGGGCTTGGTCTCTACACACGCAAGTCCGTGCTCGCCAAGAATGGCATTCGGATCCCATCAGGTCCGCAAGACGCGTGGACCGCGGACGAGTTCAACCAAGCACTTAAGACACTGCAAGGGGCTGGCTTCAACAAGCCTCTCGACCTCAAGATCAACTACGGCCAAGGTGAGTGGTACACGTACGGTTTCTCGCCCATCATCCAGTCCGCCGGGGCCGATCTGATCGACAGGCATAACTACCAGTCAGCCAATGGGGTGCTTAATAGCTCGGCTGCGGTGCAGTCACTCACAGCCTTCCAGTCATGGTTCAAGCAGGGCTTCGTTAACTTCAACGTAGATGACACTGCATTCCTAAAGGGACAGTCAGCCATTTCCTGGGTAGGTCACTGGGTGTTCGCGGACTACCGGAAGGCGTTTGGCGATGACCTGGTCATCTTGCCACTGCCGAATTTCGGGAAGGGAAGCAAGACTGGAATGGGCTCCTGGCAATGGGGAATCACCTCCAAGACAAAGAGTGTCGACGCGGCTTGGGCGTTTATCAACTACCTGCTCAAGGATCAGCAGGTGCTCCAGATGACCGGTGCCAACGGGGCCGTGCCCGCCACAAAGTCGGCAAGTGCCGCGTCGACGCAGTTCGCCCCAGGCGGCCCTGAAAACATTTTTGTGCAGCAGCTCGAGTCGAGCGCGGTGCCCAGGCCGCAGACACCGGCCTACCCGACGATCACTCTCTCATTCCAGAAGGCGATCAATGACGTCCTGAACGGTGGGGATGTGAAAGCAGCACTGGATAAAGCTGTCAAGGACATCGACACCGACATCAAGGACAACGACGGCTATCCAGTAAAGACGTAAGCGAACCACTGGCCTGGGGGCGATTAACCCCGTCCCCAGGCTGCAGCAATGGAGTCGACTTATGATTTCAAGTCCGGCTACGAACCTGAAAATGCGAGTCGGTCAGGACTCCGTGGTGCCTTGGTTGTTCTCGCTGCCGGCGATCTTGATGCTCCTCGCCTTCCTGGTCACACCATTCGTGCTCGCCGTAATTTTCTCCTTCACGAATCTCAGGCTGCTTTCACCCATCCCACTGCGATTTGTTGGGCTTCAGAACTACGTCCGGGTCTTTCAAGACCCGATCTTCTACCGCGCGCTCGGGAACAATCTCCTCTTCGTAGTAATCGTTGTTCCCGTTCAGACCGCCCTCGCACTAGCGCTCGCTGTATTGGTTAATCAGAAGCTACGAGGGGTCAGGGCCTTTCGGACTATCTACTTCGCGCCGGTCGTGACTGTGATGGCAGTCGCCGCCACCGTGTGGCGACTCCTCTATGACCCAGATGCGGGTTTCATCAACGGTCTCCTAGGCGCTGTCTCGGGGGGAGCCGTGCACCCCAATTGGCTGCGGAGCACCGGTACTGCCTTCCTGGCAATCATCATCATGTCGATCTGGCAGGGAGTCGGTTTTCAGATGGTGATTCTCCTGGCCGGCCTACAGGACATACCTCACGACCACTATGAGGCAGCCATTGTGGACGGGGCAAGCGCCTGGCAGCAGTTCAGGTTCGTCACGATTCCTCAGCTGCGCAACCAACTGCTCTTTGTAGTGACCATCACGACCATCCTCGCATTCCGATTGTTTGATCAGGTCTATGTGATGACCAGCGGCGGCCCTTTGGACAGCACTCAGACGATGATGCTGATGCTGGTCGACGTGGGCTTTGGTAGGCAGCGCATAGCACAGGGCTCTGCGATCGCCGTCATCTTTTTCTTGATCGTGCTCTCGATAAGCGTGGCGCAACGTCGCCTGATCCGCGAGGAGGCCACATGAGGCCGATGTCGGTCGGGAGGCTGGCGAGAAGTGAGCCACGGAGCAGCCAGATCACGATAATCCAGCCGCGGCGCCTGCCAAGAGTTCTCGGCGCTCTGGCAACGTACGTGGGGATGGCTCTCCTCGCGGTCATATTCTTGGTCCCGCTGCTCTTTGAGTTTGTCGGCAGCATCAAGCCGAACGACAGAGTCCTGAGCGAGGGCAACTCGTGGCGCGCTTTCGTACCGACTGCGATCACGTTTGAGAACTACGGTGATGCCTTAGCTCGAGCTGATCTCGCACGCCTTTTCATCAACTCGCTGATCATCACTTCGTCGATCGTCGTTGCCGGCATCGTGGTCAACAGCTTGTTCGGCTACGCGCTTGCCCGCATGACTTTTAGAGGCAGGGGCTTGCTGGTCGGGATTGTGGTCGCCCTCATCATCATCCCGTTTCAGGCGATCGCGATTCCGCTGTTCTTCATGATGGCGAAGATCGAATTGCTTGACACCTACCAGGTGCAAATAGTCCCGTTCATTGCAAGTCCCTTCTTCACATTCCTGTTCTATACCTTCTTTCTAAGTATTCCGAAAGAGCTGGAGGAGGCGGCTCGAGTCGACGGCGCCGGCCCCTTGACCATCTTTTGGAGGGTCGTTGTGCCTCTGGCGCGACCCGTCTATGCCACGGTCGCGATCCTAAGTTTCCTATTTGCCTGGGGTGAACTGCTTTGGCCGGTGCTGGTCACAAGAGGCCCTGAGGTTCGCCCCCTGCCGTTGGGAATAGCGGTCTTCCAGACCCTGCCGCCGGTGCAATGGGGAGACATCATGGCGTTCGCCACCGTGATGACGCTTCCGCTACTTGTTGTGTTCCTTGCTTTCCAGGATGCCTTTGTTCGCAGCGTTGCACGTACGGGGATTAAAGGTTGACGTCGTGGCTTTGAAGGACCGCGCCTATGTCTGTGCGGCTAGCCATCTTCTGCTGGCAACGGTGATCAGGCGGTCGGTCCAATGAGTGGAATAGTCGAGATCATCGGAGGGACAACCGTCGATATCTACGTGTCGGTGCGCCGCTTTCCGCCTGGAATTGGCACAGAGTTCGGGCGCTCCACATTGGCCCAGTGTGGTCGCGCCGCCAGTTTGAGCGTCGGTGGCAACGGCGGGCTAGCGGCATTCATGCTCGGCAGGCTTGGCCAGCCGGCCCGCTTGCATACGCGGCTGGGGAGAGACTTCTGGGGCGGCTGGCTACGTGCTCAGCTCGAGGCGGCTGGCGTTGAGCTGGCTTCGGACAGCACCGACGAGGAGAGCTCCACCAACATCGTCGCCATCGACGGTGGGGGAAACCGCCTCTCGTTCTTCCATCCCCTAGAGGCGCAATACGCAGTTGCAGCGCCCTTGCCGGACACCCGTGTCATGTTTCTCGGGGGTTGTCCGCATCCAACTGCGGAGCTAATGGCGAGTTACGTCCGGCCATATCGCAATGCTGGAGCCACCACGGTCATGGACATCGGGCCGGCCATTCCACGGCCGTTCAGATTTGACGATCTAGCGCGATTAGCCGATGCGCTCGATCTCGTTACCTGCAACCGGGCGGAGCTACGCCAGCTTAGCGGCACGAGCTCGCTGCGACGCGGAGTGCAGGTCATTCACAACCTGGGCATTCCTACCCTCGTAATCAAGGACGGGGCGAATGGGGCGGTGTTCTCGACATCCGACGATAACCATCTGCACCTCCTTGCCGTCGAGACGACGACGCCAGCAACAGGCTCGGTCGGCGCGGGTGATAGTTTCAACGCGGGCCTCCTGTACGCGCTGGCCGATGCCAAAAGTGTCGCTGTCGCAGTGGCATTCGCCAACCAGATCGCGCGAGCTGTGTTACGTGCACCTGATCGACTCAATGTGGACCTGGCCGCTGCCAGCATTTACGAGACTGCGGTCGCCGGTCAAGTTCGACTAGTGGAGGTGTGAACATGCTTCCCCGTTGGGTTCAGAACCTATTGGAGCAGCATCCAGGAGCCGAGGAGCCTACACCTGAGGTTCCAATACCTTCCTGGCTTGAGGATGAGGTCAAAAAGAAGCCGCTCTGGTACATCATTCGGGAGTCCGACGTCGTTCGTGACCGGCATCCTTTCGTCGTATATGACGAGATTCTCAAAGAGCCGCCTCAGTGGGCGGACATACTGGCAACCAAGCGCCTCGAGGTTGAGGCGCTTGCCAAGGAGCTCACCGAACGTGGCATCCGGCGTGTGATTTTCACTGGATGCGGTTCTGCCTTTTTCACCGCGATTCACGGAAATCTGCTGTTCAGACGTTTCACCGATCTGAGCACCGATGCCATTGAGTCAAACGAGCTAGCGCACTACTTCCCACATGTTGATGCAGCCAGAACGGCGGTTATCGCTCACTCTGGGACGGGGGGCAGCATCGAGACGCTAGAAGCGATCCGGGTGGCAAAAGCGAGAAATGTACTCACCGTGGCGCTGTCCAACACGGACGTCAGCCCGATACTCAACGAATCAGATCGGTCTGTTGTGTATTTGACTCGCCAGCATTGCGGACCATGCATCTCAGTAATTTCGACGCGTCTTTTGCTTCAGACATTGCTGGCTGCGGCGCTTGCAACTTCGGCAGCCGATCGTCGCCAACTGGAGCACGAGCTTGCTGCACTACCCGAGGCCGGCCATGTCTTTTTGGAGGAATTCACACCACGAATCGAAGACTTTGCTAACCGCACCATCGACGTAGAGTCGGTGTTCGTAGTTGGGAGCGGACCGAACTATTTCTCGGCGCGGGAGGGCACCCTGAAGATTGAGGAGCAGAGCCTCATGGTCGGCAAGGCCTATCGCGCGGGCGACTTCCACCATGATGCGTTGTCGCTGCTGTCGCCGACCCGATTAGTGGTGGCCATTGCGGCGGACGGAGTACCGAACCAGCGCATTGTCGATGTCCTTCGTGCCGCAAAGGAGGGCCTCAGCCCTACCCTCGCGATGGAGTATGGCGCTGTGGGCGGACTGGCGCCCTATGCCGACGAGACATGGCGGCTTCGCGCAGAGCTCGGGGAGTATGTGGCGCCGGTCCTGGTCACCCTGCCATTCCAACTGCTCGGATATTTCATGGGTGTGGTGCGTGGTCGCAATCCAGATACGCTCGCAACCGATCACATTTCCAATGCACGTGCTTGGCTCACGGCCTTTCCGCTCGGCACGCATTAGAAAGGAGGCTTGTTCGAACACTGGCAATCGGCGATGGGCTTGCATACCTACTGGGATCAGCCGGCATTCAATGTTGAGTGCGTGTGTTGAAGCCGCCAGGGCGGCTGAAGACCCGACCTACGATGCGACAGGTGGCAGCACACGCGCGCGTGAGCCTAAAGACTGTTTCTAGAGTGATCAACGCCGAGTCAGTCGTCTCACCGACGTTGCGCTCACGCGTGCAAGCGTCGGTCGAACACCTGGGCTACAGGCACAATTTGCAAGCCAGCAGCCTAAGGCGAACCGACAGCAGGAGCGCCACCATTGGCCTGGTTCTCCGAGACGCGGCCAATGCGCTTTCCGCACCTCTATCCAACGAAGTCGAGTCAATAGCCCTCAAACGCGGTGTGCTGGTCTTTACCGGAAGTTCGCATGACGACGAGGAACACGACCGCGAATTGATTTGGGCTTTTAGCTGCCACCGCGTCGATGGCCTAATAGTCGTTGGTACTACCCAGAATACTGACCTCCTTCTTGCCGAACATCGGGCGGGAACGTCAATCGTTTTGGTTGATCAACTCGAATCCACCTTCGACTCGGATCATGTTGTCACGGATGACTTCCAGGGCACCCAACTCGGCATAAGGCACCTCATCGCTAACGGCCACCGCCACATCGGGTACTTGGGAGGTCCTGCCTCGGACAGAACTATCCGTCGATATCGGGGATGCGTCGATGAACTCCGCGCTCAAGGCTGGCCGATCGACGAGCACCTAGTGCGTCTTGACGTTCATGACTCCGAGGCAGCTGAGACTGCTGCCGCTGAACTCTTGTCAGAGGCGCGACGCCCAACCGCGCTTTTCGCTAGCGGGAGTCAGATCGCTCTTGGCACTTATCGAGTACTTCGGCGACTCGATCTCAATCGGCAGGTCGCTCTCGTTGCCTTTGACGACCTACTAGATGCCGACTTGACGGCTTGTGGGGTCACTGTAATAGCTCCAGATCCTGTCGCATTAGGTCGGGCCGCTGCCAAGCTTCTGTTTCGCCGGATCGATGGCGACGAGTCGCCGCCCGTCCATCATCTGATCCCGAGTCGGTTGATCACCCGCGCCACGGGCGAGATTCATGTGATGGGACTTAGTGGGCCCGCCGTGCAGCGCATAGCGCGCTGATAGATCTGGCTCGCGCAAGTGAAGTGCAGCGGGTAGGCCGTGGCGACCTCATGCATTGTGACGTGACGGAGCTCAACCGTCGGCTTCGACGCGACATCCACTCACCCCGCGGCTATTTTCTTGGCTACAGACGGACCCGCGCCGCCTCGTCTGCGTCTCGTAAAGGAGCCAAGAGCTGAAAAGGCTTAGCTGATACATGCAGCATGGGCAGCGCCCCAATCGCTAGGATCGCGAGCCACGCGCCATCCCACAACAGCTGCGGCGCCGCGAGTAGCGGCGTAAGTAGTAGCTGCATGGTGAGGACACCAACAAGGAGCCAAAGTCGGTGCCACAGCGGCGGCGACGTGCGCAGAACCAACCATCCCGCGAGCACGAGTACGCAGTAATCGGAGTTGTGGAAATAGCTCGCAGTCGCGACCGTGCCGAGGATTCCAGCGGCAAACACGATCTCCAGCTCGCCGCGCCTTGCCCACGCGATCCACAAGGCCATCGCGCCCTGGATGAGCCAGAGGATGTATGTGAGCGGTCGGTCGCTCAGCGGTCCCGCGAGTGTGAAGATCGTGTCGAGCGGCAGGTGCTGAACTCCCCGGACCACATGCCACCACTCCGTCAGGCCGGTGGAGCCCAGGGTCAGCACCGTGAGCAGCGCGAGCGCCGCCGAGGCGGCAGCCCAGGCCACGACAGGTCGGTAGCGACGGCTGACCAGCAGGGCGACCGGCAGGAGGATCACTGCCTGCGGCTTCAAGAACATGGCGAGCGAAAGGGCCACTCCCGCCTCCACGTCTCGGTTCTTCACGAGTAGCCACCAAGCCGTTGCAGACAGCGCCAGCACGATCAATGTGGGCTGCCCGAAGTACATGGTCAGCAGCACTGGTCCGGCCCCGATCGCCAACAACAGGAGTGTGATCTTGGCCAGGGCATCGTAGGGAGCGCTGATGTGCCATGCGATTACGAGTGCACTGACCGATAGCAGGACCCACAGCACGTAAGCCACCGTTTCCGGGAACACGGTCATAGGCGCGAACACCCACGCCAGGAGTGGTGTACTCGCGTAGGTCTTCTCGTCGATCAGGCGTGCCGCGGCCGGAAGGGAACTGGAGACCGAACGCAAGGCCCCCTGGTCATAGATCGTGGACCAGCCGTATCGGAGGCCGGCCTCCGCAGCCACGTAGTAGAGGCGCACGTCATCGTGCATGGGGGCGGTCACGAACTCCAGCAGCCAGATGACGCAGGAATACAGGGCGGTCCACCCCGAGGCCACCAGTGCCGCTGCAAGTAAGAGCGGGGGGCGCCGAACTACTTGTGCGCAAGAGCCAGACACGCTGCCCGCCCGAACGTCGTCGGGAAGGCGGCGGATTTTCGGCATCCGGTAAAGCCTCGAGAAAGCCACAGCGCAGCCTGCCCCGCCACCAGGCGCCCAGGCAATGGGACGTGCGTACCAGGCCCTGGCCCCTTCGAATTAGGCCCGGCGATTCCCATCCATCCCCGCCAACTTTCGGCCTCTATGACAGCCAGATGACAGCCACATCAGTGGGCGTCCTCGGACGCCGGTCGTGGTCTCGAAGTCAATCGTCGCAATGCGCTGTCCAAAGCATTAAGGGTCGGACCTCCAAGAGGTCCTGATCGCCAGCCGCTTTACCATGCGCACAGCCATGAAAAGAGCCCCAGTTGGGCGTGCTCAACGCCAACTTGAACACGGCCTTGAATGGCGTGCTCGATGCGCGCCCATCGCTGGGCGACGTCGTTGTCGTGTCAGGGCTGGCGTGATCGGCCTTCTCGTGATACAGCTCGTGCACAGCGCCGGTGCAGGTCTTGTTATCGGTATCGACCGCATAGCCTCGCGTCGCGAGCTCGCCAGCCGGCTGGGAGCAGACTTGCTGGTCGATCCGACAGAAGGTGATAGTTGGTGACAGAAACGCTCTGAGCCTGATTCTTTCGCCGTGCATCGAGTGGCTTTTCGCCGACGGTGGCCGTCCCTTTCCGGAGCGAGTGCGTGCGGCGGCTGCCGCGGGCTTCGCTCAAGTCGAATTCTGGACAACCACAGACAAGGATCTCGACCAGGTCGAGAAAGCGCTGCATGAGACCGGAATCACGGTCACGGGCTTTGTCTCAGAGCCGGCAGGGCGTCTCGTCGACCCGGCGATCCACGCCGCATTTCTCGAAGGAGTAAAGCGTTCGGTTCAGGTGGCGGCTCGACTCAGCGCACACAACCTGATCGTGGTTTCGGGCAACGCCCGGCCGGAAGCCGACAGAACGCAGCAGCTTGATGCCATCGCGGACGCCTTGCGCCGAGCAGCCTCGATCGCCTCAAAGGCGGGAGTCGTGCTGCTGTTGGAGCCGCTCAACACTCTCGTCGATCATCGCGGATACTTCCTCGACTCGACCGCAGACGCCCTCCAAGTAATCCGCAGCGTGGACCAGCCGGCTGTGAGATTGCTGTACGACATGTATCACTCGGTCGTCATGGGCGAAGACCCGGAGCATGTGCTGGTCGGTTCCGGCGGCCTGGTCGGTCACGTGCATATTGCGGACGCGCCCGGACGCCACGAGCCGGGCACCGGGAAGATCGATTGGGCTCGGCAGCTTGCCGCGCTGCGCACTGCCGGTTATGGCGGTCCAATCGGACTCGAGTACATTCCAAGCCGGGACACACGTTCGAGTCTCGAGCTCATTCGCGAGCTCGCTCTGTGATCGCAGCTCAGCTCGTTGCGAACTGCTTGACATTCGATGGATATTGCCTATGCTTATGGACCATGCATATGACATATGTATGGTCAGGGCATGTCGCTTAGGTTCGGCGTCCTCGGCCTACTGGCCGAAGAGCCCTTGCACGGGTACGAGGTCAAGACACGATTTGAGGAGATGCTCGGTGGCACCTGGAAGGTCAACATCGGATCGGTCTACCAGGTGCTCCAACGTCTGGAGCGCGACGGGCTCGTCGAGGCGACGGGCGACCGCGGCGACCGCGGCCGCCAGGCCTACCGCGCGACCGTCGCCGGGATCTCGGGGCTGACCGAATGGCTGGAAGATCCGGACTCGCAGCCGCAGCTCCTGCGCGAGGACTTTTACGTGAGGCTCTTGCTGCTTGGCCGCCAACCCAACGGCCATCTGGCGCGGCTGCTCGACCGGCAGCGGCGTGTGTACCTGCAGAGGATGCGCGACCTGGCGGACCAGGAAAAGATCGCTCGCGAACGCGGGCGGCCGCAGGTGGCCCTGCTGTTCAAGGGCGGCCAGCTGCACACCGAGGCGGAACTGAAATTCCTCGACGCGGTCGTCGACGAGATGGGGAAGGAGTGACATGGACTCGCTGATCGATATGACCGACGTAAGCAAGGTTTTCACCGGCGGCGCCCGGACCGTGGCGCTGGATGACGTCACGCTGCACATCGCAGCCGGCGAGTTCACAGCGGTGATGGGCGCGTCTGGTAGCGGGAAGTCGACACTGCTCAATCTGGTCGCCGGTCTGGACCGAGCAACCTCGGGCCGCATCGTGGTGGATGGCATCGACCTCACACGAGCAAACGAGAGTCAGCTCGCCCGATATCGCCGCTCACACGTGGGGTTCGTCTTCCAGTTCTTCAATCTCCTCTCGAACCTGACCGTGTTGGAGAACGTCATGGTGCCGGCTGAGCTGGCCGGAATGCGCTCAGGTGAGGCCCGCGCCAGGGCCGCGGAGCTGCTGAAGGAGCTCGGCATGGCCGACGTCCACCGCTCATACGCGGCCAACCTCAGTGGCGGCCAGCGCCAGCGGGTGGCGATTGCCCGCGCGCTGATCAACCGACCGGCGCTGGTCCTGGCCGACGAGCCGACGGGCGCTCTGGACAGCCGCGCCGGTGACCAGGTCATGGGCCTCCTGGTCGAGCTCAACCGGCGCGGCCAGACCATCTTGCTCGTGACCCACGACGCGAAGCTGGCCGCCGGCCATGGGCGGCGCGTGGTGACGCTGCGCGACGGCCGTGTGCACGACGATGTCCGCCTCCAGCCGCAGCGTGCCACAGAGCCAGCCGAGCTGGTCCGGCTTGGCGCCGACGAGGCCTGATAGTGCGACCGGTTCTCACCCAGATCCGAGCCGCGATCTTGAGGCGCAAGTCCCAGACCGCAACCGTGCTGCTGGTGAGCCTTTTGGCGACCACCGTGTCGACCATGGCCTTGACGCTCCTGGTGCGTTCAACCCAGCCTTTCGACGATGCATTCGCGCGCCTGAGCGGGCCCCACCTGGTCTTCCACCTCGACGCAAGCAGGGTCAGCCTCGCCCAGCTGCAAGCCACCGCAACTCTGCCGGGAGTGACGGCCGCCGGTCCTCCCCACGAGATCGCGCTCGTTCCTCTGCAGCACGGGATTGAGAAAGCGGTGTTCAACGTTGTCGGCCGGGACACAGCCGGCGGCGCGGTCGATCGCATCAACCTTCGCGACGGGCGCTGGCCCGAGCGGCCGGGCGAGATCGCTATTAGCTATCGAGGAGATCTGCCCGCCCTGAACAGGGTGACCGTAGGCACGCAACTGCAAGCGCTGACTCGCAACGGCCTGGTTCCGTTCACGGTGGTCGGAAGCGTCGCGGATCAGTTCGACAGCATCTACGAGAACAACGTCAGCATCGGCCGCGCGTGGGTCCAGCTCGGGCAGGTCGCTTCGCTGGCGGACGGCGATCAGATCCGCCTCGGCTATGAGATGGCCTATCGCTTCCAGCACGCCGCGACGCCAGAAGAGCTGCTGGCCGATCGCCAGGAGGTCGAGGCCGCGCTTCCCGTGGACTCGCAACTCTGGAAGGTGACCGACTGGCTGCGCATGCGCATGGGTTCGGTGTGGTTCGTCACCTTCATGTCGAGCGTGATCTTCGCCTTTTCCCTGTTCGCTCTCGCGGCCGTCGCGGTGATCGTCGCGAGCGTTGTCGCCGGAACGGTCCTTTCCAGCTATCGCGACGTCGGAATCATGAAGGCGCTCGGATTCACGCCGGCAGAGGTGGTCGCGATTTTCATCGGGCAGATGGTCCTGACGGCACTCGCCGGCGCGATCATCGGCATCCCGGTCGGGGCGCTCGCCAGCCGCCCCCTTCTGAGCACGGCAGCCGCGGAGACTGGCCTGCCTATGCAGGACTTCATCGACCCGCTGACCGACGTGGCGGTACTGCTCGGGATCGTGGTCCTGGTCTTGATCGCCGCTTTCATCCCGGCCTTGAGAGCCGCGCGCACGGATTCGGTACGTGCGATTTCCCTGGGATTGTCACCAGCGGGCAGGCGGCGGTCGCGGCTGGCCGCGCTGCTCACGCGGTTCGGCGCCCCTCGGTCCCTGAGCCTCGGCGCAGGTGATGCGTTCGCTCGGCCGGCTCGGGCGATCCTCACAGTCATCGCGCTTGGCATCGGCATCGCGACTCTTGTGTTCGCGGTGGCATTCCAGAAGACCATCGGCGACCTGGCATCCAACCGCGCCAGCTACGGGTACGCACAGGATGTCGAGGTGTTCCGGTATCCCGCATACAGCGATGCCGACCTGAGCCGGTTGCTGGCGGAACAACCCGAGACGAAAACCGTGGTCGCGACCAGGTTCCTTCACGTGGCCATCCCTGGAGCAGCCGACCCAGCGCCGCTCGTTGGCACTCGTGGTGACGCCCCTGGGCTTGGCTACAGCACACGGACTGGTCGCTGGTTCGCAAATCCCGGCGAGGCGGTGGTCGGAGCGCTAACCGCGCGAGACGCTCAGCTCCGCATGGGGGATCGGATCACGGTGACGCTCGACGGAAAGCCTTTGACCCTACAGGTGGTCGGAGTGGTCGACGACTTCTCGCTGGGTGGGCGAGGCTTTCGGGTCGGTTGGGACACGCTGAACGCAGCGCAACCAGACATCACGCCTAACGACTACCTGGTCAAGCTGCGAGCAGGCTCCGACCCCAAAGCGTTCGCCAAGAGGATCGGCGCCGGCGGGCTCGAGTCGCTAAACGTCACGGCGACCGACCAGAGCCAGATCGACCTCTACACGAACCTGATCGAAGCGATGATTGCGGGCCTCACGACCGTGCTGGTCCTGGTCGCGGCCGTCGGAGTGTTCAATGCCACGCTCCTCAGCACGCGGGAGCGAAGCCACGACATCGCGACGCTCAAAGCGGTGGGCATGACTTCCGGCCAGATCGCGGTGATGGTGACCGGCACCGCGCTCGTGCTGACGGTGACCGCCGGCGTAATCGGAGTACCGGTTGGGATATGGCTGACCGGCCTCATCTTCTCGGCCATGTTCGAGTTCATAGGCCTTGTGCTCGACACGAGTGGCACATTCGGGCCGCTGACTTTGCTCCTCGTGTTCGCTGCTGCAGTCGCGGTGTCGATGGGGGGCGCTGCTCTGCCTGCGCGTTGGGCCGCCGCCGCGCCGGTAGCGGAGGTGCTCCGGTCGGAATGAAAAGTTATGAAGGAGACACGTAATGGCAACTGTCAGTGAGATTCGCGATCCGGCCCGTCCGCTGCAGGTTGCGCTGCCCAATCGAAGTCTGGCGCAGCGGGTTTACCTGCTCGGCACCTGGCTGATGCTGGTGCTGATCATCGTGCAGTTCGCGGCGGCGGGCGCCGGCGTCTTCTCGGTCCTCAGGGGAAATTCCGCTGGGGCGAGCATCCTCCTCTACCATCGTGGCGTCGGGCCCATTCTCATCTTCGTCCTGACCATCGTCATGGTCGTCACCAGCTTTGCCGGACACTTTCCCTGGCGGATGACCGGAATGGCGGCCTCCTTCTTCCCGCTGCTCGTACTGCAGTCTCTCCTCATCATTCCGTACAGCTATCCGAATGACATCCCTGCTCTTGCCGGCATGCCCTGGCTGTCATCCCTGCACGTCCTCAACGCACTCTTCATCTTCTGGCTCGCGTTTCAGTGGCCGCTCTGGACACGCCGCGACTTCGCCACGCTGACCGGCATCCCGCGACCTTGAGCCTCTATCGCTCGCTCGTCTTCGTGCACGTTCTCTCGATCCTGGTCCTGCTGCTCTGCCACGGCGCGGCGTTCACCGTCACCTACGTGCTCCGACAGGAACGGCGGCCGGAGCGGATCGGCGTGCTGCTCGACCTTTCACTCGCGAGCTTTGACAGCCGGCGGGCGCTCGGCCGGATCTTCTGGATCGACTTCCTCGTCGTGGTCGGGAGCGGAGTCGCGTTGATGATCGCGGGCGGCTGGTGGCGCTCGTGGTGGCCGTGGCTCTCCGTGGCCGTTTTCATCGCCATCGTGCTGGCTATGAGGGAGCTGGGCGGAGGCCCCTTGTCACAGCTCCGCCGCTCGATCGGGCTCCCCTGGATCGCCGGCGGCTTCGGCAAACCCGATTGGAAAGAGCCCGAGGCCCCGAGTCAGAAAGCGATGGAATCCGCTCTCTCCCGCCTGAATCCGACATCGCTAAGCATCATCGGGGTAGGTGGTTTTGCGGTCCTGCTCTGGCTGATGATGTTCAAGCCGTTCTGAGCAAGCATGCCCGAAGTTCAGGTCATCGATGCGGACATGCTGCAGCAAAGCGGCAGCTGGCTTTTCGAGGGAATTGACCACGGTGGTGTTGGTTTGTCCTTCTTCCTGATCGACTCACTACCGGGGGCGGGCCCAGACCTTCATGCTCACCCATACATGGAGGTCTTCGTTGTTCACGAAGGTGAGGCGACGTTTGTCGTCGGTGATCAGTCGCTGGTGGCGGTTGGGGGTCAGGTTGTGGTGGCGCCGGCTGATCGGCCACACAAGTTCCACAACTCAGGCTCGGCGCGCTTGCGCATAACGAACCTTCACCCGAGCCCAAGGACTATCACCAGGTGGCTTGAACAGTAGGAACCTTTGACGGAGCAGCATGATGGGCTACCCAGGTCGAGCTGTGGGTCGCAAGCAATTTGGACCCAGCTGTCGTCAGCCTTCGACGGCAGCTTGGACAGCCAGGTGTTTTTCAACTGGACCACAGCCTTCATCAGCTGGCGACTGGCGATATATCACCAGGTTCGTGCTGATATTGAGCGCGGCATGCCGGGCAAACGTGGCGTCTATGCGGGTAGGAGGCGGCCGGCGTTGCCACCGGCCGCTTGAAGTCAGTCCTCGTGAACGCTCACCTGGCCGCGAATCTCGCCGCCGGGGAAGTTGGTCGTGTGCACGTTGGCGTATGCCTCACCGCTCCGGATGATGGCGATGGCGTCATTGAAGTTGCCCCCGCGCAGCGTCTGACCGCTGATCTTCTGCACATCTGTCGCGGTCACGGTGCCGCTGACCGTTCCGCCGGCCGCCGGGCACGTCGGCGTGGTTGAGGTCGGGGAAGGGTTGGTCGCCGTCTGGCACAGCCAGATGAAGATCCCCCCGCTGACCGCCTTCTGGCCGAAATGGAGGTGCGCCTGGAGCACCGGGCTAGACAGATTCGAATAGGTGAGCGTGTAGGTCAGCGTGCCTCCGTTGATGGTCGCATTGAACGTACCGGTGCCGTCCGTAAGCTTTGGCGGCACCTCCTGAAAACCATTGAGCGACGCACGCAACTTGAGCGTCCCCTCGTTGGCGCTGGTGCTGGAGAACGTAACCAGCGCCACGATCGCCACCAACCCGAGGACGGCAGCAACCGAAACTCGTCTCATGTCCACCTCCTGAGCTCAAACGACCTCCGGACGGCGGCTGGCCGCCCTCACACCGGCGCATACCGCGGCGGGTTACGCCCACTCGCGGGCCCTAACGAGACCAATATCAGCCCGCGTATTGCGCTAGTCCGCAAACCGTAGTACCTTTCTAACCGCAGTATGGCCCACGCGAACGGAAACTCGATCGATACGAGCCAACTCCTGAAAGGGGTTCTGGATCTCGCCGTGCTGGCGGTCCTTGCAGACCATGACAGCTACGGCTATGAGGTTCTCCGACAATTGCGTGACAGCGGACTGGATGGCGTTGGCGATGCGTCCGTGTACGGAACGCTGCGGCGCTTGTACCAGGCCGGCGCGCTTAAGTCGTACGTAGTTCCATCTGACGAGGGGCCGCACCGCAAGTACTACGGACTCAATGATCGCGGCCGCAGCGCCCTCGACCAATCCACGAAAACGTGGGGCTCCTTCACCAGGGCCCTCGATCACCTGCTCAATGGGAGGAGCACCGCAAATGCCAGATAGCAGCCAAGCCAACGATGTCGCCAGCTATGCCTCGGCCGTTCGCGCTGCGCTTGCGCCCCTCCCTGACGCCGAGCGGGAAAGTCTGCTTGAGGATCTCGAGAATCACCTGGCCGAGGTCGCCAGCGAGTCCGACCTATCGCTACAGGAGCGCTTGGGACCGCCCGAGGATTACGCCGCTGAGCTGCGGTCGGCTTACGGCAGCGGAAATGAGACGTCAAGCGGGCGCCACAGGCCCGTTCGCGAGCGAACTGCGGCACTGTTGAAGTCCGTGTCGAGCAATCTCACCTATCCCGACCTGCGCGCCCTACTCCCTGAGCTGCGCCCCGGATGGTGGGTTCTGCGCGCTTACCTGGTTGTGCTGTTCCTCGCCTTCCTCTTCAGAGATGGGGGCAACCTCAGGCCGATACCCAACCCCTTCACCAGCGGTGGGCTGCTTCAAATCGTGGCATCTTTGGTCGCTATCGGAATCTCCGTGCGGCTGGGCCGGCGCGCCCTGCCGGCAAAAAGAGGCTGGCGATGGGCTGTCGTCAGCGTCAACGTCGCGATCGCACTGCTGGCGCTGCCCGTCCTTGCGAGCATGGGCACCGGTTACAACAACGGCTATTCGTACGACTATTCGTCGGAGCCGAATTTCTCCGCGGCTTCGGCCGGCTACTACCCCGGCGTCACCAACATCTATCCCTACTCAAAGGATGGAAAGCCCCTCAAAGATGTCTTGCTCTATGACCAGGATGGCCGGCCCCTAGTTCCGAGCAGGAGCGACATCGTGATCGACGTCCCCATCGGTCCGGACGGTTTGCCGATTCCGAACGCGTACCCACTAACTGAACGCCAACCCACCGGTGACCCGGTCGTACCCCCGCGGGTTGCACTCCCACCATCCCAAACCAGCGTGCCCACCCCGAGCCCAGCGGCCACCCCGTCGCCGTAGCGCTTAGACAACCACTCCCAAAATCCCGAACGCCAGTCGCTGTCCGTGGATGTCGGCGGAATTGCGACGGCACGTTTCACGGTTAAGCTGTAAAACCGTCAAGTAGTCGCGGGGGTTCGGTGGATTCGAGGAAGGGGGGTAATGGCGTCCGATGAGCGATGACGAGGTCTTGCGGCTGCGGGCCGAGATCGCCGAGCTGCGGCGTTTGCTGAACAAACACCAATGGGCAGGCCTGACGCCAGTCAGCTCCACCGGAGCGTGTCCGGAGTGCGCCGGCTCAGCACCTCCTATCGGGAGCGGCCATCGTCCGGGTTGCGCCATCGCAGCGGCGCTGTCCGAAACAGGCTGACCTTAGTCCTGCGGGCCGCGGCCGTGACTACGCGCCCTCTGCCCTCCTGGCCAGGTTGCTCAGCAATGTCCCGAATTCCTTGGAGACTTGCGGACCCAGCACGCCGCCGAGGACTGGGCCCAGCGGGCCTTTCACCTCGACGGTCTGGCTGAGCCTGGCCTTGCCCGCAACGAGCTCGATCCTGCAGTTGAACCGAAACGCCGTCCCAGGCACCACCTTGGTTTCAAGGGCGAAGCTGCGGCCCGGCACCACGTCGACGAGCTTCATCTTGTGATGCTGGCCGGAGCGGGTGTTCATGATGCCGGTCGTGCCGGAGGCAAAGCCCCCTTCCCACTCCATCGTGGCGACATTGGGATTCCAGTCGCCCCAGGTGGACATGTCGGACCAGATCTTCCAGACCCTGTCAGGCGGTGCCGTGGTTTCGACCGAAGTTCCATATTCAGACATCGTTCATCCCTTCCTTGATTGCTTCCTTGCTTTGTGCGGGCGAGAGACTATCTCTAATGGAGACGAAAATGGCCGCCCCAAATCGACAAGCACCGGCGGCAGACTGAGCGCGGCGTCTCGACTCTCATGGTGACCCTCGCGGACGTGCGCAGAATCGCCGAGAGCCTGCCCCGCAGCTACGAGGTCCTTGTCGGAGGCCGCGTGAAGTTTCGCGTCGGCCGCCTGGTCTACCTCTCTTTCTCGCGCGATGAGACGGTCATGGGCTTCGCGTTCCCCAAAGAGGAACGGGAATGGCTGATCGGCGGCTCGCCGGACAAGTTCATGCGTCCGACAAAATCGGACCTTCGCTACAACTGGGTTCTCGTTCGTCTGATCGCGCTCGATCAGAAAGAGATGCGGGAGCTCGTGCTCGATGCGTGGCGCATGGTCGTCCCGAAAGGAGTCGCGCCAAATCGCCCCACCAACCCCGGCTGATTTGGCACCCTATGCCGGACCTATGGACTCGGATCTCGACCCAAGCCGCGCCATGCGCGGCCTCAAATGGGCATTCGTCCTGGTGGGTATCGCTGATGGGACGCTGCTGCCCTACATCCCGCTCTACCTCTTCGAACGTGGGCTCGGGGCGTCCTGGATAGGCGTTGTGTTGGCGGTCACCGCGTCGGCGTCTCTGCTCCTGGGCGTGGCCTGGGCTTATCTGGCCGATCGCAAGTTCAGTCCCGAACGCATGGTGGTCGTCGCGAGCTTCGCCGCCGCCGCCGCCGCTTTGCTGCTGCCGGTGGCGGGCGGCGCCGCGAGCCTTGCCGTCGTCTTGGTCGTGCTTTCCCTGGCTCGTTCCCCCTTCATGCTCCTGGACCCGATCGCGCTCCGCCGGCTGCGAGTCACCCGCCGTACCGACTACGCCCGGATCAGGCTGCGGATGAGCGCGGGGTGGGCCGCGGCGGCCATCGGCTCGGGGGCCTTGTTCCAGGTGACCGGCCTGCGACTGATTCCTTTTGTCTACGCGCCGCTTTCCATCCTCGTCGGGTTGTGGGTATGGCACGCCGTGAAACCCTCGGGCGGAGCATTGCCCACGGGGCCGCCTCCTGCGGCCGTCCGGGCCTCCCGGATTCCCGTCGCACTGATGACGTTCCTCGTCAGCTGTCTGCTGCTTGGCGCGGCGCTTGCCGCAACCCAAAACTTCCTGGTGCTCAGGATCAATTTCCTGGGCGGTGGCGCGCTCCTGATCGGCGCGGCTGCAGCGTTCCAGGCGGCCACCGAGATCCCAACCATGGGCTACACCCACGTCCTGACGAAGCGACTCAGCCACCGAGCGCTCTTCGCGATCGGGTGTGGGATCTACCTGGTGACCTTTATCGCCTGGGCGTTTGTGACCGATCCTCTGATCGCAGCTCTGTTGAAGCTGGTCGTCGGCGTTGCCTTCGCCCTCACCTATGTGGCCGCGGTGATGATCGCCAGCGAGCTGGCCCCTTCCCACCTGCGCGCCACGGGCCAGGCGCTGATGAAGTCGGTGCTCTTCGGCCTCGCACCTATCGTCGGGTCGGTCGGCGGGGGACTGATCTACGGCGAGCTCGGCCCGCGCACGATGTTCCTCCTCGCGACTGGAGTCGTTGGCGCGGCGGGACTCATCGCACTGCTCGTGATCCCGGCGCGCGAGACGGCCGGCCAGCCCACCGGTTTGATGCTTCCCGCGCCCGAGCCTGTCACGCCGCGGGCATGACGAGCCGGAACTCAGAACCCTCTTTCGGCGTGGTTGTCACCTCGACCCGCCCGCCCTGGAGCTCGATGATCGACCTGGCGATCGCGAGGTCAAGACCGGCGCCGATGATCGCGCTCGGTCGCTGCTCGTAACGGTCGTACCGTCCGTAGAGCCAATCGTCGAAGTCGGCAATCTTCAGCGTACGGGAGCCAATGCTTACAACCACGACGAGGTCCTCCAAGCGTGTAGCCACTGAGATATGTCCTCCAGCGGCCCCCGTTCCGGTGATGAACCCGAGGACGTTCTCAATCGCCTGGCGAATGCGATCGGGATCGCCGTTTACGACAAGCGGAACCGAAGCCTGACGGAGCTCGATCGACAACTGTCGCGCCGTTGCGCGGGCACGAACGCAGACATCGCTGACGATGCCGTTCACGTCCATTCTGGTGTTGCGAAACGATGTCTGTCCGGTCTCCATGCGGTTGAGATCAAACATCTGGCCGATCAGCGTGTCGATTTTCTGTGCCGCACCGAAGATTTCATCGGCACAAGTCTTGATCTCGCTCTCGGACAGGCCACCGTCGCGTATCAACTCGCTAAGGCCCTGTATTCCGACGAGTGCGGTGCGGGTTTCGTGCCGCATCATCGAAGCAAACGCCGCGACGATCTTGTTGAGGCGTTCGAGCGCAACCAGGTGTTCGACCGCAGGTTCGGTGTTCAGTCAGTCAGTTATCGCGGTTTAGCCTGCCAAGCAATGTGCCCGATCGGGCGGAAGTCGATACTCGATCGGGTAGTAATCAGCTTTGGAGCCAGCGGCGTTGGAGCGCTTTCGCAGCCAGCTCGGTTCGGTTTGCCACGTCGGCTTTATCCAGGAGCTGGCGGATGTGAAACTTGATCGTGTTCTGGCTGAGGTGCAGCTTTTCGCTGATGTCCCGATTGCCGGCACCCTCGACGACGAGGGACAGAATCTCCCTCTCCCGCTCGGTCAAAGTCGGGGCCGGCAACCGCGACGCGACCGGAGCCCCGCCAATCCGGCGCAGCTCATCGTGCAGGGCGGCGTGGTCGACAGCGATGGCGGCGTGGCTCGCCATGGCGTCGAGGAAGGTGAGCCATTCAGGATCCGCATCCTGCCGTCCCCGGCTGAAGACTTCGAATGCGCCGACCACCCTTTCACCGACTGCCATAGGAATTGCTGTGTACGTGTTCAGGCCCTCCCGGGCCAGGATTGAACGGCGGTGCTGACCCATCCATTCAACGGGCGCTGGTGAGTCGATCCTGCGTTCGAACAGCGACCGCTTGGCCATATCGGGAGGGAAGGGGAATCGGAATTCGGAGCTCGGGGCGAGATGGAAACCCGCGCTGGCGGCGACGAACACCATCTTGTTCTCATCGTCGAGCAGGAGGACGTCGGCGGCTTCGACGTGGAGCGCCCCGATCACGCGCTCGAGGATCAGCTTCAAGGTGAGACGCAGGTCCTGACTCGAAGTCATGGCAAGCGCCACGTCACTCAACGCGGTGATTCGATCCACACGATCGAGCGCCTTGTTTCTCAGCTGCGCATTGTCGATGGTGATGCCGACCCGGTCGGCGACTCTCTGCATCCACCCGATGTCGTCCTCGTTCACCGCGTCTCCGCCCGTCCAGTCCGTGAGCGCGAGAGCTCCCACTATGGCCGGCCCGGATCGCATCGGAACGACCAGCATAGAGATCAATTCGACAGCCATTGGCATGGCATGCTCGCTGGTGTAAGTCTGGCCAAAAACGGAAAGCATCGACCGCAGACTCTGGACTGGGATTTTCGACATGAACTTCGGGGCGCCCGATTCGATCACGCCCTGAGAGATACCCGTCGTCGGGGCCTCGCCGGGACGGAGCAGCGCCGCCACATAGGTTTCGAGATACAGGGCCATCGCGGGGTTGGTGTGGTCCGCGAACACGACTCGCGAGGTATCGGGGTCCGCCTTCATCAAGACGGCCATGCAGGTCGCCGGGATCAGTTCGCTGATGGTCGACGTAACCGTGGTCAGGATGGCGTCCGTATCGATCCGCGCCTGCACGGCCAGCGACTCGGCATAGAGCTTGACGGTGGCATCGGCAACGGCGGCGAGGACTTCAGTACCTCGCGGGTTGAGAGCTCGGGCTGTGGTGTCCACTCGGGATCGTTATACATCCATCGTGATTCCAGAGGATTTAAATAACACTGAAGGCCGTGTAGGGCTTCGCCAGGACAACCTCGAGGCGTCGAACCTTGGGTTTTCGGAGGTTGTCGTGGGAAGCGCTAGTTCCAGGCCTGCCGCGAGTAGGACAACCGCCCCCTTCCCGTCGAAAAGTCCCCTTGTTGTCGCTTCGCTTCCTTAATAACTTTGCATCCGAACCCTTACGAGGAGAGGTGGGAGATTGGTTGCTCGCACGGCAATGCGCTGCCGCGCCCGGATTCATGCTGGCTTTTGAGCCGCGCCCCATGGTGCCGCGCGCTCTCCAGGCAGAAGGGCGTGCCAGGAACCCGGTGGCCGCATGATGCAGGCTTCTTCAAGCGCCCTCCCACCCGTGGCGAAGACAGGCGTGGCTTACGCCGGATTCTGGCGGCGCTTCCTCGCATACCTCATCGACGGGACCCTGCTTGCCGGCGTCAACCTGGCCCTGTACTCGACCGTGCACCTGCTGGCGCCGGACAACCTCGACGCGCTTGCGAACATTGCGCCCGTTGCGATAGCGATCAGCTGGGCATACTTCGCCGTCCTGGAGAGCTCGCCGGCCTCCGGCACATTGGGCAAAGTCGCGCTAGGCGTGTATGTGGCCGACCTGCACGGTGACCCGATCAGCTTTGGACGGGCCGCCTTCCGCAACGGGCTGAAGTCGGTGTCGTGGCTGCTTCTAGGCGCCGGTTGGGTTCTGGCCGCGTTCACACCACGGAAGCAAGCGCTTCACGACGTGATGGCGGGCACGCTGGTGCTGAGAAAAGTTCACTACTTCGTGATCGGGCCGGAGGCTCCCACTGAGCCCGGTGATCATTGGGATGGCAAGCGTTGGGTGGCCTCGTTGCCACCACTGGAGAAGTCATAGCGATGGCTGCGATCGGGCAAACGAGACCGGCTCGGACGACCAACATCCGAACCCCGCTTTTCATTCTCGGCGTCGGGCTGGCGCTACTGGCATTCCTGGTCATGTTCGCGTTCGGCATGCTGTTCGCCAACCGTTCTCAGACAGGAACTCAGGTCCGAGTCGTGGTCGCCGCGCAGGATATCGATGCGCGCGAGCCGATCACCCCGGACATGCTCACGACGGCCCTCATACCGACGGCCGCGGTCGCGCCGCACACGTTCGTCCGCGCCGCGGACCTCGCCGGCGTTTCGGCGCTGGTCGGGATCTACAAAGGGCAGCCGATCACGGGGAACGTCGTCGCTTCAAATCCTGACCAGCTGACGTATTCGTCTTTTCTGCCAATTCCCCAGGGCTACATCGCCCTGACCCTTCCGACCAGCGAGCAGCAGGGCGTTGCGGGCTTCATCGCGCAGGGCGACTACATCGATGTGATCGCGACGGTCAACACACAGCTGTTCTTGTCCGCCAATCCGCGCCAGGTGACCCGAACTGTGTTCACCAGCGTCTATGTCATTCGGGTTGGGCCGCAATCCACTGTGCCAAGGCAGGGCCAAGCGCAGGGCTTGTCGAGCAGCATCACCGTGCTGATGAGCCTTTGCGACGCGCAGTACATGGACTGGCTGCTCAGCAACACGACTCTCAAGTACGCGCTCCTCTCCTTTCACGACTACACAAAGCAGCAGGCACCACCCGACGCCGCGTGCCCGTCCACAACTGCTCCCGGGCTCATCGGGCCGGCGCAGGTGCAGGGCCGCTGGGGCTTTTAGCGAAGTGATCGTGTCGGGGAGACATTCGTGCCAATGAGTCCGCGCGCGCATCCCGGAGGATGGGAGACGCCTGCACCAGGTCGGCCCGTGCTCGCCAGAGGCGAGCATCGCGATGCTCCGTCGAAGCGTCGTGACCGCCCATCGCCGTCGTTCCACGACATGGTCTCCAGGCTCTCTGCGCTGGAGAGCGCACCCGTCTTCTTCGGCCTCCCCGACGCGACGCTCAGGACGCTGGCCCGACGGTTGCGCAGGATCAAGGTCTCCGCCGGCGACATGATCGTCTTCCAGGGCGAGCCGGGAGACACGATTTTCATCATCGAACGCGGCCGCTTTCGCATAGTGATCGAGAAGCCACCCAGCATCGTGACTGTCGCCCTCCTCTCGGAAGGTGATTTCTTTGGTGAGGGCGCCGCGGTGCTGAACAGGTCACAGCAGGCTTCCGTCTACGCCCAGACGGACGGTTATCTCCTGGCGCTCGACAAGCAGGCTTTGCACAGCACGATGGCCGGCCGGGAGCACCCCGCGTTGGAAGAGCTTCGACAGGTCGCTGATCGGCGCTTCAGGGCATTTGCCGACACTAGCGTTCAAGCGACCTGGGGACTGCTGCTTCAGGAGGCGACCGTGGTCGGTGTCTACTCACCTAAAGGCGGTTCTGGCGGCACATGCATCTCGCTCAACCTGGTCGGCGCCCTAGCGCGGCGTTACCCGGGAGAGGTCCTCCTGCTTGACCTGGATTTTCCCTACTCGCATTCTGCGTTGCTCGCGGGGCTTGTGCCCACCAGCTGTCTTGCCCGGATGTCGTCCCTCCCACAGGAATCGTTTGAAGAGGTGCTGCTGAGCGCGATCCTTTACCACCCGGGCGGGCCGATGATCCTGCCAGGCGCTCTGCGCCCCGAAGAGGCGGATGAGGTCACGCCCGAGCTGATCACAAGAGCCATCAGCGTTCTGCGCAAGAGCTTCACCTATATCGTCGTGGACCTGGGCGTCACTATCACGGACGCCACCCTCGCTTTGTTCGACCTGACGCAGCACGTCGTCGTGGTCGCCGCCCCCGAGCTTTCCTCAGTCAAGAGCGCGGCTGACGCGATGGACATCCTCGGGCAACTTGGCACGCCTCACGATCGGCTGTCGCTCGTGCTCAACAATCGCTCGTTCAAGCCGGCGGTCACCAGGTCAGCCGTCGAGCGAACGCTGAAACGCGAGGTCGATATCGAAATCGAGTTCGACGGGGCGCGGCCCGAGCAGGCCGCCGTGGACGGCGCGATCTTGAGCATCACGAATCCGCGCAGTGAAATCGCCAAAGGCTGCGAGGCGCTCGCCGCGTTGCTCGATTCGAAACACGGCCGGCAGGGCCTCAAGCTGTCTGCAGCTTCTGCCGAGAGTCAGAGCACAGCCGGCGGTGTTGGGGAGGCCGATTGATGGCGGCGAGGTCGCCCATGGTGGTGATCCATCAGGCCCACGCGGGCATCCGCCGCTCGGCGCTGCGCCGCCAGCTGCAATCGGTGGCATCCGGCAATAGCACCTCCTTGTCGGTCGACCTCGACCAGTCCGGTGCGGATGTCGGCGCAGCCATCGAAGAGATCACCAACCACCTCCCGATCGAGAGCATGCATGTGCAGCGGCTCGTCTTCGCATTCAAGAGGTCGGGCACGGCGGACCGTGTCGTCGAACGGCTCGCGGCGGAGAGTCCTCAGCAGCGTCTGAACAGCGCGCGGGTTGTGGGCGCCCTTCGGCTGACCGAGGCCGTGCCGTGGGTGGCTGCCTTGCTCGAGTCAGACGACCGCCCGGTTTCGGACGCGGGTGCACGCGCCCTGGGCAAGATCGGCGGGGCACGCAGCGCAACCGCCCTGGTGCAGGCGATCCAGCGAAAGGGATTGAATCGCCGGTTTGTTGTGGAGCTCGCACGCGCAGCGCCCGATCTATTTGTCGAAGCGGCGCTGACCCAGCCACAGCGATCCGCGGTTCGGCCTGCGCTCGCGATTGCGGCCGGGCTCCGGCGGCGTCAGACCGCGGTCGGTCCCTTGATCCGCCTGATGGAGGATGGCAGCCGCCGGGAGCGTGTAATCAGCTGCCGTGCGTTGGGCTGGATCGGTTCAGGGACAGCCGTCCCGACCATCACCAGGGCTCTCGGCGACCGGGACTGGAAGATCAGGCTGTCCGCCGCGAAGGCGCTGGGTGCGCTTCGTGCGCAATCCGCGCAGAGCGAGCTGACGTATCTCCGGATCGATCGCAACGCCAGTGTGCGCAAGGCAGCCGAGCAGGCGCTCTACCGGCTGATACCCGGATGACTCTGGAGGCTGTCACCGATGGCGCTTAAGGACAGGCTCGAAGCGCGCCGTCGCCCGGAGGCCGGCGATCCCCCGTCCGCCGACGCGACCCTGACTGTGATCGCGGGTGCAGGTGGCGAAACCAAAGCCACCGCCGTGCCCCCCAAGGAAGACGTGGTCCAGAAGTCGGCAGGACTGAACAACACGCTCGCCGTGGCGAAGGCCGCCATCCATGCCCTGCTCGTGGAGAGGCATGCCGACGAGATAGACATCACCGACCGCGCGGGTGTGCGTGCGCGAATTGCGAGCCTGGCCGATGAGCACGTAAAGACCGCCGGCATCGCCATCAACAGGCTTGACTACGGCCACCTGCTCGATGCGCTTCTCGACGAGGTTCTCGGGCTCGGGCCGCTGCAGGCTTTGCTCGAGGACCCGGCGATCACCGAGATCATGATCAACCACCCCCACCAGATCTATGTCGAGCGGGGTGGTCGCGTGACCTTGAGCCCGATCGTCTTCGAGAGCGCGGGTCAGCTAAGGCAGGTGATCGATCGAATCGTCAGCACGGTTGGCCGGCGGGTCGACGAGAGCTCGCCCATGTGCGACGCGAGGCTTCGCGACGGCTCACGCGTCAACGTCGTGCTGCCTCCGCTGGCGTTGGACGGCCCGTGCATGACAATCCGCAAGTTTTCTCGCGACAAGCTCCGCCCCGACGACCTTCTCACCGTTGGCAGCGCCAGCCCGGCGATGATTGAGTTCCTTCGCGCCGCGGTCCGCAGCCGCCTCAGCATCCTGGTAGCCGGAGGCACGTCCTCGGGCAAGACGACCCTGCTCAACATTCTTTCGAGCTTTATTCCATCGGACGAGAGAATCGTCACCGTCGAGGACTCAGCCGAGCTCCAGCTGCGCCAAAAACACGTGATCCGATTGGAGTCGAGGCCGCCCAACGTGGAGGGCAAAGGCGTGATCGAGATTCGCGACCTGGTCCGGAATGCGTTGCGCATGCGGCCGGACCGCATCATCGTCGGCGAGTGTCGCGGCGGCGAGGCCCTCGACATGCTCCAGGCGATGAACACGGGGCACGAGGGCTCGATGAGCACGGTCCACGCCAACAGCCCCTATGACGCTTTCGGTCGCCTCGAGACGATGGTGCTCATGGGCGGTGCCGATCTTCCGGCGCGGGCGATCCAGAAACAGATCGCATCCGCAATCGACATAGTGGTCCAGGCCGAGCGCGTGCGCGGGGGTGCACGCAAGATCGTCAGCATCGCCGAGATCACGGGACTCGTGAACGGCGAAACTCAGCTCCACGAGCTGTTTCAGTTCCGGCAGTCGGGCGTCGACGCCGAGGGCAACGCCGTTGGGCTTCACACCGCCACCGGGAATCAGTCGATTCATCTCGATCACTTCGCCGAACGAGGCGAAACGGTGTCCACGAACTTGTTCGAGCCGTCCGCACTCAGCGGCGTGGCCGGAGGTTGAGATGACCGGTGTGTTCGTGCTGTCGCTGATCGCCGCGGTGGGCGTGATGCTAGCCGTGGTCGCAATCGCGATCCCTGCGGCGCAATCGGGCCGGCAGGACACGCCGCGTTGGGAAGCTCCTTCCCTGCAGGGGACTTCGCTCCGCGATCGGATCAATCTGCCGTTCCAGGCTCTCGCCGACCGTTCCAATCGCCAGCAGCGCCTGAACGGAGGCTTGACCATCGCCGAGCATCTAGCCCGAGCAGACATCAAGCTGCGCACGGCGGAGTTCGTGATGATCCAGGTCGGGTTCCTGGCGGCCGGCGCTCTGCTGGCTTTGTGGCGATTCGGACTCGCGCCGCAGTTCGTGATCGCGGGCGTGCTGGCTTATCTGGTTCCGATGCGGTATATCAGGTGGCGCCAACGGCGAAGGCTGAAGGCGTTCAACTCCCGACTTGCGGACACCGTGAGCCTGCTCTCCAACGCGATGAAAGCGGGATTGTCCCTGCCTCAGGCGATTGAAGCGGTCGCAAACAACGCTTCGCCGCCTATCTCAGACGAGTTGTCGCGCGTGATCCGGGAGATGAAGCTGGGGAGCGCCACTCCGGTCGCGCTGGCCAACATGGTGCGTCGGGTGGGCAGCGAGGACCTCGACCTGATCGTGACCGCAATCGGTATCCAGTCATCGGTCGGCGGCAATATGGCGCGGATTCTCGACGGCATTTCGCACACGATCCGCCAGCGGATTCAAATCAAGTCTCAGATCGGGGCTATGACAGCGCAGATGCGGGCTTCCGGATGGATCATCACGCTCCTGCCCTTCATCGTCGCCGGCGTGCTCAACATCATCACGCCCAGCTACTTCCGAGTGATGTTCACCGATCCGGCCGGCCGTGTCCTGCTCGTGCTCGCCGGGCTGTCTATCTTCATCGGCAACGTCTTCGTCCGCCGGATCACCAACTTCAAGGTTTAGCGTGGCGGCCCTTTACCTCGCAACCATCCTCGGGGTGCTGGCGGCTGTCGGAGTCTTCACGACCGTGTGGAGCGTGATGCCGCGGCGGCCGACCAACGCCGATCTGGTCGAAGGCCGCCTGCGCATCTACGAGAAGGGACTGCCTTTGACACTCTCCGAGATCGAGCTGAGGCAATCCTTCAGGGATCGGGTGGTGAGGCCCGCCTTCAAGCGCATCGGCCAGCTCATCGAACAAACAACACCTGTCAAAGCAAGACAGCAGATCAGCCTCAAGCTCTATATCGCCGGCAGGCCCAGCGGCATGGCAGCGGGGGACTTCATCGCGTTGCGTTACGTCCTGACCGCCGCCCTCTGTCTGTCCGGAATCGCGGTCGGGATGCTGATGGGCAACCCATTGGCGCTCGCGACCTTCGCCGCGGTCGGAGCGGTCGTCGGCATGTACGCCCCGATTTTCTGGCTGCGCAGCAAGCTGAGGCGACGCCGCGCACACATCCAGGCAGACCTGCCCGATGTGATCGACGTCCTTGTCGTCTGTGTCGAGGCGGGACTCACCTTCGAGGCCGCTGTCGAAAGGGTGGTCGAGAAGTACGACCACGCCCTGTCCGAGGAGTTCGGCCGGATGATGCAAGAGATCCGGCTCGGCAGGCCACGACTGGACGCATTGAATGAGATGGGCCAGCGCACGGGTGTCGAGGAGTTGAACCACTTCGTGCAGGCCATCATCCAGTCGGAACAGCTGGGATCGGGCGTGAGCCGCATTCTCCGCATCCAATCGGACGAGATGCGCTTGAAGCGCTTGGTCATGGCGCAAGAGCGCGGCGCGCGGGCCTCGCTGAAGATGCTGCTCCCCATGCTCGGCTGCATCTTTCCGACTCTGTGGGTGATCCTCCTCGGGCCGGCCGCACTTCTCGCCATGAGATTTCTGCGAGGCGGCTAGGTGGAGAGTTCCCAGCGCGGGCAATCCGCGGTCGAGTTCGGAGCCTCCGCGATCGTCCTCTTTCTGCTCGTGTTTGGCTTGATCGACCTTGGGCGCGTGTTCTATTTCGACGTCGGCCTGACCGGTGCGACGCGCGAAGCGGCGCGGCAGGCCAGCTGGTTCGTGCCGCCTCCGGCGGGCAGCGGCTCGCCCGGAACGAATCCGGGACTTTATGACACGGACGGCTGGTCGCAGGATCCGTGCCCTTACGAGGCGGGCGGAAATCCAACTGGAGATCCCAACCCAAGCCCTGGAATCAAGCAATCCGTCGATTGCAACCTCAATAAGTACCACCTGCCTTCGTCGATCCTTCAGAACCCGACAGCGACCTGCCCGGCATCCGCCGACGGCAACGCGGTTTACAACCCGCCGTACCTTGACACGACATACCCCGCCGACACGAACCAGCCGCTTCTATTCATCTGTTACGCGAACACGCCAGGCCTGGACATGGCGACAGCCCCGATCGACAACTCCTACAAGGGACAGGACGTGAACGTAATCCTGGTCATGAGCTACGGATTCGCCGGCGGATTCCTGCCCAATGTGGTCGGCACGTCGCTCCACATCGTCGCCAACACGCACATGGTCATCGGCGGCTACTGACATGGACCGCAACAAACAGCTCTCCCAATCGATCGTCGAGTTCGCGATCGTGGCGCCGGTTCTCCTGCTCCTGATCTTTGGCGTGGTGGATTTCGGCAGGGTTATTTACGTCTACGCCACGATCAACCAGGCTGTGAACGAAGGGGCCCGGAGCGCGATCCGTGCGTCCGCGCTTCTACCGACCAACAGCGATGTCGAAACGGCCGTCAAGCAGCATGCCGTTGACGTCTCGCTGGCGAACCCATGCCCCAACGGTCCGATCACGACGGCCACACCGCCCGCCAACCAGGGATGGATCTTCATCACAGAGCCTGACGCTCCGTCCGCGATAGAGGCCCTGGCGCCGACCCTTGAAAACGCCCCGGGGGGCCAGATGTGGGGTACGTCGAACGGAACGTGCAGCGCGACCAACCCGGCCCACGATCACGCTCCGCTGCAGGTGACGATTCGCTACAACTTCGTGCCGTTCACGCCGCTGATCCAGCAAGTGACAGCCAACCACATCGTCATCAGCGCGTCTGCCACTTACAAGACGGAGTACTGAGATGGCGGGGGATCGCCCATGTGCGCAGCGCGGCCAGGCGATCGTCCTCGTCGGCCTGCTTCTCGTCGTTCTGTTTGGCTTCGTGGGACTTGCGATCGATGGCGGCCGTGCATATCTCGACCGCCGCCAGATGCAGGCCTCCGTCGACGCGGCATCCCTTGCGGCCGCGTACGACTATATGACGAGCAACGACGTCGGCCATGCTGAGCTGGCGGGCCGGGACGTATACGCGACCAACGAACGGCTCTACATGGGCCCCACCTGCACATCATCGGCGCTGACGCTTTCCTGTTCGTTCGCCGACGGGACGAATCAAGTCCTCACCCTGTCGGCCGTAGCTCATTCGATCGCCGGGGTTACCTTCAACGCCACAGCCACCCATCAGGTGACAGTCACGATGATGCAGACCCTGGGTGCAGGCTCGACGATGGCAATCGGCGCTACAGCGACCGCGCTGGCGCGCCGGCCAGGCACCAACGGCGCTGCCATCCAGACGCTGAGTCAGTCGTGCACCGCTTCTTTGGCCTTCGGCGGAAACGGAACGGCCACCCTGATCGGAGACGTGTGGTCGAACGGCAGCATCACCGGCGGCGGGAGCTCGAGCGGTTCGGTCAGCGGAAACGTGGTTGGCGTGTGCTCGTCGCCGCCCCCGCCGTTCTTGCCGGCGCCCTGGACCGTAAGCGGATCCCAGGTCAACGGGTGGAACATGCCGGACCCCGGATATGCGATGCCGCCGTTGAATCCCGCCCGTCCGAACTGGAACTCGCCCGGCTGTGATGGTGAGTGCCCTGGCACGTACGCCGCCGATCCACATCTCGTCGGCGGGGCGGGGTGTTACTTCCTGGAGGCCGGGGTCTATGACTTCAGCGCCGGATTCACACAACAGGGTGGTCTGGTGAGCAACGAGCTTCGTCCGCCCGACGAACCGAACGTCTATGCACCTGGCCAAGCTACGACCACAACCCTCAACGGTGACTTGAGCGGATCCAGGGTGCAGCAGATATCTGTCGCGGCGATGCCTGGCGCGGTTCCGACTGCGACGGTCATCAGTGTTGGCGGCCAGACCTTCCAGCTCTCGGCCGCCGCCGCCGCCGGAGATGCCCGATTGAGCATCAGCAGGCAGGATGTCGTGGGGACCGTGCCAAGCGGGTCGCTGGTGTCATTCCGCGCGCTGCCGCAGTTCTGGGACGCCAACGGCCTCAACTGCGGCGGCTCATTCGCGGCGACGGCGGTAGGCAACACCAACAACCTGGCGGCGGGCACGTGGTCAGTCCAGGTGACGGCCGTGCGATGGGAACCCTATACGTGCGTCGGTCAGGCCGTCGCCACGCCAACGTGCTTCATCCGCGAGAGCACACCTTCGATGTGCAAGACGGTGACGCTCGGAAGCAGCACCAACATCAGGGTGGCACCCACCGCTCCTGTTCCGGGCGCTCAATATCTCAACATCTATGCGGCCCAGGGCGCGTCATGTTCCGGGATGGCGTACCTGACCCGCGTTCCGAACACGACGAACTCATCTGTGATCATCAACAGCAGCACCTTCCCCGCCGGCTGGCCCGCTGGCGCCGCGACACTGCCCGACCAGGCGAATCCGCCCCTGGTCAGCACCTTGCCGAACTCTGATCCCCTCGCGGGCACGCCGCCTCGCGGCGATCTGGCGAATGAGAATCAGTGCGTCAACCCGGCCACCGGCGCCAATGTCGCGTGCAGCGCATCGACAGTCAATCCGGGGGCGGTCATCGTGTACATCCCATCCGGAGGCTGCGTTTCGATGAACGGCGGAGGTGACATTTACGTGTTCAGCGGCAATCAGTACCAGCGCATCGTGCTGTTTGAGCCGGGGCCGGAGCAGTCCGGAGTGCCAAATACCTGCGCGAATAAGCTCAACGGCCACGACTTCACGAGTTTCATCGGCATCTTCTACGTCCCTGCAGCCGATGTCACCCTCAACGGCACCAGCAGGGTGCGCGCGACGATCGCCGGCGGCCTTGTCGCCTGGACGGCGACAGTTCTCGGGAGCGAGAACCTCGCGATCTCGGCCGACCCATCTCTGCGGGCGTGGCCCTCCACGGTGAGGCTGACGCAGTGATCGATCAGCCCCAGTCCGCGGCGAACGATTACTCGCACCTCGGTCCCCTTGGGCCGCTTATGGCCAATCCCCAGGTGACGGAGATCATGGTCATGGGCGTTCGCGATGTCTACGTCGAGGTCGACGGAAAGATCGTGCTGACGCCGGTCAGCTTCGCCAACGATGACGAGCTCATGGCCGTCATCCGCTACATAGTCGAAGCTGTCGGTAGGCGCATCAGCGCCGAAACCCCCCTTGCTGACGCCCGGTTGGCCGACGGATCTCGTGTACACGTCGCGATTCCACCGGTGGCGGTCGACGGGCCGCTGCTCAACATCCGGAAGTTCGTTCGTGGCCCGCTCAACATGGAGGATCTGATCCGGCTGGGAAGCTGCAGCGAGAGCGCTTTCGGTTTCCTGAAAGCGTGTGTCATCGCGCGCGCAAACGTGGTCATCAGCGGGGGGACAGGCAGTGGCAAGACGACGCTGCTGAACGTGCTCTCCGGCTATTTGCCCGATGACGAACGAATCGTCACCATCGAGGACGCGGCCGAGCTGCAGCTTCGCCAGCGTCATGTCGCGCGGCTCGAGTCCCGTCCGGCCGGGCCCGACGGCAAAGAGATCACAATCCGCGATCTCGTTGTTTCGTCGCTTCGCATGCGGCCCGATCGGCTCGTCGTGGGCGAGGTCCGTGGACCGGAGGCGCTCGACATGCTTCAGGCGATGAACACCGGCCACGATGGATCGATGACGAGCATTCACGCGAACAAGCCGCGCGACGCGCTCGCGAGGATTGAAACGCTGGTGCTGATGGCAGGCTATGACCTGCCTGTACGCGCGATTCGAGCTCAGATCACCAGCGCCATCAACGTGATCGTGCACCTGGAGCGGATGCGCGACGGCGGCCGCAAAGTGGTCCAGATCAGCGAGGTCACCGGCATGGAGGAAGACGTGATCACGATGCAGGATGTCTTCCGCTTCATCCGGACCGGCATCGACGAGCAGGGCCGGGTGATTGGGCGCTTCGCATCCACCGGCCTTCGGCCCCGCGTTCTTGACCAGCTCGAGAACCTCGGTCTGGAGATGCCGGAGGAGATCATCTCCCTGTTCCACGAATCAGCGCGTTCGATGCGGTAAACAGCGACGGTGGAGCGCCTTCAGTGGGGCCCGCGCGACTCCGCATCTTGCGACCGCCGGAGCAGCTCTTCGGCCGCCGCCTTGTCTCCGCGAAGCTCGGCGACCTTGGCCAGGTTGCGCCATGTCCAGGCGGGGAGCTGGCGATCGCCGAGCTCTTCGGCGATGCGGATCGCATAGCGCAGGTCTTCCTCAGCTTCGTCCAGCCTTCCTAAGTTGCGTTTCGCGATGCCGCGCGCGGCGCGCGCGTCGGCCATCTCCCAGCGAGCGCCCAGGGCGGAGAAGATCGCCACCCCGCGGTCGAACCACGGCAGCGCCTCCTCAGCGCGACCCAGGTCGTCCAGCACGCGAGCCTTCTGGACTGAAGTGTTGGCGACGCTGAACTGATCGCCGGTATCTTCGGCCAGCGCGCAGGCTTGCTCGATCAGCTTCAGAGCCGCGTCGAGATCGTTCATCTCGCTGTGGTTGATCGACAGCGCGGTGAGGGCGCGAACGCGCGCCCAGTGGTCCTTCGGGTCAACGATGTCCAGGGCACGCCGCCAGATCGCCTCGGCTTCTCCGTAACGTTCTCGCGTCCATGGCACCCAGCCGGCGAAGAGGAGCGACCGCACGATCGCCCACGGATCGCCCAGCTGCTCTGCGGCGAGCAGAGACCGGCTGAGGAGTCTTTCCGCTTTGTCCACGTCAGCCTCGAAGTTGATGGCGATATCGCCAAGAAAGCGGAGCGCAAGCGCGAGCGCGAAAGCGTCCTGATGCGTCTCTCCCAGCGTGACGGCCCGATTCAGAGCCAGGGTCGCGGCCGGATATTCGGCGAGCCAGTAGTGCGCTTCGCCTACGCCGGCAAGGATCCTGGCCTCGCGCACCTGCCACTGAGCCTCCGGGCCGGCGAGTGCCAGCGCTCTCACGTAGCGGTCGATCGCGGACCGGCTCTCCATGCGCCGCCGCGCGCGGTCGCCCGCGACGAACAGCGCGTCGACGGCGCGGTCGGCGATCGCTCGGTCGTTGGGGTCGAGATCCAGTGCGGCGAGGGCCGCCAGCTCGAGGTGGTCGGCGGCCAGCGATGGATGGCCTCCATCGAGCAGGAACTGAGCGACGAGCTCGTGCAGGCGCTTGCGTTCGCGTTTGGGCAGGCTGGCGTAGATCACCTCCTTCAAAGTCGCGTGGCGGAGTCGCCAATGGAGAGGTTCGCCAGGCTGAGGGTCACGCACGATCACCTCCGCCTCTTCCAGCGCCTGCAGCTCGTCAGCAGTCGCTTCGTGGTCCACCACCCCGAGCTCGGTCAGGTCGAAGGCGTACTTGAAGACCGAAGCTCGCCGGGCGAGCTCGCGCAGGCGTTGAGGCAGCGCGTCCAACCTCGCGCTGACCACCGCCTGGACCGTGGGCGGCACGCTGCGGCTGCCCTGGCCGTCGGAGCCGATGCCAGAGGGCATCAGCATGCCGGTGGTCTCGATGATGAAGTAAGGGTTGCCCCCCGCGCGTTCCGCGATCTCCAACGCCTCGACGTCGCCGATGCGTCCGCCTCCCGCATGCCGGGCGAGCTGCACAGACTCGTCGCGCGAGAGCGCGTCGAGCCGGATCAGCACCGAGTTGCTGGTCCCCGATCCCCAGGCGGGGCGCAGGTCGAGCAGCTCTCCACGGGCGAGGGCGATGACGAGTGCTCGCCGCGGTCGCTGCCCGCGTGTGGCGACGCGCTCGATGAGGTCGAGCATGGGCGCCTTCAGGCTCTGTGCGTCTTCGAACAGGAGCACGACCGCGTGGTCGCGGGCGAGGCCGTCGATCACAGAGATGAATCCCGCCTGCACCTCATGGACGAACGCTGTTTCGTCGGGGCTCTCACCCAAACCGAAGAGCATCGCCAGTCGCTGTTCCGTGCGCGCGGCGGCAGCCTCGCTGGTGGTGCGGAAAACCAGCTCGCGCAGCCGAGCACGGATGGTTTCAGGGTTGTCACGCGGGCCGATTCCTGCGACGTCGCCGATGATCGTCGCCGCCGGGGAGAACGTTGCCGTGTCCGTTTGGGAGCGCGATTGCCCGCGCAGGATCATGACGGCCGCGCTGACGCCCGCCGCGAGCTCTTCCGCCAGACGGGACTTGCCGATCCCAGCCTCGCCCACGACAGTGACCAGGACAGGGCGTCCCGTGGTGCTCGCGAGGCCAAGGCTCTGGCCCAGGATCGCCTGCTCGCTTGCCCTACCGACAAATGGGATCGTCCGGCGAGCCGACCGCGCCGTGATCTCCTGGACCGGATACGCATCGAGCGACACATCGAAGCCCTTGGCCCTGACCCGCCGGCGACGCCCGTACGCCACGTTCGTGGCCGTCAGCTGCTGCGTCGTCGCGCCGACGAGGATCTGATCGACCTGCGCCGCCGCCTGCAAACGCGCCGCGGCGTTGACCACCGTTCCGGTGACCAGCAGCTGGCCAGTCGGGGAGCGGCCGATGGCCGCCTCCCCGGACTCGATTCCGATTCGCACCTGGAGCGGGCGATCGAACCCAAGCTCGTCGCTGAGTCGCCGCACCCTCTCCCGGATCGCTAGGCCGGCCCGGACCGCGCGCAGAGCGTCGTCCTCGTGCACGTGCGGCAGACCGAAGACCGCCATCACGGCGTCTCCGATGAACTTCTCCGGCCGCCCCCGCAGTGCGATCAGCTCATCCGATGCGGCGTCAAAAAACCGTCCGAGCACCTCGCGAGAGCGCTCCGCGTCGAGGTGCTGGGCCAGCCCAGTCGAGTCGACAAGGTCCGCGAAGAGGACCGTCACCATCTTGCGCTCCTCGGTCTCGACAAGCGGTCCCGCGGCGGCGCCACAGTTGGGGCAGTAGCGGGCGCCGTCGGGAATCGGAAGACCGCAGACCGCGCACGCTCGGACCATGGAAGCAGAATATGCTGACACTCTGATGGCCGCCGACCCCAAGCTCGACGCTTTAAGCCGGGTCCCCCTGTTTGCCCACTGCTCGAGACGGGAGTTGCAGTTCATCGCCAAGGAGGGCGACGAGGTCAGCGTTCCCGCCGGCAAGACCCTTACCCGTCAGGGACGCCCGGGCGACACGTTCTATGTGCTTCTCGAGGGTGAGGCCGAGGTCAAGGTCGACGGCAAGCGAAGGCGGGTCCTGAAGCCGGGCGACTTCTTCGGCGAGATCAGCATGATCGATCGGGGACTTGCTACAGCCACGGTCACCACACTGACAAGTGCCCGCCTGTTCGTGATGAGCCACGCCCAGTTCCGCGACGCGATCAAAACAAACGAGCAATTGATGATAAGGGTCTTGATGGCGATGGGTGAGCGGCTGCGCGGGGACCTCGCGGCCACGCGCTGACGCCGGTCGGTCCATGTCCCGGGAGTACCGATTAGTTTTACCGTTGGGCGCAGTCGTAGTTGTCATGCGCCTGTGGGTTTCTGAGCAAGAGGTGATGCCATGAGCAAGGTTCGGGTACTCGTCGGCACCCGCAAGGGCGCTTTCATATTGAATTCCGACGCCAGCCGGAAGCGCTGGAAGGTCGAGGGTCCGCACTTCGCCGGTTGGGAGATCTACCACGTGAAAGGTTCGCCGGCGGACCCCGATCGGCTCTACGCGTCTCAATCGAGTGGCTGGTTCGGCCAGGTGCTGCAGCGCTCCGACGACGGGGGCAAGACATGGGATGCGGCGGGCAACCAGTTCCTGTACGAAGGCACGCCCGGGCCGCACAAGTGGTACGACGGCTCTCCTCACCCGTATGAGTTCAAGCGCGTCTGGCACGTGGAACCGTCGCTGAACGATCCCGACATGCTTTATGCGGGCGCCGAAGACGCTGCACTATTCGAGTCCAGGGATGGTGGCAAGACCTGGGCGGAGCTGCCAGGATTGAGAACTCACCCCACGGCATCGGAGTGGGCTCCGGGAGCGGGCGGCCTCTGCCTGCATACCGTCCTGCTGGACCCGAGAGGTTCGGGCCGCATAGTCATCGCAATCTCCGCGGCCGGAGTGTTCCGCTCGGACGACTCCGGCAAATCGTGGCGGCCGGCGAACCGCGGCCTGCGTTCCAACACCATTCCCGACGAGGATGCCGAGGTCGGCCACTGCGTCCACCACGTCGCAATGCATCCGTCGCGTCCAGACGTGCTGTTCATGCAGAAGCACTGGGACGTCATGCGAAGCGACAACGGAGGCGAGAGCTGGCGCGAGATCAGCGGAAACCTGCCGACCGACTTCGGCTTCGTGATCGATGTCAACGCCAACGACCCGGAGACGGTCTACGTCGTTCCGATCACAAGTGACTCGCACCACTTCGTGCCCGACGGCAAGCTGCGCGTCTACCGCAGCCGCACGGGCGGCGACGACTGGGAGCCGCTGACGAACGGGCTTCCGCAGAAGGATTGCTACGTCAACGTGCTGCGTGACGCGATGGCGGTCGACTCGCTCGACCCGTGCGGCGTGTACTTCGGCACCAGCGGCGGGCAGGTCTACGCGTCACCCGACGGCGGCGACACCTGGGCTCCCATCGTGCGCGATCTTCCCGGTGTCCTTTCGGTAGAGGTGCAGACGCTCTCGTGATCCAGGTCGTACTGCCGACCAACCTGCAGATCCTTGCGGGTGTCGGTCGCGTCCTGCAGCTGGACGTCAGCGGCCAGGTCACCCAGCGCTCGGTGCTGGATGCTTTGGAGGCGAGTCACCCGGCCCTGCTCGGCACGGTTCGGGATCAGGTCTCGAAGAAGCGCAGGCCGATGGTCAGGTTCTTCGCCTGCGAGGAGGACCTGTCGGACGAGTCCCCCGACGCGCCGCTCCCCGACGAAGTCGCGACCGGCAAAGAGCCTTTCCTGATCATCGGCGCGATCGCCGGCGGCTAGCCTCCTGTGCCTTGTAGGGAACTGAAGATGAAAAACAGCCAGAGCCAATCGAGCGGGCTCATGCTCCTGCCAAATGGAGCAGCGCCTGGTGGATCAGAATCGCGGGGGAATGGGCGACGAGAGGCGGTCGAGGCGACCGTGGCGGCGCGGGGGTGGCTGCGGATGTGGATGCGCGAGCGTCCTTGTGGTCCTGACGCTCGGCTTGCTGCTGAGCGTTGTCAACGCCGGCGTGGGGATCGGTGTCTCCGCCCGCATCCCGCTGACCGACAGCAATCTCACCGTCGCGGGATCGGTTGGCAAGAAGGACAAAGCGCCGGACGCCCTTCCCGGTTACGTGCATGGAAAGCTTGGCGGGAATCAGAACTTCATCAACCAGTCGAACACCCTCACGATCTGGGTGGCAGAAGGGACCGCGATCATCGTTCTCGGCCATCAGGAAGGCGCGCCGCTGATCGACCTCCACCTCGAAGCAAGGTGAGAAGCGTCAGGTGTAGGCAGGACGTAACGGCACCGGCCAAACCTGGTCGGCGTGGATCACATAGCGCTGCGTCGCAAAGGCGCCTGCCCACAGCGGCCAGCAGGTGGTCAGCGTCAGGTGGTAGCCGTTGACGTCGGTCACGAGGGCGGTGCGGTTGTCGGGATTGACGATCTCCGCCGAGACAACCGAATACCGGAACATGCCGTAGCGCGTCTCGAGGTCGATCTCGTCGCCCTTGGCAAGCTGCGGGAAGTTGATCCAGTAGACGTTGTGGGCCGCCACGCCGACGGTGCCCGGATCGCCGGGCCACCTGGTCGAGGGGTAGTGGCCGGGGCTCGCATACAGCACGCCGCTGCCGATCCCCTCCTTGACCGCGGCGAAGTAGTCCAGCCTCGGTACGCGGATGGCGAAATCGACGCCGTCGAGCGGGCGTTTCAGGCTGGGATCGACTGTCTTCGGCGCGGTTCGCGCGGCCCCGGCCTGTTGCTGCCAGGCCTTGTTGAGGTGCTGCTGCTCGGAAAAGCCGTTCCACATGCCGTAGGCGAAGTCGGCGAGCAGGGCAATGCCGACCACCAGGCACGTCAGCCAGAGCAGCGAGAAGACACGGCCGCGACTTGATCTGTTGGCCGCCGAGGGGCGTCGGAAAATGGCACGGCGGGCGTGCATCTCCTTTTTAGAACGCGCCAGCAATCGTCCTCCCCTTTCATGGGGAGGGATGGCGCGAAGCGCCGGTGTGGCTACAGCACGAAGTAGAAGGTGGCGCCTTCGCCCACCGCCCCTTCCGCCCAGATCCGGCCGCCGTGGCGGTTCACGATGCGCCGGGCGGTGGCCAGGCCGATGCCGGCCCCCGGGAACTGGCTGGAGCTGTGCAGGCGCTGGAACGCGCCGAACAGCCGGTGGGAATCGATCATGTCGAAGCCGACCCCATTGTCCTTGACGAAGATGCGGGCTTCGCCGTCGACCATCTCGCGGCCGATGGCGATCCTGGCCGCCTCGTTGCCGTCGGTGAACTTCCATGCGTTGTTGATGAGATTGCCGAGCAGGATACCCACCAGCCGCTGGTCGCCGACGGCGTTGATTCCAGGAGCGATCTCGACCTCCACCTGGCGCTTGGGATTGGCCGCTCGAATCTCATCCGCGATCCCTTTTGCCATCGCGCTGATGTCGATCTCCTCACGGCGCATTTCGCCGCTGGTGAGGCGAAAGAGCATCTGCAGGCCATCGAACACCGAGGTCATTCGCTTGCTCGCTTCTCGCATTCGCTCGAGGTAGTCGGTCGCAGTCGCATCGAGCTTCTTGCCGTACTTGTCGAGGAGTTTCTGGCTCAAACCGTCAAACGAAACGAGTGGCGCGCGCAGGTCGTGCGACACGGAGTAGCTGAAAGCCTCCAACTCCCGGTTGATCGCTGTCAGTGCGATGGTGCGCTCTTCGACCAGCGTTTCCAGCTGGGTGCGGTAGCGGCGCAGCTCCTGCTGCGCGCGGTAGAGCTCGACAAACACGCCGACCTTGGCGCGCAGGATCGCCGGCACGACCGGCGCGAACACGAAGTCCACGGCCCCCAGGTTGTAGCCGCGCCCCATGTCGGTCTCGGCCTGATCGAGCGCCGTCACGAAGATGAGGGGCGTCAGCTCGGAGCGAGGCCGCTGGCGGATGAGCTGCGCGGTTTCGAAACCGTCCATGATCGGCATCCGGACGTCGAGCAGGACCACCGCGAATTCGTTGCGCAGCAGCTGACGAAGTGCGTCGGCTCCAGACGAGGCCTCGACGATGTTCTCGTCGAGCGGCGCGAGGATTGTTCGCAATGCGAAGCGCTTCGTCGCGTCGTCGTCAACCACAAGGAGGTTGACCTTCGCCTTGGGAGGTGTCGGTTGAGGCTCGCTCTCGCGCGCCGCCGGGCGCGCCCGGGTCACCATCTCATCTTGCGGAACAGGTTCACCCCATCTCGCACCTGCTCGTAGTGGTCGCGGTCAGGACAGGAGAGCAGCGACTCGCGCTTGCCCAGGGCAAGGAAACCGCCGCGAACGAGGCTGTCATACATCAGGCGATGGGCGCGCTCCTGGAGCGAGGCCCGGAAATAAATGAGTACGTTCGCGCACACGATCAGATGGAAATCGTTGAACGAGCCGTCGGTGACAAGGCTGTGCCGAGCCCATGTGATGCTCGCCTGAAGGTCGCGATTGAAACGAGCGGTTCGCCCCGCGACCGAGTAGTGGTCGGCCAGGCTCGTCTGTCCGCCAGACACCACGTACGCATCCTCATATCGCCGCAGCTTCTCGAGGGGATACGAGCCAAGCCGGGCTATGGCCAGCATGTCCTCGTTCAGGTCGGTTGCGTAGATGCTGGTTCGCTTGAGCATGCCCGCTTCCTCGAGCAAGACGGCGAACGCGTACACCTCCTCACCAGACGCGCAACCGGCGACCCAGATTCGCGACGAGGGATACGTGCGGAGCAGCGGGACCACGTCCTCGAGGACGCATCGCAGCAGGTCCGGGTCACGGAACATGCTGGTCACGTTGACGCCCACCGTGCCCAAGAACCGCTGCATACAGGCGGCGTCGTGCAGTACCCGGTCCTGGTAGGCGGACACGGTCTGCACGCCTTCGCGCGCCATGGCCGCCGCCACGCCGCGGCGGAGCGGGCTTAGCGCGTACTCACGAAAGTCGTAGCCGTAGCACAGGCGGATTCCCTCGAGTAGGAGCTGGATCTCGATGTCCTCGAGATCAGTTCCTGCCCCCTCAAGCCGGAGTGCTGCCCCTTCACCCCGGCTCACTGCACCAGCCAGGACTTGAGCATGGACAGCAAATGCACGTTGTTGACCGGCTTGGCGATGTAGTCGGATGCCCCCGCCTCGATGCATTTCTCGCGGTCTCCTTTCATGGCCTTGGCCGTCAGCGCGATGATCGGCCGATCGGCGAAGGCCTTGAGTTGACGCATCTTCGACATCGTCACGTAGCCGTCCATCTCAGGCATCATCACGTCGACCAGGGCGATGTCAATGTCGTCGTTTTGCTGCAGGAGCTCCAATGCTTCCTGGCCGGAATCGACCGAGACGACCTCCATCTTCTGGCGCTCGAGCATCGCGGTGAGCGCGAAGATGTTTCGGATGTCATCGTCGACGACCAGGACTTTCTTGCCGGCGAGCGCAGCGCTCGAGACGTCGGAACCACTTGCTCCGGAGTCTGCCTCCTCGTCATTTCCAGTCTCGCGCAGGATGACCGAGATTTCCTGCCTGAGGCGCTCAGGGGACCGCGCGTCCTTGATCACGATGCTCTTCGCGGCCTTGCCGAGCTTGATCTCCTCCTTGCGAGTCAAGTCCCGCGCTGTGTAGACGAGAAGCGGCGTCGAGCCGAGGGCGTTGCTTGCCTCAAGCTCGTCGATGACGTTCCACCCGCTCATGCCCGGTAGCCCAAGGTCGAGGACGACGCAGTCGAACGTCTCCTTCCGAAGCAAGCTCAGGGCCTCGTCTCCGCTGGCAACCGCAGTGGTCCGAGTGTTGGTCGGGGCCATCAGGTCGGTGATGAACTGCCTCTGCACCGGGTCGTCCTCGACCACGAGAAGCGACTTGGCGGGCTCGAAACCGTTCGTGGATTGGGGTGCCACGGGTTCCGCCTGCCACGAACCTTCGCCTCCGCCCGCCACCAGGACCGGCTCCGGGGCAATCTCGACCATCTTGTTGGAACCGCCCTCCATGGCGTCCGCCGGCGTGAGCCGGCGCGGCTGGATGGGCGCGATCAGGGGCAGGTAAACCGTGAAAATGCTGCCGATGCCGGGCTCGCTCTGCAGCCTGATCTCGCCGCCGAGCAGGCGGGTGAGCTCGCGGCAGATCGAAAGGCCGAGGCCGGTGCCTCCGTACTTACGGCTTGTCGAGCCGTCCGCCTGGGCGAAAGACTCAAAGATCGACTGCTGCTTCTCGAAGGCGATGCCGATCCCGGTGTCGACGACCCGGAATGCGAGCACCCGCGAGGCGCGATTCAGGCTTTCGTTGGAGGGACTCCAGCCGCTGATCGCCATCTCGGCGATGAACTCGACCTTTCCTTTCTCGGTGAACTTGAACGCGTTGCTCAGCAGGTTGTTCAGAATCTGCTGCAAGCGCTGAGGGTCGGTGGGGATCGTCTCGGGCAGGTCCGGCCGGAGGTCGATCAAGAAGGCGAGCTTGGTCGCCTCGGCGACGTGACGGAAGGTCCGCTCCAGCATCGGCCTGAGCTCGGCCAGCGGCCAGCTGCTGATGTCGAGGGCCACGGTCCCAGATTCGATCTTGGACAGGTCCAGGATGTCGTTGATCAGCTTCAGGAGGTCAGTGCCCGACGACCGGATGATGGTCGCGTACTCGATCTGCTTGGCGAGCAGGTTTCCGTCAGGGTTTGCGGCCAGCTCCTGGGCCAGGATCAAGAGGCTGTTGAGCGGCGTCCGAAGCTCGTGCGACATGTTCGCGAGGAATTCGGACTTGTAGCGCGACGTGAGGGCGAGCTGCTCCGCTTTCTCCTCGACCAGAACTTTGGCCGACTCGACCTCGAGCCGCCTCTGCTCGATCTCGGCGTTCTGCTCCGCCAGCTGGCGCGCTTTGCCGGCCAGCTCTTCGTTCGTCCGCTGGAGCTGGTCCTGCTGGCTCTGCAGCTCCGTGGCCAACGACTGCGACTGCTTGAGCAGGTCTTCCGTCCTGCTGTTCGCCTCGATCGTGTTGAGCACGATGCCGATGCTCTCGGCGAGCTGGTCGAGGAAATCGATGTGGGTTGCGCTTAGCGGCTGGAACGAGGCCAGCTCGATGACCGCGCGCACCTCGCCTTCGAACAGGACAGGCAGCACGACGATATTCGCCGGCACCGCCTCACCGAGGGCGGAATTGATCTTGATGTAGTCCTTCGGCACGTTCTTGATGACGATCCGCTTCTTCTCGAGCGCGCATTGACCGATCAGTCCTTCGCCAAGGCTGAACTCCATCGGGACGTTGCGCCGCTGCTTGTAGGCGTAACCGGCCTGAAGCGCGAGGCGCGCCGGGCTCCCGTTGGCGCCGACCATGCCGTAGAACACGCCATGCTCCGCGTGGACCAGCGGCGCCAGCTCGGAGAGGATCATCTTCGAGACCGTCATCAGGTCGCGCTGGCCCTGCAGCATCCGGGTGAACCGGGTCAGGTTGGTCTTCAGCCAGTCCTGCTCAGTGTTCTTCTCGGTTGTGTCGCGAAGGTTGCCGATCATCTCGTTGATGTTGTCCTTGAGGTTTGCCACCTCGCCCTTCGCGTCGACGTTGATGGATCGAGTGAGGTCACCTTTGGTCACCGCCGTCGCCACCTCGGCGATGGCGCGCACCTGAGTCGTGAGGGTGGCAGACAGCTGGTTGACGTTGTCGGTCAGGTCGCGCCACGTGCCGGCCGCGCCAGGCACGTTGGCTTGACCGCCCAGGCGCCCCTCGGCGCCGACCTCGCGCGCGACGGTCGTCACCTGCTGGGCGAAGACCGCGAGGGTGTCGGTCATTCCGTTGATGGTGTCGGCGAGCTCTGCAATCTCGCCTTTCGCCTCCAGGGTCAGCTTGCCTTTCAGATTGCCGTTGGCGACCGCGGTGACCACGCGTGCGATGCCGCGCACCTGGTCGGTCAAGTTGCTGGCCATCGTGTTGACGTTGTCTGTGAGGTCCTTCCAGGTTCCGGCGACACCTTCCACGTTGGCCTGTCCGCCGAGCTTGCCGTCGGTACCCACCTCGCGCGCGACACGAGTGACTTCTTTGGCGAAGGCGTTCAGCTGGTCGACCATCGTGTTGATGGTCTGCTTGAGGTCGAGAATCTCGCCCCGGACGTCCACTGTGATCTTCTTCGACAGGTCACCTTGCTGGACCGCGGTGGTGACCTCGGCGATGTTTCGGACCTGGCTGGTCAGGTTGCCGGCCATGATGTTGACGTTGTCGGTCAGGTCTTTCCAGACTCCGCCGACACCCTTGACGTCGGCCTGGCCGCCCAGACGGCCTTCGGTGCCTACCTCACGCGCCACGCGCGTCACCTCACCTGCGAAAGCGTTCAGCTGGTCGACCATGGTGTTGATCGTTTGCTTGAGCTCGAGGATCTCGCCCCGGACATCCACCGTGATCTTCTTCGACAGGTCGCCCTGCTGGACCGCGGTGGTGACCTCGGCAATGTTGCGGACCTGGCTGGTCAGGTTGCCGGCCATGAAGTTCACGTTTTCAGTCAGGTCCTTCCACACCCCCCCAACGCCCTTGACGTCGGCCTGACCGCCGAGCTGGCCTTCGGTGCCGACCTCGCGTGCAACGCGGGTCACCTCTTTGGCAAACGCGTTCAGCTGGTCGACCATCGTGTTGATGGTCTGCTTGAGCTCGAGGATCTCTCCGCGGACGTCGACGGTGATCTTCTTGGAGAGGTCGCCATTCGCGATTCCGGTCGTGACCTCGGCGATGTTGCGGACCTGGCTGGTCAGGTTGCCGGCCATCAGGTTTACGTTGTCGGTCAGGTCTTTCCAGATACCTCCGACGCCCCTGACCTCGGCCTGGCCGCCTAGCTTGCCTTCGGTGCCGACCTCGCGCGCGACACGCGTCACCTCGCTCGCGAAGGCGTTCAGCTGGTCGACCATCGTGTTGATCGTGTTCTTGAGCTCGAGGATCTCTCCGCGGACGTCGACGGTGATCTTCTTCGACAGGTCACCCTGCTGGACCGCCGTCGTGACCTCCGCGATGTTGCGGACCTGGCTGGTCAGGTTGCCGGCCATCAGGTTGACGTTGTCGGTCAAGTCTTTCCAGACGCCAGCGACGCCTTTGACCTCGGCCTGGCCGCCAAGGTTGCCCTCGGTACCGACCTCGCGAGCGACGCGCGTCACCTCGCTGGCGAACGCATTCAGCTGTTCGACCATCGTGTTGACCGTCTTGGCGGTGTTGAGGAACTGCCCTTGCAGAGGCCGGCTGTCGATCTCCAGCGCCATGGTCTGCGACAGATCGCCGTTGGCCACGGCGCTGATGACGCGTGCAATCTCCGTGTTCGGTCGGGCGAGGTCTTCTACGAGGTCATTCACCGCCTCGAGGGTCGGCGCCCACGCGCCAACCTCCCCGGTGGCGGCGCGCTTGAGCTGTCCTTCCTTGCCGATGCTCCGGGTCAGGCGATGAATCTCGCGCTCGAGGCGCTGGTTCGATTCGATGACAGCGTTCAGCGCCGCCGCCACCCTGCTCGCGGAGCCCCTTGGCGACGCGGACGGCATGCGCGCGGAGAAGTCCCCGTGCTGAACCGCCTCCAGGACGCGCAGCATCGTCTTGCTGTCGATCTCGGCCGAGCCATTCGTACTGCGGGCGGTCTTCCTTCCCGCGCTCTTGACTTCCATCTTTTCCGTTCCTTCCTTCCTTGCCTATTTCGCTGCTCGACTCACAGACTCATTGGGACCCAAAAGCTGATTCGCGTGCCCGTGCCGGGCTCGCTCTCGATGCGGCACCAACCGCCGGCCAGCTGGGCACGCTCGCGCATCGCCACGAGGCCGATGTGACCGGGCATGCGGACTGACTCGGCGACGACGAATCCGGTGCCGTCGTCGCTGACCGCCACGCGAACTCCGCCGTCGACGGCTTCCACGGCAACCATCAGCTTTGTTGCGCGCGCGTGCTTCTCGACGTTGTTGAGCGCTTCGGCGATGTTCTTCAAGATGATCGCCTGGATCGCGGGCGGAACATCAGCCGGCACGCTGATATCGATATGCGGCTCGATTCCGGCGCGAATCCGCAGCGACTCGAGACGTTCGCTGATCGCCTCGCGCAAATCGCCTGGCAGCTGAAGTGGTTCCGGACTGACGTTGGTCAGCAGCCGGCGAAGCGAGTCCTCGACTTTTCTCAAGGTGTGGCGAACCTGATCGAGCTGAGGACCCTGGTGACTTCCGTTTGAATCGGCGCGGCACCGCTCGAGCTGCAGCTCGGCGGCGGTAAGGAGCTGAAGCGAGTCGTCGTGCAGGGCGCTGGCAAAACGGCGCCTCGCCTCATCGCCACCTGCAGCGATGTTGTTGAGGAGGTGCCGGCGCGCCGCCATCGCCTCTTCCAGGCGCGCAGCTGTGTGGCTGAGCTCATCCTCCGACTCCTTGTACTGCCACAGGAGTCCGGCGGCCATCCCGAACAGACGCAGGACCCAGAGATCGTGGGCCGTGAATCCGTGCGGCGAGTCGTAGACGGCCACCGCTCCGATCCGGCGCTCGCCGGCTCGCCACGGTACCGCGATCGAATTCTTGACGTCGTTCAGTCCTGCGTTGCGCCACATCGCGTCCAGCTCGGGGGCGGATCCCTTCAAAAGCGCGAGCTGGTCCTCGAAGACGAGGAGCTCGATCACCCCCTCGCCCCTCGCGCCGAGCGGGAGCCGGATGTTGTGAACGGGCGACTCGTCAGCGAAGCCATAGGCCGCCGGCTGGAGCCCGAGGGTTCCTCGTGCCCCAAGTCGCCAGAAGGCTGCGCGGCGAGCACGAGTCTGCACAGCGATCGTCGCGCTAAGGCGACCGAAGAAGGACGGCAGGTCCTCGTCTGAGTCGAGGTATGACGACACAGCTGAGAGTGCGGACAGGGCCGACTCGTGCGATCGCTCGAGCTGGTGCGGCGAGCGCCTCGCCCTTGGCGCGCGGTCGCCGGCGACAGCAAATTCGCCGCCGGTTACGGGCAGCTCGACAGTTTCCACATTCTCCCCCCAGGGCACAGTTTTTCGATTTACATCAAATCGAATGGGGGGTGGTTTCGTCACCGTACAAGTGAGGTAGAGGCGGCGGGCGCCTCGGGCCGGCTGGAAAGTGGTGTGCCCACCCCTTGCGGCGCACATCTAGTTAACGCGCTGGGGACGTCCCGTTACTGAACTCGAGCCAAGCTCAAAAGGCCTGGCTAAAAGAAGACCGGGCCCGCGAGTCGCGAGCCCGGCCCGTGTGTCGCCCTTTAGCGCCTTCGGTTACGCAGCCCGAGAGCGCCTAGAAGCATCAGGATGCCGCCCAGGATCCCGCCCAAGATGGGCGTGCCTGTCGCGGCAAGGACTTCGCCTGTTCCGCCGGATGTGGCGGTCGCCCCAGACACGGTGCCGCTGCCGGCAACGGTGCCGCTCGCGGACGTTCCGCCTGTTGGAGCCGTGCCTCCACCGCTCGGAGACGTTCCGCCGCCGGTGGGTGTTCCACCACCGCCGGTGGGCGGTGTGGTCTGGTTGGACACGGTCGGCGTGCTGGCGTTGGCCGAGCCGGAGCTGGCCACGCTGCCCGTGGTCTGGTTGGACACGGTCGGTGTGCTGGCGTTGGCCGAGCCGGAGCTGGCCACGCTGCCCGTGGTCTGGTTGGACACGGTCGGCGTGCTGGCGTTGGCCGAGCCGGAGCTGGCCACGCTGCCCGTGGTCTGGTTCTTCACCGTCCCTGTGGTGCCGTTGGCCGAGCCGGAGCTGGCCACGCTGCCCGTGGTCTGGTTAGAGACGG
>Ga0209161_10000174_pt1 | contig 48552 bp, 36 predicted proteins | sample GraSoiAngelo_155_FD_186169 | JGI IMG/M metagenome (GOLD analysis project Ga0209161, IMG submission 186169) | Grasslands soil microbial communities from the Angelo Coastal Reserve, California, USA - 14_1009_13_30cm (SPAdes) (version 2) | ecosystem: Environmental > Terrestrial > Soil > Grasslands... | reverse complement strand
AGGCGGAAAATGTTTCGTTCTCTGGGGGCGGCAGCGGGTTTCAAACCCGTTGGGCGCACAGGCCAGAGACCTGTGTTCCGACGATTCTCTCGTGACGCGCTCGCCTTTTCACCTACAGTTCCCGCCGCGCAATGCCGCGAAATAACGAGCTCAAAAAAATCTTGCTCATCGGCTCCGGTCCAATCGTGATCGGGCAAGGCTGCGAATTTGATTATTCCGGGGTGCAGGCCTGCAAGGCGTTGCGCGAGGAAGGCTACCGGGTAGTGCTGGTGAACTCGAATCCCGCTACGATCATGACCGACCCCGAGTTCGCCGACCGTACCTATATAGAACCGATTACGGCGGAGGTGATCGAAGCGATCATCGAACGGGAAAAGCCGGATGCTATTTTGCCGACAATGGGCGGGCAGACGGCGCTCAATGCCGCGATGGAACTGAACCGGAACGGCGCGCTCGCCCGGCACAATGTAAAGTTGATCGGCGCCAATGCCCGGGCCATTGCGAAAGGCGAAGACCGTCAGCTCTTTAAAGAGGCGATGCTGCGGATCGGACTGGATGTGCCGCGCTCCGGCGTTGCTCATTCGGTCGAGGACGCGGAAAAAATCGCCGACGCGATCGGCAGTTTTCCGCTCATTATCCGGCCGGCTTTTACTCTCGGCGGCAGCGGAGGCGGCATCGCCTACAATCGTGAAGAGCTGGCGGAAATTGCCGGACGCGGACTCGCTATCTCACCAGTCAACGAAGTATTGATCGAAGAGTCGTTAGTTGGTTGGAAAGAGTTCGAGATGGAGGTAATGCGCGATCGGGCGGATAACTGCGTCATCGTTTGCTCGATCGAAAACTTCGATCCGATGGGCGTTCACACCGGCGATTCGATCACGGTCGCTCCGGTGCAAACACTGACTGACAAGGAATTTCAAATGATGCGCGATGCTGCGTTCGCTGTGATTCGCGAAATCGGAGTCGAGACCGGCGGCTCGAACATCCAGTTCGCAGTTAATCCGGAAAACGGTCGCATGGTCGTGATCGAAATGAATCCACGGGTCTCACGATCGAGCGCGCTGGCGTCGAAGGCGACCGGATTTCCGATTGCCAAGATCGCGGCCAAGCTGGCAGTAGGTTATACCCTCGACGAAATCAAAAACGACATCACCCGCGAAACGCCGGCCAGTTTTGAGCCCACGATCGATTATTGCGTCGTTAAAGTCCCGCGCTTCACTTTCGAAAAATTCCCCCAGGCCGATCCGACTCTGACCACGCAAATGAAGAGCGTGGGTGAAGCGATGGCCATAGGCCGTACTTTTAAGGAAGCACTGCAAAAAGCGCTGCGCAGTTTGGAGATCAAACGTTTCGGTTTGATCGGCGACGGAAACGAGAAGGAAGTAGATGCAGAAACGCTGCGCCTGAAGCTGGCCGTGCCAAACGCCGAGCGAATTTTTTACCTGGCGCAGGCGTTCAAGAGCGGGATGCCGATCGAGGAGATTTTCGAGCTAACAAAAATTGACCGGTGGTTCCTGCGAAATGTGAAGCAAATTGTTGAGGAAGACACCCGTCTCCGGCTGTCAGGGAAAACAGCCGTCTCGGCTGTTAACCAGACTGACCGACAGGCCAGAGGCCCATCTGCCATAACAGCCGAGACGCCTGTTTTCCGTGCTTTAGATGAACACGGAGACATCAAAATAGCGCGCCGGCACTTGCCACACTGGGAACAGGAAGGAGCGACTTACTTTGTGACGTTCCGACTGGCGGATTCTATTCCAAATACCCTTCTCACCGAATGGCACGACGAACTGCAAACTTGGCTAAAATTTCATCCCCGTCCCTGGGATCACAAAACCGCAAAGGAATACGAGCGTCGATTTGTCGACGGTCCTGAGAAATGGCTGGATCGCGGACACGGCGAATGCCACCTACGGAACCAGCGTCTCGCCGCAATCGTCGCGAACGCACTGCGACATTTCGATCGCGAACGCTACCGGCTTGACGCTTTTGTCGTGATGCCAAATCACGTTCACGTCTTAGTTCAACCGAAATCGGGTCATTCACTCTCGGAAATATTGCATTCGTGGAAGAGTTTCTCGGCGCACTCCATCAACAAAGCGCTCCATCGAAAAGGCGACTTTTGGATGGAGGAAAGCCATGATCGGATGGTGCGCGATTTTGAGGAGTTGGAACGATATCGCGATTACATCAAAGAAAATCCGGTAGCAGCAAAGCTGGGCGAAGGGGAGTTCATTTTGGAGCTGTGGGACGATGCCGCAGACGGGACGCCTGCCGGCCCCACAGACAAGATGTCTGTGCCCCATTTATTGCGCGCCAAAAAACTCGGCTTTTCCGATAGGCAGCTCGCAATTGCGAATGGTGTTTCGGAAAAAACCGTCCGCTCGCAACGAATCGCGCAAAACATCACCCCTACCTACCGCCTGGTCGATACCTGCGCGGCAGAATTTGAAGCCTATACTCCCTATTACTACTCGACCTACGGAAGCGAGAACGAGCGCCGCGAAAGCGGTAAGCGCAAAATCATGATTCTCGGTGGCGGGCCCAACCGCGTTGGCCAGGGCATCGAATTCGATTATTGCTGCGTCCATGCCGCCTTCGCCCTGCGCGAGCTCGGTTTCGAAACCATCATGGTTAACTCCAATCCGGAAACGGTTTCGACCGATTACGATACCAGCGACAAACTTTATTTTGAGCCGCTCACACTCGAAGACGTGCTCAATATTTACGACCAGGAAAAGCCGGAAGGCGTGGTGGTGCAATTCGGCGGACAAACGCCGCTCAATCTCGCCGATGGATTGAAAGCCGCCGGCGTCCCCATTCTCGGAACCCAGCCGAAAAGCATCGAGATGGCGGAAGACCGCAAGCTCTTTGCCGTCATGCTCGATAAACTTGGTCTGCGCCAGACCCCCAACGGCTCTGCTGTCAGGATGGAAGAAGCGGTCACGATCGCCAATCGCATTGGCTATCCAGTTCTCGTTAGGCCGTCGTTCGTTCTCGGCGGCCGAGGGATGGAGCTGGTTTATAACGAGATTGATTTGCGGCGCTATGTTGCGGCCGCGATTCATCTGGGTAGCGCGCGCGTTCCGCGCGCTGAGCTGGACATTCTGTCCGGCTCTTTAGGAGAAGCTTCGCAAAATGCGGAGCTAAGCGCACAGCATGTGCGCGCTACCCGTCCCATTCTCATCGACCGCTTTCTCGAAGACGCAATGGAAGTGGACGTCGATTGCATCAGCGACGGCGAGACCACCGTGATCGGCGCGATCATGGAGCACATTGAGCAGGCCGGCATTCACAGCGGAGACAGCGCCTGCGTCATTCCTACTTTCTCGCTAGCGAAGACTGTCCTAGCGGAAATTTCATCCGCCACCAGGGCGATGGCGCGGGAGTTGAACGTGCGCGGCTTGATGAATGTGCAGTTCGCGGTCAAGGGCAAGGACGTTTACGTGCTCGAGGTCAATCCACGCGCCTCGCGCACCGTGCCGTTTGTGAGCAAAGCTATCGGCGTTCCGCTCGCGAAACTGGCGGCCAAAGTGATGGCGGGAAAAACCTTGCGCGAGCTCGGCTTCACTACAGAGATCGTGCCAAAACATTTTTCGGTGAAAGAAGCGGTCTTTCCCTTCCTGCGCTACCAGGGCCAGGATATTTCCCTCGGACCGGAAATGAAATCGACCGGCGAGGTTATGGGAATCGATCATGACCTCGGTCTCGCCTACGCCAAATCGCAGATGGCGGCGCCGCCGCCCCTACCGAAATCGGGCAACGTTTTCGTCAGCGTAAAGGATTCAGATAAAACCTCCGTCGTTTCGGTCGTGCGCGAATTCGTTACGCTCGGTTTCGGGATCATTGCCACCAGCGGAACGGCGACCGCACTGGAAGTGGCGCGGGTGCCGGTGACCCGGGTGTTCAAGATCCGCGAAGGCCGTCCCAATGTGCTCGATCGGGTGAAAAACGGCGACATCAGTTTTATCATTAACAGCCCGAGTGGGAAAATTCCGCGCGAAGATGAAGTGACGATTCGCAACGCCGCCATCGCACAAAAAATTCCGATCATGACGACACTGCGGGCGGCACAGGCCAGCGTTTACGGGATTCGATCGCTGCAAAAAAACAAAGTGCACGTTCGTTCACTCCAGGAATACCACGCCCAGGGGTAAAGCAGGTTCCAGCTTGCTTTGTTTGACTTCGCAAGTTTGGAAACTTGCGCCACTTTTCCGTCATGAAATCGATCTTGATTAATTTGCTCGCCGCCGCACTTGTGGTCGCGTCGGTTAACGCCGAAGAAAAGAAACCGATGAACTCAACAAACGAAGTGGCAGTGATTAAAACCAGCGAGGGCGAAATGATCGCCGAATTCTGGCCGGACGTGGCGCCAAACACGGTCGAGAATTTCAAGAAACTGGCGCGCTCTGGATTTTACGATGGCACAGCGTTTCACCGCATTGTCAAAGGTTTCATGATTCAGGGGGGCGATCCGTTGACAAAGGATCCGGCGAAGGAGAGTCGCTACGGAACCGGCGATCCTGGCTACAAAATCAAAGCGGAATTTAATGATCGCAGCCATGAGCGCGGTGTTCTTTCCATGGCGCGCTCGAGCGATCCCGATTCGGCCGGCAGTCAATTTTTCATCTGCCTCGCGAATGTGAGCCGGCTTGATCATCAGTACACGGCGTTCGGGAAGCTCATAAAAGGGGACGATGTCCTGGGAAAGATCGGCGACGCCGAAGTGACCATGAGTGGCAGTGGTGAACGCAGCAAGCCGACGAAGCGCGTGACGGTGGAAAGCATCAAGATCGTGCCAGCTGATTCGGTGAAGTGAAATGGAGGTTAGGCTTCCAGCCTGACTTGGCCGGCGAGCTTCCAGCTTGCCGTCGTCTTCGACATGCTGGAAGCATGTCCTCCGGGACAGGCAGGATGCCTATCATCCGATGAAAGAGAAAACGCAAATTGCGCTCGTGCAGATGCGATGCGGCCCCGAGCCAGACACCAATCTTGCCCACGCGCTCGAATTGATCGGCGTGGCCGCAAAAAACGGCGCGCAGATCGTCTGTTTGCCGGAATTATTTCGCTCGCAGTATTTCTGCCAATCGGAAAACCACGACAACTTCTCGTTAGCTGAAAGCATCCCGGGACCGTCCACCGAGGCGCTGACAAAACTCGCGCGCGAAAAATCCATTGTCATTGTGGCGTCGCTTTTCGAAAAGCGTGCCGCCGGGGTTTATCACAATACCGCAGTAGTGATCGATGCCGACGGCAACATCCTCGGAAAATACCGCAAGATGCACATCCCGGATGATCCGTCTTACTACGAGAAATTCTATTTCACGCCAGGTGATCTCGGTTTTCAGAGTTGGAAAACGACGCGCGGCAATCTCGGCGTTTGTGTTTGCTGGGACCAATGGTATCCGGAAGCGGCCCGGCTAACGGCATTGCGCGGAGCGGAAATCATTTTCTATCCGACGGCGATTGGCTGGCACGCGAGCGAGAAGAAAGAATTTGGCAAAGCGCAGCACTCCGCCTGGGAAACAATTCAGCGCAGCCACGCCATCGCAAATGGATGTTACATAGCGGTTGCCAACCGAATCGGACATGAAGCGCCGGCTGGCGGCGACGGAATCGAATTCTGGGGACAAAGTTTCGTTTGCGGACCAGATGGAGAAATCATCGCCAAAGGTTCAGTCGATCGCGAAGAAATTGTCATGGCCGAGATCGATTGGAGCGTAATCAATCGACATCGCACCCACTGGCCGTTCCTGCGTGACCGACGGGTCGATGCCTACGCGGGAATTCAGCAACGGTTGATCGATTAGCGCAGTTTCACTTTGGCGGTTCGCCGCGTAGGTTGGGGGATGAAAATGAAATTTCTTCTCGGCTTGATCGCGCTTGGACTCGGCGTTTGCGTGGCGAACGCGCAGGAGCGAACAAAGGCGATCGCGGTTCTGCACCCCACCGCTGGTAATAACGTCACGGGTTCCGTCACCTTCACCCAATCTGGCGAGACCGTAAAAGTTGTGGCTGACGTCACCGGATTAACACCGGGCAAACACGGTTTCCACATTCATGAGTTCGGGGATTGTTCTTCCGGCGATGGGAGTTCCGCCGGTGGCCATTTTAATCCGACGCATAAGCAACACGGCGCGCCAGACGCGAGCGATCGGCACGCTGGCGATCTGGGCAACATTGAAGCCGACGCTTCCGGCAAGGCTCATTTGGAATGGAGCGATAAAGTGATGAAACTTTCCGGCGCTGATTCGATCGTGGGTCACGCTGTGATCGTGCACGAAAAAGCAGATGATTTGAAAACGCAACCGACTGGCAATGCTGGTGGTCGTCTCGCCTGCGGCGTAATTGGCGTGGCCAAACCGTGAGCGCCAGAGAATGATCGAGCTGCTGACGATCAGCGAAGTTCGCCGGCGCACCCAGAACGGATTTGTGACGGCACGGGTGCATGCACAAGTCGAGAGCGCAGCAGCCCGAGCAACACGCGAAGGAAAACCTTATTGCGAAATCAGCATTGCCGATGCGTGCGATCGAATGATGCTGCGGGTTTGGGATAATCACCCCGACTACAAGTCCTGCAGCGCATTGCAGAATCGCGATTTCATCGAGATCGATGGTGAATTTGCCCAGCACCAGCAGTTCGGACTGGAAGCGAAGACTTGGAAATCTCGAACCCTTACCTCGGATGAGATTGCGAATCTCCTTGCCGGGCCGGCCGAGCTTCGCGCCAAGCAATCGACCGATTCCGCTTTCATCACCCAAACGGTGACGGCGATTTCCGATCCGCGGCTGCGCGGAATTTGCGAATTATTCCTAAAGGATTTTGGCGAACGCTTTCGGCGCACCGCCGCAGCGCGAAATTATCATCATGCCCGCCGCGGCGGATTGGTCGAGCACACCGCGCAAATGATGCGCGTCGCGCTTGCGCTCTCCCCGATCTATTCGCAACTGAATCTCGATCTTCTTCTCGCCGGTATTCTCTTCCACGATTCAGGAAAGCTTTGGGAAAATCATCTTCCCGAAGATGGATTCACCATGGGATTCGATGAGCGCGGCGAATTAATGGGACACATCTCGATTGGGCTCGAGCTGGTCAATTCTCTCTGGCGCAAATTGCAGACGGAAGAGAACTGGCGAGCGTGGGAAATTCTGGTGCCACCATCGGAAGATTGCCGGTTGCATTTGCTGCATCTGATCGCGTCGCATCATGGCGATATGCAATTTGGCTCGCCAGTTTATCCCAAGACCCCGGAAGCGATGACACTGCATTACATCGATAATTTGGACGCGCGGTTGGAAATGTTCGCCGCCGGTTATTTAACCGCGAAACCAATTGCCGAGCGCATCTTCGATCGCGTCCGGCCGTTGCCGGGGAATCTGGTGAAATCGTTGGAAAAGTTTCGGTCTGGGTAGCGCGCGCGTCTCGCGTGCTGGTTTCGGCGTCTCGCCGAAACAATCTTTCTCTGCGCGATCGCTGGTTATAGAGTCTTGCCTCCAGAAAAGTTCGCAATGGGGAGGACGCCATTGGCAGCACGCGAGACGCACGCGCTACCCGATCCTTCGCTTTGCTTCCGCCAAATACGATTCGTCGATCTCGAAACCGATGAATTTCGGGACTCCGCAATTTTGGGCCGCGACCGCGGAATTCCCGATTCCCAAAAACGGATCGAGCATGGTATGGACGCGCGAGACGCCGTGTAATTTGATACACCACTCGGCCAGTTCCACCGGAAAGGTCGCCGGGTGCGGACGCTCTTTTTCGCGTCGCTGAATTGTTTCGTAGGGAATGAACCAGGTATTACCGCGACAACGCCGGTCGCGCCCACGCGTGTGGGACCAGCGCGCGATGTTCGTTTTGTCCTGATAAGGAACGCCAAGGGCGAGCCGGTCGAGTGGTGTTTTTCCCTCGGCCGTAAGATGAAACAGATATTCGTGGCAATCGTTCAGGAAACGTCGCGAATTGATGGGTTTGAAGTGTCCGCGCGATACGATTTCATCATTTTTTTCCTCGATGCTGATCGACTTGATCCAATGAATCGTATTTTGCAGGACGAATAGATCGCGCAGCTCGAGAACGAGTTCGTGGGGAAACATCGGATTGGCGGGAGATGCCCCGACGTTGAGAAAAAATGAGCCATCGACTTTGAGGAGGCGCGCGACTTTCGCGGCCCAGGTTTTGCACCAGCGCAAATAACCGGCGCGATCGGCTCGATCGGAAAATTTCGAGTAACGAACGCCCAGATTGTAGGGAGGAGAGGTGACGACGAGATCGATCGATCCCGCTAGCAATCTCGCCATTCCGCGCACGCAATCTTCGAGGTTTAGGTGAAATATTGTCATCCCGAGGCGCGCAGACGCCGAGGGACCTCGCCTAAGTTAAACGAACGATCGAGAGGTCCCTCGCTTTCGCTCGGGATGACGCCGCTGCACATGCAATCAAGCTATTGCAAATCCCAGGCGCGTACAACTCGATTCGCAGCCGGCACGATTGCGAATATGTTTCTGTGATGTCGGACAAGCCATCGAAATTGAAAATCGCCGATCGCGAATTCACTTCGCGGTTGCTCGTCGGCACGGGAAAATTTTCCTCGAATGAAGCGATGCGCGACGCGCTCGTTACCAGCGGCACCGAGATCGTGACGGTGGCGCTGCGGCGCGCGGACCTTTCCGGCAAACATGATCCGTTTGCGAACATTCTCGATTTCATCGATCCGAAAAAATTTCTCCTCTTGCCGAACACGAGCGGGGCGCGTGATGCCAATGACGCGGTGCGAATTGCGCGGCTCGCCGCCAGCGCCGGACTGCCAACCTGGGTCAAGCTCGAGATTCATCCCGATCCGCATTATTTGTTGCCCGATCCGGTCGAGACGCTGGCCGCTGCGGAAACTTTAGTAAAGGAAGGATTCACCGTTCTGCCCTACATCAATGCCGACCCGGTCTTGGCAAAACGATTGCAGGATGTAGGCACTGCGACGGTGATGCCGCTCGGTTCGCCAATCGGAAGCAATCGCGGAATCGAAACGCGGGCTCAGATCGAAATCATCATCGAACAAGCGACGGTCCCGGTGGTGGTTGATGCCGGACTGGGTGCGCCGAGCCAGGCGGCAGAAGCGATGGAGATGGGCGCGGACGCCGTTCTGGTGAATACCGCGATCGCGATCGCAGCCGACCCAAATCGAATGGCGCGCGCCTTTAAGATGGCGGTCGAGGCCGGACGCGAAGCGCGCGAGATTGGGCTCGGCGAGAAACGTTGGAGCGCTTCGGCGACGAGTCCGGTGAGCGAATTTTTTTCGGACTAGCCTGTCATTCCGCACGGAGCGTAGCGTGGTCCGTCATCCCGAGCGAAAATGCCAGTCCGGCTCGGACCGAGGAATCCCGAGGCGGAATCTTTAAGGTAACTTCCACGGGATCCCTCGATCCCGCAGCTGCGGGACTCGGGATGACGGGCTTTCTAAACCTCGTTAGCCAAGCGCGCCCCAGCATCGTTGTAGAATTCGATTTGTCGCCCGCCAAGGCGCGAGACCGCGCGCCAGCCATGCTCGAGCGCAAATTCTTCAATCTCCTCAGGTGACATCGATTTCAAAGCCGCGAGCTCGGTTGGGTGGGTGATGAAACATTCCGATTTGGTCGAGAGGACACGCGCAATTTTGTTTTCGACTGCGATAAGGTTCGGGCTCATCGGTGACGTTTTCTTCCGCGAGAGTTGATCGGGGTCCGCAGGAGCGGTGGCGGTTTCTCTGGGCGATTTAATTTTCCCCGCAGGGCGAGATGTGCTTTGCGAGAGGGCGAGGGTCCGCGTACGTTCGGTTTTTCCATCAAGGAAATCTAAACGCGAATCGCGACAGTGGAACATAGATTTCCAATCTGTGCGCGCGGCGGATTTCAAACCCGCTGATCGAAGCAGCAGACAAGATGTCCGCTGGGCGCACAGGGGTTGTAGGGGCGTCTGTGCCAAACGCCTGATTATCAAGGCTCGGCGCTCGCCGCGGCGAGCGCCTCGACAAGAGTTTGGCGCGCGCTGGCGTAGCAAGACCATTCGGTTAAGTTCCACCGATGCTTTCCGAAACAGTCGAATTGCGCGGGCACATCATCGATTCCTTAATTTTGCCGAAGGTGCTCGATGAGATTTTGACCCGGGGCGCGAATTTCAAGATCGCGCAGGTTAAAATCGGACAGAAGCGTACCGACCAAAGTTTCGCGCGAATTGAAGTGTCGGCGGAATCGAGTGAAGCGCTCGATGATTTGATCCTGCGCTTGCGGCAACATGGCGCTGAAGTCGCCGAAAAAGGGGACGCCCAACTTGCGCCTGCGCCGAGCGACGGAATTTTTCCGGCCGATTTTTACGTGACAACGAATCAGCAGACCTTCGTGCGTATCGGCGGCAGAGAGTTCGAAGTCCGCGCGCCGATGTTGGACAGTGCAATCATGTTCGATCGGCAGCAGGAAATCGCGCGCACCGTGCGATTTGCCGATGTTCGCAAAGGGATGGAAATCGTGGTTGGACACAAGGGCGTGCGCGTAGCCCCGCGGCAACGGGCGACATCGCGCCGCGATATTTTTCAATTTCTGAATGCGAACATTTCGGCGGAGCGACCGAAAGGCGCGCTCATTCGCGAAATCGCGCGCGAGTTTGAAGCAACGCGCAAAGCGAAAGGGAAAATTTTGATCGTAGCCGGAGCGGCGGTCGTGCACACCGGCGCGGCCGAATATCTCGAGCGGATGATCGAAGGCGGATACGTTGACCTCATCATCTCTGGAAATGCGTTCGCGGTTTACGATATCGAGAGTGCTCTCTTTGGTACTGCCCTTGGGATGAATCTCGAACAGGACGCGCGTGCCGATGCCGGACACGAAAATCATATGCGCGCGATCAACCTCGTACGCGCGGCCGGTGGAATTAGTAACGCTGTGAAAAATGGAACGCTCACTCGCGGGATCATGCGCGCGTGCGTGAAACATAAAGTCGAATTTCTTTTGACCGGCTCGGTGCGCGATGACGGCCCCTTGCCGGAAGTGATTACGGACGCAGTCGCAGCGCAGCGCGCGATGCGCGAGAAGATCGAAGGCGTGACGCTGGCGCTGTTAATGGGAACGATGCTGCACTCGGTCGCGGCGGCGAATTTGCTGCCGGCGAGTGTGAAGACGCTGGTCGTTGATATTAATCCTGCAGCGGTGGCGAAATTAACCGATGATCAGACTTTTCAAGCGCTCGGCCTGGTTACCGACATCGAGCCATTCCTGCGCGAATTGACCGAATGTTTGAGCCAATTGCGCGGGGTCGCGAAAACTTCGCGCACATAAGTTTCCATGCGCGAACTGCTGCTTTGTCCGCCGGATTACTACGGCATCGAGTACGAAATCAATCCCTGGATGAGTCGCGCGCGCGGCGCGGAAACCGAACTCGCGCAATCACAATGGCAGGGTTTGCATCAAACGCTGGCGTCCCTCGATAACAAAATCGAACTCGTGCCGCCCCAACCCAAATTGCCCGACATGGTGTTTACCGCTAACGCCGGGCTCGCCGTCGGCAAGAAATTTATTCCGAGTAATTTTCGTCACCAGGAACGGGCCGGTGAAGCGCCTTATTTCGCGCGTTGGATGGAAGAGCGCGGTTACGAAATTCTTCGGCTGCCGGAAAACTTGTATTTTGAAGGCGAAGGCGACGCGCTTTTTGTCGGCGACACTCTTTTTTGCGGTTACAAATTCCGCAGCGACATCCAATCGCATCGAGCGGTCGCGGAAATGCTTGGCTGTCTTGTCATCTCGGTCGAGCTGGTCGACCCGCGTTTTTATCATCTCGACACTTGCTTTTGTCCGCTGCCCGATGGCGGAGCGGCCTGGTTTCCAGGGGCGTTCGATGAATATGGACAGCGCGCTATTCGTGCGCACGTGCAGGAACTGATCGACGTCGAAGAAGAGGAGGCGAAATGTTTTTCCTGCAACGCTGTCGTGCTGGAGCGGGACATCGTGCTGCCGGAAGGCGCCCCAAATCTTGTTAAAACGCTAACGAATCGTGGCTATCGCTGTCACCAGCTACCGATGAGCGAGTTCCTCAAAGCCGGCGGCGCCTGCAAATGCCTCACCATGTTTTTGCCCCAAAGGGAAAGTGTTAAGTTTTAAGTAGATAGAACAGCCCTGATCCCATTGCAGGTTTCATCACTCAACTACTCCATCACTCCATTACTCTGCCCGCTGTCATCCTGAGGCGGAGACGCCGAAGGATCTCTCACACGGTATAGGCTCGCGCGTGGAAGAATGTGTGCTCACAACTTCGGTTGCGAGGTTCCTCACATTCGTTCGGAATGACGGGGGTTGCGCGGCGGCGCGGGCAAATGCCTGACCATGTTTTTGCCGCAGAGGGAAGCAGTGGAGTGACTCCGGTATCGGTCATCCCTTGAGACTTAAAGCTTACTGATTGTTGGAGACGCTTTTCGGCACTGCCTTGCTCACTTCAAGTTGCGCGCCCACTTTCTGAATTTGTGCCGCCTGCTCTGCCAGGCTTGCTCTGAGAAGTTGAATTTCCTTTCGCTGCTGCGCGACAGCCGATTGAAACTCCTTTTGCTGCGAGGCGATTGTCGCTTCCTGCTTTTGCAAACGGCGATCTTGTTCCTCAACTTTACGGTGCTCCTTGAGAAACTCATTGAGTAGCATGGCGTTAACTGCTTCATAGCGTACGGTGCTGACTTTTCCATCCTCATCACGAACAACCAGATCAGGATTCACTTTCTCTACTTCCTCAGCGATGAGGCCGAACTGCGGCATACCATCTGGATCAAGCTCCTCTTCGTAACGAAATGTAACCGGTTTAAGGGCCAGGATGGCTTCGCTCGCCTTATCCATCGGCTTGATCTGGTTCTTGAACCGGGCCGAGGAAACGACCGTGCCGAGTTTGCCGGTCGAATCAATCATGACTGCTACCTTGGTTCCACTGGCTACGGTTTTGCCGTAAATCCCGGCGACATAGGTCGCAGTCTGTGTCCCTTGCTTGCCGATGCGAATCTTGGCGGTGTCGCCCGCTACACCCAGATTGCCGATATCGAGTTATCTTAAAGGTTCGCTGCGGGATCCCTCGACTTCGCTCGGGATGACGAACTTCGGTCGGGCTTTCGTTTTAGTTCCTGTTCGATCTTCGCCAGCGGCAAACAATTCACGACATCTTCTTTGGTCAGCCAGCCTTTGCGGGCCGCGCCAATGCCAAACCACAGGTCCTGTAAGCGCACCGTGCGGTGAGCATCGGGATTAATCACACAACGCACCCCTTTTTCCTTCGCCAGCGGCCACCACCGCCAGTCGAGGTCGAGCCGCTTCGGAGCGGCATTGAGTTCGATCCAGGTGCCGGTCTCCGCGGCGGCTTCGAGCACGGCTGGAATGTCGATGGCGTAACCTTCGCGTTTCAAGAGCAAACGGCCGGTGGGATGCGCCAGCATCGTCACGAACGGATTCGACATCGCGCGGATGACGCGCTTGGTCATTTCCGCTTCGCTTAGATTAAATGTCGAATGCACTGAAGCGACAACGAAATCGAGTTCCGCCAAAATCTCGTCGTCGAAATCGAGCGAGCCGTCCCGCAAAATGTCGCATTCGATTCCGCTGAAAACCCGAATATCAGAAAGTGTGCTTTGCAGTTTCCGAATTTGCACACGCTGCACCTTCAGCCGCGCCGCATCGAGTCCATGCGCCTGCACCGAGCTGCGACTGTGATCGGCGATGCCAATATATTCGAACCCCAGTTCCTGCGCAGCCGCGACCATTTCCTCGAGCGAATTGTGCCCGTCGCTGGCGGTGGTATGGCAATGAAAGGTACCGCGCAAATTCTCCAGCTCGATCAGGCGCGGCAATTTCCCTGATTCCGCGGCTTCGAATTCGCCGCAATTTTCGCGCAGCTCCGGCGGAATGAAATCAAGCCCAAGCGCGCGATACAATTCCGCTTCGTCGCGAATGGTCGGGATTTTGACCGATGCAATTGATCGCGATCGCCCGCGCGCAGCTTTCTTGTTGGATTTGACGGACGACTGAGGTGAATCGCCCCTGCCTCTGGTTTCCAGATTCGGCGCGGGTCCAAGCCGGTATTCGTTCAAGGTCCAGCCGCGACTGAGCGCGCGATTTCGCATCACGATGTTGTGTTCCTTGCTGCCGGTAAAATAATTCAGAGCGAAGGGATATTCGGCATTCATCACCACACGCAGATCGCATTGAATGCCCGATTTTAATCGCACGCTCGTCTTGGTCGGACCGCGCGCGATCAAGCCTTCCACGAATGGATGAGCGCGAAAAAATTCCGTGATCGCGTCGGGAGATTTGCTGGCGACGATGAAATCGAGATCGCGCACGATTTCCTTGCGCCGGCGAAAACTTCCCGCCACGCTCACTTGCAGCGCATCATTGTGCGCGGCCAGATCGCGTCGCAGTTGTTCGGCCTCAGCCGCAATCTCCCCGAATTGAGCCGAGCCGGCGTGCTTGGCCCGATTAGCAATGGCGTTGCAAATCTTTGTCTGCGTCGTCTCCCCAAAGCCCGGCAACTCCGCCACCCGGCCCGATTCGCAGGCTGCTTGCAGATCCGCGATTGAGCTAACTTTCAGCTGCTCGTAGAGGGCCTTGATCTTCTTCGAGCCCAGACCGGGAATGGAAAACAATTCGAGAATAGCGGACGGAAATTCCGCGCGAAGTTCGTCGAGAAATTTAAGGGCGCCGGTGGTCGCCAATTCACTGATTTTTGCCGCAATCGCCTTCCCGATTCCCGGGATCTTTTCCAGCGTCTCCTGATTTTGCAGATCGGAAAAACTCGCGCCAAAAGCTTCGATCGAGCGGGCGGCATTTTGATAGGCGCGAATTTTGAATGGATTCTCTTCTTTGAGTTCCAGCAGCGTCGCGATTTCCTCAAGCGCTTCGGCAATTTGTTCCTTGGTCGTCATGATTGGCAGAGCAGCAATTTCCGCGTAAAATTTGCCCTCCGCAAAATGGTTTGTGTGCGCACGACGCAGCAATAGGGCCCCGTCATCCACTACATCCGGCCGCGTTTCCGATAAAATTCGTAGCGCTGCAACACGCTCGTGACGTAGTTACGCGTGCCGGGGAAATCGATGTTGTTGCGAAAAGCCCGGTCAGAGATCGGCGCCTCGGGGTCGTTATTGGCCCAGCGCTGAGCCCGGCTGGCGCCGGCGTTATATTCCGCTAGGGCGAAAACGGCCGGCTTTTTTTGATGCTCCCAATGTTGAAAAGCCCGGTGCAAATACCAGGCGCCGGCTTCAAGATTCGTTTTCGCGTCGAGCAAATCGTCCGCGTGAAAATTTGCGACCTGAGTTTCGCGCGCCCATTCCCGCGCGGCCCGCTCGCTCACCTGCATCAGGCCACGTTCACCGGCGCTGCCGATTTTCCGCGGATCAAAACGGCTCTCGCGCCAGACGACTGCTTTCACCAGCATCGGATCGAGCTCGTGCTCGGCCGCGACTGTGCGAATGAGATTATCAAATTGATGAAAACGCGCCGGACTAACCCACTCGTAAGCGGTGTAGATGACGTCACCGGAACGGAAGGCGAGAAGAAACAGGCCAGCGGCAATCGCCAGGCCGAGACAAATGATTAGCTTGAGCAGAAACCGGAACATCAAAGCCGCGTAACCATGCACAGTAAATTCGCGCGCGTCATTATCGATCGCGCCATTCGTCGGGAGTTAGACTACGCCATTCCCGAATCGTTGAGTGCGCGGGTCGGCATTGGGGCACGAGTGCGGGTTCCATTTCGTGATCGCCGAGCGCTGGCCACGGTGGTGGCTTTGCTTGAGGAAACAAACGCCAAGGGAATTCGCGAGATCGAGGCGGTCATTGGCGAAGGCCCGACCTTAAGCGAACCGCTGCTCCAGCTCGCCCGCTGGATCGCGAGCTACTACTGCTGCCCAATCGAAGCGGTCATGCGCAGTTTGTTGCCGCAAGTGATTCGACGGGCCGAAGTCGGTTGGAAAAAACAGCAATTCGTGGAGATCGGATCAATTGTAACAAGCGAGAGGATGGAGGCGCTGCGGCGCCGCGCCCCGCGGCAGGCGGAACTGCTTAAAGAACTGACCAAAGCGAACGCCGCTCTTCCGGCAGCAGAAATCTTGCGTCGGTTATCGCTCAACGTCTCGACTCTTCAGGCACTGGTGAAACGTGGTCTGTTGAAAATCAGCGAGCGGGCCGTCGCACGCGATCCGCACGCCGGCGAACAATTCATTCCCGGTCCGGAATTGTTACTCAACGAAGAACAAACCGCAGCCTTCGCCACGATCGTACGAGCCATTTCATCGGCGGAAAAAGCGAAACCGATTTTGCTGCATGGCGTCACCGGCAGCGGGAAAACGGAAATTTATTTGCAGGCAATCCGCGAAACCCTGACGCGAAATCGCACTGCCATCGTCCTGGTGCCGGAAATTTCTCTCACCCCGCAAACGGTCGAGCGTTTCAAAAGCCGCTTCGCCGAATCGCAGGACGACGTGGCGGTTTTACACAGCCACTTGTCCGAAGGCGAACGACACGATGAATGGCACAAGGTTCATTCCGGCCGCGCCCGTATCGTGATTGGCGCGCGCAGCGCCGTCTTCGCGCCCCTGAAAAATCTCGGGCTCATCGTGGTCGATGAAGAACACGAGACCTCCTACAAGCAGGAAGAAGCGCCACGTTATCATGCCCGCGACGTCGCAGTGGTGCGAGCGAAGATCGAAAAGGCCGTGGTCCTGCTCGGGAGCGCGACGCCCTCACTAGAGAGCTATCACAACACGCTCACGAAAAAGTACGAGCTCGCGACCCTGACCCAGCGCGTCGACAATTGCCAGATGCCGCTGATTCGCGTGATCGATCTGCGGCAGGAACAGCGAAGCGAGCGCGCTCCGATTCTTTCGGAAAGATTACGGACCGCGATTTCAGCTCGGGTCGCAAAACGCGAACAGACAATTTTGTTTCTCAATCGGCGCGGATTTTCCACCTCGTTGCTTTGCAGCAAGTGCGGGAAGGCGCGCGACTGTCCGAATTGCAGCGTCGCGCTCACCTTTCATCGCTCGATGTCACGGCTAAATTGCCACCTTTGCGGGCATACTGCGGCGGTGCCAAAGAAATGCCCGGAGTGCGGCCAGGACGCGTTGATCTACGTCGGTTTCGGGACGGAGAAAGTGGAATCAACTGTCGCGCAGATTTTTCCGAACGCGGTAGTCAAGCGGATGGACGCCGACTCGATGTCGCGCAAGGAAGCCTATCGCGAAACCTTGCGGGCATTTCGGGCGGGCAAGATCGATATCCTGGTCGGGACGCAAATGATCGCGAAGGGTCTGCATTTTCCAAACGTCACCCTGGTTGGAATTATCAATGCGGATCTGGCGCTGCACCTTCCGGACTTTCGCGCAGGCGAGCGCACGTTTCAGTTACTCACGCAGGTGGCCGGACGCGCCGGGCGCGGCGAGACGCCGGGAGAAGTTTTCGTGCAAAGCTACACACCCTTTTCGCCCTCGATCCAGTTTGCGCGCCATCACGATTTTGCGGGCTACGTCGAACAGGAACTGGAATTTCGCGAGCGCTGTGATTTTCCGCCATTCAAGCATGCGGTGCTTATCACCGTCCATTCCGCGCATCAGGAGCGCGGGAAATTTTCCGCGGAAACGCTGCGACGGAAACTGCGTGAAGCGTTGCCGGAAGAATTCATGGTGGCCGAAGCCGCGCCCGCTCCGTTGGAAAAACTCTCAGGGCAATATCGTTTTCACATTCTCTTGCGAGGCAGCGCGATCACGCGCTTGAGTCGACTGATTCGTGAAACGCTCGACAAATTACCAATGCCGGAGGACGTCGCGGTTGCGGTAGATGTCGATCCATATCAGTTGTTGTAGTTCGACTTTCGTAGCAACAACCTCCATCCTCTCCCAATTGAATAAATTCCTTTGCGTCGCCGCACTTGTTATTGCGCTTACCAGCTGCAAAAAAGAGGCCGCCTCAAATAAAGTGCGGGTCGGCTACATCGGGCTGACTTGCGAAGCGCCGATCTTCACCGCTGTGGAAAAAGGGTTTTTCAAAGAGGAAGGGCTCGAGGTCAGTTTGGTTAAATGTGAATGGGCCAACTACAAGGATGTGCTGGCGTTGGGCGGTTTCGACATCACCCATCACTTGGTGATGTATTTTCTCAAGCCGATCGAGCAGGGCCTTGACGTGAAGTTTACCGGCGGAATCCATCGCGGATGTCTGCGGGTGCAGGCGGGAGCGAACAGCAACATTAGCAAAATTCAGGATTTGCGCGGCAAGCGCATCGGTGTTCCGGGAATGGGAACGCCGCCATTTATTTTTGCGAATCGCGTTCTGGGCGCGAATGGCATTGATCCTGGCAAGGAAATTACCTGGCGTGTTTTTCCGGCGGGCGAACTCGGACTGGCCCTAGACAAGGGGGAAGTGGACGCGGTGGCGGATTCGGAGCCGATCGGGAGTCTTTTGCTGGCGCAGGGCAAAGTGAAAAATGTCGCGGATCAGGCAAAGGACGCGCCTTATAAGGATGAATATTGCTGCGCCGTCATCGTGAGCGGGAAGTTTCTCGCTGCGAATCCAAAAGCTGCCGCCGCAGCGACGCGCGCATTATTGAAAGCGGCCAAATGGGTCGAAGCAAATCCGGCAGCAGCCGCGCGCCTATCAGTGGAGAAGAAGTATCTTGCCTCCAATCCCGAGTTAAACACGGTTGCGATTTCGCATTTGCGCTATGTGCCGAGCGTTTCCGGCGCAGATGAAGCAGTCAAATCGGCCGCCGCCGAAATGAAAACAGCCGGCATGCTCAGCCCTTCGACCAACGTTGCGGAGCTGGCGAAGCGCGCTTTTGCGCATCTGGATGGAGTCTCAGATGAATGGCTCAATCAGTTAGAGGTGGAACGGGTGGCCGGCGGTCAGGTGCCACCCGATCAAGACATTCGCTTGTTCGCGGAATTGATTTTGTCCGACACCGAAGAGTCATGCTGCAAGGCCAGAAAATCTCTCGCCAAAGCCAAGTGACCGTTGGCAGTGTGCCATCGGATCAAGTTCGCGCTGAGAGCACGGAAAGGTACGCGCTTAGCGCGCAGGAAAAAAAACACCCCACCGCCGCGCTCTTGACCGTTCCAGTGACGGCGGCTCTCGCGCTTGGCATTCACCTTTTCGTGGCAAAAAACGAACCCCCAAATGAAAGCCGCACCTACACAATTGTTCTCGGCTCTTTTTTCGCAGGCGCAATCGTTGCTGCCGTTATGCAACGCTGGTGGCCGGCGCTGCAAACCCGAATGCGTCGCTTTCGTCCCCTCTTTACTGTCGGCGTCCTGCTCCTTTGCGTCTGGGAAGTAATCACGTCGGGTTTTCGCATGTTGCCGCTCCCCTATTTTCCGAGCCCGGCCGGCGTGGTGCAAAGCATGATCAATGATCGCGGGCTGTTGTTCGACAGTACCTGGCACTCACTCGTCCTGCTTTTGAGCGGGTATCTGCTCGGCGTCGTGGCGGGATTGGTCACCGGAGTTTGCATCGGCTGGTCGGGCCCGGCCCGCTATTGGGGGATGCCTTTGCTCAAAGTGGTCGGCCCCATTCCGGCGACGGCTTGGATTCCGCTTGCCATGGTGATATCGCCCTCGGCCCTGATTTCGGCGGCAGGGCTCATCGCGCTCGCTGTCTGGTTTCCTGTGACAATGTTGACCGCATCTGGCATTTCCAACACGCGCGCTTCGTATCTCGACGTCGCGCGCACCTTGGGAGCCAACGCGCGTTATCTTGTCTTCCGCATCGCCATTCCGGCGGCGTTGCCGAGCATTTTCGTCGGCCTTTTCATGGGACTTGGCGCATCATTTCTCACCCTCGTGGTTGCCGAAAGTGTCGGGGTCAAATCCGGTCTCGGCTGGTACGTGAGCTGGGCGCAAGGCTGGGCCGAGTATGGAAAAGTTTACGCGGCGCTCGTCATCATGGCGTGTTTTTTTTCCACAATCATGACTTTGCTTTTCAAACTGCGGGACCGCGTCCTCGTGTGGCAAAAGGGAATGATCCGATGGTAGCCTCCTCTCTTCAGCTGCGTGACGTAGGAAAGAGTTTTCCCGCGCCCGATCAACCACTCACGCGGCAACCCGTGCTGGAGACGATCTCAATATCGCTTGAGGCCGGCGAGTTGGTTTCTTTGGTCGGCCCGAGCGGCTGCGGAAAATCAACTTTGCTCCGTCTCATTGCCGGACTCGATTTCCCCGATTCGGGTGAGTTGCTCGTAGACGAGGAACCAATCTCAGGCCCCAGTGCTGAACGAGGCCTCGTCTTTCAGGATCCCAATCTTTTTCCGTGGCTGACGGTGCGTCGTAATATTGAGGCCGGGCTCGCCGCCCGTGGCGTGCTCCAGCAAAAACGCAGCGAGGTGAAAGAGTTTATGCGCCTCGTTGGCTTGGAAGCTTTCGCCGATGCTTATCCGCATCACCTTTCTGGCGGAATGGCCCAGCGCGTAGCTCTGGCTCGCGCCTTGATTAATCATCCCAAAGTTCTTCTGCTCGATGAGCCACTCGGCGCCCTCGACGCCTTTACCCGGATGCGTATGCAGGATGAAGTTTTGCGCCTTTGGCAAAACCGGCGCACTACCATGTTGCTCGTTACTCACGACATCGACGAAGCTATTTACATGAGCGACCGCATCATCATCCTGACGCAGCGGCCCGGCACTATCGAACAAATAATTCCTATCGCGCTTGATCGTCCGCGCGATCGCAGCAGCTCTGATTTCCTTTCGTTGCGCAGTGAAATTCTCGAGCTTCTCCACTTCGCCGGCAATCGCACATCTGAAGTGACGGCGTGACGGACTGGCATGTTCGGTTTCGGTAAACGCCGGGTCGAGAAACTTGATTTCCTTGTTGCGGGCGCGCAGAAATCGGGAACGACCGCGCTCAATTACTACTTAAAGCGCCATCCCCAGATCGCGCTCCCGGTCAAGAAAGAGCTGCATTTTTTCGACAACGACGAGTTGTTTGCCGGCGGCAATGTCTCCTATGAGCCGCTGCACGAGATGTTCCGACCGGCCCGTGTCGGTAGTATCGCGGGCGAGAACACTCCGATTTATCTTTATTGGCGGCCGGCCCTGCCTCGAATCCGAGATTACAACCCGGCAATGAAGTTCATCGTCATTTTGCGTAACCCGATTGAACGCGCCTTCTCGCAATGGAACATGCAACGAACGCGCGGAATCGAGCCATTTGATTTCCTGGATGCAGTCGGAGCGGAGCCGGGTCGCATCGCCGCGTCCGCGCCGAAACAGGTACGGAAATTTTCCTATGTCGACCGTGGTCGTTACGCCGAACAATTGGAACGCGCATTCCGGTTATTTCCACGAGAGCAATTCCTCATCGTCAAGTATGAAACCTTTCGAGCGCGCCAGCGTGAAACGGTTGAGGCGGTTTTTCGCTTTCTGAATCTGGCACCCCCACGATTTCGCGCCGTCGAAGCTCACGATATTCCGTACGCGAGCAAAATTCGCGATGAGGAACGAGCGGCGGTGTGGGAAATTTTGCAGAGCGACATTGGCCGGTTGGAAACGCTGCTTGGCTGGGATTGCTCCGATTGGCGCTAGAGGATCAGGTGAGCGTCTAAATGATGTCCGTAACGATTCAAGCTTGGTAAAATCGCAACTACAAAGAGGAAGGTAGTCTCGGAAAAATAGAACCCTCACCGCGCCAGCGCGCGATGGCGAATTCAATCCCTACCTTAAGGCATCCCAGCCCATACCTGACGCTTCGTTGAAAGTTAATTGAGGAAGCTTCGGGCATGTATTTCGCAGGGCAGGTAATTTCGCCAATTGGATGGCCAAACCAAATGATCTGGGCCAGCATTTGATTATCAAAAACGAAGTCATCGGAATTCTTCTCCAGTGGAAGTTTTTCAAGTAGGTTTCGCCCGAAAGCCCGGTAACCCGTATGATACTCGGATAGCTTGGCGCCGAGCAGAATGTTCTCGACCAGGGTAAGTAAACGATTGGAAACGTATTTCCACCAGGGCATCCCGCCACGCAGCGCTCCACCGCCCAGAATCCTCGACGCCAGCACACAAGGATAAAGTCCACTCGTAACCATGGACGCCATCGCCGGAATCAGCGTCGGGGTGTATTGGTAATCGGGATGAAGCATGATGACGACGTCAGCTCCGGCGGCGAGGGCGAGACGGTAGCACGTTTTCTGGTTGCCGCCGTAACCGCGGTTCTCCGGATGAACTTCAACGCGCACGCGATCAAGGGTCCGAGCAATGGCGGCGGTCTCGTCACGGCTGGCGTCATCGACCAGGATGATTTCATCCACGATGTCGTGCCCGATCACTTCATCATAGGTCTGGCGCAAAGTCCGGGCCGCGTTGTAAGCGGGCATGACGACGACGATCTTCTGTCCTTTTAGCATTAATAGCCAAAGCCGGCAGACGGATTCGAACCGACGACCTGCTGATTACAAATCAGCTGCTCTACCAACTGAGCTATGCCGGCATTTACCCTCGGAAAATAGCTATTAATCTGTGTTCCGCGAGTGCCTTTCTATACGCGATTTCTCTATACAACACACCGTTTTCATCGTGCTCGGAGCTCGACAAAGTGCTCAATATGATCGTCTGTCAGGGGAATCGTCTCTTCGGCCAAGGTTTGACCGTCGAGGGACAATTCACCAGTTCCGTCTGCGGACAGACGGTTGATCGTGATGTGATAAACGGTCTGCCGGTGGCGATAATGAACCTTGTAGCTGGTCCAGCCTGCCGGAAAACGAGGAGTGATTCGCAGGCGATTGCCCTCGAGATGGACGCCGAGCAGTGTTTCTGTGAGGAATCGGTACATCCAGCCGGCTGATCCGGTGTACCAGGTCCAACCCCCGCGACCAATGTTCGGAGCGACGGCATAGACATCGGCGGCAATAACGTAAGGTTCCACTTTGTAGGTGGCGATTTGTTCGGCGGTCGCGCCATGCTGTATGGGATTGAGCAAAGCGAAAAGCTCCCACGCGCGTTCGTTCTCTCCCATGAGCGCGAAGGCCATCGCAGTCCAAATCGCGCCGTGAGTGTACTGGCCGCCATTCTCGCGCACACCAGGAATGTAGCCTTTGATGTAGCCGGGATTGAGCGGCGATTTGTCAAAGGGCGGATCGAAAAGTTGAATGACTTTTGATTCGCGACGAATGAGGCGCTGATCGACGGCGTTCATAGCCTGACGCGAGCGTTGCGGATCGCCGGCGCCGCTGATCACCGACCAGCTTTGCGGAAGCGAATCGATCTGGCATTCGAGGTTTGTCTTCGAGCCGAGCGGTTCGCCATTGTCGAAATAGGCGCGCCGATACCACTGGCCGTCCCACGCATTTTTCTCGATGTTTTCCTGCAACTTCTTCGCCCGGGCCAGGCAACGCTCCGCGAAACTCGCGTCCCCACGCCCGCGCGCTATTTCAGCAAATTGCCTGAGCACGTCGTAAAGAAAAAAGGCGAGCCAGACACTTTCGCCGCGGCCTTCTTTTCCCACCAGGTTCATCCCGTCATTCCAATCACCCGAGCCCATCAAGGGCAAACCGTGCTCGCCGAATTTCAATCCATGCTCGATCGCGCGCACGCAATGCTGGTAGAGCGTGGCCGATTCCTGGGAGCGATTCGGCAAATCGTAATATGATTCCTCTTCCGGCATAACCGGACGGGCGTCGAGGAAGGGCGCTTGTTCATCCAGCACGCCCGTGTCCGCGGTGCAAGAAACGTAGCGGCACGTGACGTAGGGCAGCCAGAGATAGTCGTCGGAAAAATGGGTGCGCACGCCACGGTCCACCGGCGGGTGCCACCAATGCTGGACATCGCCTTCGCGAAACTGATGTGCGGCGGCGCGGAGAAGATGCTCGCGGATCAGGGCCGGCTCGGCGTGGACCAGCGCCATCACATCCTGCAATTGATCGCGGAATCCATAGGCACCGCTGGATTGATAAAAGCCGGTGCGGCCCCAGAACCGGCAGCCAAGGGTTTGGTACAACAACCAGCCGTTGGCTATTGTGTTCACGGCGGGATCTGGTGTGTCGACATTGATCGCGCCAAGAGTGCGATTCCAAAATTCATGTACGCCGGAGAGCGCGACACGGCCGGCGTCGGCCCGGCGAAAACGAAAGATCAGATCGTGCACCTCGGCCATGCTGCGACCAACCCCGAGCCGGAAACTGGTTACGCGTTCCTGGCCATCGGCAAGATCGAAAGCGACCTGCATCGCACCGCACGGATCCAAACCGGCGCCCGCTTTTCCGGAAAGTCGCGCCCGCTTTAGTGCTGCCGGTTGCGCCAGCGTCCCGTTGCGCCCGAGAAATTCCTTCCGGTCACCTGTGAGCGTGCGTGTCGGCTCGTTGACATCGAGGAAGACGATCCGGTCCGGGAATTCCGTATTGTAAAAATTGCGAGCCAGCAGCGCGCCACTCTTGAGATCGACATCGGTCTGAACGTTGAGGAGCGTCTTATGGCGCAAATCGCCCAGCACCCATTCGCAATAGCCGGTGAGGGAGAGACGGCGCGGCCCGCCTGAGATGTTGCGTAGTTTGCAAACCGCGAGCTTCACCGGCACGTCCATCGCCACGCAAATCCACAACTCGGAAACGATGCCGTGCTCGGTGTGTTCGAAAACGGTGTAACCAAAACCGTGACGAACGACGTAAGCGCTGGCGCCGCGGGCCGGCCCCGGCATGGGCGACCAGATCTGGCCGGTTTCTTCATCGCGAATGTAAAAGGCCTCGCCGGTGAGGTCGCGTACCGGATCGTTAAACCACGGAGTGAGTCGAAATTCGTGGGCGTTTTCAAACCAGGTGTAAGCGCCACCATTTTCCGAAACGGCGGTGCCGAACGATGGATTGGCCAGCACATTGACCCACGGCGCGGGCGTGACCTGGCCGGGTGAGAGCGTGATGACGTATTCGTGGCCATCCGGAGTGAAACCACCAAGGCCGTTGCGAAAAATGAGGTCACGCGCCGGCGGCGGCGAAGGAGTCTCGACCCGGGGCGCGCGGCTCGGAGTGAATGCGGGCACAGGCGGCTCGAGCACGCTGCGCTGTTCGAGTTGTTCCAGGAGCGAGCCGTGCTCGTCATCGAGGACAATGCGGGAGGCGGATTGGAGAAGAACACGATCGTCATTCGGGATCTGCTCGAGACGGCGAACGAAAATGCCGCCGGGTTTATCGAGCATTTGCGCTTCGCTGCCGGCTGCGATCAGCGACGTAATTTGATCCTGCAAATTCTGGCGATAAACCGAAACGTCTTCGTTTAAAATCACCAGCTCGACTGTCAACCCTTTCGCACGCCAGTAGGAATGCGCCTTAATGAGCTGGCGCACGAGTTCGATTTTCTCCAGGTTGGTGACGCGCAAAAGAACCAGCGGCGTGTCGCCGGAAATACCGTAGGCCCAGAGGGCGCTTTGGCCGCGGCGATTCTCCAGCAAAATGCCCGAGGTCGCACGACGGGCGGGATCGGCATAAATGATCGCCCCAGCCAACCGGGCGTAAAGTTGCGCTTCGGCTTCGGTGGCGTTGAGATGGCGCAGGGTCACCTGGCTGTGGGTCCAGGCCAGATCAAAGGCGCGATCGGCCATGCGGAAATGTTGATATTTTTCCACTAAAGCGTTTGCGGTTTCGCGGTCTTCGGCCGCGCCGATGACAAAATCGAGGATGGCAATTTCATCTGGTTGCAGGGTGACGGTGCGCCGGAGCGAGATGATGGGATCGAGCACGGAACCGGCGGTGTTCGAAAGCGGCGCAACCTTTTTCATCGCCGCCGGGTTCACCAGATTTCCATCACGACCGATAAATCGGGCACGGTCGGTTTCGCACGAGGTTTCGCCGTCGGTGCCACCCTGCCCAACCAGCAAATGCAGCAGCCAGGGCGGTTTTTCCTCGGCCGTGCGCGCTCGCCGGGTGCAGAGAATGGCGGAGGAATCGGGCACAAATTCAGTCTGCACAAACAAATTGCTAAAGGCCGGGTGCGTTTCGTCCGCAGCCTGGGTGGCGAGCACGACTTCGGCGTAACTCGTTAGCTCGATGGTGCGCTCGGTGGAGGAATGATTGGTCAGGGTGACACGCCGCAGCTCGATGTCGTCTTCGGGCGAAACGCTCAACTCCGTATGAATCTCGAGATTACCCTGGCGCTGGCGGAATTCCGCGCGGGACTGGGTGAAAATAGCTTCGTAATTTTTTGTCGCGCGCAGCGTTGGTTGATAAGCGGCCGACCAGAAGTCTCCCGTTGTCACGTCGCGCAGATAAAGAAACGCGCCCCAGCAATCGCAGGTCGCATCCTCGCGCCAGCGGGTGATGGCGAGACCTTTCCAGCGACTGTAACCGCCGCCGGCATTGCTGATGGCGACGTGGTAGCGGCCATTGGAAAGAAGATGAATCTCTGGCGTGCGCGAAGTGGGACCTTTGAAAACCCGCATGACATCTTCGCCCTCGCCGAAACGCAGTCGCGTTTCTTCCAGCTCAAGGTCTTCCGGCAAAACGCTGGCCTCCGTTTTCGGAAGCCGCTCCTGCAACAACAAATCAGCGGTCTTCAGCAATGGGCGCGACATGAAGCGGCGCTGCATTGGCAATTCGCGCAGCGACGAAACGAGCGCGAGCAGACTCATCCCCTGATGATGCGCCATGTAGGAACGAACGGTGGCGCTGCTCTCATCCGGCGGCAGACGTGATGGCGTATAATCGACTGCCTCGTAAAATCCAAAATCGCCTTCGCGCCCATCGCGGGCCAGGCGCTGGAGATTCTCGCTCGCTTCCCGCGGCGCCACCATCAAAGCCAGCACCGTCGCATAAGGCGCGATGACCAGGTCTTCGGCCAGGCCCCGCTTCAAACCCAGACCAGGCACACCAAAGGCGCGATATTGATATGTTTGCTGCACATCGCCCTGGTTAAAACCCGATTCCGAGACGCCCCATGGGACGCCGCGCGAATTGCCGTATTCAATTTGCAATTCCACCGCCGTTTTGCAGGCGCGATCGAGTAACGTGCCGCGGTAGTTCGGCATCACCAGTAGCGGCATCAAATACTCAAACATCGATCCGCTCCACGAAACCAGGATCGGTTCGCCACTAGGCGCGACCAATAACCGGCCGAGCGCGAACCAATGGTCCTGTGGCACCTGCCCCTCCGCGATGGCGAGGTAACTGCAAAGCCGCGCTTCTGACGCGAGCAAGTCGTAAAAACTTAGGTCGCGCCGGCCTTCGGTGACGTTAAAGCCGACCGCGAATAAGTTGCGCGCCTTGTCGAAGAGGAAACTGAAATCCATTCCCGCCAGTTCGTCGCATTGGCCGGCGAGCGTTTCCAAAGCGCGCATCCGCTCCCGCGCACGTTTGCTCGCCTCGCCCAGGATTTCCGATCCCGTTGGGAACTGGCCGTCGAGCTGATCGAAACTGGCGATTTCTCGCAAAGAAGGAGCCGCGTGAAGCTGCGCAATTCTGCTCGTGAGATTTTCATCCTTCAGCCAGGGCGCATGGAAATTCAGTTCGTCCAAATGCTCAACGCAACTGCGTTGTAGCGTTTGCGCCCAAGCCTTCAAATCTCCGTCTCGATTCGCCAGCGCGTTGGAAATCTTCGCTGATTGTTCCACCGCGCGTTGTAACAACGTTGCGGCCGCACGCAGATCGGACGGCGTCTTCGCCAGCTCGGCGTCGAGTTGGGATAAAAGCGCGTTTTCGCCAGTCAAACCTTGCACCAGCGCAAGCGTGTCGCGCAGACCAGCGAATATTTGCGGATCGAGAATTTTTTCCTCAGCCAGCCCGCGCAATCCGCTGGCCAGGGTGAGCAAATGCCCGGCGAGATTGCCGCTATCCACACTGGAGACGTAGAGCGGGATCAGTGGCCGCAGGGTGCGGGTCTCATACCAGTTGTAGAAATGCCCGCGATGCCGTTCCAGCCGATGCAGGGTATCGATGGTCGCGTGCGTCCGCTCGAGCAAACGGCCTAACGAGAGATAGCCAAAATCGCGCGCCGCCAAATTCGCCAGTAATGACAAACCGATGTTCGTAGGTGAAGTGCGTGCGGCAACGGTGGGCGTTGGTTCTTCCTGGAAATTATCTGGTGGCAGCCAGTTCTCCTCCGCGGTGACAAAGGTTTCGAAAAAATGCCAGGTCTTGCGCGCGATGCGGTGGAGCAAGGTCAGTTGTTCGAGGCTGAGTTCCGGGGCCGGCTGCTCGATGGGCAGGCTGATCCACCATGCGATCCAGGGCGCCACCAGCCAAAGGACGAAGAATGGCAGGGCAACCATCCAGCGCGCCGGTTGCACGAGGCCCAAAGAAATTGCGCCGCCGAGCGCGATTGCCGGCGCAAACCACATTGCGCCATATGAGCCCGCAAGATCCGTTCGCGCGCTGCGCGCCACTTCGCCCGAGGTGACCCATTCCAGTAAGTGTCGCCGCGTGATGAACACGCGCCAAAGTGTCCGGCCGATTGCTGTCAGACTGAGAAAGGCATCGTTCGGCAGGAACGCGAAAGTAAGTCCGATCTGGCCGAGCGTCCGTTTCGATGACGCCAGCATTCCACGCAAATGCATTCGCCACGGCAACTGCTCCGGCTTGCGCAGGAGTTCGACAACGAGTGAAAGCAAACCTGGCAGCGCGATGATGGCGAGAAGCATGCACGTTGCCAACAAGCCGAGCCGCGGAACGAGCAGCCAACTGGCGAAGAAAAAAAGTACGAGCGCGATCGGAACAAGGCTGCGGCGCAGGTTGTCGAAAATTTTCCACCACGACAACGCCGAGATCGGATTACGGATACCCCGACCCTCCGCGTCGGGAACGCGCGGCAGCAGCCACGGCAAAATTTGCCAGTCGCCTCGAATCCAGCGATGCCGCCGGACGGCGTCGATTTCGTAGCGCGACGGATATTCCTCGTAAAGTGTCACGTCGCTCACCAAACCGCAGCGGGCGTAGACCGATTCCAGCAAGTCGTGGCTCAGAATTCGATTCTCCGGAAAGCGGCCGGCCAGTGTGCGCTGGAAAGCATCGACGTCATAAACGCCTTTGCCGATGAACGAGCCCCCGCCGAAAAGATCCTGATAAACATCCGAGACGGTGCGGGTGTAGGGATCGATTCCGACTTCGCCCGCGTGCAACCTAACGAATCGTGAACGGTCCGCCGTCGGCAGGCTCACATCCACCCGCGGTTGCAAAAGACTGTAGCCTTCGGTCACAATCCCGCGCGTCGAATCGAATTGCGGCCGGTTCAACGGATGCGCCATTGTCCCGATCAGTTGGCGAGCTGACTCGCGCGGCAATTTCGTGTCGGTATCGAGGGTGATGACGTACTTGATTTCGCGCAAAATCGACTGGTCGCCGACCACCGCGGCGAAGCATTCCGCGCAGCGTCCCCGGAGAAAGGCGTTGAACTGCACCAGCTTTCCCCGCTTCCGTTCGTAGCCCATCCAGACACCTTCGCTTGCGTTCCAGCGGCGGGGCCGATGGAAAAGGAAAAAAAGATCGCGCCGACCGCCGGCGTATTTGCGATTCAACAATTCGATGCCCGCCTTTACGCGCTCCAGCAACGGCGCCTCTTCCAGCAAATTTTCTTGCGCCGCATCGGGCCAGTCGGTCAGGAGGGCGAAGTGCAAATGCGGATCGCGATTTGCCAGATGATGAATCTCGAGCGTTTGGAGCAGATCATCGATGTTTTCCGCACTTCTCAGGATGGTGGGAACGACGACCATGCCGCGACTCTCCGGCGCGATTCCGCCAGGGGAATAGCCGAGACGAGGCAGCGGTCGCGGTTTGAGCAGCAAAGTGGCGAGCCAGTTCCACAACGCCACCGCCAGTTGACTGACCCCGAGCGAAAATGTGACTGCGCAAAAAACGAGTCGCCATTCTGCGGCTCCGCGCATTTCCGCCGCGCGCACAAATCCTAAAGTGGCCAGGATCGTGAAGAGGAAAATTCCGCCTAGGTAGAAAGTGAAGGGAAACTTGCGAACACTTCGTTCGACAAAACCTTTCCACCGCCAGCGCGCCCCAATGGCGCGCTCCAGCCGAGGAAGGCCTTGGTCAATCAAGTAAAAACCGACGTGCGCGGTGCGATCTTCCCGCCCTTTTTTTTGCGCGCTTTCCTGCGCCAACTCGGCGGCATTGCGCGCCACTTCGATTTCTGAGAGCGCGCTGTAACGGGCGAGGGTTTCAACGACGTGGCGATAACGATCGCGCGTCGCGAAATCCATGTCGCCGTAAACATCGGCCGGCTCGCCACGTAACGTTTGTTCGACCAGGCTGAGCGTTTCGACGAATTCCTTCCAATCGATCGCGCTCAGCAAACGCAGGCTCGAGATGCTGTGGCTGACCGAAACTTGATCGGAGGCCTGGCTCTGACTTTCCTGATGGATCAGTTGTTCTACCGAGGAACCCTCCTCGAGCGTACGCTGCTCGAGCCAGCCGCGCGCAAGATGCAGCACCGGATTTAAACGCGAGAGGCGCTGACAAAATTCCGCCACGAAGGCACTCGATAACGACGGGTCTGCCCGTGCCATGTCCGCCACCACGATGACAATGCGGGAGGGATTTTTCTCCGCCATCGCCTGCAAACGCTCCACCCATTGGTTGGCCAGATTGCGATCACGCCGGCCTTGGGCCAGCCCAGTGCTGATACGAGCCAGATTCTCGATCAATCCCAGCCGCAACATGATCGGCACAGCCCAGAGTTCGCCTAGTTTCAGCGGCGCCACCGTCTGATATGCGGCCACGAACGCGCTCAGCGAGTCGACATCGACCTGCGCATCGACGTGCGCGATCAACTCCAAAACGATGTCATAGACGCGCAAAAACCCGGCGGAGGGACCATTGGCCAGGCGGGGCAATTCGCGGCTGTAATGCTCCGGCAGATGCCGGCGGGCCAGTTGGATTTGCTCTTCGATCAGATAAAAATTATCGAGCAACCATTCCGCCGCGGGCGTGACGTGCCGGCTTTGATCCACCGCCAGCGTCGCGCGATTGAAAGCGCGCAACACTTTCTCATTCTGATCCAGCCGCCTGAGCAACCAAGCGGAAGCGCGACCCGCGACGACGGTATGTTGTGCCGCGATGAGCTGAGCGTGACGGGCGAGTTGTTCAATGCCAAACAACTCCGCCCGCAAGGCTACTTCTCGCGCGCGTTGACGCCGCACGCTTGGCCTTGCCAACGAGATTTTAGCGCGCAGCGACTTTGGCAGCATGACGTAATATTTCGTTCCTCAGCAGTGTTGATACCAAAGGTTATTTTGCGCGCGTTGCTCGTGACTAGCGCGAATGAATCGAGTCGCCAGCGTAATGGCCGTATCGTCCGCGCCAGTTCTTCAGCGCTTCGCGGTGGTAACTGATCCTTAAGCGATAGCTAATAACAGCTAAGTTGTAATTACAAATCAGCTGTTCTACCAACTGAGCTATGCCGGCGCAGAAGCGACGCCATATCCGTTGTGACGACATCCGCGCTTGTTGTGGCAATTATAAGGACGCCTGCGCAAACAAAAAAATAAAGTAAAAAAAGTATTGAACACTTACAGCCGTTTTGAGTATTCGTCGGATCGAGGAGAACAAAATATGAACAAAGTCCAACTTCTGGAGTGCGGATTATTTCGCAAAGGGATTGCGGTCACGGCGGCCATGTTTCTCGCCATGGCATCGAGCGCAGTTGCACAACAAGCTATACCCTCGCCCCCGCCGGAGGCGCCGCCAGGAGCGACGGCTGTCAACGCACAGGGCACTCTGGCTCCGAGCACCACAGCGGCAGCGACGGCGGAGCGCGTCATCGTGACCGGTTCAAATATCCCTACGGCCGAAGAAGTGGGGGCGGAGCCTGTTGATACCTACAACCGAGAAACCATGAGCAAGTCGGGGCAGCGCACGACGGAACAATTTCTCCAAAGCATTCCGACCGTTAACGCGAACGTCGTTCCGCAATCCAACAACGAGAACGGTTCCAATACTGCGGTGGGCGCCGCGACAGTCGCACTGCGCGGCTTCGATTCGAGAGCCACCCTCATCCTCATCGACGGGCGCCGGGTCGCTCCATATCCGACGGGCAACGATCCCGGCTTGGTCAACGTCATGTTCGTCGATCTGAATTCCATTCCGGCGGCTGCGATCGAGAGCATCGAGATTTTGAAAGACGGCGCCTCTACCACGTATGGAGCAGACGCCGTCGCGGGGGTGGTCAATATCAAGCTGCGTCACGATTATCAAAACGGCGCTGAAGCGAGCGTCCAATACGGCAACACAGAGCACGAGGATTCGAGTGAGTTCATCGCTTCGGCAATCTTCGGCGTCGGCAACGACACCACCAACGTCACCGGTGTTTTGAACTACTACCACCGCGATTCGATCGCCAACCGCGACCGCGCTTACTCGGCCGTGGCGCCGTTCCTGAGCTCGAATACCAGTCCTTATAATCTTCAGCTCAGCGGCGATGTTGCGGCAGCCGCTGGCGGATTGAATCTGAATTCGGTTGAATTTGCTGGTGCGCCTTCGGGGACTAACGGCTTGGCTCCGGCAAGCACGTACCTTTACAATGCTACGCATCGTGTCAGGTCGGCCACTGGTCAACTCCCTGGATTCAACTTCAATGAGTTCTCGCTCTCCTATCCGGAAAGCGAGCGTTATGGAGTTTATCTTAGCGGTGATCACAAGATCTTCGGCGACCAGATGGTTGCTTACGCAAATGGATTCTATCAGAACGTCAAAACGCACAACGAACTGGCGCCACCAGCCACAGGCTCATTCCAGACAGCGGGTCAGGTCACATTAGCCATTCCGCCGCAGTCGCCGATTGCGCCGGGCGCGGAGCCACCCAACACGCCCACCCACGCAGAGACCGGTGTTCCAGCCGACGCGTTCAATCCGTTTAATCCCTTCCAACAAATCATCTCCGGCGGTACTCGCGCTCGTCTGGCTGAGTTTGGAAATCGGTTGTTCGACAACGAAACCGACGCGTGGCTCAGCACAATCGGTGTTAAAGGAGACAAACTGTTTGACGGAACCTGGGGCTACGATGCCGGGTTCCGCTACAGCCAGCTCAAGAACGTCCAGACCGGACAACAAGTGTCCATCTCAAGATTCAATCAAATCTTGAATCAGAACGATGCGATCTTTCAACCGGGTGGAGTCCTCGCTGGCCAGCCTGCCTTTAATCCTTTCGGTGATTTTCGCGTTCCTATTGCGTCCAATCAGGCCACCATTGAGTTTGCCAGGGCGCATCCCAAAGACGAAGACTTCTCCAAACTCGCGACGCTGGATGGCAACATCTATACAACCTCGCTCTTTGAGCTGCCGGCCGGCGGCGTCGGTTTCGCTGTCGGCGGTCAGTTCCGCCGCGAAACCCTCGAGGAGAATCCGGATGAGTTAAACGTCAAGGGCGATATTGCTGGTAATTCGCCGGTGCCGCCAGCGCGCGGGGGAAGGAAATCCTACTCCTTCTACGCCGAAGCCAGGGTGCCGTTTTTCGGCGAGAACTTCACCTTTCCCGGCTTGTACTCGCTCGAGTTTACCTACGGGGTGCGCTTTGAAGAGTTCCTGAACAATGATAGCAATGTGCTGGTGCCGAAATTCGGCATGCGCTGGCAACCGTTCGATGGGCAGCTGACGATTCGTTCCACCTGGGGCGAAGGGTACCGCGAGCCTTCACTCGAGGAACTATTTGGGTCTCCGCTCTCAGGTCTGGAGTTTTCTCATGATCCGATGAACAAGGGAGCCTTTGAGCCTGAGACGAACGTTCTTATCAGTAGCAATAAGAATCTCCAGCCGGAGGATTCCCGGACCTTTACCGCGGGGTTTGTTTACACGCCGAAATATGTGCCCGGTTTGGACCTCTCAGTTGATTTTTGGGACACCGAGCGCATTGGCGTGGTGACTGCCCCGATTGCCGACCAGGTGTTGCAGCGTGAACTAACAGGCACGCTACTGCCCGGCGAAGCTGTGGAGCGTGACATCGGCGGCAACATCACCCGTATCTTGATTCAAAATCAGAACATAGGTAATCAAGAGTCTCGCGGGTTTGACTTCACCCTCCAATATCAAAAGCCGACGCCATGGGGGACATTCACCTCCCTCACGCAAGCCACCTACCTGGATGAATTCATCTTCCAGGGGTTCATCATTCGAGAATTCGGGCCAACGAATGGCAACCTGGCCGGCAGAACCACCGACCCCGGCGCTTCGAATGAGGGCTGGTACAAATGGAAAGGCACCAGCCAACTCGACTGGAATTGGAATCACATCGATATCGTCGGCACCGTGCGCTACTGGGATGGGTTCCACGAATTCACACCGGGCAATGGTGGAAACGTTCACCCGCACTGGGTCGACCAGAGGTTCTTCTTCGATCTGCAGGCGACCTACGATTTCAGCGGACTAGTTCCGGTCGAGAACAAACCTGTGCCAGGCTATTCAAAGGATGCGAAAGCGGTCGCTCGCGGCAAGGACGGCAAGGCGACCGAGACAGCCTCAGCTCAGACCGCCAACTATGGTGTTCCCGCCTGGCAACGTTTCCTATTCCAAGGCACGAGCATCACTATTGGATGCAACAATGTCTTTGATCAGGATCCGCCGAAGGCGTGGGGTGAAGGCGGAAACGCTACCGGTTATCCAGGCTACACTTACGATGCTACGAACCGGTTCTGGTACGCGCGCCTGACGAAGAAGTTCTAACTCAATTCCAGCAAACCGTCTGAATCTCGGGTAAACGTGGGAGGGATCACTCCTTCTCGTGTTCGGTCCAGCTTTCTGTGACGATTTGCAGCGCGAGCCAGCGGGTGTATCTTTGCGTTGTGAAGAGTGTAATTGTTGCTGGCGTTACGGCTCTAATCGCGACCACCGCCGCGTTTGCCGATCCGCCGGTCAAGGGAAGCCCGGAGCGAAAGGAACAAGTGGTTGAGCAGACGGTTTTCGTTACCGGTTCGCTCATCCCGCAACGCATCAAAGTGCACCGCGTCGGCACAAAAACGGTTTCGCCGATTCGCGTCATTGATCGTTGGGAAATCGACGCAACAGGGCGTGGGACGACGGCAGGCGCTTTCGTGAACGATCCTTCGGTGCGCATCATTGGCCACTGAGCTCCGAGTCGGCAGCGGAACAAATCCAAGTCAATTCGGCCACTGAGCTTCGACATGGAATCGCCAATCTGCTGTGCGATCCTTGATTGCGGCAAAAGCTTGTCAGAAATGCTCGCGAAACCTTGGACCAACATCGCGATGCAACCACGCCGACAGCTGCGCTGATCAACGAGCTTGTTTGAGCAGACGGTTTCTCCGAATTCCCAATCTGCCTTGGGTGGAGGACACCTAATTCCGATATTGGCCCTGCCTTTTGTGACGCTCTCCGATTTTCCGCTGACGCAGCGTTTCGGCCTCGTCGTGCTCGCCGGATGCATCATCGATATCCTGGCAAATCTTTTCGTTCTGCCGCTGCTCGGTGGTGCGCGACTGAAAAAGCGCGCGTTTGAGCATTCGGCTATGATGCATAATTTAAGATCGATGCAGGCCGCGTTTTATCAGTCTGAATCTGACCAGCCGCATCCGGGGCGGGCGCGCGCGATCATTAAAGCGCATCCGGAAGTGCGCCAGCTGATGGTTAGAAATCCCTGGACCGCGCTGATCGCGCTTTCGGTCGTCGTCCTGCAAACGTCCCTAGCCTTTTGCTTTGGCAAACTCGGCTTCGGTTACTGGTGGCTCAGCCTGGTGATGGCTTACTGTGTCGGCGCGTTCGCTAACCATGCCAATTACGTCATCATCCACGACGCCACTCATAATCTCATTTTTCGAAATAAGAGCTGGAACAAGTTGGTCGGCATCCTGGCCGATCTTCCGAATTTGAATCCGGGCGCGATGGGTTTCCGCGTTTATCATTTGCGCCATCATTCGCATCAGGGCGATTACGAACACGATGCCGACCTGGCCAACCATTGGGAGGCGCGCCTGGTCGGCAACAAATGGTATCGTAAAGCGATTTGGTTGATGCTCTTTCCGTTTTTCCAGCTGACGCGGCCGCCGCGTCTGAAAGCAATCACCATGTGGGACCGATGGTTCTTCGTAAACTTTGCCTGCGCCGTCGCCTACGATGTGGGCGTGGTTTATTTCTGTGGCTGGCCGGGATTCCTTTACCTCGCGTTTTCGTTTTTCTTCTCCATCGGGCTGCACCCGGTAGGCGCACGTTGGATTCAGGAACATTACACGAACGATCCTGAGCAGGAGACCTACAGTTATTACGGGCCAATCAACCGGCTGGCGCTCAACATGGGTTATCACAACGAGCACCACGATTTGCCATCAATCCCTTGGAACAATTTGCCGAACCTGCGGGCGATGGCTCCTGAATTCTACAACAACCTAAAGTATCACTCCTCCTGGAGCCGACTTCTGTTCGAGTTCATCTTCGACAAAAAGTACAGCCTGTTTTCTCGAATCGAGAGAACGAAGCGGCGCAACGACGAAGCGCCATCCTCTCCGCCTATGCTCCGGCCAGCGACTCCGGTTGCCCTGAGCGCGGAGACAATTACCTTTTGATGTATGACGCAGCTCTACGTCTCAAATAAAAATGAAAGCGTGCCGATGTTCCAAAGCCGTTTCATGGAGTTTTTTTCGCATGTGCATCCGGCCACACCGCTGGTTCTTTACCTGCCGGCGATTGCCTACTTTCTTTACCAGGCGCTGTGGCAGAGGGGCCTTTCGATTCCCTTCGTGCTGGCGCTGTTTGTATTCGGCATTCTAATCTGGACTCTTTTGGAATACGTCATTCACCGGTGCGTCTTTCATTATGAACCGAAAAGTCGTTGGGGAAAATTCTTGCACTTCATGCTCCATGGCGTTCATCACGACTACCCCAACGACGCCAGCCGGCTGGTGATGCCGCCAGTCGTGAGCATCCCCTTGGCCGTATTATTTTATTTACTGATCACGCTAACGTTTGGGCGAGTTGCACCCGCCATTTTTGCGGGGTTGGTCTTCGGCTACGTTTGTTACGACGCGATCCATTACGCGGTACACCATTTCGCCATGAAACGCGGAATCTGGCTACGGCTGAAACAGTATCATCTTCGTCACCATTATCACGACGATCACGTTGGCTTTGGAGTCAGTTCGCCCCTTTGGGATTACGTTTTTCGAACCACACGAAAATAAAAGTGGGCGACTGCTCCAGGTATGGCCTTACGCCGGTGAAGGGCGGATAAAAATCTTGTCGGAAACCGCTCCGTCGTTACAATGGCTGCCCCGATATGGCAACCGAATTGTCGGAGCCGCCATAAGGAAATGACTAATTATCAATCAACGTTTAGCGGGACTTATCTGAGGGTGGTTGCCGGGCTAACCTTCGCCACCGAGATTCTTTTAATCCCCTCAAAATCGAGTCGCATGGCAAATAGCCCCAGCGATCTTTGCGTATGAGTGAAGACCCGGCAAAACTCAGCCTTAGCAATTTCCTCGCGGGCGAGACCAATGATCCTCTTGAGGCCCCGCCAAGTTTTACTAATTGGATGCGAGTTGGCGCGTGGGCGGTCAAGCTGTATGAGCCAGAACTCCTGGCTACCGCTGACGCTCGTACCACCATTAGTTATGGTGGTCAGCCGAAGTCTGTCATTAATCTTTGCTCCTACAATTATCTCGGCCTTGCCAATCACCCCGACGTAATCGCTGCAGCGCACGAAGCGCTCAGGACTCATGGACTGGGAGCGTGCGGATCGCCGATGCTTTCGGGAATGACCGACCTGCATCGCGAACTTGAACGCCGTGTGGCGCAATTTCTTCAGCGTGAAGACGCGATGATTTTTAATAGTGGATTCGGCGGCGCCCTTGGCACGATTTCCGGACTGCTTCGCAAAACTGACGTAGCAATTCTCGACAACCGGTCGCACCTGAGCCTGCGCGACGGCGCAATCCTTTCTCGTTGCCGCACGGAAAAGTTCGAACATAACGATTCAGGCTCACTCGATGCTGCTTTGGCGCGACAAAAGGGGCGCCGTCAGTTAGTCATCGTGGAAGGGATTTATTCCATGGACGGTGATTTTGGGAATCTTCCCGAACTGCTCGCGGTAGCTGATTCACACGGCGCCAAGGTTTTTATTGACGAGGCGCATTCGATGCTTGCCTGCGGCCCAACCGGTCGCGGCGCGGCGGAGAAATTTGGAGTGCAGGATCGTTTTCCGCTCGTTTACGGCACGTTTTCAAAAGCAATTGGCGCGCTCGGAGGATTTGTCGCCGGGTCGAAAGAGACTCTGCAATACCTACGGTTTTACGCCCACCCTTATGTCTATTCGTGTGCGCTTCCCCCGGTCGTAGTCGCGGCCATCCTCAAGGCACTGGAGATCGGCACCGGTCAGCCCGAACTACGAACACAACTATGGAACAACGCCGATTACTTCCATGCCCAACTGCGAGGTCTTGGTATCGATACAGGCGCATCGACCACCTACATCATGCCGATTGTAATCGGCGATCGAGAACGAATGTATCGACTTGGTCACCAGTTACGAAGGCGCGGTCTTTGGGTGGCGCCAGTGGATTATCCGGCTGTCCCGCAAGACCGGATTTGCTTCCGCGCTTGTGTGACTGCTAAACACACTCGCGCTGATCTCGACGAGGCGCTGAACATCCTCGAGGACACCTTGGCTCCGGCTGCACTGCAGCATGCCTGAGTTGTTGCTCAGGACTGCCTGTCAATGCCGGTGCAGATCATCGAACCCTCGACCACTCCGGAAGCGACTTACAAGGCGCGCGAGGTCGAAGGAATTCTCGATCTTTATTTCTACCGCAAGATCGGGTTTTGGCTCGCGCATTTTTTCGCGCGACTGAATGTCACGCCGGCGGGCGTGAGTCTTTTTGGCGCCCTCTGCGGCGTAATTGCGGGTCACCTCTACTTTTATCGCAATTTAGGCACAAATATCATCGGCATGGCGCTGCATGTCTTCGCCAATGCCCTCGATAACGCAGATGGGCAGTTGGCCCGCTTAACCCGAAGGGAGAGCCGGGAAGGTCGGGTTATCGACAGCCTGGCCGATCACCTCATCTTCTTAAGTATCTATGTCCATTTGGCGCTACGTTGTTCGATTGAAGGTGCCTCGCCGCTCGTTTGGCTTCTGGCGGTGACTGCCGGAATTAGTCATGGTTTGCAAGGCGCCGCCGCCGATTATTATCGGACAACCTATCTTTATTTTGTGAAGGGTGGATTACCGGTGGATTTGGATTCCTCCATGATCTTGCGCTCGAGTTATCGAAAACTCCGTTGGCGTGATCAGCCGTGGCCCAAGTTTTTGCTCGCGCTCTATTTAAACTTCACCCGGCAACAGGAAATGCTGTCACCCCGGCTAAATAGATTGCGAGAAGTATCGAATCGATCATTTCCTCATCAGATTCCGGAATGGTTCAGGACGCGCTATCGAATTTCCGCCCGGCCAATGTTCAAGCTGTGGGGATTGTTAATGACGAATACACGGATGCTCGTTTTATTTATCTTTTTATTTCTTGATCAGCCGATTTGGTACTTCTGGTTCGAACTCACCGTGCTTAATTTGCTTCTTGTTTACCTGATTGTCCGCCAAGAAAACATGGCTGAATCGCTGGAGGAAGCCGCGGTGACACGGCAAACTTCGGCGTAGATCGCGTTCGCACTCGTGTCTGAGATCGAAGTTTCAGAAGTCAGGTTGCGCCGGGATCGCGATGCCTTCATCAAATTTCAGTGGCGAATTTACAAGAACGACCATGCCTGGGTGCCGCCATTAATCATCGAGCGCAAGGCATTCCTCAATCGCAAGCGGCATCCGTTTTACAAGCACGGCGACGCTGCATTATTTCTGGCCCGACAGAACGGCGAGATCGTTGGCCGAATCATGGCGAGCGATGATCCGAACTACAATTCGCTGCATCAATCGAATGTCGGCTGCTTTGGCCTCTTCGAGTGCATTGACGATCGCAAAGTCGCTGCTGCGCTTTTTGAGGCTGCGGCCGACTGGCTCCACCAAAAAGGGCGCATCGAGATGATGGGTCCGATCGATTATTCGACTAACTACGTCTGTGGTCTTTTAATCGACGGATTCCAATTCGCACCTACGATTTTGACCGCACATAATCCGCCGTATTACCGGGAGCTGATCGAGAGCTCCGGCTTTGCAAAAGCGAAAGACTGGTACGCCTGGTGGTTTGCCGATCCGGCAAAAGCCGCCACGCGCTTGCGACCACTGGCCGAACGTTTCCGGAAGCGTTGGCCGGTCACGATCCGCGCTGGAAATCTCAAGAATGTTCGCGAAGAAAGCAGGCGGCTCCGGCAGATTTACAATCAAGCGTGGGAAAAGAATTGGGGTTTTGTGCCGTTCACCGAGGCGGAGATCGAGTTCATGACGCACGAGCTCAAGCAGCTCGTTATTCCAGAGTTCACACTCATCGCGGAAGTCAGCGACGAGCCGGTCGGCTTCATCCTATGTGTGCCGGACATCAACGTCGCCTTGCGTCATATCAATGGCCGGCTTACGACTTTCGGATTGCCAATCGGCCTTGCTAAACTTCTTTATTACAAGGGCCGCACGCGAACCGCCCGGCTTATCGCGCTGGGCGTGATCGAAAAGTATCGCCGTAGCGGCATTGCCGAAATGCTCGTGCTGCGAATCGTCGAAGACGCAATGATCAAACGTGGATTCACGGGAGAACTCAGCATGACGCTGGAAGATAATTTTAGGATCAATCGTTTTCTCGAAGCAATCGGAGCGGAGCGCTACAAGACATATCGAATTTTCAAAAGGACACTGACGTAATGAGCAAGCCTCAGGACGGTTTCGTTTCGCGGTTTCTGAATCGGCCGATTTCGCGCCGCATAACGCCTTTTCTGCTCAAGTTTCCGATCCATCCCAGCGCCTGGACGATATCGATCTTTGTTTTGCCCCTAATCGCCTGTCTGTTTTTTGTGCGCGGGGATTACGTAAGCGTCGTCATCGGCGCGGCCATTTTTCAGGCGTTCAGTATTCTTGATGGTTGCGACGGCGAAATTGCGCGCGCCAAAAATTTGGAATCGAAGTTTGGGGAACGTTTGGATAACTTCTGCGATTTTCTTGCAAGTCTTATCTACGTTCTCGCGCTTGGGTGGGGGCTTCAGCGTTCGGGTGAAGGGATTATCTGCGCCACTCTGATTACGGTTAACGAATGGCTTCTGCGAGGCGGCAAGGGCAAAATGTCGTCTGCTTCGTCAATGTTGCATGAGTCGTTTTACGTGAGGCACCATGGATTGATCGGGCATTCCGGTTTGCTGAATCTCGGTGAGCGATTTGTGTGGTGGCTTTTTCAGCTGACTAAGCGGGACATGGCTGTGTTCGTTTTTCTCATGCTTGCGTTACTCGGCCTTGCTGACTGGATCCTTCATCTCTGGACGATTGTTGCCGGCACGAGCCTAATTCTCAGCGCGATTGCCGCGATCAGATCCGGCATTGGCCGTGGCGATGTCATGACACGCGAGCCGCGATCTTAATTGCGTCTCGGCGCACGCCAGCATTGCGGGCGTGTCGATGTCCTGCCACCAGGCATTTCCGATATCGACCGCGCGGGCTTTGCCTCCCGACGCCATCGATCGCACTCCATCAGCAAGACTACAATCTCCGTCCCGTTTTACTCGTTCGAGGCAATCAAAGATTTTTAGCGGACAGATAAAAAGACCGGTATCGATCGCATCGTAACGCGTTAAATCTTTGCCGATCTGAAGAATTTGGTCCCCCCGAGTCTGAACTTTCATCGCATCATCGACATCGAAAATTGAATCCAGCTTTCGGTCGATCGCGAGATTGAGTTGGTCAAGGACGGCGTCACGGACCAGAAGATCGACAATTGATCGGTCAAATAAATGGTCGCTCATCGTTAAAAGAAAGGGCGATGTTACCCGATTGGCCGCGGTGAGGAGTGAGACGCCGTTTTGTTTTCGCCAATCGCGATTTTTGATGAAACAGGGCTCAATCTTGGACGGAATCAACTGTTTGACCGCCTCGATCATCCGAGCACTTTGGTAGCCAACGATAAAGCTGGCTTTTTTGATTCCCGCGTGCACCAGTGCATCGATCGTGTAACAAATCAACGGACGGCCAAGCACGGACACGAGCGGCTTCAAGAATGTTCCGTCGGAGCCGCGTAGACGCGAACCCGACCCGGCCATTAAGATCACTGCATCGGAGATCGCAGTCATATGCCGTAATATCTCCTAAGGCCCCAGATCCTGACGCGCTGGGGAAGAAATCTAAAAATCAACGGCGCGATTTTTGTTTGAAATCCGTCGCCGACGGTTATGCGGGGTGGCGGATTCGTCTGATCGATAAGTTCGCAGACACGTCGCGCGACCAGATCTGGTTTCGGCGCGTCCCTGATGTTGCGCTCAACTGCGTCCCACGTTTTGGCCAGATTGGCTTCGTATCGCCGATCATAATCTTTGCTCTTGATCACCGCATCGTTAAAAGGAGTGCAAATATCAGCCGGCTGAAGATCGATAATCCGCACGTTGGAATCCAGCAGTTCGAGCTGAATCGACATCGTAAACGAAGCCATCGCCGCTTTGGCCGCGTTATATGCGGCCATGAATGGTACGGGCAAACGGCCGGCGAGTGAACTCACATTAATGATCAGGCCTTCTCCTCGGGGGCGCATTGCGGCAAGGCCAAGCTGCATCAATCGAATGTGCCCAAAGACAAGGACTTGGAATTGGTTGGAGATGATTTCAGGAGAAAGAGATTCAGCGGGACCAAAATGACCGCCGCCAGCGTTGTTGATCAGGACGTCGAAATGACCCGCTTCAGCGAGGGCCGTGTTAAACCCTTCGTCGATTGACGTTGGATCGGACAGATCGAGCCGCGCCGGATGTAATCGAAGCAACTGTGGAATACGAGCTGGATCGCGCGAAGTCGCCCACACTTCGTGGCCGTGCCCAGTCAGCGCTTTGGCGATTGCCAGCCCGATGCCGCGGCTCGCGCCGGTAAGGAAAATTCTTTTCACAGTCGGTGCAATCCTCGATGGGTAAGCTGGTGTTTACGCTTTATTGCTGAAACGCAGTGATGTCGATCTTGTTCTAATGTTCCTGCTGATCTGGTTTGTCGTTGCCATCGTAATTGTCGCCGGCCTCGCATTGTTGTTTCGCCCTTCTGGAACCCGTCGGCAACAAGTCCAATTTATCCGTGAGACTTTGGCAAACAGCTCTCGGTCGGGTCATCCGCGCGTGATTGTTTCATTGTCGACCGTGCCCGACCGGATCAACAATTTGAGGCCGACGATTCGATCCCTTCTAAAGCAAACGCGGCCGCCAGATGAAATTGTGTTGGCCATCCCGGAATTTTCGGTTCGGGAGCAGCGGCCTTATGTCGTGCCGAAATATATTTCCCAGTTGCCGCGCGTGCGTGTTTTGCGCTGCCGCGAGGATTACGGGCCAGCAACGAAGTTTATCGCCGCGATTCAGGATGAGTTGGCAGCGGGGCGGGAGAATACATTGATCATGGTGGTAGACGACGATCGGCTTTATCCGCGCGATGCGCTGGAAACCTATCTGCATTTCAACAACCAGTTCCCGGACGCGGCCCTTTGCTTTCGCGGCGCCGCCATGCCCTCCACCTTAGATTGGGACGACGCGAAAATGATTTACGCGAAGGACCTTCGCGAGCCGCGCTCCGTAGCTGTAATCACTGGATGCGGAAGTTACCTTGTGCGGCCACGGTTCTTTGACCGATCGCTCTGGAATTATTCAGTTGCCCCGTCCGTGGCGTTTTATATTGATGACATTTGGATCAGCGCATGGCTCAGCCGCCGCGGCGTGAAAAGATATGTTGTTCCGGCGTCGGCCATGATGCGCAGTGTGTTTCGGCAACGACGAACTGTGTCCCTAAACAAGATCCACGATCGTCAGAAACTCAACAATGAAACGATCGCGTTTTTTCGAGACGCTTGGGACGTCTTCGCTTCGTCCTAAGGACGTTCGTCCTTGCGATGGGTATGGTGCCGCCACCAGTGAACGCCGAAGACTGCCAGGAAAGCCGCAGCGCTGATGACTTGTCCGACAATTCCGCCTAGGAATGCGCGGCAGACGAGAGCGGGAACAAGCGCGATCCCCGCGGCGACCAGCGGCGGACGAATGTCGCTCCACGAGTCTTTCCAGCCAAACACCCATCGCAGCGTTGCGTAGCGTAGGATGCCTTGGACGACGTAGGGTAAAAGAATACCGAACGCCGCGCCCATCGCGCCAAAGCGTGGAATGAGCCAGAGCAAGCCGCCCGCCGCAACCGCGCACGTGATCGATGAATGCAAGAGATTTAAACGCGGCCGTTGCACCATGATTACAGTTTCACCCAAAGCGACGAACGCATTCAGGGCAGAGGCGAGAGCGACGATGCCGAGCCAAACACCACCCTGCCGAAATGCTGGACCGTAGATGAGCAGAATCGTGCCGCCGGCGAGAGACATTACTGCAACCAGCGGCAACAGAATCCACAGCATCCACTGAGCAAGCCGAGCGTAAGTAGCGGCAGCCACGTCGTGATCGCCCGTCGCGGTCATACCAGCTACGACCGGCGCGAAAATGGGGTTGAAAGCCTGATTAACTTTTCGCAGCCCGTTCGCAGTGCCGATGACTGCACTGTAGACACCGACGGTTGCAAGCGTCACACCGGGCGCGCGTCCAACGAAGTAGCCAAGCATGATGAGATCCAACCGGGCAATGAACGCGTTAATCAGCTGATAAATGCTGATGGGAGCAGCATATCCGAGCAGGGAGCGTGCTTCGCCTAAAGGCGAGACAACTTCCTTCTGCGGGGGAACGTGTCGAAACAATGTTGAGGCGAGCGCGAGTGCAATAAGTCCTGATGCTGCGGTCCCTACGATTGCAGCCACTTCCGGTGAGGACTCCTTGAAGCCGACGGCAAGTGCAAGCAGGAACGCGAGCGTTGTTGCAATTGGTTCGGTCATCCCGCGCGAGTAGATGTCGTGCTGCATCACCTTCATCCCACGTGAGATGGCGGTACTGATGCGATACAGAGCGAGACCGGGCATCGCGCACACAACCAGTGCGAGCGCGGAAACCATTTGGGGCTGCAGGTGAAGGCGGTTGTTAGAAAACCGGAGCGCTCCTATCACAATTGCGGCGGTGAAAACAGACTGCGCAACTCCCAGGACTACAGCGACTCGAAACAGCGCCCGGCTTCGCGCCCGGTTGCCGACAGCTTCCGAGCGCGCGATGAACGTGGTGATCGCATTGTCGAGGCCGAGCACACCGATTTTGCTAATGATGTCAGTGGTTGACCAGGCAACCGAGAATATGCCGAGGGCTGCAGGCCCGAGCAGCCGGGCCACGAGAAACGTGAATATCCCCCGGAAATTCGACGCCAACATCGCGATCGTGTTTAAAAAGGCGCCGCGTTTTAGCTCCACTCCGGTTTCGTCCAGGCGCGCCGGCGCGTCTACTACCGGCGGCGCGAGGTCGAGCACAGTTTCCGTCGGGCTCACTGACTCCTCGCGAAGCCGGTCACCAGCTTGCGTAATTTCAAGGTTAGATGGCATGAGAAGGAGCGCCGTGACCCCCTTTTCGGCGGAATACTCTCGATGAGAGAGTTGACTGAAATCGACAAGACGTGTTCGGTCAAGGGACTGTATTGCCGCAGTCATTTTTGCGCCGATAGCAGATTACCGCTACAGTCAGGGTTCGTTCCGCCCTAACATATGAGCATTCAAGCGATCACGTGTGAACGAAAATGGACGAAACCAATTCTCCTATTTTCTAGCACAAACCCGCGAAAAACCCATCTTTCGTCCGAGCTAAAAAGTTTTCGCAAGGATTGACCATCTTAGGAGGGCCAGAAAATGGATCTCCCCGTAGGCATTTCAACTTTGCAACACACTGATCGCTGGATTGGTGCGCCACTTTGCGCCATTTTGACCCTTCTCAGAAAAATCTTTGAATCTGCGGGGCCGCAAGGGCCGCGCCAAGTTCAACGCATTCTCTTCGTCAAGTTCGCGGAGCAGGGCTCAACCGTTCTCGCCTATTGTGCAATTCGTCGTGCGGTCGAAATGGTTGGGCGCGAAAACGTTTACTTCGTCGTATTCGAAGACAATCGATTCATTCTCGACGTGATGGAAATCATTCCCGAGGAAAATGTGATAACGATCCCAACGAACAGCCCATTCGGACTCGCGCTTGGTGCGCTGCGGGCAGTGCTTCGGATCCGGAAGATCCGCATAGACGGGGTTGTTGATATGGAATTCCTGACACGCTTCTCCGCGATGCTGACGTTTACGACCGGCGCCAAATCGCGCGTTGGCTTTCATACTTTTTTTGGTGACGGACCGTACCGCGGCGACTTAATGACGCACCGGCTTTTATACAACCCTCATCTCCATACAAGTCAGATGTTCGAAGCCATGGTTGAAGCGCTGAGCCGCGATCCAGCGGTGCTCCCGACGTTCAACTTTACACCTTCTGCAAACCAGCAACTCGCAAGATTTCGGCCCTCGCCGTCCGAAGTTGATGAAATCAATACCCTGCTACAGCGCGAAAATCCTCGTATCGGTTCTGCGCCACTCATCCTGCTCAACCCGAACGCGAGCGACTTGCTGCCGCTGAGGCGGTGGCCGCCTCTGCGCTATGTCGAACTTGCGCGGCGACTGCTCGAACGTTACCCAGAGTTGTTCATTGGGTTTACCGGTGCGCCGGCCGAAGCCGCTACCAATAACCAGCTTGCAGACGACGTCGGTTCAAGCCGCGTCATTTCACTTGCCGGAAAAACAACTCTGCGGCAAGTGCTCGTACTCTACACGCGAAGTGAGATTCTGGTGACTAACGATAGCGGGCCGGCGCATTTCGCCTCCATGACGCCGATTCAGGTCGTGACCTTGTTCGGACCGGAAACGCCCGCGCTCTTCGCCGCTCGCTCGCCCAACGTAAGTGTGCTGTGGGCCGGCATCGCGTGCAGTCCGTGCGTGAACGCCTACAACAACCGGCAATCGGTCTGCCGCGACAATCTTTGCATGCAAGCAATCACAGTTGGTGATGTTTTTGAAGAAGTTACGCGCATTTACGATTCCCTTAAGAGGAGGACACCCGAAAATTAATTTTGCACAACGATGGGTGACCAACCCCATACATCACGACGATTTCGCTTAGCCGCGCTTGGGATTATCCTTCTCACGGTCGCAATTCGCCTTCCGGCCCTTGTCCATCCCCAACCAATTGACAGTGAAGAGATGTATTCCGTCGTCGCGAACGAGATCGTTGACGGAGGTCGACCTTACACTGACGCGGTAGAGCGCAAGCCGCCACTCCTCTTTTGGACGTACGCCGGAGTATTCAAAGTAGCAGGCAAGTTCAACTGGAAGGCGCTCCATTTTGTCGCGCTCGTGTGGACGCTATGCGCGATGGCCGGACTCTATGCGATCGGTAGCGAGTTATTTGATAGCAATACCGGTTTGATTGCCGCGCTCTTCTATAGTGTTTTCCAACCCTGGTGGATCTGGAAGAACCTTTCATTCGACGGCGAAATGCTGATGAATCTCCCTATCATCTGGGCGTGGGCAATCGCGTTCCGCTGTAGTGCGTCGCGTGCGCGTCTCGAACTTTTTCCAGCGGGTGTGCTGCTGGGCGCGGCCTTCCTGCTCAAGCAACCGGCTGCGATAGCAGCAGTCCCGCTCGGCATCTATCTGCTCCTCCCGAGCTATCGAGCTAGCCGCAATTTGACGCCAGCGAATTCGATCATTCAGGCAACCTTGCTCACGGCAGGATTTTCCGCAGCCCTCGGTTCCGTGGCGATTGTCCTTTGGAAGCAAGGCATCCTCAATGAGGCGTTCTTCTGGACACTTGCCGGTCATGACGTTCCGCATGTGTTTTGGCAGAAGGGAATGGTGAATACGCTGACCTTCCTTGGAGCTTGTTTGCCTTTGGTAATCGGAGCGATGATGGCGTGCCAGGATAAGAATGAGATTTGGGCTGGAAGGACGGCAGAACGAACTGCGCTTCTCTGGCTGCTTGCCGCCTCGGCGATTGGCGCTGCAGCAGGGGCCCGCTTTTACCTGCATTATTATGTGCAATTGATCCCTCCGCTCGCGCTGCTCGCGGCGCCGTACTACGCGCGACTTTGGTCGCGGACGATCCAGCCGCGCCACTGGCTGTTGCAACCGAAGGTGACCTACGCGTGGCTGACTCTCACGATTATTGTGTTCTCAATTGCGCACTGGGTAGTCCTAGTTCAGCGACGCGCCCCATCTGAGGCAGGACGATACTTGCTCACGCATTCGGCCCCTGCCGACCGGATTTTCGTCTGGGGTCAGTCCGAGAAAATCTATCTAGATGCTCACCGACGTCCTGCCTGTCGCTACATCACAACGTTTCCGCTCACCGGCCGTGTCTTCGGCGGCCGGATCCCCGGTTTCGATACGCGTAGCAGGATCTTGCCCGGTGCCTGGGCCACCCTTGAGCAAGATTTTGCCAGGCATCCACCAACCTACATTATTGATGTTGAGTCCGACCCGAACACCTCGCAGTATCCGGTGAAGGACTTTCCAATTCTCGCCAAGCTTTTGGCGGAACGGTACCAGCCGGTGGCGCACACTGCCGAAGGCGTGATTTATCGGATGCGCTAAATGCGGCCAGCTCTATGGCTGACGTTCGAAGTG